>Ga0222681_1000002_pt1 | contig 341196 bp, 304 predicted proteins | sample AntAcemetage1006_FD_179844 | JGI IMG/M metagenome (GOLD analysis project Ga0222681, IMG submission 179844) | Saline water microbial communities from Ace Lake, Antarctica - #1006 | ecosystem: Environmental > Aquatic > Non-marine Saline and Alkaline > Saline | place: Antarctica: Ace Lake... | reverse complement strand
TTATCATATTCTTTATATAATCTGCATGTCCCGGACAATCTACATGCGCATAGTGTCTGTTCTCTGTCTCGTATTCTGCATGATGTACATTTATCGTTACTCCTCTCTCTTGTTCCTCAGGCGCATTATCTATCTCATCAAATTCCTTTGCTGCTGCTAACCCCTTCTTGCTTAATATCTTTGTTATTGCTGATGTTAATGTTGTCTTCCCATGATCTACATGCCCTATTGTCCCTATGTTTATATGCGGCTTTGTCCTCTCAAATTTCTCCTTTGCCATCTCCTTCTCCTCTTTTTTAAAAATGAGCACGGATTATATCACATCCGCTCTCCCTTGCAAATCTTTTTTTTGACAGAGCCCACAATCGGGATTGAACCGATGACCTCATGCTTACCATGCATGTGCTCTGCCAACTGAGCTACGTGGGCAAAAAACTAGGACAAGGGGCGATTCTAACAAATATATAAATACCTGTCAATATTACTAGCCAAATTATATTAAATATTACAAACAGATTTCCATACTTTGTGTAAAAAGCTTTCTCATCATTAAAACATATATTGCCAAAACTGGTTCCTGCAATAAAGATATCATCATTACCCTTGCTAATTTTGTTGCTTATTCTCCCATATTTATCAATAAAGCAGGAAACTCCTGTATTTGCATTAAAAATCACTGGTATATGATTTTCTACAGCTCTAAATACAGACATTGACATATGCTGATATGGAGCTGAGGATATACCAAACCAGCTGTCATTTGTAACATTAATCAGAAATTGCGCCCCATTTCTTACGAATTGCCGAGTAAAGTCTGAAAATATATTTTCAAAACAAATTGTACAGGCAAACTTAATTTTTCGACCTGAATCCAGCCTGTCTTTTTTGTAAAAATTCAACACTGTGTACTCTTTTCCATGATCAAAATCCCCTATAGGAACCACCTTGGACAAAAAGGGAAAAAGGTTCTTAAGGGGAATATATTCACCAAACGGCACAAGATGTATTTTATCATAGCGTTGTCTCATTGCGCCATTCGGAGCAAAAAGAAACACACTGTTATAGAATTTACTTGTTGCGTGAGACCTGTAACAAACACCTGTCAGAAGATGTAAATTATTATGCTTTGCAAAATTTTTGAGTTTAGCAATTAATTTTTCGTCGTAATTATCTATATAGGTTAGCGCAGTTTCAGGCCAAATAATAATATCAGGTTTAAATTTTAAAAGTTTCTCACTCAGGTTTAGATGAATATTTAAAGCTCTCTCTCTTGAGTTATAAAGAGCCGCTGCTTTTTCTTCTTGCATTATATTTGGCTGAACAATTCCAACCTTAATACTTTCTTTAACACCTCCTCGCTTATCTGCCTTTACACTGATATTGCCATAAATCAAAAAAGCTATAACAGCAACAAGCGATAATGCTGGACCTATTAAGAACCTCCAGCCTATCCTTCTATTCTTTAAAAATAACCATACATCAGCGATTGATGCGTTAACCAAAACGATTAAACACGATATTCCATAAACACTAATAAAAGACGCACTCTGAATAAGTGCAATCTGTTTATACTGAGAATATCCTAATAATACCCATGGAAATCCAGTGAGAAGATGCGCCCTTATAAACTCACTCAATATCCAGATAGGGGGAGCAATAAGCGCTAGTGGTAATTTAAGCCTCTTAAAAAGACAGTTTGTAAAAAATCCAAATACAGCTATATAAAGACTCAGATATAGAACAAGCAGCACCATGCCTAATGTGCTGACAAAGGATATCCAGTAAATTGTCAAAAGAAAAAAAACTGCTCCTGTTATATAGGAGAAAGTAAAAGCTTTTCTTGAATCAACTTTTACTAAAATTAAAAATAGCGGAACTAAAGCTATCCACGCTCCATATTCAAAATCAACTTTTGGGAAGGAAATTGCAAGCAGCATTCCAGAAATAAGAGACAGAAAAAGTTTTTTCACTACTCTATCAAAGCTACTGCAGAAGCCACTGCGCGAGTCTTTATATGAGAAATGCTTACCAAAACGCTTAAAATGTTCTTCTCTTTAGCAATTTTCTTTACTTTACCATGAAGGACTATATACGGACGACCTTGTTTCAAATTTTTAACTTCTATCTCCGTCCATTTCACAACACAATCAATATTTAATGTTTTGTATATCGCTTCCTTTGCTGCGAACTTCCCTGCAAAATGCTGATATGCTACTTTCCCTGTATTGCAATACTTTATTTCTGTGTCTGTATATATTTTTTTCAGAAATCTATCTCCAAATCTTTTAATAGCCTCTTCAATCCTCGCTACCTCAACTATATCTACCCCGACCCCTATGACATTCATATTAAACTCTAAACCTCCTCATTCCTATATTAAGTACCAAACCAACCAAGAACATGTTTGCAACCAACGATGAACCTCCATAACTCAAAAACGGCAGTGTAAGCCCTGTAATCGGCATTATCCCTATTGCCATTCCTATATTAATAAAAATATGCACAGCAAAAAGAGAAATCACTCCAACAATTATAAGTAAGCCTAATTTATCTCTTACCAAGCTTACCAAACTAAACATGCGCCAGAAAAGAATAGCATAAAGTAATAACAATACACATGCTCCTATAAAACCCCATTCTTCGGCTACTGTTGAGAAGATAAAATCCGTGTGGTGTTCCGGTATGAAATTAAGGTGCGTCTGGTAACCTCTTTTCCATCCATATCCAAATAATCCACCGGCTCCAATAGCTATCTTTGACTGAATTATAGCATAACCGGCGCCTAAAGGATCTACATCCGGGTTTATGAAAACCAGCAGCCTTTTCTTCTGATACGTTTTTAAAAATTTCCATAAAAAAGGGCAACTGGCAAGACTTATCCCAACTACAATCAACATACTTCGAATGTCCCCATTTGAGACAAATACAACAGCAAAGATCACAAAAATTAAAGAGATTGCGGTTCCAAGATCCGGTTGAATAATAATAAGTAAAACTGGTAAAATAACAATCAAAAAAACGCAAATTAGTATTTTGAATTTATTTGCTTCCTTACTAACTTTATTCAAATAATACGCTATCATTAAGATAGATGTAATTTTAAATAATTCCGACGGCTGAAAACTTACTATACCAAGAGAGAGCCACCTTCTTGCCCCGCCTATGCCTTTGCCTATAAGAAGAACCACTATTAATAACAAAACAGACACCGCATAAATTGCTATTGTATGCTTAGCTATTTTAGAATAATTAAACGTTACTGCAATAATTAGCCCGACTAATCCAAGAGAAAAGTATAAAAGCTGTCTTTTTGCGTAGTCAATTTCAAGTGCGTTGGTAGCGCTTTTGATAAATATTATGCCAATCAGACATAATACAATTGTCGTAAAGAACAAAATAAAATCAAAATTTTCCAGCAATCTTCTATCAATCATATACAATCTAAATATCTATTTTCGCGCTTATTATAACACGCTTTCTTTATCATGTCTCAGTTTTATGTTAATATATTAAACTATGTACAGCAGTTATTATAACCAGTTAAATGACAAACAAAAAGCAGTTGTTGATAATATTGAAGGACATGTTGTTGTACTGGCTGGTCCGGGCACAGGGAAAACTCAGGTGCTCTCTGTAAGAACAGCAAATATACTAAAAAGAACCCGCGTTTTACCGTCAAATATCCTTATCCTGAGCTTTACCAATGCAGCTGCTGGAACTATCAGGGAAAGGATTGTTGAAATTATTGGTACAGATGGTTACTTTGTGGAGGTTGAAACATATCACAGTCTTGCAAATTCAATTATTATAGAATCAGAAGAGGTATCTGAGATTTTTGGGGAAAGAATAGAACTAGGGGACATAGAAAGAATAAAGCTTATAGAATATATTCTGGACAGTACAGACGATATTTCCCAGATAAGACCTTTCAGGGCGCCTTATCATTATGAGAAAGATATAATTAAAAATATAAATATCCTAAAAAGAGAAGGAATAACTCCAGAAGAATTCTCCAGCCATATATCAAATATTACACCAGATAAAGAGATTATTCAGGAAAAACATATACTGAGACTCCACCAGTTTGGGAAGGTTTACAGAATGTATGAAGAACTCAAGGATTCAGGAGAAAAACATGTTCTTGATGAGAGAGGAAGATATGATTTTGATGACATGATCATTATGGCAACTCATATCCTGAACCATGACAAAAATCTGTGTAAAAAATACAGGAAAAAATTTAAATACATTATGGTGGATGAGTTCCAGGATACAAACAAAGCTCAGCTCAAACTGCTTCTGAGTCTTATTGATCCCAAGAAAACTAATCTATGCGTGGTTGGAGATGATGACCAGTCAATATACAGATTTCAAGGCGCATCTATTGCAAACTTTAAGACAATAAAGGACAAATTTAAGAATATAACGCAAATAACGCTTACAGAAAACTATCGTTCTACTCCTGAAATACTCAATACATCAAGAAAACTTATAGAAGAAATCCCTTCGCATAGAAGGATATCGCAGAAATCCTTAGTCCCGCACCACCGACTGAAGTCAGTGGTTTTCTCTAACGGGGTAAAATCATTAAAGTTCGATTCCCTTAGAGAAGAAATATCATTTATTGTAGAGGAAATTAAACGGATTGTTAGAGAGAAGCTTATACCCGGTAATGATCCATATAGTAATATAGCCATACTTCTTAGAACAAGAAAAGATATACTACCTGTTATTGATGCATTCCTGCAAACAGGAATTCCATATGTAACAGATGGCAAAGAGGATATATGCTCTCACCTACGTGTCAGGCAGCTGCTTTCAGCTCTAAACCTCGCAGTAAATTCGCATAATCCTGAACATGCAGATAGGTATATATTCGAGCTGCTCTCCTCAGATTATTTCGAAATAGACATAAGTGATATGACTGCATTACTGAGTTATGTAAGCTTACAAAAGAGGAAAAACATTAATGAGAATAAACCAATTACTCTTCTTGAAGAAATAACATCCGGATTTCCAGGAAACACTCCGCCTACAGAGCATGAAGCGCATCAGCTTGAAATGACAAAACGTCTCACTCTTAAAAATCCTTTAAAATTACACAAATTCTCATGGACAATTCAAAGATTTATTAAGGATTCAAGCACGCGTCCAGTTCATCAGCTAATACTTCAGTATATAAAGGATTCAGGAATGCTGACCTTTATATTAGCGCAATATGAAACAGACCAAGTATTAAGAGTAAGAGATTTAAGGGCAGTATCCTCCTTTATTGAATATGTAGAGGAACAGGCAACTGCAAACCCCTTAATGACAATTATTGATCTAATAGAAGACATCAATTTACAGCAATCTTACGGCATAGGAATTCAAGGCATACTTGCAAGCGCTCATCAGAAAGGAGTCAGGGTCTTAACAGCTCACAGCGCAAAGGGAACTGAATTCCATACTGTTTTTATTCCTTTTTGTATCCACGATAAAAAATGGCCTAAAAAATCAGTTACAGATCTAATACCTATTCCGCAAACTATTCTTCAAATACCTGAAAGTGTATGTTCCATGGAAGCGATGAAGAAACTCCATGTATACGACGAAATAAGACTATTCTATGTAGCATGCACAAGAGCTAAAGCAAACCTGTTTTTTACTGCTTCGCCTCTAGGAAAAGACATTCCAAGCATGTTTCTTAAGAACATGGATATTGAGCCTCAAACATGCCTTATACCTGAAGAACATGTTCTTAGATTTTCCATAGATACAGTTAAGGAACGTCCTCCCTTTTTGCAGACAGGGGAAATTCTCAAAGACTATGTAAAATCCATAACCCTAAATCCAACAAATGTAAATAACTATGTAAAATGCAAGAGATGTTTTCTCTATAATAGCCTGTTAATGATTCCTAGCGAATTAACTGAAAGCCTGCTATTTGGAACATGTGTACACAAAGCATTGAGCGAAACCTATAAAATATATAAAAAGAGACGAAGTCTCCCCAGATTTAGTTTTTTTGAGAATGTTTTTAAGACCTGCTTGAAAAATATGTCCCCGGGAAAAAGAATAGAGCAGGGCTGTCTTGGGAAAATTGAGGAGCTCAGAAACTGGTATCAGAAGAAGGCCGAAAGTCCCGCATCTATTTTGTTTATAGAAAAAAGCCTTGGAATACTTATAAATGAGAATATCCCTTTTTCAGGGAGGTTTGACAGAATAGATTTTGTTGGAAGCAACAGAAAGGTGTGTGTTATTGATTACAAAACCGGAGATGCATACAAACACATAAAAAACATCACAGACAATAATGATCCTACCAATAAAGACTGCGACCCATACCTTCACCAGTTGATAGCATATAAGTTAATACTCGAAAATCAACCCAACCCTTATAAAGTAACATCATGCAAACTCGAGTTTTTGGAGCCCTCAAAAAGAACGGTTAAAAAATACAATATAGAAGAAAGAGAATATAAAACACTTGAACTTACAATAACTGATAAAATGGTAGAAGATATGAAGAAACTCATTATTGATGTGTGGAATAGGATTCACAATCTTGAGTTTAAGAAATTAGCAGAATACGATAAAACAAAATGCGAGAATTGCAATTTTAGGGGTGTGTGCTGGGAGGTATAGAGTTACGTTCCGATTTCCCATGAACTGAGGTATTTTTTCTGTTCGGGAGTTAAGGTATCTATTTTAATACCCATAGAATGAAGTTTGAGTCGGGAAATATTTTTATCTATATCTTCAGGAACTTTATATACTTTGTTCTCTAGCTTTTTGTAATTCTTTGCAATATATTCAGCTGATAAGGACTGATTGGCAAAACTCATATCCATTACCATTGCAGGATGTCCCTCAGCAGACGCAAGATTGATCAGGCGACCTTCTCCTAAAAGACATATCCTCCTGCCGTTTTGCAGGGTATATTCATCAACAAATTCTCTCACTCTTCTTTTGCTTTTACTCATTTTTTCAAGAGCCGGCACATCGATCTCTACGTCAAAATGCCCTGAATTTGCAATGATAGCACCATCCTTCATATTCTTAAAATGCCTAGCTGCTAAAACATGTATATCTCCTGTTAAAGTTACAAAGGCATCGCCAATACAAGAAGCTTTCTCCATAGGCATAACAGAAAATCCATCCATGACTGCCTCCAATGCTCGTAAAGGATCCACTTCCGTTATAATAACGTTTGCACCCATGCCTTTAGCCCTGCTTGCAAAACCTCGCCCGCACCAGCCATATCCAGATACCACAACAGTGGAACCAGCAAACAACATATTCGTTGCTCTGATAATGCCGTCAATCGTGCTTTGCCCTGTGCCATATCTGTTATCAAAGAAATGTTTTGTGTCAGCATCATTAACAGCTATAATCGGGAACGCGAGCTTTTTCTGACTTTCCAGACTTCTCAATCGAATAACACCTGTTGTTGTCTCCTCTGTTCCACCAAGGATATCCTTTATAAGCTCTCTTTTCTTATTGTGAATTGTGGAAACAAGGTCTGCGCCGTCATCCATGGTAATATTAGGTTTGTTTTCTAATGCACTGCTAATGTGACTATAATAAGTTTTGTTATTCTCTCCGCATATAGCAAAAACAGATATTCCATAATCTTTCACAAGAGAGGCAGCAACATCGTCCTGAGTGCTCAGAGGATTTGAAGCGCACAATCTTACTTCTGCGCCGCCTGCCTTTAGAGCTATCGCTAAATTAGCCGTCTCTGTTGTAACATGCAGACATGCGCCTAGCCTGATTCCTTTTAGAGGCTTCTCTTTTTTAAAGCGCGCCTGAATTGATCTGAGAACAGGCATGTTTTTTTCTGCCCATTCTATACGCAGCTTACCCTCTTTAGCCAGCTTGATGTCTTTTATATCATATTTCAAAATAACATCCCCCTATAGTAAATTTTAAAATTATTACAGTCCGGCTTTTTTTCTAAGAAAATCTGCTTTGTCTGTCTTTTCCCATGTAAAGGTGCTTTCCTCTCTGCCAAAATGACCATAGCAGGCAGTCTTTTTATAGATTGGCCTGCGAAGTTTTAGATGATTAATTATTCCCTTTGGAGTCATATCAAAATTATCAATAAGAAGTTTTTTGATTTTGTCTTTGGCTATCTTGCCTTTATTGAATGTATTTAGCATAACTGAAACTGGTTCTGGTACTCCAATTGCGTATGCTAGCTGAATCTCGCATTCAGATGTTAAACCGGCTGCCACTACATTCTTTGCAAGATAGCGCGCAAAATATGATGCAGATCGATCAACTTTGGTGCAATCCTTTCCGGAAAAGCATCCTCCGCCATGGCTGCCTACACCGCCGTATGTATCAACTATGATCTTTCTCCCTGTCAAACCAGTATCTCCATGCGGCCCGCCTATCTCAAATCTACCTGTTGGATTTATGAAAATCTTGGTTTTGCTATCCATTAGATTAGAAGGAATAACAGCCCTTATCACATATTCCTTTATATCATCCTTTAAGATGTTCATATCAATATCGCCATTATGCTGTGTTGATATTACTACTGCTTCTATACGGCATGGTTTCCCATCTACATATTCAGCTGTTACCTGTGACTTTCCATCAGGTCTTAAGTAATCTAAAATTTTTTCTTTTCTTATTTTAGCCAGTCTTCTGCAAAGTTTATGAGCAAGCATGATCGGTAAAGGCATGAGTTCCTTTGTCTCCTCAGTCGCATAACCAAACATCATACCCTGGTCTCCTGCACCGCCCGGATCAACACCAAGAGCAATGTCCGGAGACTGGGACTGTATGGCAGTAAGAACACCACATGTTTCGTAATCAAATCCATAAGAAGCGTTAGTGTAGCCAATCTCTCTAATGGTTTTTCTTACAATCGTTGGGATATCCACATAACATGAAGTTGTGATTTCTCCAGCAACGTATGCAATACCTGTGGTTACAAGTGTCTCACATGCAACTCTTCCATTTGGGTCGCTCTCCATAATAACATCTAAAATACTGTCAGATATTTGATCCGCCATCTTATCAGGATGTCCTTCAGTTACAGACTCTGATGTAAATAAATACTTGTTGTTATTCTTTGTTACCATCTAATTTCTCCTCTTTGTTATTCAACTAGTTTTTTCTTTAATATCTCTATCCTCTCAACAGGTGTCGGATCAACTCCATACAATATTGCAAGATAAAAACTTGCGAAATCTCCAAGATAAATGAGTGAAAACATTCTGGCTAGCACAGAACTACCCTCTGTCCAGACTTCAGTAATTTCGCTTGGCTTGTCTTTTATGATTGAACTTGTTATAGCAATACGCTTTGAATTCCTTTCAAAATCGTCTTTATCTCTGAGTATTACGACTGACATACTCCTTGTTAAATTATCTAGCCCTTCCCAGCCAACTATTTCATTATGATCCAACTCAGGAAAAACATTATTGTATGCCAGAATCTTACTGTTTTCATTCAACTGTGTCTTCCATCTTAAAGCTACCGGCCCAAGACAGCCGTCTACAGAATAGATTAGTGGTAACTTATTATATAATGTCTTTGCAAGTTTTTTTGCCGGGTTTGAATTAGAGGATTCATTTCCCCACACAGTTTTAAGCCTCTTTAAAATACTCATAGTTTCATTTATGTCTTCCATCTTTGAAGTAGTAAGTCCTAGATTTTGCATAACTATTAATACAGGTAGAAACATGTATCCTAACGCACTTCTCGGAGGCTGACCACCGGGTATTTTTATAAGTGGGAAACTGTCTGATTCTACATTCTCAGCTAGTTTCCCCCCACTTGTTACACAAATTATTCTACAGCCACGTTTTTTCGCATCGTTGTAAGACGAAAGTGTCTCTTCCGTATTACCTGAATAGCTTGTAGCAAATACAAGAGTTTTTTTATCTGCAAAATTAGGCAGATGATAATTACGATTAACAAATATTGGAACTTTTATCTCATTTATAAGAAGCTTTGATAAAATATCTCCTCCAATTGCTGAACCACCCATACCTATGACTATAACTTTCTCAACCTGTGAATATTCACGAGGAATATCACAAGACTGGGCAGCAGAAACAGCCTCCTCGCACTGAGTGTCAAAGTTCAGTATCAAATCAAACATATTAGACACATCTATTTTCTTTATTGACTCTAAGTCATCTAAAACATTCATAAGCTCTTACTCCTACATTGTGAATTAAAAATTAACCATACACCTCAATTTCTGTCCTTGAAATAATCTTTTTAATCTTAGATTTTAGATACCTGTCTGCTTCATTACCTGTTGATAATTTAAGTACATGTTTGGCAATTTTTTTTGCATCATCAGTGTTCACATGACGAATAAGCTTTTTAATCTCAGGAATTATTACAGAGGCCATACTGAAGCGAAATAATCCCAATCCAAGTAAAGCCAATACAGATGCTGGAGCTCCTGCCATCTCTCCGCATATACTGACAGGAATATCAGCCTTATTTGCAGCATCTATAATCATTTTGATCAAACGATAAACTGCCGGATGATTAGGTCTATAGAGATAGGAGATTTTCTCGTTAATTCGGTCTATTGCAAAGGAATACTGAATTAAGTCATTAGTCCCTATACTAAAGAAATCTACTTCTTTTGCCAATATATCAGCTATCAAGGCTGCAGAAGGCACTTCTATCATAGCACCCACTTTAAGATTTTTGTCATAAGGAATGTTTTCTCTATCCAGTTCTTTTTTCACAGTCTCAACAAATGCTTTTGCCTCTCTTAGTTCTGACAATCCTGATATCATAGGGAACATCATTGATACGTTACCATAGTGACTCGCTCTTAGAATAGCCCGTAACTGAGTTCTAAATATGTCCGGTCGTTCCAGACAAAATCTAATAGCTCTCCATCCTAAAAACGGATTCATTTCTTTTGGCATTTCTAGTTCTGATATAAACTTATCTCCTCCCAGATCAAGAGTTCTTATAACAACATTCTGCGGATTAATTTTTTGAGTAACAAATCTATAAGCGTTAAACTGTTCTTCTTCACTGGGAATACTATCTCTATTTAAATAGAGAAATTCTGTTCTATAAAGCCCTATTCCATTTGCTCCATGTGCTATTATTGAATGGACTTCGTCTTGCGACTCTATATTTGCTGCTAGTAGAATCTTCTGCCCATCAAGCGTGTCTGCACGTACATGTCTGAGTCTTGATAGATTTCTTTCTAATGACTTGATTTCTGCCCGCCTCTTCAAATATTTCTCAAGAATAGATGAAGAAGGATTTATAATTACTGCTCCTTTAACACCATCTATAATAATAGTGTCCCCTGGAAGCACCTTTTGGGTAATATTCTTTACACCTACAACAGCTGGAATTTCTAATGTTCTTGCCACGATTGCTGTGTGTGAGGTCCTTCCTCCTATCTCAGTTGCAAATCCTATAACTTTATTCTTATTCATTTGCGCAGTGTCTGATGGAGAAAGATCATGGCTTATAAGCACAACTTTTTCTTTTAAATTGGACAAATCCATATGCTTTCTGGCTAAAAGATTTTTGAGAACACGTCTGCCAACATCGTTTATATCAGCTGTGCGTTCCTTTATGTATTCATCATCAATAACGAAAAATTTTTTAATTATTTTCTCTAGAATCTTCGAAAATACAAACTCTACGTTAAACTGCTCGTTTCTTATTCTTTCTATAGTTTCTTCTATTAATGATGAATCCTCTAACATTAATAAATGCGCATCAAAGATAGCAGCGTGTGTTTTTCCCACCTTATCAATAAATTTTTTCTGAATCTCTATAAGCTCTCTTTTAGTTTTGCTAATCGCCCTTGTAAAGCGAATTATCTCCCCTACTATTCTATCTTTTGAAATCTTATACTTGGGAACAGCAGATATTCGACTATCCAACAATAGAACTTTACCAATCACTATGCCGGGCGATACAGGAATTCCATTTAGCAATGCAGTTTACTCCTCCCCAAATTTATCTTTGAGTAATTTTTCTAAAGCATTTACAGCTTTCTCAGCATCATTTCCATCCGCTGTTATAGTTATTTTCTGCCCTTTGCCAGCAGCCAGCGTCATTATTCCCATGATACTCTTCCCATTTACTTTCTGGTCTTTTTTCTCTACAAAAATCTCTGATTGAAACTTATTAGCAAGTTGAACAAACAAAGCTGCTGGTCTTGCATGCAGACCAAGCGTATTCTTTATAACAACTATTCTTTTTATATCAGTCTTTTTTATCATAATTGACTATTCTTATAAATGATTCTGCGGACAGGCTAGCTCCACCTACTAAAGCTCCATCTATGTCAGATTCTTTCATCAAAGCACTTATATTATCTGGTGTTACACTGCCACCATATTGTATTCTCATTTTTTCGCCAGTTTTAGCATCAAATATCTCTGATATAATATTTCTTATAATCTTGTGAACTTTATTCGCATCAGCTGGTGTAGCGGTTTCCCCTGTTCCGATAGCCCAAATCGGTTCATACGCAATAGCCACTTGACTCATTTGCTCCTCATCTATGCCAGCTAAACCCTCTCTAATTTCTGTTTTTACGATATCAATAGTTTGATTGTCTTGGTATTCTAAGAGGGTTTCACCAACGCACAAAATTGGACGCAACTGGTATTTTAAGGCCAACTTTATCTTAGCATTAATTAATTTATTATCTTCCTTAAAATATTCTCTCCTTTCAGAATGTCCTATTATAACATACCTGCAACCTAGTTCCTTTAACATTAGAGGCGATATTTCTCCTGTATATGCGCCATTCTCCTGCATATACATATTCTGAGCACCTAACTTTGTGCTGCTTCCTTCCAGTATTTTACTAACTTCACTTAAAGCAACGAAAGCAGGACATATAACAACTTCAACATCTTGCACATCCCTTAATGCTGACTTTAAGTTATTTGCAAAATCTATTGCTTCGCTCGCAGTTTTATTCATTTTCCAATTCCCAGCTATTAATGGCTTACGCATATATCTTTTCCTTTATTAATTCACTATTTATTTTTTGACATATCAATTAATTTTTCATCCAGTTCTCTTGCTGTAAAAGCACCCATTCTTCTTAATCTGTGGTTTCTCGTAGCAACTTCAATAATTGTTGCAATGTTACGTCCAGGTCTTACGGGAATAATTACCATTGGAATGTCTATTCCTAATATACAGTGTGTTTTTTCTTCCAGCCCTAATCTTTCGTATTCCTTACTGCTATCCCAGTGTTCAAGCTTTGCCACTAATTCTATCCTTTTACGATTCCTTATGCTTCCTACTCCAAAGATAGCGCAAACGTCTATAATGCCCAGACCTCTGATCTCCATCTTATGTTTAGTGAGTTCAGACCCGGAGCCCATCAGAAATTTCTCTGCGACTAATTTAATATTAACAACGTCATCTGTAATCAACCGATGTCCTCTTGTAATTAAGTCAAGGGCTGTTTCACTTTTCCCCACTCCACTTTTACCTGTAATCAACACGCCGGATCCATGCACGTCCAGTAAAACTCCATGTATCGTTGTTTTCATCATTGATCTCCTAAAGAGCTTCTTCCTCTGTTGCAATTAGACTCATTATATCTTCCGAAGATTTAGCATTCATTAAAACATGTCTAAAAGTTTTATTCTTAAAAATTCGTGATATTCTGGCCAGCGCTCTTAAATGCGGAGCTTCAGAGCTAGGAGGCGCAATTAAAAGAGAGAATATCCTTGTCTTTTCCCCGTCAATAGCATTAAAATCAATTCCCTTACGAGAAATACCAATAGCAATAGTTATGTTTTTTACTAAATCAGACTTCCCATGGGGGATAGCCACTCCATTCCCAATGCCTGTACTGCCAAGTTTCTCTCTCTTATATAGAATGTTAAATAATTTTTCTCTATTTCCATTATCATTTTTAATCTCTCTGGATCCTAGTAGAATATCAACTAGTTCATAAAGCATAGCTGTTTTATCATTTGATTTTAAATCCATACAGATAGCACCTTTGTTAATAAAATCAATTAGTCTCATATTTTATGCCTTTTTATCAGGAAATACTCCTGTCTTTTTCTTGCTTAGGTGTATGAGTTACAATTTTATCCTTATACCTTCTGATTTGGTTTTCGACTTTAGAGAGCGCTTTATCAAATGCTGTATGAATATCTGTATGCTCTGCTCTGCCCGGCATTGTTATTCCATTAGTTAATGCATTAATTTCTATAACATGTCTATATTTCTCTTCACTCACAATAATATGTATGTCAGATATATGGGAGAAGTATTTTGTTAATTTTGAAGTTTTTTGTTGGATATAAGCCCTAAGTCTAGGTGTTAATTCTATTTGTTTACTTGTTATAGTAACATGTAATTTATCATGTATTTTAAAAACTTTGTGGTCTGCCATATATCCTCCAATAAAGTTATGATAAGTTTGTGGAGCTGAGGAGACTTGAACTCCTGACCTTCTGACTGCCAGTCAGACGCGCTCCCAACTGCGCCACAGCCCCTATGATATCACAGATTTTAGTTAACAGGAGATTGTATCATTGCCTCACATAAAAATCTACACAAAAATTTAGATTATGTGGAAATGAGCAGGTACGTCATAATGGGAACTATAAATTCAGGGGAAACTACGTAAATTCAGGATTCTTTGGGAAATCCTGCAAAAGATTAATTTTACCAGGGATTTATTTATATTCTGACGTATCAACTTTTCTCTCTGGCTCAATCATGGCCACAAGTTTCTCCACATCCTTATATCTAAAAACAATCTCATTATCTAAGCGATATGCTTTAATCTTTCCTTCTTTGATGAGTTTTAGCATCTCTTCTCTACCGAGCTTTAACGTCTGCTGAACCTCTTTTCTTGTTAAGTATTCTCTTATCATTTACATCGTCTTTTTTATATCTAAAACCAACTTCTCTACACTTTGATACCTTTTAGCAGGATCGATATTAAGAGTTTTCAAGATAATGCCCTCAAAATCTTTGGATATCTCTTGATTATAAACTCGAGGCGGTTTAATAGGCACATTTAGTTGCTGGAAAACAATTTGAGCAAAGGCCTCTCCATCAAATGGTCTCCTACCTGTTGCAAGTTCATACATAACAACTCCAAGAGAGTAAATATCAGACCTCTCGTCTCCTCTATACCCTTTTACTTGTTCAGGAGACATATAATGTGGAGTACCAGCTCTTTCTCGTACTTTTGTGCTATATTTGTCCTTTTCATAAGCTAAACCAAAATCTATTATTTTCACATCACCATCTTTTGTCAAAATTATATTCCTACTTTTTATGTCCTGATGTATAACGCCTTTTTTGTGAATATGCCCAAGTATGTCACATAGTTCAAGAATTATACTAATGTAATTCTTTGAGATATCACCATGCGTTTTTATCAGCTCTCTCAGATTATATCCATCAATATATTCTAGTATAATATATTGCAAATCCTTCTTTTCCCCGAAGTCGTACACCTTGGGAATATTTTTATGACTTAATTTCTTAATTATTTCCACTTCATGAAAAAATCTGTTGATGCATTTTTGGTCTGTATCAGACTTTATTCGCAATATTTTAATGATTGCTTCTGTTTTGTCTTTAATTCCTAGATAAATATCTCCAAAATCAGTAGAAGTAAGATATTTATTTATTTTATATCCTGATACGTGTTTCCCAATCATAATAAAAAAACCCCTCCAAGCCTTGACCTGAATGGGTTCCCTCCTGATTTCGGTAACCCAGCTACCATAAAGTTTACAACCTCTCAGGCCTGTAGGCTTTGCGTCCTATCCTTTCGGATAGTTTGCCTTTATCGATTAATCTAATTTTCAATTAACTATTGTTAAGTATATATTATAATTATCTAAAAGTCAAGGGAGCCTGCAGGCAGCAGAACTGATATTATTGACACACAAAGGAATGTTTGTATACTAATAGATGAGTAACTATTAATAAAATGAGAGGCTCAGGTAATGGAAACAGAAGCGTTAGATGAAAACGATTCTTTTTATTTAGGCACAGATCTAATAAGCGACCCTATACATAACTATATTAAATTCACTTCTCCAACTCACAAAGATAAAACAGAAATTACAGAACGCGATATTATTGATAATCCCTGGGTACAGCGACTTAGACGCATACATCAGCTTCAAAGCGCTTTCTGGGTTTTCCCTTCAGCTGAGCATAGCAGATTTCAGCATTCAGTTGGAACAATGCATGTAGCAGGCAGATTTGCTCTGCATCTATATCCATCAATAAAAAAAGTCTGCCCGGATTGTCCGTCAAGTAATTACATAGAAGAGTTAATGAGACTTGCTGGACTGCTTCATGATATAGGACACGGACCATTCGGACATTTTTTTGATGACAACTATCTCAAACAATTCGACGTCTCCCATGAAACAATATCAAAGGCAATAATAGAAGAAAAGCTTTCCTCATTATTAAAGAGAATCAAAAGAAGCCCGTCAGGAGATTTTGCCAGAGGAGAGGTTATTAATCCATTGTACATATCCTTTCTTGTTGAAAAGCCTAAAAAAGACAGAACTCGTTCATCTTTTCCACAGTGGCTTAAGTTCTTACTACCTCTTTTTAGCGGAATATATACTGTAGATAATCTTGACTATGTATTAAGAGATTCATATATAACAGGTTTCTCCAGAGCGCCTATTGACCTTGAACGCATCCTGTATTATACGTTTGTATCTTCTGAAGGGCTAACTTTTCATGGTGCTGGGAAAACAGCATTGCTCAATTTTGTTAATGCCAGATTGAGTCTTTATTCGGCTGTTTATTATCACAGAGCTACAAGGTCCATAGACCTGTGTTTAAAAGATATATTCCAGGAAACAATGAAGGTAGTCTTTGAAAATAAAAATCCTATAAATCATCTCAATGATTATTTATATCTTACAGAATGGTCATTGTTTGCTGGTGTAGACAAATGGAAATATAATTCCAATCAGAGTATTCAACGGCTTGGCAGGGAATGGGAGAAGATCCTTATGAGACAAAGACAGTGGAAAATGGTTTATGAGAAATTTATCAGATTAAAGGATACAGAAAATTATGCGAATATCTTTTATTCAGATGCTAAAGGATTAGAATCAAAAATGAAGGAAAATCTCTATCCTAATAAGATAGATTTTCGTATAGATATACCTGCCCTTGATCCAAGACCGGATAATCCCATGGCTATGGGAGACAAACAGATTTTCTTATACGAACCTGCGTCCGGAAAGATTCAGAAAGAAACATTGAAGCAGCTACTTGAATTTGTTCCCTCCAGAATCTACCTCTGCAGAATATACGCTCATAACGACAAATATAAAAAGGAACTGGTTAGAGCATTTGAGGAAATATTTAGAACAAGAGAAGCTCTGTCCACCAATATTTAGTAGGGGGCAAGCGTGCCTGACCCGTTAATTTAACTGTTTTCTATTATCTTGCTGACAATGTGCGGAGGGGCTTTATCATATTTTTCAAACTGCATAGACTCTGTTGCTCGTCCTTGCGATATTGATCTTAGCTGTGTAGCATAACCGAAAAGCTCCATAAGCGGAACCTCAGCCTTTATTAACTGACTCTTAGCCTTTTTTTCTATCAGGATTATCCTACCTCTTCTTGATGTTATATTAGATGTGATTGGCCCAAAATACTCTTCTGGTGTAGATATATCCACTGTCATAATCGGTTCAACAAGCCTTGGACCTGCCTTCATAAACGCACTCTTGAATGCATAGTACCCAGCTACCTTAAAAGCCATTTCAGAAGAGTCAACTTCGTGAAAGTTCCCGTCAAATAATCTTACTTTTACATCAATTACAGGATATCCCGCATAAATTCCTGCTTCCATTGCTTCAATACAGCCCTTTTCAACAGCAGGAATAAATTCTCTGGGAATAGTTCCCTGCTTGATATCATTAATAAATTCAAAACCTTCGCCTCTGTTCGCAGGAATTAGTTCTATGTGTACCTCTGCAAATTGTCCCCTTCCACCAGTTTGCTTCTGATGTTTGTACTTTTCTTCCTGTATGTGGGTTATCGTCTCCTTAAAAGCAACTTTAGGCTTGCCTACATTCGCAGACACATTAAACTCCCTTTTTAATCTATCTACCAGGATTTCAAGATGCAACTCACCCATACCAGAAAGAATAGTTTGGGATGTCTCTTCATTAAAAAAGAAATTAAATGTTGGATCCTCATGAGATAATTTTCTTATTGAATCCGAAAGTTTTTCCTGCTCAATCTTATTTTTTGCTTCAATTGCTACCGAAATTACAGGCATTGGGAATTCTATGTTCTCAAGGAAAAGATTAGAATTTTGCTTGCATATTGTATCTCCAGTAGTAATGTTCATGGGCCCGATTATTGCTCCTATATCTCCTGCACTGAGGCTATTCACAGCTTCTTTTTTATTGGCATGCATCTTTACAATACGGGATACTCTTTCTTTTTTTGATGACCCTGCCTTGAAAACATATTCACCTTTCTTTATTGAACCTGAATATATTCTACAATAAACAAGTTTCCCAATATGAGGATCAACAGCAATCTTAAAAGCAAGGCCCAATAGATCCTTTTTTTCTCCAAAACTGAACAAGCTCTTTTCTTCTGAGTCGCTATCTATAACTTCAACAGGTGGCGCATCTTCAGGATTTGGCAGGTAATCTACAACAGCTTCCATAAGCCTTCTGACTCCCTTGTTCTTAAAAGCTGCGCCACACAGCACAGGGAATATCTTAGACTTTATAGTTGCCTTATTAAGAGAATTTTTAATTTCCTCTATTGTAATGGGCTGATTTTCAATATATTTATTCATGAGACTATCATCTGTATCAGCAAGTTTTTCTATTAGCTCATTTCTATATTTCTTCGTTATTTTTATATAGTCTTCCGGAACTTCCAGCTCTTTCGACTCTTCCATGCTATCTTCAGGATTGAATAAAAATGCCTTTTCTTCCACAATATCTATAACGCCTTTAAAATTATCTTCACTTCCAATAGGTAACTGAATTGGCACATAGTTGACCCCGAGTTTATTGTCCATCATCTCAAGCACAGCAAAAAAGTCTGCTCCAATTCTGTCCATCTTATTAATAAAGACAATCTTGGGAACGTTATATTTTTCCGACTGCCTCCATACAGTTTCGGATTGCGGCTCTACACCGCCAACTGCACAAAATATTGCTACTGCACCATCTAAAACCCTTAGACTTCTTTCTACCTCCGCAGTAAAATCCACATGACCAGGGGTGTCAATGATATTAATGTTATGATTACGCCAGAGACACGTTGTAGCCGCAGATGTAATTGTTATCCCTCTCTCTTTTTCTTGTTCCATCCAGTCCATTGTAGCTGCCCCGTCATGGACTTCCCCTATGCGGTGTATTCTGCCTGCAAAGAACAGCATTCTTTCTGTTGTGGTCGTTTTACCTGCATCAATATGAGCCATAATGCCGATATTTCTTATATTCCTTACATCTCCAACTTGCATTATTTATTCCTCAGAATATTAAGTAAGTTATCCTAAATCGGGACACATATTGAGGGGGAAACATATCAATTCCAATGTGCTATGTCAAGAAAAATTGCAGAAGAATATTAACGTTTGACAATTACATATGTTGAATATTTACCGCGTCTTACAAGAAATACCGCAGAATTTTCATCCTTAATACTCTTGATAGCAGTGTTATAGTCGCCTAAATCAAGTATTTTCTGCCCATTTATTTCTCTAATAATATCACCTGTCTTAATTCCGGCATCTACTGCTGCGCCTTCAGGAGAAATATCTGTTACAATAACACCTTCAGTATCTTTCATTCCCCGTCTTCATTAAGCAACAAAAGGGACAGATAAATCACATATCCTGTGGTTTACTCTGTCCCTTTAATCATCAAAAAAATTTTATTCGCTTTTCTCTTCTTCCTTTTTTTCTTCTGGTTTCACTTCCTCAGCAACAGGTTCTTCTTTCTCTTCTGCTTTTACTTCTTCAGCAGCTGGCTTTTCTTTCTCTTCCTCTTTCTCCTTTTTAGCTGCAATATCATCTTTAATAGAACTGATACCAGCAGCAACAGCCGCTATACCACCAAGAACTAATATTGCCGGCACAGTAGCAGCAAGCCCTTTCAGGAAAAGCGAAAACCACTTTATTAACCCCAGAGCCCCAAGAACTATAGCAATTATTCCTCCAATTAAACTCCACATACTTCCTTCACACCTCCTTCCAAAGTTAATTTTTAAAACCTTTATCTAGCTTTAATTCTAATTGTTTTTTTTTAAAATACAAGTCCTATTTTAAAATACAATCAAAATAATCCAACAGTTTTGAAAGTATATCCTTTAGTATAACGATATTTCTTAAATTATATTGCCTTAATTTGCAATATCTTGCGTTTTTCTAAAAGTTCTCGCAATTATGAGATTTATTAGTATAATATGATACAAATAATATCAATGAAAAGGAGTCACGGTTTGAACGATGTGTTACCAAAGGGCTATGACCCTAAATTGAGTCCCCAAGAGCTCCAGAGTAAAATATCATACTTAGGAATTAAAAAAGCTAATACCAAAATCTGGCAATTATTCCTTTTAGGCATTCTTGCCGGACTATATATTAGCGTTGGCGGACATGCATTTCTTGTGGCACTTGAGCAAGGCATGGGGAAAATTATTGGAGGTGCTGTTTTTAGTGTCGGACTGGTATTGGTTGTTATTGCAGGAGCTGAATTGTTTACTGGAAATATTATGATGATAGTAGGAGCCATATCAACCTTATTCCCAATTCGAAAAATATTAAAAAATTGGACAGTTGTTTATTTGGGTAATTTTGTCGGTTCTTTCTTATTTGCATTCCTCATCTTCAAATCAGGACTACTCAATACACACTTAGACATTAACAAGTTGGGACAGTTAGCCATAAAAATATCTGAGAATAAACTAAATTTATCATTCATGGAATGTTTCATTAGAGGCATATTCTGTAACATACTAGTAATTCTTGCTATTATTATGTCATACTTCTCAAAAGATATTATTTCTAAAATATTCTGTTGTATATTACCGATTATGGTATTTGTTGCATCGGGATTTGAGCACTGTGTTGCAAATATGTATCTGATCCCAATAGGTCTTTTTGCAAAAGGTGTTCCTTTTTACAAGCACTACATAATGTTTCAAAATCTTATACCTGTAACACTAGGGAATATAGTCGGGGGATTGTTTATCATCATCATACATCCAAATAGAATAAGACAGCTTATTACATTATTTTCCCACAATAAGAAATAAATTATGCATAAAAGATTAATCCGTCAGCTGGGTGGTATTGATGTGTTTTGCATTGCTGCCGGCGCAATGATTAGTTCCGGATTGTTTATCCTTCCCGGACTGATCTATGCTAAAGTTGGACCAGCAGTGATTCTAGTCTATATCCTGGCAGGCATACTCATTCTACCTGCATTATTTGCCAAAGCTGAGCTGACTACAGCTATGCCTAAAGCTGGTGGTGATTATTTCTTTATTGAACGAAGCATGGGCTCAGCAGCAGGCACAATAGGTGGATTCGCCAGTTGGTTTTCGCTTAGTCTCAAAAGTGCATTCTCATTAGTTGGTATTGGTGTATTTGCAACATTGATCAATCCAAATATCACAGATTGGCAGATTAAGCTTATTGCTATGGGATTCTGTGTGTTTTTTATAATTCTTAACTTGATAAGTGTTAAATTCACAGGAAAGTTTCAGGTTTTCTTTGTAATTCTGCTCATCGGTCTATTGATTCTATATATCTCCCGCGGAACAATGTTTGTTAATGTCAACAGATATACTCCCTTTATGCTGTCTGATAAGCACGCACTGTTTGCTGCAGCAGGTATGGTCTTTATATCATTTGGCGGACTGACAAAGGTTGCAAGTATTGCAGAGGAGGTTAAGGATCCTACAAAGAACATCCCATACGGAATGATACTGGCATTTTGTGTTGTACTGCTTCTTTACGGCTTAGTAATTTTTGTAACAGTGGGCTTGCTCGACAAGCATGAACTGGCACATTCTCTGACTCCAATATCAACCGGCGGATACAAGATATTTGGTAAAATTGGCAGCATGGTTATGGCAATCGCCGCAATAATTGCTTTTATTTCTACTGCTAATGCGGGCATATTGGCTGCGTCACGTTTTCCTATGGCAATGAGCCGCGATCAGCTTCTGCCCGGATTTTTTGCAAACATAAGCAAACGATTCAACACACCGCACCTTTCTATAATATTTACAGGAATTTTCATGATAACAACCATAATGTTCCTAAACCTCGAGAATCTTGTAAAAGTAGCCTCTGTCATGAAAATCATACTGTTTATGCTGGGAATACTTGCATGCATTATCATGCGTGAGAGCAAAATTCTGAATTACAAGCCAACATTCCGTTCGCCATTGTATCCATGGTTACAAATAGCAGGAATCATCTGTTATGGTTTTCTAATATACGAGATGGGCACCATAGCGATCTTTGGAACGGGAATCTTTATACTTGCCAGTATTCTATGGCATAGAATTTATGTTCGTAAGATATCCATGCGCAAGTCTGCTTTAATACATATTGTTGAGCGCATAACTGCCAAAGAGATAGCTGGTGATTCATTAGGAGCTGAGCTGCGCGAAGTTCTAAAAGAACGGGATAAAATAATAGAAGATAGATTTGACGAATTAGTAAAAAGATGCAAAGTAATTGATATAACAAAACAAGCTACACTTAAAGAATTCTTCACAATTATTGCAGAGAAATTCGCCAGCAGATTAAACATGAACGTCAAACAATTGCTTGATTCTTTAATTGTGCGGGAGAAAGCTTCAACAACAGTAATAAAGCCGGGACTAGCGATCCCACATATAATTATTGACGGCAACCACAAATTCGAACTAGTTATAGTAAGATGCGAAGCAGGTATTAACTTTATAGAGTCATCAACACCTGTTTATGCTGTATTTGTATTAATTGGCACACGTGACGAAAGGAATTTTCATCTGCGCGCTTTATCAGCAATTGCACAAATTACGCAAGACGCAAACTTTGACAAAGACTGGCTGCATGCTAAAAGCATTGAAGAACTGAGAGATATTATACTTCTTGGGAAAAGGCACCGTGAATGAAAGAGGCTGAGAGAAATTGGCGGAGAGGGAGGGACACTAAACGACCTGTTTTTATAAGTCCCGCATTCCCAAGAACTTACATCGTAACAGTCAGCAACATAAAGGGTTACACCAACAAATCACTGTCACTGTCTATCACTCAAAATAACCAAATATAATCTCTCAATATCCCGTTTATATCCCGTAGGATTATTTTGATTTTTTTATTACCTCAATGTTAGAATAAATTCCATAGCAAATGGCAGAGAAAAAATTACTTAAATAAACAAACTTAAAACAATAAATCTTATGTGTAAGAAAAATATTCTTCCAGAATTATTGGAATTGAAACTGAAGTAAAATCGGAACTGTAAATTCAAGCTATTTCGAGAAATCCTGTGAAGGATTTACCATAAATGTTTAATTTTACTCAAGTATACTGGACGTTGATTTTATGACGTTATTTTTCAATTTTTTTAGAATGAGCTTCTTTGGGAAATAGATTTTATTATTAAAGTGCGTGTAAGAAATCTTTCCTGCGCATTTCCAGTTGCGTGCTGTGCCCCTGGCAATGTGAAGAAATTGACAGAGTTCTTCATAATCTAGATATTCCTCTTTTTCCATCTTCCCCATGATTTCGGATCATATTTATTAAATTACTCTCTTGTTCGGGTATGTTTAGTAAATGGGGTTTTATGTCTAGAGCCCCTATCTTCCTTGAACGCTCTCTCATAAACTTGCTTCGGGTATAACTTTCCTAGTAATTAAGGGATTTTCTTAATCCAAAAACAGGAATTTTTTTATGAAATACCCAACCAGGAATGACAATGGGATAACTAACACAATGTTCAATATAGGCCAAAATCCTAATCCAATAGCTGCTGTTGCCGAACCGCTAGACCATACGAATATCTGTAAATGTATGCGTAAGTCAAATAGAAATACTATCGTAGCCGCGCATAAGGCGCCATAAGACGCCTTTCTAAACGCAAAGATAATAATATAAGGAATCATGCTTAAAATTAACACTCTAATTGAGAGTCTGCCGCCTGGATCGGTACATTCCCAAAATGCCGTTTTCAGATGGAGTATTAATCCGCACAGAATCAAAACATAGATTATTTGCCGAATTCGGGTAGTAGTGGCCATATTTATTATTCTTTTTTATTAACCTTGAGAAGACTTTCTCGTATTCCCCCTTTAAAATACATAATTATATTATGAAAATAGTCAGGTCTTACAAACCAAGCAAGATTATCGCATACAGCTATTGAAGAAGTTCTACTAAGCTTAAAGAAACGCCCTGAATCAATTTTAATGAACTGATTAGATAAAGTATCTAATTTATACGTATGTCCACCATTTCCCCCTGCCCAGACATTACTACCATCTGCATTAACACATTCCAACACAAAAGAAGACCCAGCATCAGGGTCACTCCAATGCCATGTTTCCCATTTACTTGTTTTTTTATCATACCTTCTTATTCCTTTATGATTGCAGGCAAACCAAACAGCGTCTTCGGTAACACATATATCCTTTATGATGCTGTATTTGTTCTTGGAACATATTTCCCATGATGAATCTTGTGTATTTAGGATAGATATAGTTCCTTCATCGTTGCCTACCCATAAATTATCGCCATCCAGAGCCATAGAAGTGACTGCAGTAGCTGTGGCAACAGGATGCTGATAAAAGAACCACTTTTTTTGTCTTCTATCATAAGCCATTACCATTCCCCTCCCTTTCTCTCCCAGTCCGCACCATATTATCTCTTGAGAAAGAGCAAGGCAGTGAGCTGTGTTAAAAACAAGCCCGTTATCTGTGGTAAAATGCGTCCATTTTTCAAGTAATCGGTCGTAGCATACAATGCCTCTTTTGTCACAACTCAGCCATATCTCTTTATCATCAACCGCAATATCAGTGACCTTGCCAAAATCCCTTGGTCCTGAACCGATTCGGAACTCATCAGGCACCTCTAAGAATTTTTCAGTCATAGAATTTAAATTAAGGCAATATAGATACCAACCCGGTAATTTATCTTTAATTACCTTAAAATTGAAGTTTCCCTCGGAATCTTTTTTGTATGAAGAACCAATCACAAACGGAATCCAAACCGAACGTTTCCAGATTGCTATAGAAGTAGGCATAAAAGTAGCGCCTTTAGCCGAAGGTTTAATCACAAAGCGATTATCTTTTTCCCTAAGCGGTGATAGGGATGCCCATTCTACCAGTTTATCCTTCTGCGCTATCCCTAATTTTTCAAGGCAGATAGGAATGCGCTTTTCCAAATGATGACTAGGTCCCATCCGTTCCATTGAAATCTCGTAAATAGATAATGCTTTTGCATAATCACCTTGTTCTTCATAGAACTGACCAAGTTCACGATAGGCATCTCTCCATCTTGTACCATCCCATATGGGTGGGTGAGAGCCAATGGCTTTCTCAAGAGAATAAATCACCTGTCCTTTTTTATTGAGTTTTCTATGTGCCTCTGCCATATCAAACCAGAAGCGAAAAACAGTAAAGCCATCAAAACTCATTATATATCTTATTCCATTATCACTTAATTCACTTACTTCTTTGCTTATTTCCATCAATTCATTAATGGCTTCTTGGTAACTACCCATCTCAAAGTAAATGTCCCCTCTTAATTTTCTTAATACAAGGATATCGTCCCTGTAGGTACCCTGCATCTTTTTAGGATACGATTTATCAAGGTAGGGTTTTGTAAAAAGTTTGTTTGTTATAATATAATTCAAAGTCTCTAAAGCTTTGTCATGTTTCTTCATCTTTCTGTAACATCTAAATATGCGATAACGAGCTTGCATTTTTACAGGATAAAGATTCTGACCTTTTTCTTCAGGGTAATGTTTAATCAGATATTCAAAGGTTTCAACTGCATTAAGGTAATCCTTCTTGCGTTCGAATACATATGCTAACTGCCTAATAGCCTCAACAATCCCTTTTTGAATATGGACATATTCAAACACTCTTTTTTTATACCATTGAATTGCTTTATCAAAATATTCTATCTTTTCTTTGCCATGTGTATGGTTGCTATGTCCATAAAGAGAACACTCGCTACCAAGACGAGCAGCTCTCTCTACACACCTTGCATCATCCGGAAATAGCAAGATAAACTTCTCGGATTCAGATATGCTCTTTGGGCAATATTTAGCCCACCACTTAGGAGCAATTTCTGAAATATCACCGAAAGTAACTGCAATAGCGTACTGAGTATCGGCATACTTGGAATCAAGATACAAAGCCTGCCTGAACTCTGAAACTGCCTGCAGGAGAAGCTTCTCAGCTTCTCCTTCTGAAATTTTTCCATAATACGTTCCTCTCCGACTATCCTGAACACCATAGTATCCCGACATAATTCTAAGCTGCTCTCCTTTCCCAAAGTGAAGGACGGCTTCAAGAGATTGTGTAGAGATTCTATCAACTTGTTTTCTTATATCCTCGGGCAGACTCATATTCAGAACTTCGGTTAATTCTTTGATTATCTCTTTTTCAAGTTTAAAAAATTCTTTGGACTTTCCTACTACCTGTATTTCTTTAAATGTTTTTCCTGTTGCAATCTTCTTCACTTTTACATTTATTGTTAAATCTGATTCACTCATGTCTTCAACAGCCATACCGCTTTTGATTTTCTCTTTGAAGCTTCCAGTTATAATGAAATTTGCTCCTAAAGCTTTCCCTGTCTTCTGCATAGTGGCTAGATCCATCAAATCCTTCTCAGCTAATCCTGTTTCGGCCATCAACTTATCTATCTTGTCCCTTTCCACCAACTGAATACCTGATATTTTGGACAGATCACTGATCAGCATATACGGTAGGGCAACTTCAAAAGGATCAAGCCTGTCAAAAGCGCTTTTGTTCTCAAATCGCAGGACAGCAATCACAGATGATTCAGAAGCAAAGGAGAATTCAGCAAATAATAATACGCTTAGAATGCTAAAAACGATAAGGCAAAAATACCACCTTAAACAATTATTTATTAGAGACTTGACTCGCTTCATCCTTCACCCCATTTTTGAAAAAACGCATTATCCCATCATATCCGGCAAACCAAATAATATTGCGATCTACTACTATAGAATTTACATCCCAAAAATTTATATTGGGAGCTTTGCACTGACCGGTTCTTATGTTTAAAACACAAATACCGACACTGGATCGGCTTCCTATCCAGATAGTGTCTCTGTCAATACCGAGACAGCATGCTTCAATCTTATGAAATGTACTATCTGCTAATTTTACTTTTAATTTCCATTCCTTCCATTTTCCTGTTTTTATATCATACATCTTTATCCCTTGGCCGCCACATGCAAACCAAATCTGACCTCTCTGAACCTGGATACCACGTATAGTAGAACAATTGCTTGTTGAATTCTTTATCATGGGATGAAACCCTATATTGCCATAGCCTTCTTTTCCACGCATTATTTTCCATGACTTATTTTGCAAATCAAGAATGGCGATAGTACCATCACCAACACCTGCCCAAAGCTGGTTGCCTTGAACTGCTAGAGCTGTTACTGCGCAGGCAATGCTTTTATGCCAATGAACCCTCCACTTCCCGGTTCTAATGTTATATTCACTAATACCTCCTCGTCCCTTATCGCCAAATCCAAACCAGACGGATTTTGACGTCAGCGCAATATCCCAGACAATATTATGAGAAAGCCCGTCCTTTGTTGTATATTGAGTCCACTTTTTAGTTTTTCGATCAAACCTAATTACCCCACTCCTTCCTGATGCCAGCCAAATATTATTATCATCCACAGCAATATCCGTAACGTATTTTATATTGAACACATCTGGAATCTTACGGATAAATTTCTGTTTACCTGATGAATTTACTTGACTAATAAACCAACCGTTTTTTTCTCCTATTGGCCACTCACCCCAAACATGCTTTTTATTCCTATAATAGGAAAAACACCTATACTTTAAGGCGAAATACAAATCCCCCTTCTCTTTTATCAAAACTGCCGACCCATACTTTTCATAGACAGTCCATCGCATCTTATCAACTATAACCTCATTAGGAGATTCTGGGAAAAGGTGATAGGAAACCCAACGTCTTAGTGTTTGTGGTTTCTTTATCCCTAAATTCTTCCGGCAGATTTCCATATCCTTATCAACAGATTTTTGCCTTGGATTCCCTAAGGCCAAAAGTTTCTCATAAGCCATTAAAGCTTTTAGCCATTCTCTCTTTTTCTGATATATTTTGCCGAGGTCATAGTAGACCTGAATAGCTTCCCTTGGATCATCAGTCGGAGCGCGCGTAGTCTCGTGAAAATAATGTATAGCTTTATTTTCCTTTCTCAGGGTCCGATAAGCCTTAGCCAAGTCGTACCAGAACAATTGCAGGGAAAACCAACTGCCTCCTCCATGAATATCCCACTTATTGTCAGGCAAGCGACTGAGTTCATCTATCATACCTTCCCACTCACTAACTGCTTTATCTGCTCTGCCCATTTTGATATAGATATCTCCTTTTCGCTTGCGTAGACAAAGTAAGTCATCTATGTACTCATGAGGAAAACTTTCGTTCCACTCCTCTTTTTTATAATATGGCTCGCTGAATAGTTCGTTCTTTTTTATGTATTCTATAATTTCCAATGCCTTGTCATATTGCTCACAGTGTTCATAAATCTCAAGCATCTTATGATAACCAAGAATTTTCCCGGACAATAAGTCGCCATATGTAACCTCATTTGGGTAATGTTCTATTAGAAACCGACACATTTCAATTGACTTGTTATAATTACCTTTTTCTAAATAAGCTCCTACAAGAGCTTCAACCGGGCCAGAACCTTTATAGTTATATTGGAAAATACTCTTCTTCCAACACGCTATTGCTTTATCATGGTTTGTATAAGGCTGGTTAGCAAATGAATAAATATTGGCTAACTTTATTAGAATATCTGCACCTCTTAAGTCATCAGAAAACCGATTAACAAATTCCTCACACTCGGTTATTGTGCGTTCTATGTATTTGATTCTTTCTTTATAAGGTAACTCATATGTTTCCTCATAAAGTGGCACCATTGTAAGCTCGAACTGAGCATCGGCATATTCAGGGTCTAAGTAAAGAGCTTGTTTAAATTCGGATACGGCTTGAAGCAAAATTTTTTCTTTATCTTCTACTCCATACTTTTTTTGCCCATAATAACAGGCTGCCTTGAATTCTAACTCTTTTCCTCTAGCAAAATGTATAGCTGCCTCCAGTGACCTGGTAGCTATTTTACGAATAGAATCTGCTTCTTTCTGAGTAGGCATGAACTCCAAAGCCTCAGTTAATAATCTAACCAGTTTTTTCTCTAATGTGTAAAATTCTTTGCTCTTTCCTTTCACCTGTATCTTTTCAATAACCTTGCCTGTAGCGACATTCTCAAGGTCCAGAGTTATAGACAGATTTGATTCATCCACCGTCTTACCACTTTCAACCTGTTCCACAAAACTTCCTATGATGATAATATCAGCGCCGAGAGCTTTTCCTATCTTCTGCATAGTGGCAGGATCCATCAGATCCTTCTCAGCTAATCCTGTCTCGGCCATTAACTTATCTATCTTGTCCCTTTCTACGAGTTGAATACCTGAAATCTTGGATAAGTCGCTGATCAGCATATATGGCAGGGCAATCTCAAATGGATCAAGCCTGTCAAAAGCGCTTTTGTTTTCAAATCGCAGAACGGCAATCGTTGGTTTATCTGAAGCAAACAGAGCGGATGGGATTATCATGCAAAGAATCAGTATAATGACTGTGCTGGCTTTGAGCATTCTCATTTCTTATCCAAAATCTTAATATGTTCATTTTTTTCCGCACTTTTTATAGCTTCCAGCACAACTTTCGACCCATGGTCTAATTCATACGCTTCTAGGAATGTCTTTATACATTTTGCCTTATAAAACTCCAATTTTTTACTCACTTCCAGCTCATATGCATTTCTTCTGTGTTTCTTTCCTTGTTTTGCCATTGATAGCAGATGCCGATAACAGCCGGCAATTTCTAGGCGAAGACCTGCGGATTTTGGAAGAGGTTTCTTTAGCTTTTCTAAAAGTTCAACAGCAACCCGTACATCAATATTCTTCATCCTATAGGCAGATGCTATCTGTTTAAGAAGAGCATCAGGCATATGCAGCATTGAGCGTTCAAGACCATATATTTTCATATCGTCATCTATAACCCAGATGAATTGCTTATGCGGATAAACGGCTTTAATTCTATCGAGCCCTAATAAACCATCGGAAACTATAATAGAATAGGTTTCCTCGGAACCAAGAAAGATAATACAACCTTGGTCATGAACTCGCGTTAATCGCCCATCCCGCTCAGCCCAATTCTGAGAATATGAAGCAAGCCAATAGCCTTCTTTATTCTTTGTAATATCGCTGATATATTTATCTATTTTAAAGATTACTTTATTAGTGTTTTTATCAATCTGCAAACATTCCTGTGTTGTAGCACACCAGATGCTGTTCTTTTCGTCATGGAATACTACTGGAATATCACGCCACTGCATATACCCAGCGGGACCATACGTGCCACAGATATATAATTGATTAACAACTAAACAAAGCTTACCTGTGTTTTTATCCATCCTGTAAACCTGCTTCTTACCAGGGTTTGCTTTCATCTTATAAATAGGCTTCTTTATGGGTTCTCCCCACATACCTATCCATAGTTCATCTCCGCTGAAAGCAAGAGATGTTGGAACACTCTTCATGGAATAGGTTTTCCAGCTTCTTGTATCCCATACATATCTGCATAAAGCGCCTTTATATATATTGCCTTCGCGAATAGTTCCACAACCTATCCAGCAGGAATTTTTATCCACAGCAAGACACCTTACTTTTGAAAAGGGCAGTCCATCTTTAATAGTAAACATTTCCCATTTTTTCTTCTCATTTAATACAAGCAACCCATCTGTAGTTCCAATAAAAAATCTGCTGCCAGCCTTTGCAATAGAAGTAATTTTTATATTTTTGCTGACATGTGTATAATCAGCATAATAATTTACAGTACAGGCATTCAAATTAAACTGCCATAAAGATATACACGGAAGGCTGGTAGTAAGAGCAATCCATATAACATCATCTTCCTTAAACACAGCACTAGAGGCAAAGTCACGCCGTCCAAGCGACCGTTTCCAATGCCAGACAGGTTTCTTCCATACAATCTGATTGTGAATATCAGAAAGTGGAGCTTCATAATTAGTTTTTTCCTTCTCTATAAGCTTTGCTAACATATCCTTAGCAGGAGGATACAAATCTGCATGTCTACGAAGAAATCCAGCAAAATGTGGTAAATTAGCGACCAATCTGCCATCTTCCGTACCGAAAACTATTTCAGAATTTAATTCAAAGGCTTTCTGTCTCAGAGAATCCGAACAGGATGGATCATCAATGATCTTCTCTCCAACAAACTCCAAAGCAAGCCCCCAACATAAATTTTTACCTTGTTTTGCCCGTTCGGCAGAAGATATTGCCAGAGCAAAGTGCTTTTTTGCCAGTTCATAATTATTAGTTCTGCGTTTCCGTAGATTAGGAGCAAAGGCAAGGTCTGCTATTCTAGAATGTATGTGACAAACATATTTTGAATTTTGATTCCTTTTGGCTGCTGCTTCAAGTTCTTTTATGGCTTCTTCAACATGACCGGACTTCCTGATGGTTCCTGCTATGGCCAATGGCAGTAAAAACTCCACATTTGCTTCCCAAGTTTTCGAATTACTCCACCAGTTACACCTAAAATCTAAGCACTCATTCAGAAGCTTTCGCCTGAGTCTGATAGAATATTTATATTCTCGAAGAAAGTGCTCGGTAACATCAGCCGCAATTCGGAGACTACGTTGGATATAAACAGACGGACTGTGCCTTTCTATTAATGGCCCCATAAGCTGCTCTAAACGCTTGAAGAATTCCTTTTCCCCTGATTCCGACAATTCAAGCCTCCTGCCTCTGTTCCCCATACCAACAGAGTAGTAATCTTTCATAAGTGATTGCATAGCTTGGGGACATATAATTGAATCGTCCCAAAATTTATCTATGAGATAGCCATGCCATTTAATAGATTCCCGAAGCGCCTGAGCAGCCGCTTCTGACTCTTTGTCAGCAAAAAACAGCAATCTGCTATAACAGAAAGCTATTTTTTTATAGGGAAGAGAAGGCGATTCCGGATCAAGATATATTGTTCTCTTAAAGGATTCTATGGCTTTATTTAAATTTTTCACGGAAGCAGGCAATGCCCAGTCATCTATAGACTTTAATATAGCCAAACCTATGCCAATATGTTCTGCTGCCTCCCAAGAAGATATTGTTTTTTTGCCCTCTTTTACAGAGTATTCTCTTCCGGATATTGCGGATAGAACTCCAGTTATGAGTTCTTTCTGGATTCTGGCAAATTCTTCTCTTTTGCCGATTACTTCAATCTTACCCAGAATCTTCTTGGAAAGTCCCTCTCTAACAATTGCTTTTATTAACAGTGGGGTCTCTTCAAATGCTAATCCCGGTTTTGGCTGTTCTGCCCAGCTTCCTTCTACTATGATATCAGCTTCCTCAGGAGTGAACGGTTTTTCCTCTAAAAATCCCTTCTGCGCCAGTTCGCTTTCTCCGATAAGAGCTTCCAGATGATGGCGCTTAAGAACAGCTATTCCATCCTGCCCAGCCAGTCCGCTTATGAGAACCTGTGGAAGTAGATACTTGAGATAATCCAGTCTCTCATAAGGTCCCTCATTCACGAAATCCAGTATGGCAACCTTCTTTTCCTCTGAGGCAGACAGAATGGATGGAATTATCATGCATAGGATCAGCATGACAAACAAAGATATTTTCAAAGCACGGACAGATTTATTATTCATAAAGATAAAAACTGGCACTATTTCTTATTTATGACATCAATTAATGCCTTTGATATAACCGTGATAAGCTTTCTTTCCATCTCCTTAAGATTACTTGATGTTCCCTCTACAACTTCAGCTTTCACAATTTTCCCGCTTTCAGGCTCTACAAGATGAACATCCAGCCGAAGATGTGAATTCACATCCAGCAGGATACCCAAAACCATTATTTGAGCGCCAAGCATTCTGCCTATCTTTATGGCATTTTTCGTATTTACATACCCTGATCTGTTGAGCTGCACTTCTTCCAGTATCTTATCTATTTCCTTCCGCTCTACTAAGTTAAATCTGTCATCTGTGGAAAGTTTTAGAGTAAGTAGTTCAGCGCAATCTTTGCCCCATTTAGTTAGTTTTTTATCGCCTGTGGTATTGCCAAAATCCATGATTGCTATGGTCTTTGGTTTTCCTGTCCAGTTATCAACAAACTCAGGAATGAGCCGATAGCAGAGATTGCTTGCAGCTTCCTGCAAAGCTTTCTTCGCAGCCATCTGCTCAGAGAGGTCAACAGCGGTGTTAGTTTCTCTGTCAATGGCTAGAACTCGTCCTGTTTTGCAATCTATAGCCTGAATCTCTACCCTTGCCTTGCCAGAGACAAGATTCCTTTTTCTCATTGCAAGCTCACTGAAGGCTTCACCAATGATCAGAATATCTACTTTTTCAATTTTTCTGGGAACTTCAATATTGGCGTTCCTGAAGTATTCCTTTGCCCAACCGGCCAAAGTATCCCCTTTCTGACTGATTACAGTGAATCCTAATTTTTTCAGGTAATAGATAATCTCAGTCTCGACTGCAGGGTCAATAGTTACTCCGCCAAAGTGTCTTTCCCTGACAGATACTGATACCTTTGGAAGTTTTTTGTCTTTCAGTTTTAGTTTTAGGAAATCAAGCTTGTCTTCAGAAGAAACAATATCAGCACTTGCCACCATAGATGGCCCCTTTTCAGAAATGACTTTGTGTACTTTTTTAGCAGTCTTATCTATTATGGTAATTAGCTTTCCAGAGAGAGATCCTTTTACTATCTCAGCTTTTACACGGCTTGTTTCAGTAGCAATGATCTTGGCTATAACAACCAATTCTCCGTCAACGGTAAATGCTCGACCGATTACCAATATCTTAGCCCCTGCTAATTGTCCAATTCTAGCAGCTTCTTTTTCACTTACTATTCCAGAGAGACTTAATCCTAATTCGTCAAGAATATTATCAAGTTTTTCTCTCTCAACCAGTTTAAGATTTGAATCACTGGAAAGTTCCGCAGTAATCATGGAAGATATTTTGCTGCCTACAGCAGTAATCCCCTTATCCTTGGATTCAAAATCAAATACCGCCACTGTCAGTTCTTCTGCGCAAACAATATTCCTAAAACCTACAATGCAGAATAGGAATATAGCCAGCAGTGTTTTCGTTTTTCCCCACGTTTTCTTTTCCATCTTTTGCCCTCCTTTTGTTATTTTGGTTTTGGGTTTTTTGTATCGGACAGGTCACGACCTGTCTCTACTAAATTTGTGAGAACATCCTGCTCTATGAGAGAATAACGAATAAGATTCTCAAAAAGCAAACGAGCAATAGGATCTTCCATGAATTTCTCAATTACAGGCAACTGACAAAAGATAAATTTACCATCATCATATTGCAATTCTATCAATGGAGAAGCAGCATTATCAGGTAAATCCGTTCTTACCAGCGCCCTGAAATTCCCTACGGGTAATTGAAAGAGATATCGTCCAATTATTCCATCCACGCGCCAATTGGATAAATCTCTCTCTTTTATCTCCTGAAAGACAGGATGGGTAAAAGCAGAAATTCTTAAGACCAATATAGGCGCTTCGTCAGAAGCTTCTATAGGCAGTGGAAATTTTGGCTGCTTTTTATGACTGAAACATAATGCAGACAATCCTTTATCCTCCAGAAGCAGCAAACCGTTCCATAAATGTTCGGACGTAAGCGCATCAGGCCCGATAATTATTAAATCTCCCTGAAATGTTTCTAAACTTAGTTGGCTATTTAAAGGAGTAAAAGGAATATCCAGATGTTCAATAATTTTTTTAAGCTTTCCTTTTGGATCAACAATACCAATCTGTTTCTCAAAAATAATATTTTTAATATTGTGGGGAATGTCATTGGAAAAGACAACATAATTAATCTCGTGTTTTAGATTGTAACAAATTTCGCGGCCTGTATTTAGTTTTTCCTTTATAACAACATTAATCTTCCATATAAGATCTGTTCTTCGCTTTACATCCGGCATCTTGAGTAATACCTTGAAACGATTCTCTTGCAAAATCTTTAATTTTATATTTTCTCTGCCTCTTTCTATAACAGCCGGAGCAACTATACTCTCCCAACTCAATACAGCTTCATAGGCTTTCATAGGCTTTCTTTTTATTATGATGGTGCGTTCAACTTTCTCGCCTGAGAAAAAGTGTTGATCTAACTCCTCAATGGATAGCGCAGGCAAACCTTTGGCGCCTGCTAAAGAAGATATTAATACAATTAATAAAAGCAGAACCGCTTTCTTCATACCTCTTTACTTTCAGTTTTAACCACATTAAAGTCCTTAAAACAAACAGTAACATAAACAGAATATTCGTCATTCTCTTTTCTTATGCTTCCTAATTTCACTGTCTTTCCCTCAACAAGTTTCAGAGAACCAGTTAAAGCAGAATCGTCCAGCGATACTTTTGCCATTAAGTCAACACTTCCATTAGTATTTACTATTGGAACAAATTGGTATCTGTAAGAAGTATTGTCTTTTGTTGACGAACCTTTCAGATTAGTATTTACTTCATTACCATTTAAAACCATTATCTTGGGAGAAGAAACAATTTCAGCAGCTGGACCAAGCCGGAGAATTTCAAACTTAAGAAAGATTGGTACCTGCTCCTGACTGACTGCTTTCTCTAATTTTCTGCTGGCAAGTTCAACATCAATGTCCCCATTATTAGTTACTATCCACTTTACATTGCGAGAAAACGTCTTTCTTATTTCCTGAAATAGTTTTACTTGTTTTCTAACAGATTTTTCAACAGCTTGTTTGGTTTCAAAACCTGCTGGTTTCTCCTGTCTCTTATTAAAAGCGATTTGCATCAATTTCATCTGTTGTGTATTTTTATAAAGAAAACTGCCTGCAAAAATTAACATTATTACTATCAAGCCATTCAAAACTAATCCAAACCTGGGAATAAGAAGATTAAGTAAATTTCTGTTCCTAGGTAAATGTGGATTTAATTGCGATATTGCCGAAGGTTTTTTTATTCTGTTTTTCAACCTTGGCCAGTAATTATTCCAGTATTTTTTAGGCGGCTCTTCTTCAGCTTTAAGCCTTATCAACTCATCTATTTTCTCGGTTTTCATTAGTATTTACCTCCCATTAACTTATATATTTTTTCAATTTTACTTTGAGCTTTTTTCGTGCATGGAATAAACGCCAGGATACAGTCTTTTCTAAACAGCCTTGTATTTCAGCTATCTCGCCGTGAGACAGACCCTCAATAATTGCCAGCACCACTACTGTTTTCTGCTTTAGCGGCAAAGACTCTATAGCTTTTGTTATTTCCTCATGTAGTTCACGACTCTCTATGTTTTTTCTGGGATTGTCGGTGTGAATAGCTAAGTTAGCGCCCCTAATTAAGATATTTTCATCTAATGTAACTGTTTGTCTTTTCCCCGATTTCTTTAAATGGTTGATAGTTATATTCATTGCTATTCTATATACCCATGTGGAGAAGCTCGCCTTTTCCCTATAACTATTGATTGATTCATAAGCTCTAATAAAAGCTTCCTGAGAAAGGTCATCTGCATCACAATGGTTATTAGTCATCCTATAAACCGCAAAATAGATTTGCCGTTTATGTCTTTCCACTAATTCACCAAAGGCATCCTTATCGCCTTCTTTGACTTTTTGCACAAGTATGCTATCTTCTGTTTTTTTCACTAATCACTTTCTGGAAAAAGTTTTAGTCTTCATATATTTAGACAAACTTCTTGCCTTAATCCTTTGAATTATTTTTAGTATACATCAGAGTTTTAGAACGCTCAACCGATTTTGAATCTTAAACTCATTATCTGTGGCTTACTAAGGGAAGCCTAACAGTGATTTTTGGAATTTAGAAATCGATAGACAGAAATTAGTTTAGAACGTTAGAATTCACAGGAATCCCGTAGCGTAGGAATTTCAGGTGGAATGACTTGTTAAGTTTCGGATTTGCTTGTCATGTATGAAACTTAGAGATAGCAATGCTAATATAGCTCCTAAAAGAGCAAAAGCCATATCTGACTGTGTGTCCCAAACATAGCCTTGAGTGCCCAAAAATGCTTCAGCTGATTCACCTGTGGATAAAGACACAACCCATTCTATAAGCTCATAGAAGGCGCTAAAAGCGAGACAGAAACATAAAATAAAGAAGTTTCTCCATCTGGGAAAATTTACAATGTTTTTTCGAACGAATATTTCACGAGCTATCATTGCAGGGGCAAAACCTTGCATAAAATGGCCAACTTTGTCGTAATTATTTCTTTGCCAATTGAATGTTTCTTTAAGATAGTCGAATAAAGGCACTTCAGCATAAGTAAAGTGCCCCCCAATAAATAGAACTACACAGTGAAGAAGAATTAAAATATAGACAAGTCGTGTTAGCCGAAAGGATTTGTATGTGAAGGCTAAAATAATACCACCAATAATGGCAGGAATCACTTCCAGAAACCAAGTGAAGTATTCTTTGGGACTAATGGCAGACCAAATTAAAAAGGATAGATAAATGATGAGCCAGATTAGTTTCATATATGTAAAGGGGTAGAAAATATAATATTAATCATTGAACATTTATTGTTACTCTAATATTGTTGTACTAAGAATTGCTTGAAACGTCAATAAAATTTTGAGGACTGGAGAAAATGGGAAACGTCACTGTCTATTTTATGTAAGCTCTATTTAACCTAACGTCAATATCAACAAAATGGTGGCTAATCCAAAAAAGAGAACGGCACTAAAAATCTTTACCATTCCTACATGTCTATACATTACTTTGCTCAGTCCTTCCCAAGTCGTTCCCCAGTAGGCAAAACCAAAGACTACTATCAGAGGCAAAATAAACATCAGGTTGTATAGTATGAGATAAAATAAAGCCTGTATACGCAACGCTGATATCTCTCGCACGACAACTATTATGGGTAAATAGATTTGACCTGTACAGGGAAATTCTAATAAGGAAACTAGAAAACCAATAATAAATGCAGCTAAAATATAGTGCTTCATATTAGACTCTTTCCTGATTACAGCATGTATTTTATCTTTTAGAAACCGTGGTAACTGCAAGCTTATATCCATTATCTTTCCCCGCTTAATCTTCCAATAGTCATAAAGACTGAAAATAGCAAGTAGGAAAGCTATGCCGGCTACCAAAAAAGAGAGAATTCGACTCAGAGTTGGGAGGATGCTTATTCGCTTGATAAATTCAAACAGTCCTATCCCCACAGATAGGTAGGTAATGAAAACAGCTAAGGTAAAGACAGCTCCTATAAAAAGAATTTCTTTCTTCTTGCGTTTGATAAAATTTAGATAAGATATTAGGAATATGATAGTTGTAAAAGCGCAGGGATTTATCCCATCAAGCAATCCTCCCCCTATAACAGAGAAAATTCCTAATTGTTTAAACTTATTCGCTACCAGAGCACAATTTGATTTTTCTGTCTCGTCTTTCTCCGCAAGTTGTGGCCACGAGGAGCCACCTTTCAGGAGAGCCAACTCAATCATCTCTTCTAACCCCTCTTTAATCTCTTCTTCCCCATCGAGGATTTGACCATCAATAAATATAGTCGGGGGAGGGTTTTTGATTTCTCCATACCTTTTTTCTAAACGCAACATCAATTGGTAATCCTCTATATTACTTATATTAAAAGCGTTCACTTCCAGAGAGGAATATTTTTCGCTCAGACATGGAAGATAGTTGTTCTTTATCTCATGACATTCTTCACAATCAGGCGAATAGAAAAGGTACACGCATACTGAAAATGTATCTGCTGCTTCAACTGATACATAAATGGAGAGACACAGTAAAAATAAGATTATTCGACTAAAGACAGGCGAAATGCGCTTCATTTCAGCTTTGTTCAGGAGCAACGATAGCTACAAAGGTTAGCGTAATACATTTTTGCTCCGGATTGTCCGTGTGAATGTTTATATTCCCTTTGATTGTCCCCACAGGAGCATCCTTTTTTATGCTAGCAGTTAGATAATATTTGGCTGACTTCTGAATAGGATACAATTCCATACAGATAAACTTTGAATCGCATTCTACTTTTGTTATCTCAAAATGTTCCCCACTAAGCGATCGAATCCTTATCCCGTGGTACTCAGGCGTGTAAGAGTTCTCCTGCTTTACGGCTTGGAGTACAATTCTATACGATGAAACATCTATTTCGCCACTTACGCGTACTTGTACAGGAATATCCATAAATGGTTGTTTTTTAACATTAGTATGGATGGTTAACTTTTCTCGCAATTGTCCAATCGGTGTCTCTGGGCTCAAAACAACTTTAAGCTCTAATATATTTTCCTCATCTTTAAGTTGGGAAAGTTCTAAAGTAAGATAGTCTGAGCTTGATTCTACTTTTAATACTTTCACTTCTTTTTCTAATGTAAGTCTCGCGTTTTTTGTAGCCGTTTCTCCTTTAGGGACAGTTCCGAAAGACACAGTTCGGGGATTTACTGTTACCGTCTTTTTAACGAAGCCGGTAATCTTTAGCTTGACCACTGGCTCATCAGGATCGTTAGAATGCACATATATAGTTTTTGACTGTTTTCCTTGGCGTCCTTTTGTGTAAAAGGTAACTTTTAGTTCTCCTGTTTCACCAGGCAGGAGTTTTTTAGAGGAAATAATCGCAGCAGTACAGCTACAACCACTTCTAACTTTTCCAATGATTAGACTGTCAGCACCAGCATTCTTGAACCGATAAACGCACGGAACCTTCTCTCCTTGGTAAACTGTCCCGTAATCGTATACTTTGCGCTCAAACTGTATATTCGGGGAGACTGAGTTTGCTGCCTCAACTTGGACTTGCTCTGAATACCCTTTCACAACTCCAAAACAAAGTAAAAAAACAACTAAAATATGTAATATTTTCGTTATCATAGTAAACTTTTTCTTAATCCAAAAATAGAATTTTTTTATGAATTTCTAAACCAAGATACAAAAAGAAATATCCATGGCAAAAAAGTCAAAACTAAAGCAGGAATAATGAGAAGTAAATCAATCCTAATGGCTGCATAGGGGGATATCCCAGATTCATACAAAATATAAAGACCAAGTACCAGAAAGGGAATTATACAAATAGCACTCTGAAACAGACATCCTGATTGTTTGGAACAAAATGGCTTCTTTAAAAATACATAGAATACTAAGTTAATACCAGCAAGTATAATGATTAAAATAGCAATAGAACCCTGAATTTTCCACGTTCTGTCAGCAGGTGTGGCACTTTGCAAAACAGTCTCCTTGTTTGCGGACGAAAATTTATAAACCTGAACCACTTCTCCCCAAATGGCTGAAGGGGCATCTCTTTCTAAAATGAATATAATCAGCTTTTCGCCTATATCAGGTCCAATTAGCGGTCGTGCGAGCCATTCTTTCTTAAAAGGGCTTTTATGCCATCCAGTAGGAGGATTAGTTTTGTCTTTAGGGTTCCAACCTTCATGATCGCTTGGTTTATGACGAGTTCTCCAAACTACATCAATAGCATCTGACTCAGTAAGATATTTTATTCCTTTTCTATGAGTCTGAAGACGAAGAATTTCGTCGACTTTTACTTTAGCTTTAGGAGGATTAGCGTTAGTAGTATTCTTACTGTTTATTTCCAAAACAGAGACAACTAAAATACTATAATAAGGATCTTTTAACAAACGCTCATCATAACGCAGATTTTCAATGGCTTTTCCGGCATAGACCGGCATAACATTGGAAAAAAGCAAGGCAACCGAAATAACCAGTATCGTAATAATTGGTTTATATTTAGTGCGTTTAAAATTTCTTGTTTCCATAATAAATATTCATTGCTAGTTAAGCAAAAACAGGCACAGAACACGAAAGTTACTTATATTATTTAAGAAGATGTCTGGCTTTCTTGCCTAATTTTTTTGGCTGGTTAAGTTCAATGGCAAGGACTTTGATGTCACTAATTCTATTATCCTTGCTTTTTGGAAGCGTTCCCGAAATGATGAAAGCTTTGTCTCCTGTATGTGCAAGATGGATGTTTCCCAGCCAACCCGCTTTATCCACAGAGAGACTGCGGAGTTGATTGCCTTCATTATCATATTTGTATACCTTAAGAGTGCCAACCCCCACGGAATCTGACATAATAAAACCACCGGGAACAGCCATGATATTGAAAGGTGTAGGAAACGCTGCTTTCTCCAATTTAAAAACCTCTTTCTCCCACAATACCTTTTTAAAATCAGGAGAGAATGCTTTAATTCTAAGGTCTGTAGTTCCCATTCCAACACGCTTGTCATACGCCACAACGAAGTCTCCCGAATCAAGTTGGCAGACCTTAGGTTGTGCTGTAGGAGAAGAATCTCCGGGAAAAAATTCTTCCGACAAGATTGTGCCTTTTGCATTACATCGTAATATATAAACATCAGACGGCACTACGGGCAAGAATCTTTTAAACTCCACAGAACCTCCAACTACCAAAAATTCGCCCTCGTTTCCCACAGGCACACCATCAGTAAAAAAGTCCGCTCTCCCAAGGTCATATGTTCTCTTCCAAAGTCTGTTCCCTTCGGAATCAACTTTTATAACCAGACCATCACTATAATCACCACTCCCTGCATCAGTCCCGACAAGAAGAAAACTGTCATCAAAAAGACGTATCATTTTATCAATTATAAGAAGTTCCTTAAGACTTCTTTTAGAAATGATTTTACTGAAAATTATTTTCCCTTTCCGGTCAATCTTTATAAAAGACTGCTTAAAGCCATCAAACTTGCCAACTGCAAAAATATCCCCATTTCCCGACACGGCTATATCTTTTATAAGCGTGGAGCCCAACGTTATGACTGACTTGAATTTCTCAGGAGCGTTTTTGAGCACTATATTCCTCACCCTGTTACCGTCTCGGTCAACTTCCCAAAGCCAGAACTTCCCTTCTGAATAAGTCTTCTGCCGAAATGAGGTACCTAATATCAAGAATCTATTATTAGCCTTGTTAAAGGTCACTGCGCCCGGTGAATAACTCAAATTGTTACCACCTCCAAAATCTCGCTGCCACAACACCTTGGCAGGAGCGCTGTTATCTTCAGCACAAGCCTGTCCTGCTGTGCAAAAAACAGTTAAAACTAACAATAATTTGATTAAAATCTTAAAACCTCTCATAGCCTTTCCCTCCTTGTATTTTTACTCATTATTCCTAATCACAACAGACACAATATAGCACTTGGTCTGCCTTCCATGCTATCAACCCGAGTGCACCAAAAACTGCATTGTAATAAGTTGATGCAGACCTGCTACACACACCAATACATGGCGATCCAAGACAAACATCCTCCAACATATTACTGTAAAAAGTACCATCACATGATTCTTTATTGCTTTCGCATGTTTGGTAACACTCATCATGCGCGTTACAAGCTGCGAGAAAACTTGTATCTTCACACCCTGCCGGATTATTAGGATCTTGACCCTCCTCTACAAAAAATGGAGGAATAGAACACCCATTAGGGTCCTTGTCCCCTGGACGCTGTTCAAGGTTTGAGCAAGCTACCACCTCAGCCCAGCTTTCCAATATTGTACAAAGAATCGTTATTTCAAAATTTTTATCTAATGCTGTTACAGTTTTATTTCCTTTTGTACTCCATTGTGTAGTAAAAGTCCCTCCTTCATCTGTGGCAGGAGTTCCTCCTCCAGACCAAGTTACAAGATCTTCATGGCCAGCTGGAATAGTTGTGGCAGTAAATGTGACATCTTCCTTAATACATGCTGAATCTTTGTCGGCATCAATATCACCCACTCCAACCACCACTATTTTCCCGCCAGCTTTCTCAGGATCTGATCTTTTTGGCAACTTCGCCTTTACATCGTATTCTCCAGCTGTCCATGAACCTGCTAAAAACGATGCTGTTGCTACTCCACTTGAAGGAGTGGTCGTATTTTCAATATGGCTTCCCGCCTCTATTCTTACAGGCTCTTTGCTCCACTGATGATCTATGGTTACATTTACTGTGACAGGATTTTCTGAACCCTTAACTACACATACATTCGTTCCACTCGCAGGATCAATTGATTGTATGCTTGGCTGAGTGATGTTTCCATTACCACTCATTGTATAATACCCGTCACCGCCTTCGCCTTCTGTGTACCATATCTTTACACTGACACTGTATGCAGCAGCATTTGTATTAAATGGAATAAGCGTCAGGGTTCCGTTTTTTCCACCTCCTGTCCATACTCCTGTCCCTGAGGGAGAAGGAGTATTCCATTCCCATGCGATAGATTTTCCACTCTGATTACTCACAACAAAGGTAACAACTGTTCCTGATTTAGCATCTACATTAGGTGCTCCAAAAATGCCGCCATGTCCTTCAAAATAAATGGGAACGGTTTGTGAATATCCAAGCCCAGATATTGTAATACTAATTAACAGCGTAAGCAACAAAAAGAATTTTCTCATCAATGACTGCATAACTATATTTCCTTTCCCTTGCTTCCTGCTTTATTTAAAATAGGCGGAGTCTAGCAAATAATATGTCAAATCTTACTTCTTTTCGTAAAATTAAATATATTATTGAGAAAGCGAAAAGGCATGGATATTCTTACTTTGAGAGTTCTGTAAAATCTTTATATTTATCAACCAATATCTGGATATTAGCACGTTGACCATGGAGTTTCCACCATGCTTTTATGCGTTTCCCCTTTTCTCTTTCTATGAGTTTCCTCCTTAATGATTCTTTAATCTTAGAATATTGAGGAGGAGATTCAATGTTCTCATATATATTTCGATAGAAAATTTTTGTCTCTTTCTCAGAAACCAAAATATTTCCCACTATTTTGTTTTGAAATTTTTCTAGAACGATGTCTCTTTTTGTAGATTCTATGCTTTTTTCGATTGTATCTTCCACTGAAACAGGAACCATATTTTTTAATTTTTGTATTGCTTCGGGAGTATTATGCGTTTTCCATATTTCCCATTCTTGAAGGATTACTACTCCCGCCAAGTTTTTCTTGTATATCTCCTTATCTTTTTCAGGATGCTCAATATATTCTTCCAATGATTTTATAATTGCTAAATATATTTTCTTAGTCTTGCTAATAACTGCTTGGTCTATTTTTTGTCTTTTAAACACTTCTCTTAATCTTTTCCTAGCTTCCTCATCAGTAGCCGTTATTCCCCATTCCTCAATTTTTTGTTTATAAATAATATTCTGAGTTATTCGAATAAGCTGGTATTTTTCTTGAGTAATTATCTTCTCTGCGAGTTCCTGAGGCGAAAAAGATTTTCCATACATTTTTTCAATTAATTCTGGAGTAAAGGCAATATGTTTATAAAATACTTTTTGCCCATTTATTATAGCTACCAGCTGGTTTGGAAGAAGATTAGACTCTGCTTTTAGCTGAAACGGCAAAAGGCTTAAAAATAAACTGGTTATTACAATTGAAAATCTTAATTTTCTCATTTTGCTCTCCTATGGTATGCTTCTATCTATTTCCCGATTCAAAATAGGTATAGCAGGATAAAACCCGCCGCCGGATTGATATATCAACGAATTAACCCTAGCTATCCCAACAATACCTCCGCTCAACGGCCAAAGATTGTCCGAACATTGCTTATATAATGTCTGAGGATTTCCCATTCCTTCAGAATGCGTCATCCCTTGATAGTTGGTTCCGCCGTTTGCCCAAGTATACTTATGGCTTTCTGCCCATCCAGCACCTGATATTCCTATGCCTGTTGAGATAGTATAATAGTCTTCTCCTACAAACAGAGCTGCGTGTCCTTTTCCAATCCAAATGGTATATCCAGAATAAGAAATGGAATAAGAAACCTTGTGATAGATTTCGTTTAATTTGTGAGTATATATTCGTGATCCTACACCTTCTATCGCAAAAAACGCTGTAACAATCTCAGTTTCTTGAGGCGTTAACTTATTTTCCCTTGTAGCAGTTACATCAAGTGTCTTTGTGGAATATTCTAGCCTTATTGTATTACTTCCTGTAGCTAGATCTGCTTGGTCATAAGTAAAATAAAAATCTCCAGACAAATTCGTTTTTGTTTCAGTTTTACCTGGAGCGGTGAAAGTAGCGGATTCAATGATTGCATTTGAAGGTTCAACGTGATAATTAATTTTAGTACTATGAGGAGCTGTTGCATTAACATTAACTGCTTCCACTTCATACACCACTATTTTCCCGCCAGCTTTCTCAGGATCTGATCTTTTTGGCAACTTCGCCTTTACATCGTATTCTCCAGCTGTCCATGAACCTGCTAAAAACGATGCTGTTGCTACTCCACTTGAAGGAGTGGTCGTATTTTCAATATGGCTTCCCGCCTCTATTCTTACAGGCTCTTTGCTCCACTGATGATCTATGGTTACATTTACTGTGACAGGATTTTCTGAACCCTTAACTACACATACATTCGTTCCACTCGCAGGATCAATTGATTGTATGCTTGGCTGAGTGATGTTTCCATTACCACTCATTGTATAATACCCGTCACCGCCTTCGCCTTCTGTGTACCATATCTTTACACTGACACTGTATGCAGCAGCATTTGTATTAAATGGAATAAGCGTCAGGGTTCCGTTTTTTCCACCTCCTGTCCATACTCCTGTCCCTGAGGGAGAAGGAGTATTCCATTCCCATGCGATAGATTTTCCACTCTGATTACTCACAACAAAGGTAACAACTGTTCCTGATTTAGCATCTACATTAGGTGCTCCAAAAATGCCGCCATGTCCTTCAAAATAAATGGGAACGGTTTGTGAATATCCAAGCCCAGATATTGTAATACTAATTAACAGCGTAAGCAACAAAAAGAATTTTCTCATCAATGACTGCATAACTCTTCCTTTCAATTATTAAGTATGAGCAACCAAATGTTAACATATACTAAAACTATGTCAAATGCTTTTTTCACTTCTTTTCCTGTTTCCCTATTATTCGCTTTATCGCCTCTATCTGCAACCTTGCTTCTCTTCTTTTCCTGCTGTCCGGATAATCATCCAGTATCTTCTTAAACGCCTGATAAGCTTTTGGATAGTTTTTCTCCTGAAGCCCTATGCATCCTATATTATACAACACATGATCTAACCATGAACATTTTGGATAATGCTTAACAAGATAGATATATAGTTTTAAGGCATTATCTCTCTTATCCAGCTTATCCCAGCAATACGTTGCTGCTCTTTCAATTGCATTTTCTGCGTAGCGGCTCTTTGGGTATTTATTAGCCGTCCTTAAAAGCTGATTTACTGCCTTTGTGTAATTCTCCTGACAGGCATAGAGATATCCTATTTTTAACTCTGCCCAATCTGAATGCCATCCAGAAAATTCTTCAACAAGTAATTTGCAATATTTTAAACTCTCAGAATATTTCTGCTGAACGTGCAATTCTATCGCCTTATTTTTATATTCCTGCGCAGTCTTTCGCAAAGTAGCGTATTTCTTTCTTGCGTTCTGGTATCTGGGGCTACTCGGACAATTCTCCATTATTTTCTTGTATTGCTTCATCGCCTCAGAATAGTCCCTCTCCACATACATCTCATCGCCTTCTCGCTCAAATCTCTTTGCAAGCAATTCTTCTACCTGTATCATATTTTTGCGCGTTACCTCATAAGCTTTTGTATCAGAGTAATGCTGCTCAATCTTCTGATACATTTTTATTGCTTTCAGCATATCTTCTATTTCTTCTGTTCCCGCAGTCTCGTTTGCCATGTTCAGATAACTTATCATAAGCTGTTCTCTGAATTCTTTCGTTTTTTCTACACCTATTATTGGACAGTTCTGTTCTATCTGAATAAACATCTTTACTGAATCTTCGTATTTCTGAATATGTCCAAGACTTATTGCGTAGTTGTACAGAATCTCCTGGGTTATATCCCTTGGATAGAAAGTTACTACATTCTTATACGTATCCACTGCCTCTTTATACAGCTTGTTCTTAAAATAATACTTCCCCAGAATTTCTCTTGCCTGAAGGCAGATTATGCTCATCGGGTACTGGTCATTGGCTACGTCTATCAGGAGAGGTTCTGCCATTTCCCACACTTTCTTCTCATCTATAACCCCTTTCGTTGATGTATCCGAAATTGCCAGCTCTTGCATTATATCTGTATCTTCAATAACTTCCTCCTTGAGAACATCTGCCAGAATGCTTTTTGCCTCTTTTATCTTATCCAGTAGTTCAATATGTTTTTTCCCCGCTTCTTTGTAGAACTTTGCATGTTCTACATACTTCTTCCAGACTTCCTTTGACTTATCATACTTTTTCTGTCTCTCGTAACATTCCCCAAGATACGAGTATGTGGGAAGATATGTTGGATTTCTTTTTATGGTAATCCCAAACTGTCTTATTGCCCTTGAATACTGTTTATTCCGTAAATAATCAAACCCTCTGAAGAATGCAGAATCTTCATCAGCAAGACAAAGTGTAGATGTAGATATGGAGAAGATAAAAGACAGTATTAATAGACTAGCTGTTTTTGCTTTCTGCACCTTACTTGTATTCTCCTCTTTTTATTTTCAGTATTTCCTCTCTTGCAAGTCTTATCCATGGACTATCAGGATATTTTTTTAGTAAGTATACATATGCCTGATATGCCTTCTTATAATTTTTTTTCGCTGTATATATTCTCCCTATATCAAAATATGCATCATCTGCATATTCACTCTTTGGATAATGCGCAAGAAAATACGCCCACTCCTTTAGGGCTAAATCAAGCTGCTTCATCAAGCCGCTCAGCAGGCATCCTGCTCCCATAAGAGCGTCATCAGCATATTCCCCTTTTGGATATTTTCTCACCAGTTCATGAAATTGCTTAACTGCTGATTTGTATTTTCCTGAATTTGCCAGACATTTTCCTACGCAATACATGGCATACTGCGCAGTATCTGTATTCCCATAGTCAGTGTATATTTTCCGGTAAATGGGTAATGCTGCTGCATAGCTTCCAATATCAAACTGCACGTCTGCATCTTCTTTTAACCTCTTTACCTTTTCTATAATATCCCCAACCTTTTTCCTGGCTTCTGCTGCATACCTGGAATTCGGACACTGAATAACTATCCTCTCATACATTGCCTTCTTTACTTTCTCATCCTTGGATTCTTTGGCAATTCCAAGATAGCATTCCGCTACAAGATTTTCTAAATCATCCTTTGAATATGGGCTGTTTGCCTTCTGCCCAAGAGAAATGTATATCTTTACCGCCTGAACATAGTTTTTTCCATGGCTCTTTAAAACGTCTGCATATTCATATAAGGTTTGCGCAGGTATGAAATTCAGCGAATAGCTTTTTATTGCTGTTTCTGCCATTTGCTGAGCATTATCATAGCTGTTTATGGTATAAAAATAATGAGAAAGATAACAGAGGGCGTCAAGTCTTATAAAGCTGTTTTTATAAGGATCTCTTATTACCCTTCCTAATACAGGCATAGCGGATTTAATATCTCCTTTTGAGATATACGGCAGGACTTGCTTCATTTCTCCGAGAAGAACAATGTGCCTCTGGATTTTTTTTGTGTCTCTGGGAATCAGTCTTGCTGCTTTTCTTAGTATAGGGATTGCATCGCTGTACTGCTTCAGGAACTCATGGCACTTTGCAAGGTTTGTGTATGTAGGCGCGTATTCCGGAGATTCCTTTATTGCTTCCCTGAATTTGCTTACTGCCTGCGAATACATGCCCTTCTGCATTAGATTATATCCTTCAAAAAAGGATCTTGAGGATTCAGCGGAATAAGCAGAAGAATACAAGACAGTTAATATTGATAAAAAGATAACTAATTTTCTCATTCTATTTCTCTCCCTTCTGAATCAAGCATATGTGCTGTTATGAATATAAGCAGATTGCTCTTTGTTTTGTATGTTGTTTTTGACTGAAAGAGCTTGCCTAGAAGCGGTATGTCCGAGAGCCAGGGAACGCGTCTTACGTTAGATGCCCTGTCATTCTCCATCAGGCCGCCAAGTATAAGTGTGTAATGATTCTTTATTGAAATTGTGGTATCCGTACTTTTTGTAGTGGTAATCGGAAGAGTAACAGGATGAGCTGTCTCACCTGCTGTCTGCATCTCAACAAGTTTAGATATTGACGGATGAAGAGTAAGAGTAATTGTATTGTTTTCATCATTTACGTTTGGCGTTATTTCCAGCACAATTCCTTCGCTGATTTTACCTATAACAGGCTCCCATCTTTCTCTTAGATACTCGTCATAACCTGAGGTTGAAAGTTCCCATCTGCTTATATATCTGTAATTCTTAACTATTCTTATGTTTGCTGTCTGGTTATTCAGGCAGGTAAGTTTTGGAGCAGAGAGTGTTTTTGCATCCTTGTCCTTTGCAAGCGCGTTGAGCACTGCTGTTAACTGCAAACTTCCAAGTGTTGCGTAGGTTAAACCCAGTCCTCCTGTAAGTGATTCTGTCTTGCCGAACGATGCTGCTTCATGCGTTATATCAGTTGTTGCTGTAGTGGTAGAATTTATTTGCTTAATATAATCCCAGTTAATCCCTATATTCTTCCCTGAAAACATGGACACCTCTATAAACCTTATTTCCATGGAAACCTGAAATGTAGCAACGTCCAGACTTTTAATTATCTGGTCCACAAGTTTTATGTTTGTCGGCGTATTTCTCACAATCAGCTTGTTGAGCCTGTCGTAGAATATAACTCTGCTTCCTTCCGGCTGTGGAACAATCTCTGTAATAAGATTCTTAATACTTCCTTCTCTCTTGGTTTCTTGCTCTGTTTTAAGCCCTTCAGTGAGACCAAGGAAACCCATATCGGGTTTTGTTGAGCTATCTGTTGAAAAAGGACTTAGTCCCTGATTACCTGCTCCAATGGATAAGTCTTCTGTGCCTGTGGATGTTTCTGCGCTAAGCTCGCCTTCTTCAAACGGCTTTGCGGGAAAGTTGGTGAATTTACCAACAGCATGCTTAAGACTATATACCTTAGTTATGAGATTCTCTTTTTCCAGATTCTTTGGCGAAGATATCCAGATAATATTCTCTTCAATCCTGTATGCAAGTCCCTTTGAACGCAGAATAATATCCAGGACATCCTTAAGAGGCACGTTGTTAACGTATATTGTTACCTTGAGCGATGTCTGAGGCGCTTTTGCCATCTGCACAGAGCCCGGCTGTAGTCCTACAAGTCCGGGAGGAGGCATACCTCCTGCCTGCATCTGCGGCTGTCCATAGGGAGAAGACATTCCCTGTTGATACTGAGACTGCGCTTGGGGAGCCTGCTGCGGAAACAAAGCCTGCATATCCTGCTGTGGAATCATTTGCCTTGGCTGATTAGTTCCAAAAGCTTGTGGAGCACCTGTCTGAGGCACAAACGGATTATACTGGGCTACATCCAGCCCGCCTGTTTCGGTAAATTCTTTTAATATTGTTTCGTCCATTACAATATTTATACCTGTTCTCTCTACCATGAACCTTATCACATCCCTTAAATCCGCATCCTGAAAGTCCAGTGATACAAGCTGTTCTGCCTGCTTCTGCAACGCTGATATTTTCTGTATTTCAGGAACAAATTCCTCTTCCTTAATTGATTCTTTTTTCTTTGCTCTTTCAGCTTTATCAATTACAGGCAAGCTGGCTTTATCCACGTCCTTCATTCTTTCCATATCAACAGCTTTTGCTTCAACCTCTATTTTGGCGCGTTCAAGTACTGTCTGCATTTTTTGCGCTGTTTCAAGCATACCTAATGCTCTCTTGTTATATGGATCCACACTAAGAATATCTTTTAACTGCTTTATTGCGTCTTCATAATTCCCATCTTCAATGTTTTTTTCTGCAAAAGGGAATATTTTAGGTATCTCTGCTCTTTTTTTCGCTATTTCCTTTTGTCTTTCCGCTTCTCTTTTCTTCTCCTCTTCCTCCTTTATTTTTCTTTCTGCTTCCCGCCTTTCCGCTTCTTTGCCGCTCAATATGTCCTGCGCTTTTTTCATATATTCACTTGCAAGAGCATGAGTGGCATCAAGCAGAAGCACTTTTTTGAACTCATCTATTGCTTCATCAAAATTCTTTTCATCAAAGAACATCTTACCCTTCTGAAATCTTTCTCTGGTCTCAGAGTCAAGCTTTGCCTGCCTTTCTCTTTTGCGAAGCTCAGACATACAGAGAAACAGATAGTTTGAAGCTTCTTTATTATCAGGATCCACCCTGAGAATCTGGATAAACTCTTCTGAAGCGTCTGAGAACCTGCTCTCTTCAATTGCCTGATTCCCTCTTGTAAACGCGCCTTTTAAAAGCCTAGCTTTCTTCTCATCAGTTGATTCCACAGTAAGTTTAAGAAGCCCTTCTTCTCCAACTCCGGGCAGTATCGGCGGCTCTTTCCCTAATTCCATAATCGGAGCCGTATCCGCAACGCCTTCTTCAGTCATCCAGGTTGTGTCTGTTGTTGGTATTTCATCAAGTCCTTCAAGTACCCTATCTATATCCTCCAGATCTCCCAACTTCCCTTTAAAAGGAAGTTTCCCGCTGAAATAATAGACGCCAAATGCCAGCAGACATAAGATAACTACTGAAATAACTATACGTGTTTCTTTCTTTTTTAAATTCAAATTAATATCTCCCTGTTTTTTTCTTTCCGCCTTTTATTAAAGTGATTATATCTCCTGAATCATTTGAAAGAATCAGGCATTTCTTTTTTATATGCAATATTCTGAACCCGCAGATTCTCTCTCCTTTTGATTTAAAATAACTCTTCCCCTCTTTTGTGTCTTTCACCATTGCAACCTGCTCTGTATTTGTCTTAAACGAACCTGTGAAAAGCAGGTAATCCTCCGGCCCCTGGGATGTTTCTGCTTTTACTTGCTGAATTGGCTCGCTGGCCGTAGTTTTATATGGCTTAAACATATCTCTCTGGCCAAAGCCCCAGTAATCTCCAAGAAATCCCAGTTTTAAGACAGTTCCTGCCTCTTTTTTCTCTTTTTCTCCATTAGCTCTTCTGCTTGAATAGGTTTTATAGCTCTCAGGCGCTAACACTATACCCAAAGACAGAATAAAAGAAATCAGTAAAACAAAGAATATTATCTTTTCCCAATACTGTCTTACAAAAAATAATGACTTCGCCTGGTATTTGTCTTTCCATTCTTTTATGATCTTTTTCATATCTTAAGTAGTTTCTGTTGGCACAATGCTTCCTATTAAAAGGTCAACAGATAATCCGCCCTTATTATCTGTGGTTATCAGCATGTTCTTTAAAATAAAGTAATTTCCGTCTGCTCCAAGACGATAAATAAAATTAAAAAGAGCTTCTGTAGTGCAGTGTATCTTCATAAGGACAGAGTATTCATCATACGATTTTCCCTTGCTGACATTTTTAAATGCAGAGGGTTTTATGATTGAAATCGCCTTTATTTTATCATTTTTTGCAATATTTATAAGTCTCTCTATCATACTGAGCTGCGCTAACAAACCCCTTACTTTATTCTTATCAGGCATTGCGCTGCTGAATCCAAGCGTAGCAGGTATTCTCATTCCTGCTTTCCTTGCATTCATCCATATCCTAGAGCCTGTCTGATAGAGTCTCTTTTTGAAATAAAGGGGAAGCCTTGATTCTTCAACAGGCATATCTGCGCTGAACACATTCTGGGTTATATCCCGTTTTAAGAAAACATATTTTTGTTTTAGGTCCACATGCTGTTTTTTGAGTTTTTCTATTGTCTCTTCTGACGGCATGCCTTCAGGAGCTGATCTATACTCAATTAATTTGTTTTGCGCTGAACAAAATTCATTAAGAAATCTGTTCTTCTTTCTTGATACAGGGATAAATACAGCTATGTAAGCAGCTAATACTATGCCTAAAAGACTGCCTACAAATTTAACTATGTCTTTATGTTCTTTTAAAAATTCTTTTACAAAACTATTCATTTCTTTTCTTGCGAGGTTTGGATTTTTCTGTGTTCATGCTTATTGCGAAATTTATATTGTCACCTACCTTGTCCTTTGCTGCGGGCGCAAATTGCCCTATTCCTGCTTCTCCAAGTTTTCCCTTTGTTGAAAGCAACTGTATCTCCTTGAAGATACTTGATGTCTCAAGCACAGCTACATAATCTTCCAGATCCTGATATGACGGAGCAAATCCTTCTATTAGAACAGCAAGGGGTTTCTCTTTTTTTCTGTCCATCTTCACAGAAAGCTTTTTAAGATGAATATTCCCAGGCATTGACTTGCTGAGATATGATAATACATCAAGATAGAATTTGTTTTTTAATACTGCGTTCTTAAATACATTTATGTTCTTTTTGATATTCTTATTTTCGCTTTTTATCTTCCTGATCTCAGGCACATATTTTTCGTAATTTGCAAGCTCAGGCCTTATCTTCCCAAGTCTGCTCCTTAAAGAATGGTAGTCAAGCGTTCTTGAAAGCACAGGCACCAGAAGTATTAGAGCAAGAAGTATCCCTGATGGAACAAGCCATTTATATTTCTTTTTTATCTCGCGGGTTAATTTTAATTTAGCCGGCAGCAGATTTATTCTTACATCCGCTTCTCCAATTGCATTTAAGCCGAGTCCGACAGGTATACTGAGAGAAGGAGCTATATCCTTTAAATAGTTAAATTCTTTATTTGTTTTTATCTTTCTAAAAGGATCCATAAGCTCTGCTTCTTTACCAAGCTCCTTTGTAAAAAACTTTTCTATGCCGGGAAGCAATGCGGTTCCTCCGCTTAATATAACCTTCTTTATCTTCTTGTCCTTGATTTTTGTCTCTGATTTAAAAAATCTTAATGTATGGCTTATCTCGTTCATTATTTCGCGCATAACCTCTGTTATTATGCCTGCTGTTTTTGCCTTTTTCTCGTCCTTGTGCACAGTGTCAGGAAAGACAATATATCCTTGCTCCCTTTTTATCTCCTCTGCCTGTTCAAAATTTGTCTTTAAATCTCTTTGCAGAGTTCGGGTTATTGCCTCACCGCCTTTTGTCAGCGTTCTTGAGAAAAGTATTCTCCCATTTCTCTCAAGCACAATATTTGTGGATTTCGCGCCTATGTCTATAAGGGCTATTGTTTGGTCTTTTAGAATATCATAATTAAACTTGTACGTATTAAACAGAGCAACTGCGCTCATGCCCATTGAAACTACATCAAGATTGATTTCTTTTAGTTCTTCTATTTGCTTCTCTACCTGATCTTTTCTTGCAACGCCAACTATAACAGAAGAAGCATCTGATTCAGCATCATTGTAAATATGATAATCATATATCATTTCCTTATCAGGTGAATGGATATGATGCATAACCTCATACTTCATTATCTTTTCTATTTTTGCAGAGTCAGAAAAAGCCAAGTTTAATATTCTTAATATGGTTGATTTTCCTGTGAATAAACACACTGCCGGATGAAATTTAGCGTCCTTATTCTGCACATTAGAAAGCACATCAAGGATATCTCTTTTATCCTGTTCTGCTTTACCAGGTATATTCTTCATCTCTTTTTTCTCAAAAGAAGAGAACCCTGATAGCTCCACTTCGCTGCCGTTTCTTATAAGTACCAACGCTTTTCCTATCCTTGAGCCTAAATCAAGAGCTATTGGAGCAGGAGTATAAGATTTAAACATTTTTTTCTTTCCTGATAAAAATTATTCGTAACACCATATTCTCAGACAGCATATTCCAATTTATTTTAGATTTTTCGCTTAGAATGTTCACAAATTTCTTGGCCTTACTGACGAGATAAGTGTTATTGCGCCCTGAGCATTTTTGTCATTTATTGTTGCTGATACTTCCAATCTCCTTACATCTGAGGGAACTGCTGTGATATTTTCATTTTCGTCATAATAGCTAAACTGAAAAGATGTTACATCCACCTTGTCATTTGGGTCAAAGAACTCCTCATCTGCACCTCCATTTACTGTCCTGTATATAGTTTGAGCCGAAGTATCCAGATAATACCTGACAGAATCATTATTTTTATCAACAAACATTATATCGTCAATTGCTATATTCGTTATGCTCTTTGCGCCCAGAAGCCCCATATCTCCTGCTTCCCCGTTTATCGCGCTATTGATTAATCTCTGTCCGCTCTCCTGAATCGGCATATCTTTTCTGCATACATGGTATATTCTAAACGCTTTTAAGTGGATAGCTGCTATTGTCGCCATTATTATTGCCATTATGCCGATTGAGATCAAAACCTCTATAAGGGTAAAGCCTTTCTTGCTCTGTTTTTTCATATTCCGTCCACTACGATAAATGTTCTCAAAGTAATAATTGGATTAGTTCCTCCTGCTGGATAAATGTCTACTTGTATCTGCTTTTTTATTGCATTTCCAGCGTTATCAAGCGTATCTGTCACTGTTCTTGTAAGGTCGAACTTCATACCTGAGCGGTCAATATCTGAGAGTGTTCTTGAGAGTGTATTATTATTCGCGTTATCATCACTCGGATCATCAGGATAAGGATATTTTATGTTCTTTATCAGCTCTATCTCCTCTCTCGCAAGGTTCAGGGCAGCAGCAGACTGCCTTGCTACAGCCATTGTGTTCATGCTTTTATTCAGTACAACCAGAACAGACGTTAATCCAACTGCAAGAATTGCAGTGGCTATCAATACTTCTATCAGAGTCAGTCCTTTATTATTACCCATTTTCAACTATCGCTCCTCCCAGTTTCCTTTTGATAACAGACACGTTCTTTTGCCTCCTGAGAAATGCTTGTATACAGGCGTATTCTGCAAAAAAGCAGTCTGATAATAACTCAGACTATTACCGCTGAATGTCACGGAATTCGGTGATACCAGACATCCGTTTATTGTTCCTGAAGATATGTTTATTACGCCTGCTGCATAAATCAGATGGCTGATTATATGATTTGCATCCTGAAGCGTAATATTATCAGCCCCAGTAAATGATGCTATGAGCGCAGGGTCATCTGAGGAAGAAGGAGCTATGGTTGTTGCATTTGTCATGAGGGTGATGTCTCCTTCTGCTGCTGTAAAACCTGAGACTGCGCATCCATCCAAAAGTAAACCTGCTTTGGATGAGGTTATTGTCGGCAGATCTCCATGCTCAATATATATACTGCCAGTGAAGTTTATGCTGACGAACAAGTAAACGTCTGTTACATTGTTGTATCCTGATGGAGCAGAGCCAGGTCCTGAAACACATAATCCATTCTTATATCCATACGTTGCAGACGTCTTGTATTGGTTCATATCAGGATTTGGAACTGATATTGGGTAATCAGAGGAATCCATAGAAGTTCTGGTATGATTTGCGCCTGCTCCTGAAATAGTATCCATGCCTGCATTGTCATAATAAATATTTCCTGTTACTGCACTTGTTACTGTTACATCAGGAGCATATATTGCATGCTTGTTAAGCGCTTCTGCTATATCTCTTAACTCTATGTATATTGTCCTTTTCCTTCCGTTTACAGTGCCTATGGAGATCAGATTTACAGGAAGGCCTGATGAATAAGCTACTTCATAGAAACCTCTTCCTGCGCCAAAAGGCTCTGTGGATGGGATATCTGAAGTATCTGAAGGGGTTTCGTTTAATCCTTTTATCTTCTGGTTTATTCCTGCTTCTGCAAGACAAAAAGAAGAGAGATAATCTCTTTCATAGAAGCTTTTTCTTGTCCTTGCCAGGCTCCAGGGCAACACCGCAAGTGTAATGGATAAAAGAATTGCGAGAAATAATACTGCGAGAATAAGTACTACGCCTCTTTGATTAGTCAGGATATTCTTTTTAGAAGAATTTATGTTCAATGTCATCTCCACCACCGCCTACCCCGTCTTTTCCATAACTTTTTATTGTAGCATAGCCCTGGGCACTAACAGTGGATACGTCCAGAACATAATCATTTCTCCATGGATCATCAGGGACAGTCGCGCTAGTACCTCCGGATGTGTGATTATAAACTATGTAAGGGCCGTTCCAGTTGGAAAATGTGGCTGGATTTGATCCTGCATCTTCTATCGGAGGACTGGCTTGTGGATTATCTAAATCCTCTAGTTTACAGTAGAGTGTTACTGAAGGATTATCCATTTTTACCATGCTTAGAGAAGAGGCTATTGATACTAACATGCCTTCTGTGGCTTTATTCTTTGCTTCGGTTGTTTTTCCTGTAAGCTTTGGCATTATCATTACTGCCAAAATCAGGATTATGGCCACTACAACAATTAACTCCACAAATGTAAAGCCGGATTTTTTATGCATTGTTAATTCTCACTGGAATTTATATACAACGTCCCCGTCACCAGTTGAGCCGTTGTATTCTGTCCAACTGTCATCATCTCTGTCAGGACCAAGGCTTCTGATTCTGTAAGGAGTTGTTGTTATATCCAGTTCATATTGATTACCCCATGGATCTAAAGGACGCCTGTTTGCTCCCATGGCTTTAAAAAATGTATATGGACCGTTCCAATCACTGCTTGATACTGTTATTGCAATACCATTTGCATCATTTGCAGGAAGAACTGTGTTATTTACATCATCAGTTGCGCTTGCTGCACCAGTGCCTGTATTATCGAGAAATTCCAATCCGATGAAATAACCTATGTCAGCTTCCACCATTATCTCTGCCTTGGATATACCGGAAAGCTCACCTGTTGCCTTGGCCATTGACGCTCTTTTCCTTGCTTTTACCGCAGCAGGCATAACCAACCCGGCAAGCAATGCAATAATCGCAATGACGGCCAATAATTCCATAAGCGTAAAACTTCTGACATTACGAATATGTCTATATATCAATTTAATGAAATTCATTATACGCAAGCTCCATTCACCACGCAATATACTCTGCATAGGTAACGCTTTTTATTTTCTTTTATTCGTTTCTTGTAATACTCTCAATAAATCTGGAAAGGCACGCTTCCATTTCCTCATTATTTGAGATAAATTGTATACCAATGTTGCAATCTTCTTCTTTCTGTGAGTGCCAGATTATCTGTCCATCTAATTCTAAATATTTCTGAATATCCAGCACAGGAATTTTTACCTGAAATCTTGTCTTTTTTTCCATTCTGGGATATTCCACGTTCTTATGTCTCGGTATTTTTACGTAAATACCGCCAAAACTTATGTTCTTTGTATAGCCATAATATCCAATTAAATGTTTTGCTGAATCATCCTGAAATCTTAGCTCAACACCAACATTAACAGGATAGCGCGGATGTTTCCTTTGCTCTTGCTTCATCTCTTCATTCACATTACTCCTTTCCGAAGGAGTTTTTAGTTTGAAAGCTTCTTAGCATTTTGACTTCTTTGTTAATCCTCTTCATACTATTATGTATGGTCTTAAGGTATTCTCGCTTAGCATCCTTTGGTTTCAATTTCTTTTCAATAGGTAATTCGCTCCATTTATAACACATAAACCTCTTGCAAAGCAAAAACTATCAAATTATAAGCAATACTTAGCAACAATGCCAAAAAAAATCACATATCATGATGATGAAGCAGTGAAGATAACCCATAGCATATCTGCTTTTGTCTTTCCATTATTTACTATTTTATGTGAATTAGATGACCTGTAGTAAACGCTATCTCCTTCTCTCATTATATACTCTTTATTATTAAGCAATAACTGCACCTCACCTTTTAAGACTATACCGAACTCCTCTCCATCATGTGAATTGACATGTTCACCAGTTTTTGCTCCCGGGGCAAGAGTAATAAGCAACGGCTCCATTTGTATACTTAGCATCCCTGAAGCTAATACCTGACAATGACCTTTTGAATTCTCCCATGAAAATCTCTTTCTTCCATCTTTTCTGACGAGTAAGAAATCTTTTTTCTCTTCATCTTCAAAAAACGAACCTACTTTTGTTCCTAAAGCAGCACCAATCTTTCTCAATGAGTTAATTGATGGAGAAACAATATCCCTTTCTAATTGAGAAAGGAAAGCATTGCTTAATCCTGTTTTTTGGGCAAGGTCACGGAGAGTTAATTGTTTCTTCCGGCGAGCCTTTTTTATCCTGCTTCCTAAACTTGATTCTAACATCTTTCACCTAAATTCTTTGTGTCTATTGTTATAAAGATTACTACATAACTCACTGTTTTGCAAGAAAATTGCCTGCCACATTTTCTTGAGCTTTAGCTGTGGAAGTGGTAGAATGCAAATATTGAGTAAGTTGAAAGGGAAAAATCATTAACGCCAGAATATGGCTAAAACTTTTGGATATGAAACTTGAATTGTCAAAAAATTTTTATAAAGAAATAACTCAAAAAATCCAGCAAAATAAAAATATTATAGAGAAGAGATACAAAAATGAGGGAGTGAGTGAAGAAACATTTGAGGGTCTTTTAGATACCCTCATAGACGACCACTTTGAACAAGAAGAACTCGAATATTTAGCTGGAATGCTGGTCATTAGCCATAATTACTCTACCTTAGAACACTTTTTAAAAATGGTAGTAGGAAATTTATTAAAAGAGAAAAAGACTTATAAAAATAAAAATTATAAGAAATTAAATATTGGAGAAATTGTAAGTTTTTTCACTGAGAGAGGAATCGATATTGTAAATATTAAGGAATATAAAGAGTGTAATATTTTGCGTTTGCTTGTTAATAGCATTAAACATAACGGAGCTCGTGTTTCTAAGGAGTTAGCGAAAGCGAAAAGTAGTTATAAAGAAAAAGATGATATTAAAGTTTTACCGGATGAGGTAAATAAATATTCCGATGCTATAAAGTCATTTTGTTATAGCTTAGTAAGTCTGGAAATTAATAAGATAGAGGTGCAAGCCTGAGAATTTGGAAAAGTTTATAAAATCAAGAATGAATATCTGATTTATATGGCTGATGTATTAACAAAGGAACAGAGAAGTTATAATATGTCCATGATAAGGGCCACAAATACAAAGCCTGAAATCATATTAAGAAAACTTATATTCGCCAGTGGATTAAGAGGATACAGAATTCATTACAGGTTGCTTGGTAAGCCTGATATAGTTTTCCCCAAGAAGAAGGTTGCTGTGTTTATTGACGGTTGTTTCTGGCACAAATGCCCGAAGTGCTTTAAGAAACCGGCAACAAACAAGGTATTCTGGATGAGAAAAATAGATTCCAATACTAAAAGGGATAAGGTAGTTAATGCTGACCTGAAAAAGAAAGGCTGGAAGGTTATCAGGATATGGGAACATGAGATAAGAAAGAATTTAAATAAATGCTATTTCAAAATACATAAGGAACTAAAAAAAAGAGGTGCACTTAATGGCAATTAAAGTACTTGATTTATTTGCAGGGGCAGGTGGATTTTCGCTTGGTTTTGATCTTTCTAGAGACAAGGATGGAAATAGGGTTTATGAAATTGTTCTGGCTGTAGATAATGATAAATACGCCTGTCAGACATTGAGAAAGTATTTCGCCAAAGAGTATGGAAACGAAGATATTGTTCTTGAGGCTGATTTGACTCTAGATGAAACGCACAGGAAGATAATCGAAAAATGTAAGGATGGGATAGATATTATTATTGGAGGTCCTCCCTGCCAGTCGTTTTCGCTAATAGGTCCGAGATCGGGAAATGGGAATAGAAACCAGCATAAATACAGAACCATGGACAAGCTTTATGTTGAATACCTCAATCTTGTAAGAAAATTAAAGCCTTCGTTTGTCGTCTTTGAGAACGTAAAAGGGATACTTTCCAAAAAAGACAGTTATGGTAGACAATATATTAATATAATAACCTCTGATTTCAGAAAACTTGGTTACATATTTGACAATGAAAATGATGATATGAAAACAGATTATTTTATTCTTAACTCTGCTGATTACGGTGTTCCACAGACAAGAGAAAGAGTTTTTCTAATAGGGAACAATCTAGGAATCAAGAATCCCTATCCTGCGCCAAAGCATGATAAATCAGAATACGTAACGCTGTTCGAAGCTATAGGTGATTTACCAAGGTTGAAGGCGAGAATTACGCATACAGGCATAAAAAATAAAAAAGAAAAAGAAAAAATAAATCTGCAGAATAAGAAAAGATACAATGGCGAAAATTCTGTAAACTATCATCATGATATATTTAAGAAACACTATGATTCTCTTAATAAAAAGGGAAAGGCTTTTCTTGATTTTATAAAACCTAACGGGATTCTGATACTGAAATACCACGTTGCAAGAGGCCAGAAAAGAGATGATATTATGCTCTTTCAGGGTATGAAACAGGATATGACAGCAGCAGATGTCGTTAATAGTAAAAAGAAAAATATAAGAAGACTCCGAAGATTGATTAAATATGACATGTCCAGCTTCAGGGACAAGTACAAGAAACAGAGCTGGAGAAAGACATGTTCAACCATATTTGCACATCTTGAAAAGGATGGTAACAGGTTTATTCATCCTGACAGCAGACAGGCAAGGACAATTACTGTGAGGGAGGCTGCAAGAATTCAGTCATTTCCCGACTGGTATCCTGACCAAGAAGGCTTTGCAGGTCCCTACAACAAAATATTCAGGCAGATAGGAAATGCAGTGCCACCCTTGCTTGCTATGAAAATAGCCGAATCTGTCCATAATAAATTTACGGAGGTTAGAAATGCCTAATAAGAAAAAACTAGTTTTTAAGCCGCGTGCCAGATTATTATTGCAGCTTGGTGACCAGTTGATAAAAAATGAAAGCATTGCTCTTCTTGAACTTGTAAAAAATTCATACGATGCTGATGCAACACATGTGAAAATTCTGATGGAGCAAATTGAAAACCCAAAGAAGGGAATGATTACAATCGAGGATAATGGAACTGGTATGGATATAGATATTATCCAGAATGTATGGATGGAACCAGCCAGTGATTACAAGGAAAAACTTCTTGAGAAGAAAAAAGTTACAAAGAAATTTAATCGTTTACCTTTAGGTGATAAAGGAATAGGCAGATTCAGTGTTTATAAATTAGGTGAAGAAATTGAATTAGTCAGCAGGAAAGAAAAGAATAAGGAAATAGTGCTAAAAATAGACTGGAATGATTTCTGTGATTCAAAATATCTTGAAGAAATGAGTGTCAGGATTATAGAAAGAGAGCCGGTGATTTTTACAGGCTCAAAGACGGGCACAAAGATAGTTATAAAGAAATTAAAATCATCTTGGACGAAGCCAATGGTAAAAGAAGTTTATCGTTCAATAAACTCCATATGTTCACCATTCGATGCCCCGGATTCTTTTGTAGTCACCTTTCATCTTGATAAGCAAGAGTGGATAGAGGGGCTTTTGTCTTGGAAGCAGATTGAGGATTATGCCTTATTTTCTATCGAATGTGAAATTGAGGGTCAGAATATTATTAAATTTAATTATAAATTCATGCCATGGCCGGCTATGAAAAAACTGCACCCCAGACATATCACAGAAAAAGACAATGAAGTAAAAAAAACAGTAAAGATGGTTGACAAGGATAATGTTCCTATAGATTTGTCAGTTAATAAGATAGGAATAGTAAAATTTAAGGCTCTTATTTTTGATAGGGGTACAAAAATACTCTCATTGGCTTTGCAGGAAGGAAAAAGGGGGTTGAAGGATTACCTTAATGTCAATGGAGGGATAAGAATATACAGAGATGGTGTTAGGGTGTATGACTATGGCGAACCAGGTAATGACTGGCTTAATCTTGGCACCAGAAGAATTAATATGCCTACAAAAAGAATAAGTAACAATATTATACTTGGTGCCATTCATCTTGTGCGTGAGAACAGCAGGGATTTGATTGAAAAAACCAATAGAGAAGGATTTATTGATAATGAAGCTTACAATGTATTCAAAGCGGCTGTTCTTTATGTTTTGGAAAAAGCGGAAATGTTTAGAGAGATCGACAAGGATAAAGTCAGGACTTTTTATGGTCCTACGCCCGCATCTGAACCTGTTCTTTCTGATTTAGCTGATTTGAAAAAGCTGGTAGATACAAAAATAAGAGATAAAAAATTAAAGAAGGATATTACAGGTTATCTGAAGCGCATAGGAGAGGATTATAAGTTTATAAATGAGACTTTACTGAAAAGTGCTGGTGCGGGGCTTAATCTCAGCGTTGTTATTCATGAAGCAGAAAAGATTATGAAGGAACTGGTAAAAGTTATCGTAAAAAACAAGCCCTCTGGAAGGATTGTGACTTTAGTAAAACATCTTGCCCAGCTTGTTGAAAATTACAGCGTTATTGTTAAGAAAGCAGGCAGGAAGACTGAGGATATCAGAGAACTTATCAAGCAGGCTGTTTTTAGTATCGAATTCAGGCTGGAAGCGCATAAAATCAAAGTTATTCAGGATTATTCAGGATTTAAAGGTCAGACAGCACTTAAGTACACAAGGAATCTTGTAATAGGAACCATCCTCAATATTCTTGATAATTCAATATGGTGGCTTGATTATGGGGAAGTAAAAAACAAGAAAATATATATTTCCGTTACAGATGAAATTCCGGGTTTTTTATCGATTATTTTGGTTGATAACGGACCAGGATTTTCGCTACCTACTGAGGAAATAGTGAAGCCCTTTATTTCTGCAAAACCGGACGGAATGGGACTGGGACTTCATATTGCAAAAAGCGTAATGGATGTCCATGGAGGGGAACTTTTATTCCCCAGCGAGGCAGAGATTAATATACCAAAGGAATTCAGGTCAGGTGCAATTGTCGCGATGGCATTCCGGAAGGAGCAGAAGAAATGAATATTCCTAAAAATGGGAGAGTTGTTGTAATCGATGATGAAGAGAAAGAAGCAATGCCTCTGCTTAAGGTACTATCGATGAACAATATCCCCTCTTCTTTTTTTACCGGAAATCAGAATGAGTTACCGAAGAGTCTACTCGAAAGAATCCGTCTTGTATTTCTGGATCTTGAACTTGTAAATACAAGGAATGTAAAGACAATCAAATCTACCTTGCAGAGGGTTTTGAAGTCTGTGATTTCCAGTGAGAATGGGCCGTATATTTTAATATTGTGGAGTGTCCACGAGAATGATTACACTTCAGCTTTGCAGGAATTATTTGATAATGAATTATCAGCAATTAAACCCGTCATTGTGCTTACTCTTGAAAAATTAACTTATCTTAAGACAGAGGATGATGGCGTAAAAACATTTGTGCCGAATGCTCTCAAGCTTATTGAAAACAAACTCAAAAGGGAACTGAAAAAAATCGGTGCCTTTCATTTCTTTTACTTATGGGAGAATCTTGTGCATGAATCTTCCGGCGATGCCGTTAATTGTTTATCATCATTTTATCAGGCTGATAGCAACTGGAACAAAAATGTATCATCTTTAATCCTTGAACTTGCAAAGGCTCATGCCGGAGAAAATCTTGATCTGAATAATACAAGGGAGATTATTAAAAATGCGTACCTTGCCTTCAATGGAACTTTTGAAGATTTCTTTATTAATAAAATCCGGTCCTGCCAGCATCTTAAAAAAGTCAGTCTTGACGGAAATTTAGTTGCAGTTAATCAGGAAGCGCGTGCGAATGTTAATTCTAGGCTTTTACTGGATACCAAACCAGAATTTTGCTGTCCTGAGCCGGGAAATGTTTATACAAACAAAATAAAAAATATAGTGAAGGTTAAGGTCTCGGATATATTTAAAGGCGGGGAGGTAAATCTTAATTCTTTTCAGAACAAATCACAGTTACTTGAATCAGTAAAACACATCCTTGCTGAAGTATCGTCTTTATGCGATTATGCGCATGCATCAAAAAAACTCAGGACGAACAGGGTTCTCCCTGGAATTATGTGGCCGGTTGAATTTGAGAAAAAGCTTCACAAAAGTGATTATTTGTATATCTCGCAAGGTGCCTTTCAAATTGATGGCAGGCAGTACAGGATAGTATTTGACCTCAGGTGCCTTGCATCTCTCCCACTGGCTGTTCTTAAGAAAAAGCCTCTATTTAAAATAAGACAGGAATTTCTTGCTGATATTCAGGCTCATATGGCAAAACATATAAACAGGCCTGGGGTCACTTCGCTTTAATCCCTTAAAGTGAATAGCAATGTGGGTTCTATGCGAAGAATGGATGAAGATGAGAAGATTAAAGAACTTGAGACACAGATTCAAAATTTAAAAAAGGCCATGCCAAGAGCCTCTTATTGAAACAGATTATAATATTTCTGAAATTTCTTCTTTCGTGGGATATGAAGATTCTCATTATTTCAGCTACATATTCAAGCAAAAAGAAGGAATTAGTCCATCCGAGTTCCTAATTTCACTTTCTGAAACAGTATAATCACAGTCAAAAACGTGATTTATTCTAAATGCGATAGCGGAAAAAATAATTGACCAATTTAATACAATTATGGTATATTTGTTTCTGTAGATTGATAAAAATATAAATATAAGGAAACATAAATGAAGTTTAGCAATTTTATTAAAATTTATAAAGACACTCCTTTTATTGACTCTAGCTCCTTTTCCTTATATGACAATCCAGAATATTTGCGCCGTCAGGTATGGAATTGGACAAAAAAAGGATATTTGTTGCCTTTAAAAAAAGGTCTTTATATTTTTAGTCAGGAGTATAGAAAATTTCAGCCTTCGGTTTTATTTGTGGCTAATTTTCTGGTGGTTCCTTCTTATGTGAGTTTAGAGTACGTTCTGAGAGCATATAATATAATCCCGGAAAAGGTAACGGTTTTTACCTCTATTACAACAAAAAAAACTAATGTTTTTGAGAACTGCCTTGGCCGATTTGAATACCGGTCAGTAAAAGAAAACCTATTTTGGGGTTTTAAAAAACAGACATACCAGAATCAGAAAATTTTCATTGCCAGCCCAGAAAAGGCATTGCTGGATTACTTTTATTTAAACACTAATTGTGAGGGGGAATTTTCTTATTTTGAATCTATGCGTTTACAGAATCTTGAGATACTGGATGCGGATTTGTTAAATTCTTGCAAAAACAGATATAATGCGCGAGTGAAGGCAATTGTTAAACGATTAATAGAATATACCGCATTTTTAAAGGATAACTATAAGAGGTTATAAATGAAAGATTATATCAAAGAATTAGTAGACCAAAACACATCGTATGATGTTAATACAAATCGTGTGCGGGAGTATCTTCAGGAGTATTTGCTTTATATTCTTTATAAAAAGAAAATGTATAAAGACTTAGTTTTTTGTGGCGGGACAGCTTTAAGGTTTCTCTACAAAATTAGGAGATTTTCGGAAGATATTGATTTCAGTCTCTCGTATAAGATGAAACAATATAATTTTGAAGCTTTATTGAAAGTACTGAGAGAAGAATTTACTGCAGCCGGGTACACTATGGAAATTAAATATAGCACAAAGACAAATGTGTACAGTGCCTTTTTAAAATTCCAAGGTCTTCTTTTTGAATACGGTGTATCTCCGCATAAAGATGAAAAAATTTCTATTAAAATTGAAATTGATATCAACCCCCCTATTGGTGGAAAGGAAGAGGTGACATTGTGTAATGACACTTTTATGTTTTACCTTGTCCGTTATGATTTACCGTCTTTATTTGCGGGTAAATTTCATGCTTTATTATGCAGGAATTATACCAAAGGTCGTGATTGGTACGATTTATTATGGTATTTGACTAAATTCAAGAATTTGGAACCTAATTTTACCATGCTTAATAATGCTCTGCATCAAACGCAAACAGATCCAACTGAAATTACACCAAATAATTGGAAAAGCAGGTTGAAGACGACAGTGGATGCGCTTGATATTAATTTTGTTTGTGATGACGTATCTAGATTTTTAGAGGATCCTGAAGAAAGACACTTGCTCACTAAAGAGAATTTTTATAAGGCTATTGGTGGGATTCATTAATTTGAATTTTTGAAAACTGGCAATTTTCATTGAAACATTACAGTGAAAAATCAAACAAAAAAGTGATTTATTCTAAAGACATATGCATTCTTCCCTGTTAGAATGCTAAAAAATAAAAGGGAGAGAGGTAAAAATGTATAAACTAATTAGTTTTTGTAAATGGTGTAAGGATTTACCTCATCTGAAAGATTATCTTGATATTTAATGCCGCAAATCCATAGAGAGCTTTCAGCTCCTTTTATTACTTTCAGCATCTCCTGATAACTATATTCCTTTTTCACTACGATTGTTGGCTCAATATGCCCTTCTATGTCGGTAAATGTAATAGGTTTTAAACCTATACAACCCGCCAAAGAAATAAACATAACTGCACTGGCTAGAACTGCGCCTTTAGAAATTCTTTTGTTTAACATTTGTCTTCTCCTCTTTTTTCTGATTCTCTACCCATATAACAGATAAACTTTTGGTTTTAGACATTTTATTTTTAGAAAAAATGATATTTAAGAATAGTTATCTAGTAAGCAAAACTTATACAAATATTTGATAGTTAATATAATTCATCACACCTGATGCACCAACAGGTGTTTTAAAAGGGGCATATTACTTTTGTAACTTATTATAAGGCAATAAGTTAACTTGTTAAACACATTTATTCCCATTTTTATATATTTTATTGCTAAACAAGTAGTTGCTATCGTTGACAATTATTCTTTGTTTTTTGGGATTTTAAAGGTTATTAAAACAGAGGTGATAACAATTAAATTTAAGATATTTTATAATTCATTATATATTAGTAAGTTAGCTGATTATAAATGTTAAACAAAGTTTTAAAAATGTTAAACATAATTAATGTTTTGTAAATATTTTTAGTAGCCCAAGAGCGTTTAACATGTTAAACAATTTTTTGTTTGGCAGAGACACTTTTAACAAACCCACCAAGAAATAAAAACATCTCATATTTAAACACGGTTAGTAAACCATATTAGCAGTGTTGAAATATACTCCAGCCATTACCTAAAAGGGTACGTGTTTTTACCCGCATGGGTAATTGATAGAGAATTTAGTTCACTTATAATAATTTTTAAAAACAGCTTTAAAAAAGACGAATTAATCTTGTGCAAATTCATAGAAAACAAAAAAAAGGCAGTGGAGTGGCAAAAAAATTAAGAGCTTTTCTAGAACAGGATAAAAAGCGTCTACTGGCAACAAGAGAGTAATTTAATAATTATGAACCAATCCATGGAAAAAGAATATCTGGATTATAAAGAGCTTTGTGAACTCCTACACATTGCAAGGGGTACAGCACGAAACTGGAAATGCGCAGGGAGGATTCCCTACACAATTTTTAATAAGAAAGTTTATTTTCCAAAAAAACTCATTTTAAAGGGGCTAAAAAATAATATCATAAAAGCGACCTCTTCTATGCTTGATGAAATAAGAGATAGAAATTAGTTTTTTAAAATTCCAAAATCTAATTTATTTACTGATTCCTGCCTATGCTGACGGGTAGATTCCCTATAAATCTCATATGTGGCTTCATCAACGTGACCAACAATATCCATAGTCGTTTCTCTAGGTGTTCCAGCCATAGCCATAAACGAGATAAATGTTCTTCTCAAAGCATGCACAGATGTCACATCTTTTATGCCAATAGCGCGCATTACTCTTATCAGTTGATCTCGGAGCTTTCTTCTCAATATCCCGCCATTGTGATCTGGAAATACAAAGTTACTCTTATCCTTATGTCTCTTTTTTCGGTATTCCAGAATAGTATATAGCTTATCATGAATTGGTATTTCTCTTTTGCCATTCTTGGTTTTTGGAGTCCATATTTCCACATCCCCATCCAGGTGGGTTATCTTCTTTTCTCTTAAAGTAATAACTTGTTTTTCAAGATCAATGTCGTTCCATTCTAAATACCTAAGTTCTCCATCTCTTAAACCGGTATGAATAAAAGTAAAGAATATCTCATATAGCTCTTTATCTTTTTTTTCTAAGTATAATAGAAATTTTTGAACTTCCTCTTTAGTGAGCGGTCTTTTCTCTTTCTCGTCACGTATTCTAATAGGCTCGATATATTCCAGAGGGTTCTCTATTAAATATCTTTTTCTTACATCCCGGTTCTTAACTGCATAATTCAGCATGGATTTTAATGTCTGAATTTCATTTTGGACTGTTTTGTCACTGGCACCAATTTTAAGATTAGTGTCTTTTGCTCTTTTTATCTGTCCTTCTTTAACAAGCAACCCGTTTTTATTCAAGGGTGTACTCTTTCTGTAGCGGATGTAAGACTCAAAAACAGTCTGATTTAGTTGGGAAAGGTCGGTTATAGTGGAAAATTTTAATTTAAGAAATTTAAAGAAGTTATTTATTATACCCTGGTAACGGGTAATTGATCTTTTTTTCAGGTTTCTGATATTCTTCTTATAATCCATTATCTCATGGAAAAAAGTTTCTATGTTCTTTTCCTTGGATTTATAAAGACCAACTTTGCCTTCAGCATCTTCCAGATTTATTTTATCTGCAAGATGACTTGCAGCGCGCTTACTTCTGCCAACTTTAATTTTTTCTCTTTTATGCAGTACATACCATGTGGATGTATCTTTTCTAAAGTAGGGTTTTGCCATAATTTTTCCCCTCTGAAATATCCCGTTAGTATCCCGCTGACTTTTAAAAGGATATTAGCATAGTTCTAATTTAGTGTCAAGAGGGGATGTTGGGCAAATTAAAAGACGGACTGGCGGAGAGGGAGGGATTTGAACCCTCGAACCCTTTCGAGTTACACGCTTTCCAAGCGTGCGCGCTAAGCCAGGCTACGCGACCTCTCCATTGCGGTATGCCTGAGAGGATTTGAACCTCCGACCTTTGGGTCCGCAACCCAACGCTCTATCCAACTGAGCTACAGGCACATGTCAGTTTAATAGACTTATTATATCAATTTTTATCATAATGGCAAGAGGATGAGAATGATAAATAAGAAGTAAAGTAATTTGTTTTTTTATGACGGGCAAACTAAGCGCTGACTGATTGACTTCTGCTCTCGCTTATTTCAACTTGTAATCCTGCAGCTTAACAAAACCGAAGCCCCTACTTTTAAGTTCCGGGACCGCGGCTATTATTCCCTCTGCAGTTTCCTTTTCAGGGTGGTTCATATGACATATTATAATATCACCAGATTGAGATTTGAGCAGGGCTTCCTTTACCTTTTTCGCGGAATAGCTTGCTCCCGCATCACCAAGTACGCTGAAACCGGCTATCTCATAACCAAGCTCATTTACTATCTCCGCCGACACCTCGTCATAATAAGCGGTTCCCGACCTGTAGAATTTCGGCTTGCGTCCCGTAAGAGATTCTATTTTTAAAGCATTCTTTTCTACCTCATCAACCACCTGGCCAACGTTTTTCGTACCCTTGATACCGTAAATAGACTTTCCGTTTACCGAGCAGGGTCTATGCATTAGACCATGGTTTTCTATTTCGAAAAGTGGGTTTACTGCAAGCTTGTCAAATATATCAGGAAACTTGTCTATCCATCTTGCATTTATAAACAGTGTTGCCTGAACATTCTCCTTTATAAGATAGTTTATCAGCTTTGCGTCATAACTATCAGTTTTTGAGCCGCATGCATCTAACGTTAATGCAAGCACATTATCATCCGTAACAAGTTTTGTTTTCACTCCGGGAACATTTTCTGCCCATTGTTTTGGAACACGACGAACGTATTTGCTAATTATACTTGCATTCGATTTTTTATACTCCGGTGTGTCCGTAGGTACAAATCTACATCCGGAAATTACAGGAATGCTACAAGCAGCAAGCAGCAGCATTAATATTTTAAAAACCATTCGGTTTATTATTCTAATTCTGTAGCTTCTATCCTGCATAGTAATCTCCTATGTTTGATAGCGGTTACATTTTCTTAGAAAAGCTCTTTGTAGTCTAAGAAGTTCTAGCGGTCTGTCTACAGGGGTCATGTGGGCGCTGCCATGTATGACATGATATTGATGGTTATTGGCAAACTCAGACTGCCATTTAGTAAAGGCAGGCGTACACAGATCGTTGCTTCCGCAGGTTATAAGAACAGGGACATTCAGCATAGACAGTTGAGAGGTTACGTCTATTGTTTTTAGATTTCCAGGAACATTCAATTCTGAATCACTTGCAACCATAATATCGTGAATTGCAGCATTTCGTGAAGCAATCAATTTCTTCATAGCTTCAGGTAATGGCCAGGTGAGTGTAACATGCCGCTTAGTGAACTCCATGCAGGCTTCGTCATAGTCGCCCTTTGTACCTACTCCATTTAATTCATAGTCATCAATAATCTGCCCCGCTTTTCCATTTAAACAACTCAAGCCCTGCTTAAGTTTTGGGGCAACATGATTGATGTAATAGGGAAAACTCAGTATCGGGCTATGGAGAGAAACAGACAATATGCCATCGGGATGTTTGGCGGCAAACCCAACAGCTAGAGTAGTTCCCCATGAATGACCGATCAAATGGTACTTCTTCAGTCCCAAACCATCCCGTACCGCCTTAACCTCATCAAAATACCGTTCAGCAGTCCACAGGGACGGGTCATCCGGGCGGTCTGATTTTCCACACCCTAGTTGATCATAGAAGATTACAGAGCGTTCATCAGCCAACGCCTGAAACGCTACTAGATTATGATGATTGCCTCCCGGACCACCGTGTAGAACCAACGCAGCCGGTGCACTGCCGGAGCCAATTCTGCCGTACCATAATTTGTAGGTGTGACCACCATAGACGTACTCGACAAAACCTTCGCAATCATAATCAGGTTCGGTTAATATCTTTTCTGCGGATACTTGTTCTTCATTCATGGTCTCTTGTTTTTTTGTAACTGGATATGTCTTGAATAATACCAAACAAACGAGATGCTTTATGATTTTTATCCATTATCAACCACGATTGTATACGGATTGGGAATACGGTTCCGTCTTTCCTAATGTATTCCTTTTCATACACGCCTGAGTACCCTGTTTTTATAACTTTTCCGAAAAGATCATTTTCCATTGCGTGCCATTTTGAAGGAGTGAGTTCCTGATAGGTAATGGACTTAATTTCTGCAGATGTATATCCCAGCATTTCAAGATAATTCCTATTGGCTTCGATAGTAATTCCATCTAATGAATTAATAACAATACCTTCGGTTTTGTGTTTTTTAAGTTCATTAAGAAGAATGTTGTAACTATCAATATTCATTAATAAGCTAGGTCCCAATTCCTTGATTTCTTCAAGAAGTTTTTTAGAGGATTCAATGCTCAAATTACCATATTTGCTCTCTTCGATGTAGTATCCACTCCCGATAACCCATCCGAATGGTTTAAACAGGAGCACGTATGATCTCTTGGGTTGAGCTGTTGTCTGTCCCTTTTTTGGAAACCAGTACTCGGCATACCCGCCACCGGCTTTACCTTTTGACAGAAATTCCTTTATGTAGAACGTGCCCTGATGGTCCTTGTCCTCAAGTCGATTCCTTCCCTCCACATCCTTTCGGCCATACAAAACCACATTGACGCCTTCCGTCGTATCAGCCCAAAAATATCCTTCAGTACCGAATCTAAGTTCCCGCAAAAGATCGGCACCAAGCTTCTTTGCCTGATTAAGGTTCATTTCTCCCTGTTGATGTTTCGTGAAGATTGCCTGAAGCATGCTGACCGCTGTTTCAACTTCACTCTTGACCAGCAGATCCTGAGCCGACGAATTTTTCAGCTTTTTAATCTGCGTACAAGCGGGAATACACAAAAATGCCGCACTCAGAAGAACCACAAACCCTACCATCAATACCTTTTTCATGCTTTTCTACCTCCTTTATTGTTGATTCGTTCAATGCCTAACGCAAAAATCAGCGACCCCGCTTTGTCCTGAAGTGACGAAGCAAGGGCAGCTATACGAATTCATCATTAATTTTAGTGTGAACCTGCCATTGCTTTCATGAGCTTATCAATTTTGTTATCCAACTTCTCAACGGCTAACCAGTAAGCGTGCATCTCTGAGTCATGCACATGAACATTCTTTTCCTTCTCAATATCAATTTTTATCAAAGCATCGCCCTTTGCTTTTACAGTTCTCCATATTTTTTTGATATCAGCTAGAGCCGACGCTTCTTTACGAGATAGTTTCATTTTCTCTAAACGAGAAATAACCCGTTTAATGGTTTTTACATCGTCACTATAATCATTTAATGCGATACGTTGGTCAGCGCGAGCATGGTCGGCAATGTGAAAAAAAACAGCAGCCGCTGATTCCCAAAGGTTAGCTTCCGCTTTACCTAATAAAAGCGTTTTTGTTACTTCTTCCGCCTGCACCACAGATAGCGGCGCAAAGATCATCATTGCAATGACCATTAAGACAATGTGTTTTTTCATCGCATTTACCTCCTTTGTTTTTGTTTGACTGTCTTGACCGATTAAAAGCTTTGATACAAACAATTAACCTCTGCGCTCACCTCCTTTCCCTTTTCCTTTTCCTGCTTTCTCAGTATAGAATTATAGCAAATTTTTATAGATTTAGCAAAATGATTCTTGCGTCTTCCCTTACCCTCTCGGATGAAACTTCTGATGAATTTCTCTGAGACGGGCTCTGTCTATGTGAGTATAAATTTGTGTGGTGGAAATATCAACATGCCCAAGCATTTCCTGAACAGACCTCAGGTCTGCGCCATGAGAGAGAAGATGTGTAGCAAAACAGTGCCTCAATGTATGAACTGTTATCTCTTTATTTATGCCCATTAATACGGAGTATCTTTTTATTATTTTCCATATACCCTGTCTTGTATATCCTCTGCCAAGCCGGGTTATGAAAAGCATATTGCTGTTACCTCTGGAAACATATTTGATCCTTACTACATCTATGTATTTTTTTACAGCTCTCTGAGCCTTTCTTCCAACAGGGATAATGCGCTCCTTTGAGCCTTTGCCAATACATTTCAGATACCCTTCGTGCAAATCTATATTATCAATAGGAAGATTGATAAGCTCTGATACTCTCATACCTGTAGCATAAAGAAGTTCAAGTATTGCCTTATCTTTTATTCCCTGCTCTTTACTATTTGGTAAACTTAATAATCTCTCTACTTCTTCCTGAGAAAGAACTTCAGGTAATGACAAACCTGTTTTTGGAGAATCCAGGTTTAGAGTAGGATCTTCATTTATTACATCTTCACTAACCAGAAATTTATAAAACATTCTTACAGCAACTAGATTTCTTGAAATGGAACGTATGGCAAGCTTGCCTTTTCTGAGATAAATGAGATAGGCTATTATATCACTGGGATCTACACTTTCTGTGCTGGCACTAGATTCTCTATCCAAAAACCCAAAGAATTTAGTTAAATCTCTCCTGTAAGCCTCTAATGTATTGGAAGAGAGCCCTCGTTCTACTGAAAGATAATCCATAAACTGGTCAAGTAATTGATTCATACAAGAAAAGGATTGTTTTCTCTCTCATAGCCAATTGTAGAATCCGGCCCATGCCCGGGATATATAACAACATCAGAATCCAAAACCATAAGCTTTTCTTTAATGGCTCTTATTAAATCTGCACCGGAGCTTGAAGGAAGATCTGTTCTGCCTACTGAGCCACGAAAGAGCGCATCGCCTGTAAACACTGTCTTTTCTTTTTTTATGAAGATAGATATACCTCCAGGAGTATGTCCCGGAGTAAACAATATCTCTAGTCGCAGGTCTCCGACTTCTATTATTTCTCCTCCATTAAGCACAATATCTGCTGAAGGAGATACATAGTTCATAGCAAAATCTGCTGAGAGATTTTTAGAGGCATCTGTAAGCATATCTTTATCATTTGTATGAATTAGTATTTTTAAATCTTCAAATTCCTTCTTTATATTCTTATTAGCACCTATATGATCTCCATGACCATGTGTATTAATAATATATTCAGGATTCAGATGCTCCTTCTTAATCTCTTCTATAATTCTGGAGCTTTCTGCTCCCGGATCAATTATAAAGGCTCTTTTTGTTTGCTCGCATCCAACTATGTAGCAATTAGTCTCAAGAAACCCAACTACTAACTTTTTAATTATCATTTTAATTTCTTAATTTCTTTCATTAACAAATTTAGCTTACTTAATTTCTAATGTTTGCTTGCGAATATATTTAATAAAATCTTGAACTTTTCCATCATTGCCCGTTTGTAACACTTCTATGAGTGGAGCAGCCAACATATTCCCTTTCACTGGAAAATCAAATGCTTCACAGATAGCATTTCCATATTCAACCCAAACTTGTGTAGCTTCTTGCGCAATATCTTCTGAAATCATTGGATGCCTCCTTTTGTTTTTATTGGTATTGTCAAAATATTATTATCACTATTGTATTGATTTTTATTTTCTCACTCCAACTGACTTTAATTAAAGGTATGGTCACTCTTCTTAGCTATTTTGATAATTTTTAGAGAACAAGCAGTACCATAAAAAGGATTTGAACTAGTAGTTTTAGAAATTATTACTTTATAGCCAAAACTGCTTGTAAATGACCAACTTTCACCCCTGAGTATAATGTCTCCAAAAAGTTCTGAAGATACATCATGCTCCATCTTTGGAATCTGATAAGCGTTCATAAATGCCTGAGTAAATTGATCCATAGTCAAATCGCCAGTATTGAAAAGCTTGTTTATTTCCTCATGAGTAAGACTGATAGATGTTACTTTTTTATCAACTCCTGACTCTACAATAGTAGTAGCGCTATGAGTCGTAGGGCTATACCTAATTTTATAACCTGTAACTTTCTCTTCATCAGGCATGGATCCTTCTACTGCAGACAGCATTACCTGAAGCTTTCCGTCTGAAAAGCTACTTGTAAACCAGAGCAAGTTTTGATACACCTCTCTGTCCATACTCTCTATGCCCCCATCAATATAACTTTGATGTATTTTGGCTTTTCTTTCACTTGGAGTTCCGCTAAGATAATCTTTCATTGCAACTCTAAACTTCAAATCGTTTCTTAGCATACCTTCAGCGCTACAATCTACTTCTACACATTTAGAAACTTCAAGACTATGGATAGTAAGAAGCTTCTGCACAACAATACACGCCTCATCAATATTCATCCCAATGTATAATCCTTTTACTTTTAACACTTTAGGTCCCTGCTCACCAGCAAAAACAGGTTCATATAACAAAGTTATACATATCGCCATACATAGAATTGAGATAAAACATTTGTATGCTTTCATAATCTTTCTCCCTTTTATTTTGACTTTTAACCAATAATCACTTTAAGTCCTCCATTCTTTTTTACCAACAAAATAATCGATTACAGTTCCAATCTACAGAACCTTGTTAGTACTTAACTGCTTTGATATCAGACGCCAACTTAACAAGTTCTAACGCTACAGAATTCCTTAATTTATCTACTGGTGCAGGAAGTTTGTCTTCTGTTTTAGTAGCCCTCAATTCAGACTGAGAGATTAGCAATAAATTATAAATCCATGAAGAACTTTCCTTACTATGCAATCCCATTAACGCGAGTAAATGGCTAGGGAACCTAGCTTTTATAAACATTGATTTAGCAACTCTTATTTTTTCATGAGATATCCCGTTACGTATGGCTTTGTAAAAGTTATCCATAACAGAAGTTCCTGTTCTTCTTGGTATCCTATCAATAATTCTGTCTCTTAGTGCAGTAATAATAAATATGTCTGTATAGTAATAGGCAACAGAGAGTGGTACTTTTTTTGCATCAATCTCCAACAATATCACGCCACCTGAATAACCAGCACCAGATGGACTGGATTCAAATCCTAGTTTTTCACATGAATATATATCTGGTCGCAACATTGTTTTATGTATATACCAAGAAGATGTGTTTGCGGTTTTAAGAACTGTCTTTATTTGAAGCTTCTTAAGCCTATCACTATCATCAAGAATTACATCATATCCATGTTGGTCAATATCTGGCACAAAAATACTGAGATCGTAGCCTCGTTCTGCAGCGGCTAATTTGAGATCGGAGAAAAGCAGAAAATTTAGAATAGCCTCTTTTGTTCTACTGTTTTTTCCCTCTAATAGAAAGCTTTTTAACGACAAGAACTGTCCCTCTTTTAAGTCCTAACAATCAATAAAGAAATTTTTTATATTTAATTTGCTTTTATCTTAGTTAGGATATCATACTTTGAAGATTATGCAATAATTTGAATTGATTTTCCCACACATAAAGGAGCGTATTGCAATACCGTCATTATTAAGGGCACAAGATATTGTGCCCCTACGAAAAAAACAGTGGATTCCCGATCAAGTCGGAGAATGACAAACGAGATTGCCACATCGCTAACGCTCCTCGCAATGACACATTCTAAAGTTTTTCATTCTAGCGCTCTGTCGTCTGAATAAGAGTTAGGAATTCTTCTTCCGTTAATATAGTAATTCCCAGTTTCTTAGCTTTATTGTATTTAGAGCCCGGAGAAGCGCCTGCAAGTAAAAAACTTGTTTTTTTACCAACACTTTCGCTTATGCTTCCTCCAAGCCTCTTTATTATCTCGGAAACCTGATGTCTCTTATATTTAGCTAGTGTTCCTGTTAACACAAATACCTTATCTGTAAAAACTTTATTTGAGAGAGATTCTGCTTCTTCTGTTTTTACCCCAGAATTATTCAGTTTTCTTAACACCTCTAATGTGTCTGGTCTTCTGAAGAAATATACAATACTGCTTGACATTATATTTCCTATTTCCTCTATTGCCTCAAGCTCCTCTTTCTCTGCTGTTCTTAACTGATCAATAGAAGAAAAATTCTTTGCCAAAATCTCTGCAGATAAAACTCCTACATGTGGAATTCCAAGCGCAAAAATCAATCTTGATAGAGGCCTACTTCTGCTTTCTCTGATATTTCTTATTATTTTATTTGCCAGTATATCTCCCATTCGCTCTAATTTAACAATATCATCAAACTTCAGAAGATATAAATCTGCATAGTCCCTGACAAGTTTACTTTGCACAAGCTGAGCTATAATAGCTGGTCCTAAACTTTCTATATCCATTGCGCGTCTTGAGACGAAATGGTGTATTCTTCGCTCAAGCTGTGCAGGACATTTCAAATTATCACATCTGTATGCAGCTTCTCCTTCTATTCTCACCACATCCCCACCGCATACAGGACATTTGCTCGGCATTCTAAACTCTCTTTCTTTCCCTGTGCGAGCCTCTTTTACAACGCTTACTATCTTGGGAATAACGTCTCCTCCCTTTTCAATCACAACCTTATCCGAAATTCTAATATCCTTGCGCGTTATTTCATCCTGATTATGCAATGTAGCCCGACTTACCGTTGTGCCTGCCAAAGCAACAGGTTTAAGCACAGCAACGGGTGTTAATATTCCTGTTCTTCCCACTTGCACAACAATATTCTCAAGAATTGTAGTAGCCTGTTTTGCAGGAAATTTGTATGCTATCATCCAGCGCGGACTTTTGCCCGTACTGCCAAGCTTATCCCTTTGAACCATTGAGTTTACTTTTATTACCATGCCGTCTGTTTCATATCCCAGGGCTTCCCTCTTTAATTGCCAGTTGTTGCAATATTTAATAACTTCATCAATATTCTTACAATGCTGAATATGAGGATTTATGCAAAACCCATATGTATCTAGTAACTTCAAAGCCTCCATATGATTATTACAAGTGGCCCCCTCCATATATCCAATTGCATAGACAAAAATATTGAGATGCCTTTGCGCAACAATCTTCGGGTCAAGCAATTTCATAGAACCTGCTGCAGCATTCCTTGGATTTGCGAATAAGAGTTCCTCTTTTTTCTCTCTCTCCTTATTTATCTGTTTGAAAACATCCTTGGGAATATACACCTCGCCCCGAACCTCAAGAACAGAAGGTATTGAATCTGACATTTGCAGCCTCAGAGGAATTGTTTTTATTGTTCGCAAATTCTTGGTTATATTATCTCCCTGCAATCCATCTCCACGACTTGTTCCAATCGCAAAAATTCCATTTTCATAGATCAAGTTTACTGCCACTCCATCAATCTTTAGTTCAACAACATAATCAATATTTTCTCCTGTAAGATTTTTCTTTATGCGCGCATCAAATTTTCTTATCTCATCTTCAGAGTAGGTATTTGCTATGCTCAGCATTGGTGTTCGATGAGTAACAGTCCTGAATTCTTTTAGAGGAGAGCCTCCTACACGTTGAGACGGGGAATCAGGGACAATTAAATCAGGGAATTTATATTCCAAGCGTACCAGATCTTCCATTAAGAGATCATACTCGTGGTCAGATATTTCAGGCTGCGCATCTATGTAATACCTGCGATTATGATACTCAATTTGTTCTCTTAGCTTCTTTATATTTTTTCTGTTCATAAAGATTAGACCTTATACCCAATTCCTTGTTACTTAGATGCAAGATGTATGTTGAACTGACCAGCTCTAGTACGTCGTAAGAGGCGCTGGAGAGTGTTTGCTGGGAGGAGAGGCATGCATCTTACATCTAGAATCATAGACTTACTCACCTGTTTCCAGTCTATAAGCCGACATTCGAGGCAGGTCTGCTTCTCTTATTTTATCCTGAGCAGTTTTAATATCGTAAGGAACTCTCTTTATCTCAACTTTTTTTTCTTCTGTATCGTAAATAGCATAACACGCATCCGGATTTTTATCCCTTGGCTGTCCTACACTTCCAATATTTATTAAATACTTGGTGCCTTCTTCAATTTCGATATTCATATCAAAGGAAAATTCAGGACGCTCTGTCTCTTTAAAAACTATCGGGACATGGGAATGGCTGAAAAAACACACGGGCTTTGTGAGCTCTTTAAAGTTGCGATGAGCATCAAGAGTTGTGCGTATATATTTCCACTGGTCAGGCTCAAGTATTGTTGCATGAACAATAACAAATTTAGGGAATTCTTTTTCTAATTCAAGCTGCTTTAAATATTTCTTATTATCCTCAGTTAATGTGTCAGCAGTCCATATTACAGACTCTTTTGCTACTGGATTGAAGTATTCTATATCCTGCTTGCCAACAACTGCCCAATCGTGGTTTCCTGCAACACATTCAAAATCGTTATTCCTGATGAGCTCCACGCATTCATTCGGGTTTGCTCCATATCCGACTATATCACCTAAGCATATATTTTTTTCAACCTGTTCATCTTTAAATTTTTCCAGAACAGCATTCAACGCTTCCAGGTTAGCATGTATATCTGATAAAAAACCATATTTCATACAATCTCATTCCACGTTTTTTCTCAGTTCATCCATAGATACTGTGGCTGTTCCAAGCTTTCCAACAACAATGCCTGCAGCGTGATTCGCAATATATGCAGATTCATACATTGAGGCTTTATTCCCAAGACACAACGCAAGTGCTCCAACAACTGTATCGCCTGCACCCGTTACATCAAAAACCTCTTTTGCAACAGTTGGAATATTAGTTACTTTACCATCTCTTTCAAAAAGGGACATTCCTTTCTCTCCGCGAGTGATTAATATTGAATTTGCCTGCAATAACTTCAACAAATTTTTCCCTACTCGCACTAAACTTTGTTCATCCTTTATCTCTGCTTTAAGACTCTCTCCTGCTTCATGATTATTTGGTGTTACCATAGTTGTATTCTTGTAATACGTAAAATGCATTGGCATAGGGTCAACAATAATTGGATAATTAAATTCCCCGTTCAACTTTATAATTTGTTTAACTAAATACCGTGTTACAATGCCCTTCCCGTAATCAGATATGACAATAGCAGAAATTTTACGCATGTTGGATTTGATATATGCAAGTATTTTTTTTGCTTCTCTGGAGTTAATCTGACTGACAAATTCCTTGTCTGTCCTGACAACTTGCTGATGCTGCGCAATGATTCTGGTCTTTACTATAGTTGGTCTTTTCTTACTTAGAATAATCCCATCCTCACGCATACCCTGTTTCCTTACCAGTTGCAAAAATTCTTCCCCAGCAATATCGTCTCCAATAATTCCTGTGATTAACGCCTCTGCACCAAGCGCGCATATATTGCTTGCAACATTAGATGCGCCACCCATCATAGCGGATTCAGAAGTAATTTTAACAACAGGCACAGGCGCTTCAGGCGAAATGCGTTCCACTGCGCCCCAAACGAATCTATCAAGCATCAGGTCTCCCACAACAAGCACTTTTGTGTTCTTAAAGCCTGCTATCAGGTGTCTAAACCGGTTTGTATCTACCCCTTTCATATCTCGAATCCTCTCTCCAATGCCTTAACATTTATTGGGATAAGATTATGCCTCCTGGAAGGAAGGATTTTTTCTAAAGCTATCTTTAGAAAATCCAGTTTTACCTCACCCGTTTCCCTTGCAAATGCTCCTAAAACAATCATATTTGCTACTTTCAGATTCCCAAGTTCAACTGCAATTCTATTTGCAGGTATTTCTAAAACCTTCACTCTAGTCTTTATATTCTTATCTACACTTACCAACGTGCTGTTTATAATTATAAGCCCATCTTTTAAAACACGTTCCAAAAATTTATCCAATGATGCCTGATTCATTACAATAAGCGTATCCGGATGTGATATGAATGGAGAAGCTATTTCTCTTTTCGATATAATAATTGAGCAATTTGCAGTTCCTCCACGCATTTCCGGCCCGTATGAAGGAAGAGAGATCACGTGTTTTCCCTCTTTCATACCTGCATATGCCAGCATCTTACCCGCTGATACTATTCCCTGCCCGCCAAAACCTGCTACAAGAATCCTCTGCATCGCTATTCTCCACTCTTATCTTTAATCACCCCAAGAGGATAGGTCTTTATCAATGTGTTATCAATCCACTCCGCCGCTTTCTGTGGAGTCATGCCAAGATTAACAGGACACTGAGACAGAACCTCAACCATTGAAAAGCCAATGTCCTTCAGTTGTATTTGAAAAGCCTTTTTAATGGCTTTTTTAGCCTTAATAATATTTGCGGGTTTATTCACTGCCACTCTTTCTATATAAATAGATCCATCTGTAACAGCCAGCATTTCTGAGATTTTTATCGGATATCCAATTAGCTGAGTATCTCTGCCTAATGGAGTTGTTGTTGTCTTTTGCCCAACTATGGTTGTGGGAGCCATCTGCCCGCCTGTCATTCCATACACAGTATTATTTACAAATATTGTAGTTATCCTTTCGCCGCGATTTGCTGCATGAATTATCTCTCCTGTGCCTATAGCAGCAAGATCTCCATCTCCTTGATATGTAAAGACAACTTTATCCGGATGAACCCGCTTTATCCCTGTTGCAACAGCAGGTGTTCTTCCATGTGGGGCTTCAGTCATATCTACATTAAAATAATGATACATAACAACTGCGCACCCAACAGGAGGAACTCCAATAGTTTTATCCTGAATGCCAAGTTCATCTATTACTTCACCTATTAATCTATGAACAATCCCATGTCCACAACCCGGACAATAATGAAACGGTATGTTTGTCATAGATTTTGGCCTGCCAAATATCTTTTTCATTCTTCCCTCTTTGTGCCTTTATGCCTTTGTGCCTCTAAGCCTTTAATTTTATTTATTATCTCTTCTGACGTGGGAACTCCTCCACCCATTCTTCCATAAAAATGCACAGGGCATCTTCCTAGAACCGCAAGTTTTACATCCTCAACCATCTGTCCTGCGCTCATCTCAACAGTAAGAACATACCTGACATTATTACTTATCTTTCTTATTATTTCTGACGGATAAGGCCATAATGTTATAGGTCTAATCAACCCGGCTTTTATCCCCTCTTTTCTCAAAAGAAGCACAGATTCCTTACAAATTCGAGCGCACATTCCATAAGCTACCAGTATTATCTCTGCGTCATCTGTCAACACTGTTTCGTATTCTACAAGCTCTTTCTCTATTCTTTTGTATTTTTTCTGAATTTTCTTATTATGCTCTTCCAACTCTCCAACTTTCAGCATTAAAGTTATGATTTTATTTGCCTTGCGACCCTTTGAACCAGTAAGCGCCCATGTTTTTGGAGGAAGCTTCAACTCTTTTATCTTTCTTATTTCCAGGGGTTCCATCATTTGCCCGAGGAAACCATCTCCAAGTATCATCACAGGATTTCGATATTTATCCGCCATGTAAAAAGCTCTGGCTGTCCAGTCATAAAGCTCCTGAACAGAGGCCGGCCCGATCGTAATAAGTTTGTAATCTCCATGACCCCCGCCTTTTACTGCCTGAAAGTAATCTGCCTGAGAAGGAGTTATGTCTCCCAAACCCGGACCGGCACGCATTATATTCACAATTACACATGGAAGCTCTGCGCCTGCAATATAGGAAATTCCCTCTTGTTTAAGACTTATTCCAGGGCTGGATGAAGATGTCATAGCTCTTGCGCCGGCCGCCGACGCACCAAAGACCATGTTAATGGCTGCCAGTTCGCTTTCGGATTGGATAAAAACGCCTCCTAACTCACCGAGCCTTTTTGCCATGTATGCAGTTAATTCGTTTTGCGGAGTTATAGGATAGCCAAAATAATATCTGCATCCCGCCTGAATCGCACCCTCTCCAACAGCATCATTTCCACACATCAAGACTTTTTCTGACATTTAGTATATACCTCTAAATTAACTTAGATAAGAATACCCCTTTTTTTGAATATAGGCAAGTAGTAAATCTAGCTATAAATTCATTAAACCTATCCTCTGCTCCTTGTTTCCAGTTGAATGAACGATATGTATTAGAGACTCTTTTGACCTCGGAGGCATTATATAATATGTATGTAATATTCGTGTCCCTCAATTTAGCATAAATAATGCTGGCATTTTCAGATGCATTGGATATCTCCACAATATCGTTAAGATCAAGAGGACTGCTTCCAACATAATCCCTATCGCAGTAAAAACCCTGATTTTCTCCTATAAACAAGATTTTGCTATCATCCGGTAACTCTTCGTTAATAAATTTAAACACACCATACTGGTAAAGATTTTTTGATAGAAATTCTTCCTTCGTTTCTTTTCCGTACGCTACATCAAAGAAGTTAAAACCAATAGTCGCTGTGAATTGAAATGTGTTCCAGCACAAAAATCCAACAACAAGAATATACAACACTCTTGAAACTATTTTGCTCTTCTTGAAGTTAACCAGAGCGTATGCCGCCAATATACTCCAAACAGCTAGACAAGGCAGCAAAAATCTAATTATCCGGTGTGTAAAGAATATCCAGAGTATAAAAACCAGTACAGTGTACGATACAAGCATTTTTATATTCTTATTAAGCTTAGTAAAAAACAACACAGGCAATATTAATAAAACTACGCTTCCATGATTATCTAGAGGGATTTTCCATAACATAGAGATAATATGCAATAAATTCATATCCTTTGATACGTGAAATCTGGTAAACCTTTGAGCAAGTTCTCCATTCCAGTCAATGCCGCCGAAGACGTTATAAAACAACGGATATACCGGGTTATGAGTATATATAAGATTCTTTATAAGCCAGGGTGAAAAAGCCAGAAATATAAAGAATATAAACAAGAGCATACTTTTGCATATATTCTTGAGAACCTTCTCTCTTTTTAGGGCTATAAAGATCACAATAAAAATAAGTGCAGTAGGGATAAAATATAATGCTCCTGTGTATTTAGTACTGATTCCAAATCCGCAAAATACACCAGCAAGAATTAACCATATAATCTCATTTTTAGCTGACCAATTGAGAATACAAAAAAGCATTAGCAAACCATAAAGAACCAACCCAAGATCGTTAAAAGCGTAGGTTGATGATAAACATACTGCAGGCATATTATAAAATATTACAGCTGCCAAAAGACCTACCTTTCTGCTGAAGTATTTTCTTCCTAGGACAAAGATTGTTAAAGCACACAAGATACCTATGAAAAAATGTATCAGTTTTGCCAATATCCCATCTTTTATTACCAAAGCAAGGGTATATAACATCTCTACTCCGAAAGGAAGATTTGAATACATATTATGAGGTACAAAAAATATCTTACCAGCTTTTGCGTAGAGTTTTGGAAATGCAAGATGATATGAAAGGGTATCATAGTTTAAAGGAGGTGCCAATGCGCCTGTAAAGGTAAAAAATATTGTCACACCCATCAGCATTATCAAAAACTTGTTAAACACAGAGATGTATGGAAGGTTTGAAAATCTTTCAGAAAAGCTAGATTTCAGCCTACTAAAAAAGTATTGGATTTCCTTGATTGAAATTATAAAGAGCATTAATAACACTGAGTACAGGCAGAATTTATTTAACCCTTTAGCAAAACCAATAAGCAGTACCAGAATAGACAGTATTCCCAATCCAAGTCCAAATGATAGGGATATTTCCTCAAGAAGAGACTTCGTCCTCAATTTTAAAAGATATAATACCTTTTTGCCAAGTCCCAAAATTACTATAAAAATAAATTCAAGTAGAATAATCTGGGAGAGTATATAGGAAAATCTCACTTGTATATTTGAATGGCTATATCAGGACAAACTAACCCACAGAATGTACAGGATGTACATTTTTCAGGATAGGCAACCTCTGCAGGAAAAAACCCATTTACATTTTGCGTTTTTGATATAACTAATGCTTTTCTGGGACATACTGATATACAAAGCTTGCATCCCTTGCATATCTCTCTGTCTATAATCACCTTAACCATAACAGCACACCTTTTACTTAAAAGCCTTCACTGAGTGACCACTCCACTTGAGCTTTTTTCTTAGTATTGCAAAAAAATCATTTTCAGATGATGAAATTAGTTTTAAAACATATGGAGCCTTTTTTACAACCAGTTTATCAGAATGCAGCAAGTCAAACTTAATCTGCCCATCAATTGTTAATGCTATTTTATTGGTTTCAAATATCGGTTCAACAGAGATAGAGCTTTTTTCTGAAACAATGATAGGTCGGTTAGTTAGTGTGTGAGGACATATTGGAGTGATAATCATTGCTTTTAGAGCAGGATGTACGATTGGCCCTCCGGCTGAAAGAGAATAGGCTGTGGAGCCTGTCGGTGTTGATATAATCAATCCATCCGCAATATATGTAGTCACATACTGCTTATCTATCGAAGTCTCAAGTTTCAGAACTCTTGCAATTGCTTCTGTGCTTATTACCGCATCATTAAGCGCAGAAAAAGGAAAAACCTTACCTTTTCCCTTTCTTAAAACGTATCCATTAATCAGCATCCGATTTTCAATAGAAAACTTGTTGTCTAAAACCTGTTCCAGAATTTTATATATTCGTGAATAATTAACCTCTGTAAGAAAACCAAGTCCACCAAGATTGACTCCAAGAATTGGAATCCCTGAGGATGAAATAAGTCTTGCTGTGCTAAGCAATGTACCATCACCGCCTAGAGCAATCAAAATATCTACATTGGATAATAATGCTTCCTTTTTTACAACTAGTTTTTTATTCGAAAGCATCTTTGCGCAATCATGAGACACAAAAGTTCTTATCCCTTTTTTGCTCAACCAATCGGACAAATCTCTAGCTAGTCTTAAAGCGGACAGCTTTCTAGGATTACCAACTATGCCAATTCTCGTTACGTCTTTAACCACTGCCATCTATTTACCTTAAAATCTAAATTTAGTTCTGCCAAGCAGATCATGAAGATGAACAACTCCTTCAGGCACATTTTTTTTATTAACTATCGACAATGATGTTATTGAGTGTTTTTCCATCTTTTCAAGAGCTTCTACTGCAAGAGAATCTTTATCAATTGTTTTCGGGTTTTTACTCATGAACATATCAACTCTTTTATTTAAGAAATCTTTAACTTTAACACTACGCCTAACGTCTCCGTCTGTAATAATACCTTTTAATTTTTTATTAGCGTCTAGAACCAGCGCAAATCCAAACCTCTTTATAGAAATTTCAGCTAAAGCTTCTTTCATTGTAATATCATGTTTAACAATCGGAATTTTCTTTCCTGTTTTCATAACGTCCCTTACTTTGAGACTTAATCTTCTTCCTAAACTACCTGCCGGATGCAGAAGCGCATAATCCTCTTTTTTAAAATCTCTTTCCTTAAGAAGAGCTATAGCGAGCGCATCTCCCATTGCAAGCGTCGCTGTGGTACTCGCTGTCGGAGCAAGCCCTAACGGGCAAGCCTCTCGTTTAACTCCCGTATCCAAAACAAAACTACTATGTCTCGCAAGAGTTGAATTCATCTTACCTGTCATTGAGATTATTCTAACTTTTGTCTTTTTAAAAAAAGATAAAAGATTATTTATTTCCTCCGTCTCACCGCTGTTTGATATTGCTATAACGATATCGCTCTTCGTTATCATCCCCAAATCGCCGTGAGAACCTTCCGTCGGATGAAGAAAAAGCGACGGAGTACCTGTACTGGAGAGAGTAGCAACTATCTTCTTACCTATAATTCCTGACTTGCCTATACCCGTTACAACAACCCTTCCTTTACATGATAGTATAAGCTTTACGGCATCTTCAAAACTTTCATTTAATTTCGGAATTAAATTTTTTATTGCTTCCGCTTCTATTCTTAATACGTTTTTTGCAGTTTTTAGAATCACTAAATTATCCCTCTTTAACCTGTTTATCAATAGATAGTGCTCTTTTTAGTAGATCCGGTAATTCTTTAATCGATATCATATTTGCCCCATCGCAAAGAGCTTCATCCGGATTAATATGAACCTCCAAAAAAAGACCCGCGCAGCCTACTGCAACAGCAGCTTTAACAAGAGGTTCTACAAATTCTCTCTGTCCTCCGGAAGATGTTCCCATGCCTCCCGGAAGTTGAACACTATGCGTTGCGTCAAATATAACAGGATATCCAAAATGCGCCATTGTGGAAAGCCCGCGAAAGTCAACAACTAAGTTATTATATCCAAAACTGGTTCCTCTTTCCGTCAGCATGATATTTTTGTTCTTTGTTGAAAGAATCTTTTCAATGACATTCTTCATCTCCCATGAAGACATAAACTGTCCTTTTTTCACGTTTATCACTTTACCTGTTTCGCCTGCGCTTACTAACAAATCAGTTTGCCTGCACAAAAAAGCTGGTATCTGTATAACATCTAAAATATCCTTTGTTATAGCAATTTCTTCCTTTGAATGAACATCTGATAGGACAGGGACATTAAACTGCTCCTTTATCCTTGATAGCACACTCAGCGCCTTATTTATTCCGATTCCTCTAAAAGAGCTGACTGATGACCTATTAGCCTTATCATAAGAGGACTTGTATATAAAAGGTATTCCTAAATCATCTGTTATCCTTAACAGTTCCTCTGCAATCTTAAAGGGAACCTTCTCATCTTCAATAACGCACGGTCCTGCAATCAAAACAATAGGATTTGCATTGCTTATTTTTATATTATGTAATATTATCTCTTTCATTCAATATTCCTTCCTAAACTATTAGCATTATGCCCGAATCAAATAACAAAAATCAAGAATAAAAAAACCCGGCAGCTACCTACTCTCCCATTCCGTCACCAGAATAGTACCATCGGCGGTAGAGGGCTTAACTTCCGTATTCGGGATGGAAACGGGTGTTTCTCCTCTCCTATCACTACCGGGAATTCTTCAAAAAAAACAATTTATGGTCAAGTCTCACGATCTATTAGTACTGATAAGCTAAATACATCACTGTACTTACACTTCCAGTCTATCAATCCCGTAGTCTACGGGAGATCTTCAGTCCCGAAAATCGGGAAGGGATATCAAATCTTGAGGGAGGCTTGATGCTTATATGCTTTCAGCATTTATCCTTTCCGAACGCAGCTACTCAGCTATGCCACTGGCGTGACAACTGATACACTGGAGGTTCGTCCATTCCGGTCCTCTCGTACTAAGAACAGCTCCTCTCAAATATCCTACGCCCACGACAGATAGGGACCGAACTGTCTTACGACGTTCTGAACCCAGCTCGCGTACCGCTTTAATCGGCGAACAGCCGAACCCTTGGGACCAACTTCAGCCCCAGGATGCGATGAGCCGACATCGAGGTGCCAAACCTCCCCGTCGATGTGAACTCTTGGGGGAGATAAGCCTGTTATCCCCGGCGTACCTTTTATCCGATGAGCGACGGCCCTTCCATTCAGAACCGCCGGATCACTAAGCCCTGCTTTCGCACCTGCTCGACTTGTAGGTCTCGCAGTCAGGCTTCCTTTTGCCTTTACACTCTACATACGATTACCGACCGTATTGAGGAAACCTTAGGGCACCTCCGTTACTCTTTAGGAGGTGACCGCCCCAGTCAAACTGCCCACCAGATACTTTCCCATGTCTTGATTCAAAGAACAAGGTTAGAGCTCTGATATAATCAGGGTGGTATTCCAAGGTTGGCTCAATCCCGACTAGCGCCGAGATTTCATAGCCTCCCACCTATCCTCTACAAACTATACTAAAACCCAATATCAAGCTGCAGTAAAGGTGCACGGGGTCTTTCCGTCTTGTCGCGGGAAAATGGCATCTTCACCACTACTACAATTTCACCGAGCCTCTCGTTGAGACAGTGTCCAGATCGTTACACCATTCGTGCAGGTCGGAACTTACCCGACAAGGAATTTCGCTACCTTAGGACCGTTATAGTTACGGCCGCCGTTTACCAGGGCTTCAATCCAGAGCTTCTCCCCCCGATAAATCGGGAGAATAACACCTTTTCTTAACCTTCTGGCACCGGGCAGGTGTCAGTCCCTATACATCATCTTACGATTTAGCAGAGACCTGTGTTTTTGCTAAACAGTCGCCTGGACCCCTTTACTGTGATTCCGACATGCTTCGATAGTAAATACCTACACAAATCGGAACACCCCTTCTTCCGAAGTTACGGGGCTAATTTGCAGAGTTCCTTAACGAGAGTTCACTCGAGCGCCTTAGGATTCTCTCCCTGTCTACCTGTGTTGGTTTACGGTACGGATACTTAATTTGCTCACTAGAGGCTTTTCTTGACGGTATAGATAGAGCCAGTTCACCTTCTCCGTAGATCAGGCTCCCTAACACTCCTCGAGGTTGCATCTCAACGGATTTACCTGTTGAAACCCTCTACAAGCTTGGACACACACTTCCATCCGTGTGCTGGCTTTACTTCCCGTGTCCCCCCTTTGTTCAAACGCAAATTAAACAGTATCTGAATATTAGCAGATTATCCATCGTCTACGTTTCTCAACCTCGACTTAGGACCCGACTAACCCTCCGTTGATTACCATTGCGGAGGAAACCTTAGACTTCAGGCGTATCGCTTTCTCATCGATATTATCGTTACTCATACCGGCATAATCACTTCCATTTCGTCGACTCGTCCTTACGATCGAGCTTCATCCTAACATGGAACGCTTCCCTACCGCTTTGCTTAATCCAAAAATCAAACAAAACCCATAGCTTCGGTGATGAACTTAAGTCCCGTGAATTTTCGGCGCAAGATCACTTGACCAGTGAGCTGTTACGCACTCTTTAAATGAATGGCTGCTTCTAAGCCAACATCCTGGCTGTCTCTGCATTCCAACATCCTTAGCCACTTAGTTCATACTTTGGGACCTTAACTGATGGTCTGGGCTGTTTCCCTCTTGAACATGGAGCTTATCCCCCACATTCTGACTCCCATAGTACAGATAATAGTATTCGGAGTTTGATTGGGCTTAGTAACCTGGTAAGGCTCTTAGTCCAGCCAGTGCTCTACCTCTACTATCCAATTTATATGAGGCTATTCCTAAAAATATTTCGGGAAGAACCAGCTATCACCGGGTTTGATTGGCCTTTCACCCCCACCCACAGCTCATCCAATGGATTTTCAACTCCAACTGGTTCGAGCCTTCACTCCGTCTTAACAGAGCTTCACTCTGGCCATGGGTAGATCACCCGGTTTCGGGTCTACTAGATCTAACTAATACGCACATTTAGTACTCGCTTTCGCTACGGTTGCCCCCTATCATGCGGGGTTAGCCTTGCTAGACCTACGTAACTCGCCGGTTCATTATACAAAAGGCACGCAGTCAGGCATTTTCCTACCAAAGCAGGAACATAGCCCTCCTACCGCTTGTAAGTATATGATTTCAGGTACTATTTCACTCTCCTAAAAGGAGTTCTTTTCACCTTTCCCTCACGGTACTTGTTCACTATCGGTTGCCAGTTAGTATTTAGCCTTAGGAGATGGTCCTCCTACCTTCACGCAAGATTCCACGTGTCCCGCGTTACTCAGGACTTATTTAGCAAGAATATATCTTTTCACTTACAGGACTATCACCTTTTTTAGTTATTCTTTCCAGAATTATTCAGCTAAGATATATCTTTCTAACTTGCCAATTAAGCTGTGTCTTAATTACAACAAATCCTATAACCCCCATTGAACAACTCTCACAGGATATTTCATTCACTAGGTTTAGGCTGATTCCCTTTCGCTCGCCGCTACTCAGAAAATCGCTTTTGCTTTCTTTTCCCAAGGTACTGAGATGTTTCACTTCCCTTAGTTTAGCCTCCAAAAGGATATCATAGCATTACCTATGATAGGTTTACCCATTCGGAAATCCCTGGATCAATGTTAGTTTGCAACTCCCCAGGGCTTATCGCAGCTTACCACGTCCTTCATCGCCTACTGGCACCAAGGCATCCATCATATACTCTTTGTAACTTGACCATAAATTTAAAACTTTTTTAGCCATTTTCTCTATGTTTCAATTTTCAAAGAACAAAAAAATTCTCTAGTGGAGATGACAGGAGTCGAACCTGCGACATCCACAGTGCAAGTGTGGCGCTCTCCCAACTGAGCTACACCCCCGAAAAAGCTTTGATTTTACTGTTAGCCGTTAGATACTAACCTTTAGCTAACAGCAAATGACGTCAGCCATTTCTTGTGGGCCTAGATGGAGTCGAACCATCGACCTCACGCTTATCAGGCGTGCGCTCTAACCACAGCTGAGCTATAGGCCCAACTGCCTATAACCATATTTAATTTCTTTAAGCGAATTCAGCGGTCTTTGTCATCTTTCTTTAACACAACCTTTTCTCCTTAGAAAGGAGGTGATCCAGCCGCACCTTCCGATACGGCTACCTTGTTACGACTTCACCCCCCTTACCAAGCATACCTTATTTCCCGAATATTCGGGAGCTTCGGGTACACCTGATTCAGCTGGTGTGACGGGCGGTGTGTACAAGGCCCGGGAACGTATTCACCGCAGCATGATGATCTGCGATTACTAGCGATTCCAGCTTCATGCAGGCAAATTGCAGCCTGCAATCCGAACTGAGGGATACTTTTTGGGATTGGCTCCACTTCACAGTATTGCAACCATTTGTATACCCCATTGTAGTACGTGTGTAGCCCGGGACATAAGGGCCATGAGGACTTGACGTCATCCCCACCTTCCTCCGGTTTATCACCGGCAGTCTCGCTAGAGTTCTCAGCATAACCTGTTAGCAACTAACGACAAGGGTTGCGCTCGTTGCGGGACTTAACCCAACATCTCACGACACGAGCTGACGACAGCCATGCAGCACCTGTGTATCTGCTCCGAAGAGAGAATATATTTCTATATCTGTCAAATACATGTCAAACCCCGGTAAGGTTTCTCGCGTAGCGTCGAATTAAACCACATACTCCACCGCTTGTGCGGGCCCCCGTCAATTCCTTTGAGTTTCAGTCTTGCGACCGTACTCCCCAGGTGGGACACTTAATGCGTTAACTACGGCACGAAAGGTATAAACACCCCCCGCACCTAGTGTCCATCGTTTACTGCTAGGACTACCAGGGTATCTAATCCTGTTTGCTCCCCTAGCCTTCGTGCCTCAGTGTCAGTATTAGAATAGAAAGTCGCCTTCGCCACTGGTGTTCTTCCTAATATCTACGCATTTCACCGCTACACTAGGAATTCCACTTTCCTCTTCTATACTCCAGCTAGACAGTTTCAAATGCAGTTCATCCGTTAAGCGAATGGATTTCACATCTGACTTATCTTGCAACCTACGCACCCTTTACACCCAGTGATTCCGGATAACGCTCGCCCTCCCCGTATTACCGCGGCTGCTGGCACGGAGTTAGCCAGGGCTTTCTCTAGCAATACTGTCAAATCTACTACATATTATGCAATAGATATTTCATCTTGCTTAACAGGGTTTTACGATCCGAAGACCTTCATCACCCACGCGGCGTCGCTGCGTCAGACTTTCGTCCATTGCGCAAAATTCCCCACTGCTGCCTCCCGTAGGAGTCTGGGCCGTGTATCAGTCCCAGTGTGGCCGTACACCCTCTAAGGCCGGCTACCCGTCATAGCCTTGGTGAACTATTATCTCACCAACTAGCTGATAGGACAAAGGCTCATCTCTAAACGACAGCTTACATGTAGAGGCCATCTTTAATCCTAAAAACTTACATCTCTAGGATATCATCTAATATTAGCTCCGATTTCTCGAAGTTATGTCAGTTTTAGAGGTAGATTACCTATGTATTACTCACCCGTGCGCCACTTTACTAAGCCTCCGAAGAGACTTTTCTCGTTCGACTTGCATGTGTTAGGCACGCCGCCAGCGTTAATCCTGAGCCAGGATCAAACTCTTCAAAAAACATCAAAAATTCAACAGAGACCGCTGTTCGCTTGTCAAAGAACATCTTTATAATCTTTAAGAGACTGGATTATAGCAAAGAATTAATTCCTGTCAAGCCCATTTTGGACATTTGGTTTTATTTTTATAAACTTTCTCTTTCCCACCTTTAGCAGGAACTCTTTTTTTATCTGTATGTCAAGAGTTTCCTCTATAACTTTATTGCCATCAATATACACAGCCCCACCTCTTATAAGCCTTCTTGCCTCACCACTTGTTTTAGCCATCCTTGCATCAATCAGTAACTTAACTATCCATACCTTGCTGCTGTTAACCTGTAATTCTTCTATCTCTTCAGGGCGTTCTCTTCTGCTACATACTTTTATGAAATATTCCTCAGCCTCTTTTATTTCACTCTCATTATGAAAAGTTTTCAATATTTCTCTTGCCAAATGTTTTTTAACATCCATAGGATTCTTTTTATTATTAGCTAATGTGCTTTTAATTTCATCAAGCCTCGCAACAGATATATCAGTCGCTAATTCAAAATAATTCATTATCAAATCATCCTTTATAGACATTATCTTTCCATACTTTTCTTTTGGAGTATCATAAATAGCAATATAATTATTAAGGCTTTTGCTCATTTTATTTACCCCGTCAGTTCCTATAAGAATTGGCGATAAAATAGCTACTTGAGGTTCCTGAGAATATTTTTTTTGTATTTCTCTTCCTAGCAATATGTTAAATTTTTGTTCACTAGCTCCTAACTCAATGTCAGCCTTAACCATAACAGAATCGTATGCTTGAAGTATTGGATATAAAAGTTCATTCATAGATAATGGGTGTCCTTTTTCATACCGCATTCTGAACGTCTCATGAGCCATTATCTGAGCAACTGTAAACCTACCAAGAAGCTCTATTAAATTCATAATTTCCATCTTTTTAAACCATTCACTTTGCCAATGAACTTCTGTTCTTTTTTTATCAAGCACAGTATATAACTGATCCATATATTCAGTTGCATTCTTTCTAACTTGTTCCTTTGACAAAGAAGGTCTGGAACGATCTAGCCCTGTAGGATCCCCAATTTGAGCAGTATAATCCCCTATTATTACTACTCCAACGTGTCCCATATTTTGCATTTGCCTCATCTTTCTAACAGAAACCATATGTCCTATATGAACATCTGCTGCAGTAGGATCTATCCCATATTTCACTCTCAAAGGTCTTCCAAGACCCAATTTTTTATCAAGTGCATCCTCTGATATGATCTCTACTCCGCCCTTTTTTATTTCATCTAACATCCTATTTTTTCCCATTTTCTCGTCCCAATTTTGCAGGAATCTTTTCATTTCTTATTAAATCTTGATAGGTCTCTCTTTTTCTAATTAAATAACATCTATCATTCTTTACTAACACCTCTGCTGTTCTTGGTCTTGAATTGTAATTAGATGACATGCTAAATCCATAAGCTCCAGCGCTTAAAATTGCTAAGACATTATTTGATTCAACAAAAGGCAATCTTCTGTCCCTTGCAAAAAAATCTCCTGATTCACACACAGGGCCCACTACATCAACAATCTCTGAAGACCTCTTCCCATTAGATTTCTGCAAAGGCAATATCTTGTGATACGCATTATATAAACTTGGTCTTATTAAATCATTCATTGCTGCGTCAACGATAATAAATTTCTTACTTATCGATTTCTTAACAAATAGCACCTTTGTTAATAAAACTCCTGCATTTCCTGTTATGAATCTACCGGGTTCGAGAATCAATGAACAGTTAAGTTCTTTCAACAACGGCTTTAAACTAGTTGCAAATTCACTAGCCTTTGCAGGGCTTTCCTTATCATAGATTATTCCAAGCCCTCCTCCTATATTGAAGTAATCTATCTTTATTCCATCACATTTCAACTTATTTATAAAATCTACTGTTTTTTTAATAGCCGCAACATAAGGCTGAATTGAGGTTATTTGTGACCCAATGTGGATGTGAATCCCTCTAAATTCTAGATTCTTATATCTGCTAGCTGTCTTATATATCTTAAATGCTTCGTTAAAAGGTATCCCAAACTTGTTTTCTTTCTTTCCTGTTGTTATATATTTATGTGTCTTTGCATCAACATCAGGATTTATCCGCAAACCAATTTTAGGTCGTTTATTAAGCTCTCCAGCTATTTTGTTTATCAATTCAAGTTCTGCTTGAGATTCTGAATTAAATAGCAATATATTGGATAAGATAGCAAATTTTATTTCATCCTCTGTCTTGCCAACTCCTGCATAAACTATTTTATCCGGTTTAACTCCTGCTTTTATAGCACGATACAATTCTCCCCCTGAAACCACGTCTGCGCCACATCCCTGATTAGCAAGTAGCTTACATATTGCTATATTTGAATTTGCCTTAATAGAATAGCATATTGTGTGATGGATATAATCAAAAGCCCTATCAAGCTTGAGATAATGATCTGTCAGAGTTTTATAGCTATATACATAAGTCGGGGTTCCAAATTTTTGAGCAATTTTCTCGAGATTTACATTCTCACAATAAAAGCTTTCTCCAACATACGAAAAATCATGCATAAAAAACCCTCTTGTATTATCAATGCTTTAGTATATCAACTACTATTTACACTTGCAACTGCGGATGTATGTCCAATGAAAGATCCTCAAATTTCCCTTCCTTATACCTATGATATGCAAGTCCTGCTATCATTGCCGCATTGTCTGTGCAAAGTTTTAATGAAGGGAAAAACAAGTTTATGGCCTTTTCTTTGCAAATTTCAGAAAGCTGTTTCCTGAATTCTGTATTGGCAGATACTCCACCACCGATTAAAATTGTCTCAACATTTTTCTGCTCTGCTGCACCAACAATCTTCTTTATCAAAACATCTATTACGGATTGTTGAAATCCAGCGCAAATATTATTAACATCTGCTAACTTCTCAGTAGAATTACACTCAAGATACCTAGCTATAGCTGTTTTCATTCCACTAAAACTAAAGTTATAAATATCCTTTCCAAGAAACGCCCTTGGAAAATTCATAGCTTTAGAGTCGCCTTTTTCAGCCATTTTAGATATTTCCGGTCCTCCCGGATAGTCCAAATTTAGCATTTTTGCAACCTTATCCAAAGCCTCACCTGCTGCATCATCATATGTCTGCCCCAGCAATACATAGTCATTACAATCTTCCACATAAAATATTGCTGTATGCCCCCCTGATATAACCAAACCAACAACAGGGCAGACAATACTGCTCTGTTCCATAAAATTAGCGTATAAATGCGCATATATGTGATTGACTGCTATAAGAGGTATGCTTAATGAAAAGCTCAGAGCTTTGGCTGTCTCCGTGCCTACAAGAAGTGCATTTGCCAATCCTGGACTATTCGTAACTGCTACTGCATCAAGCTCGGATAACCTACAATCTGCTTTTCCCAAAGCTTCCCAAATCACATGACTAATCAGTTCAACGTGCGCACGTGAGGCAAGTTCAGGAACCACCCCTCCAAACTTTTTATGAATATCAATTTGTGTGCTGATAACATTAGATCTAATACGCTTTCCATCTTCCACAACGCTCGCTGCAGTTTCATCACAAGACGTTTCTATTCCTAAAATTAACAATTCATGACTCCTCAGATTTAATCAGACTGTCTAGTTTTTACTATAATCTGTGAATTTTTTAAACTTTTCTATAAATACGCCAGACTGCCCACAAGATTGATACGGTGGCAATGAAGAAAAGGGCATAAAGAAAATTCTCAGGTATATTTAAAGCGAGAAAATGAGCTAAATCGTAAAAAACATAAATAGCAAAAGTCAGCGCAATCAACCATCCATAATCTTTCTTTTTTAAAGTAGCCAGCATTATACCCATAACTGACACGATAATTTCAAGAAAGATTGAAGCCGCGTGTAGCATATTCATTTCTCCTATTTTATACACATATTGCGAATGTTTCAATTTATTTCTTATAAAGTGATAAAATAAAGATAGAATAATCTACATTGCAAGAACTTTTAGAAAAACGCAATATATTCCAAATTAAGGCAATATAATTTGAGAAATATGGTTATGTTAAGGATATACTTTTAAAAGTTTTGGAAAAATAGGAGTGTTAGCTATGATGACAGATCTGGAAATTGCGCAAGCTGCAGAACTTAAACCAATTCAGGAAATTGCTAAAAATATTGGTCTAAAGGAGGATGAACTGGAATTGTATGGTAAACATAAGGCAAAAGTTATTCTTGAAGTTCAGGATAGGCTGCATACACGGCCAAATGGTAAATATATTGATGTAACAGCTATTACTCCTACTCCTCTTGGGGAAGGTAAAACTGTTACAACTATCGGTCTGAGTATGGCACTCAACAGAATAGGCAAGAAGACAATTACTGCAATAAGGCAGCCTTCAATGGGACCCACATTCGGTATTAAGGGTGGAGCGGCTGGCGGAGGGTACTCACAGGTTGTACCTATGGAGGATTTCAATCTTCATCTTACAGGTGACATACATGCTGTAGGAGTAGCTCATAATCTTCTTGCAGCATTTATTGATAATTCTCTTCAGAAAAAGAATCCGTTGAATATAGATCCGTTTAGTATCACATGGCGTCGTGTTGTTGATATCAGCGATAGAGCTCTGAGAAATATTGTAGTAGGCCTAGGCGGAAAGATAGATGGAGTTCCAAGAGAAACTGGTTTTGATATAACTGTAGCTTCGGAGGTTATGGCAATACTTGCTTTAACAACAGGCTTGAAAGATTTAAGAGAGAGGTTAGGTAAAATAGTAATTGGTTATACAAAAGATGCGAAGCCTGTAACAGCTGAAGATCTTAAATGCGCAGGTGCAATGACTGTTCTGATGAAAGATGCGATAAAGCCAACTTTAATGCAGACATTAGAAAATACACCTGTGTTTGTGCATGCAGGCCCATTTGCAAATATTGCACACGGCAATAGTTCTATACTGGCTGACAAGATAGGACTTAAACTTGCTGATTATGTGGTAACAGAGAGTGGATTTGGAGCAGATTGCGGAGCAGAAAAGTTTCTCAACATCAAATGCCGTTATAGCAAACTAGTTCCTGATGCGGCTGTAATAGTATGTACTGTTAGGGCGCTTAAGATGCATAGCGGTGATTTTACAGTTGTTGCCGGAAAACCACTCGATAAGGGATTAATCAGGGAGAATTTAGACGCTGTGAAGCGTGGAGCCTGTAATCTAGAGAAACATATCGAAAATATGAAACTGTTCGGAGTTCCTGTAGTAGTGGCTGTAAATAGGTTTTCTACTGATACAGACAAGGAAATTGAGTTAATAAGAAGAATAGCTAAAGATGCTGGCGCAGAAGATGCTGTTGAGAGCACTGTATGGGCTGATGGAGGCAAAGGAGGAGAAGAGCTTGCGGAAAAGGTTGTTGAAGCTGCTGAGAAGCCAAGTAAATTCAAATTCCTCTACGATGTAGAACAGTCCATAGAGGAAAAGATGACCATCATTGCAAAAAAGATTTACGGAGCTGATGGTATAGATATTTCTCCTGTGGTTAGAAAAAAAATACGCATGTATGAAGAAAATGGGATTGATAAACTTCCTATCTGTATGGCAAAGACACATCTTTCGCTTTCTCATGATCCAAAATTAAAGGGAAGACCAAAAAATTTCATAGTACCAATAAAAGATATCAGACTATCTGCAGGAGCTGGATTTCTTTATCCTCTGCTTGGAGACATGCGAACTATGCCGGGGCTTCCGACTACCCCTGCTGGCACAAATGTAGATATTGATAGTACAGGCAAAACTGTTGGATTATTTTGATTCCATTTTTAAAATAGCAACAACGTTTTATGTTCCCTGATTTTCCCTTGAGCTGTCCGTGTTTATTGTGTAAAGTGTTGTTTAGGGGTCAATATATGCGGTTACTGAAGATCGTTTTGGTTATGTCTTTTTTGTGTGTAAGTATTCCGGGATATTCTTCCGACCTTGAGTCTCCACGTAAGGTTTCGCTTGTGCTGCATTGGCTGCCTCAAGCGCAGTTTGCCGGTTATTATGTGGCAGTGAAGAAAGGGATCTATCGTAAATACGGACTTGATGTGTCAATTATTTCCGGTGGAATTGATAAACTACCGGAGGTTTATCTTAACGAAGGAAAGGCTGATTTTGCAGTTATGTGGCTTAATATGGGCATTAAAGCACGGGATAAGGGTATTCCGCTTGTGAATGTCGCGCAGATAGTCCAGAGATCAGCTCTTATGTTCATGGCAAAAAAGAATCGGGGGATAGAAAAAGTCTCTGATATTCAAGGCAGGAAAGTCGGTGTGTGGCCTGGGCTTAATGATGAGCAGGCGAATCTCTTTTTTAAAAAAAACGGATTAGACGTAACTGTTGTTCCGCAGTATAAGACTGTGAACGTATTTTTGCGCGACGGTATAGATGTGGTATCTGCAATGTGGTACAACGAGTATCACACTATCATCAATGCCGGGTATAATGACGACGAATTAACAAGATTTTTTTTGTTTAAGCATGGGGTAAATTTTCCCGAGGACGGAATATATACATTGTCAGAAACGTTTCAGGCTGAGCCTCAGCTTGTATATAATTTTGTCAGGGCATCGAAGGAAGGATGGAAGTATGTGTTCCAGCATAGGGAAGAGGCTTTGCGTATTATGGTGCGGTGTATGAAAGATGCTCATGTGCCAGCTGATATTATGCACCAGCGATGGATGCTGGATAAGATACGGGATCTGGTCGATATAAACGATAGTGAGCAGCTTAACGGAGTTTTGTCCCGCAGGGATTATGAATTTGTAGTAAATGCATTGAGACAAAATAATACCATTAATGCTGCTCCGGCATATACTGACTTTTACACGGGCTGTTATGATGATATTCAAAAATAAAGGACTGACGTTTAAACTTGCGTTTTCGATACTTGCCAGTACTACGATTATTTTTTATCTAATTTTCTGGTATAACTACCGTATTTCTTATCGATTAATCAGCCGGAAGATCGAAGCTAATGCCTTTCAAGTCACGAATGTTGCAGTGAACAAGATTGAAACTGTTTTGAAGGCAGTTGAAAAGATTCCTGAAAACATGGCTTATATTCTTGAGAATACTCCGTATGGGAACGAAGAAGAAGTGCGTCGTTTGCTGTATGCATTAGTAAAAAACAATTCTGAAATTTACGGTTCGACTATTGCGTTTGAACCGTATGCGTTCCGGAACGATACGCGCGATTTTGGCGTGTACTGTTACAAGAATAAAGACAGTGTAGATTTTATGTTGATGGCGGAAGAGGGTTACCGTTACAAGGAGTGGGACTGGTATCAAATCCCGGAAATGCTGCAGCACGCTATTTGGACTGAACCGTATTTCGATGAAGGTGCGGGGAATATAATTATGGTAACCTATTCAGTGCCATTTTACAAAACCGTGAACGGAAAACGTGCTTTTATGGGGATTGTGACGGCTGATATCGAGTTGTCGTGGCTTGAGGAACTTATTTCACACATCAAGATAGGAAAGACAGGATACGGATTTTTGATATCCAGAAATGGCGTCGTTGTAACACACCCTGATAAACGTTTGATTATGAACAAAACGATCTTTGGTATCGCAGAAGAACGTAAAGACCTCGCTCTCCGCAAAGCCGGACGCGACATGGTCCGTGGACATACAGGATTTGTCCCTTACACCAGTTTATTGACAGGCAAGGAGTGCCGTATGGTGTATGCTTCGCTGCCGTCATCGGGGTGGTCGATCGGAGTTCTTTTCCCGATGGATGAATTGATGAATGATGTGAGAAATCTTAATATCACGGTATTTGTGCTGGGAACGGCCGGGTTTATAATTCTCCTGATAGTAATTTTCTTTATCGCACGGTCAATCATCCGTCCTTTGTATGCGCTGGCACAGGTAACAAAGAAAGTAGCAGAAGGGGATCTTGATTTTGAGCTTGCGCCTGCAGTGAGTAATGACGAGGTAGGTGTTCTGACCAGTTCGTTTGTTTCCATGCGTAAGGCACTTAAGCAATACATTAAGGATCTAACAGCAACTACGGCTGCTAAAGAAAGGATTGAAAGTGAACTAAGTATTGCTCGTGATATCCAAATGAGTATCATCCCAAACACTTTCCCTGCGTTTCCTGAACGCACGGAATTTGATCTATATGCAAAGATTATTACAGCCAAGGCTGTAGGCGGAGATTTGTATGATTTCTTTTTCATTGATGAGCGTCGACTTTGTTTTATTGTTGGGGATGTTTCAGGGAAAGGTGTTCCTGCTGCACTGTTTATGGCGGTAACGCGTACGCTTCTGCGCTCAAAGGCGATAGAGGGGATAAGCGCCGCATCTCTGATAACAGAGGTAAACAATTGTTTGTGTTTGGAGAATGAAGCATGTATGTTCTGTACGCTTTTTCTCGCTATCATGGATATTAAAACGGGTGTATGTGAGTTTACCAATGCCGGTCATAACAGACCTTATCTGGTACTGGAAAAAGAACGGATAGAACCTCTTGCCAAGGTTCATGGAGCACCATTAGGAGTTATGGATAATAAAACGTATCATTCGGATACGATAACCTTAAAAAAAGGTGAAGCTATAGTGATTTATACAGACGGGGTCACGGAAGCGCAAACTGTAACGCATGAAATGTTTGAGGAAGACCGTTTAGAGGCAGTAGTGCGTGCTAACATGACAGTTTCACCACAGGTATTAACGGATAAGATAGTAGGTGCGGTAAAGGATTTTGAGGGTGAGGCGGACCAAGCCGACGATATTACGGTTTTGGTATTGCGTTATCTGGGTGTATGATGAGAACGAAAAGGTTCCTGAAAACATGGCTTACATTCTTGAGAATACTCCGTATGGGGACGAAGAAGAAGCACTTAATAATTTTTGATTAAAGGAAATGTGTATGTCAGGACTAAGGGAATTTTACGCAAGGATAATTATAGTAACCGTATTTATTATATTTAGTACCTCGGCTTATACTGCCGGCGGCAAAAAAGACCTAAACAACTCTACATATAAAGCTTACATGAACCACAGAACCATAGATTATGAGGAGATGGACAATGTGGACAAGGAGATGTTGAAATTAGCCAAAGCATCAGCCAAAGAATGCTCCCAGGCTTTGGAAGACGCTATAAAGCAGGGAACAAAATCTGAAAAGGAAATTTTCAGTACGCTATATTTTCCTGTTACACCTCTGACCTATCCGCCCACTTTTAATGCTTTTTATGACGATTACACCGACAAAGTCATCACACCTATAGCTGATAAATTCGTAGACAAAGATAAAAGGATTGTTTATGTAGGAATGGTGGATAAAAATGGCTACATTCCTTCTCTAAATTCCACATTTTGTCAGCCGCGTACCGGAAATCCGGAAATAGATTTAAAGAGGAGCCGGACCAAAAGGATATTCAATGACCGGACTGGTTTTTTGGCCGCCAAAAATGAGGAAGACTTTTTACTGCAGGTTTATTGCCGGGATACCGGTGAGATATTCGCGGACCTCTCCGTCCCCATGTTCGTTAAAGGAAAACACTGGGGTGCTTTACGGATAGGTTATTACAGAGGTGAATAAAATTTTTAAAAAGTTATCCACAAGACTGGCAATAATAACGATCGCGGTGATGGCTGTTTTGATAACCGCCTTAACTGTTTATCTGGTGCGGGAGCGTTCCCGGAATATGGAGAAGCTTATACTGGAGAAGGGAATTGCTTCAGCCAAAACCGGAGCCAAGGTACTGGGATGTATTCTGGACAGCGTTATTGATGACGGGTTCTTTACCATCAGTGAGGTTTTTGATTATACCCTGGTTCCCGTTGAGCTTTCGGAGAAGATAACCAAAGGTTATAAAGATGTTTCCCCTGAGGAGTTGGGGGGAATCCAAAAATACCATTATACAACCGCTCTGGACTCACATTTGGATAATATAATCCTGGAAATAGAAGATAAGTTTATGGAGGACCCCCAGGTAAAGTATGCAGCCCTTTTAGATGTTAATGGATATCTACCCTGTCATAATTCCTGCTACTCTCAGCGGCTGACCGGTGATTTTATCTACGATCGCAATAATAACCGTACTAAAAGAATATTCAATGATGAGGTAGCAGTGAAAGCAAGCAGGAACGTGGATAAATCCTATCTTTTTCAGGTCTATTACCGAGATACAGGAGAGACAATGTGGGATATTTCTTCGCCAGTATTTGTCAAGGCCAGACACTGGGGAACCTTCAGGGTGGGCATTGACATGGAAAGGGTTCATCGGGCCATTGTATCCCTGCGCTGGAGACTGATTTTATTGATGGGGATTCTTTTAATAGTTATCGCGCTGGTTGTTATACTGGTTACTTCTTTAATGATGAGACCGTTAAAGTTTCTGCATAGTGGAGTAAAACAGGTGGCTAAGGGGAATCTTACCTACCAACAGGAGATAATTTCCAACGACGAAATCGGCGACCTGTCCAGGGCTTTTAATAAGATGGTAAGTGACCTGAGAGAACATGTTGAACAATTGAAACAGACTACTGCGGCCAAGGAAAAAATGGAAAGTGAACTGAAGATAGCCCATAACATCCAAATGAGTATCATTCCAAACACTTTCCCTGCGTTTTCTGAACGCACGGAATTTGATCTGTATGCAAAGATTATTACAGCCAAGGCTGTAGGCGGAGATTTGTATGATTTCTTTTTCATTGATGGGCGGCGACTTTGTTTTGTTGTTGGGGATGTTTCTGGAAAAGGGGTTTCTGCGGCACTGTTTATGGCGGTAACGCGTACGCTTCTGCGCTCAAAGGCGATAGAGGGGATAAGCGCCGCATCTTTGATAACAGAGGTAAATAATTGTTTATGTTTGGAGAATGACGCGTGTATGTTCTGTACGCTTTTTCTCGCGATTCTGGATATTAAAACGGGTGTGTGTGAGTTTACCAATGCCGGTCATAACAGACCTTATCTGGTACTGGAAAGAGATCGGATAGAACCTCTTGCCAAGGTTCATGGAGCACCATTAGGAGTTATGGATAATAAAACGTATCATTCGGATACGATAACCTTAAAAAAAGGTGAAGCTATAGTGATTTATACAGACGGGGTCACGGAAGCGCAAACTGTAAAGCATGAAATGTTTGAGGAAGACCGTTTAGAGGCAGTAGTGCGTGCTAACATGACAGTTTCACCACAGGTATTAACGGATAAGATAGTAGGTGCGGTAAAGGATTTTGAGGGTGAGGCAGACCAGGCCGACGATATTACGGTTTTGGTATTGCGTTATCTGGGTATATGATGAGAATAAATGCATGCTTGGAGAAATTAGAAACCGGGGTCGATTATGTTATGAATGAGGCCCGCAAAAAGGGGGTTTCTCGGGAGCGGTTCGATGATATTCATTTGGTATTTGAAGAGCTTTTTGTTAACATTTGTAATTATGGCTATAAAGATCGACAGGGGTTCGTTGTTATTGAATGCCGGGTAAATAATGACGGCTGCTTTGAGTTGCTTATGCGTGATACAGGCATACCATTTGATATGACAGCAAAAGAAGACCCCGACTTAACAGAAGGAGTTGAAAACCGTCAACCTGGCGGGCTTGGTATTTTTTTGGTGAAAAAGCTAACGAAGGCATTTACATATGAACGATGCAGAGAAGAAAACGTGGTTAGGGTAGTATTTTAAAATAGCACAAAATAATTAACAAAGGAGATTGATATGGGGTTTTCGTGTAAGATAACAGATCGAGGGAATAGTATAATTATTGAGCTGGTCGGAACGCTTGATTCAAATACTGCACCTGAGTTTGAGGCTAAGGTTAAGCCATATTGGAATGGCAGTGTTAGTTTTGTGGTTTTTGATTTTGGAGCTCTAGAGTATTTGAGCAGTGCTGGTTTGCGTGTTTTTTTTGCGACTAGAAAACATGTTGAGGCACGGAATGGACGGGTTTATTTTGTTAATGTCCCTGCGCATATTCAAAAGGTTTTTGATATAATCAATGCCTTGCTGAAAGAAAATATTTTTGCAAGCGTTGCTCAGCTGGATGAATATTTAATTGATATACAAAAAAAAGCGAAAAAGGGGAAAACGGAGAAGTAAGGGAGACAACGTGAACGCGGTTAATCAACAAATCAAATTAACGGTACCGAATGATATCAAGTTTTTACCGGTAATTATCGCAAATGTGAGTAAAATCGCCGAATTGATGGGGTTCGGGAAAGATGCTATATCAAAAATTGAGTTAGGTACTGAAGAAGCGGTTGCGAATGTGCTAAAACATGCTTTTGAACCGGGAGAGAAAACTGTTTTTAACGTTATCATGGAACCGATGATGCTGGGTTTGAAAATTATCATAAAAGAAGATGGTATTCCCTTTGACCCGACATTAATTCCAGAGTATAAACCTGAAGATCTTGCATCGGATCTTTCAGGAAAAGGATTGGGGACATACTTGATGAAGCAGTTTATTGATAAGGTTTCGTTTTATAACCTGGGCAAGGAAGGGAAAGAAACGCATCTTTTCAAATATTTGAATGATAAATCCATTGAAGACACAATGAATAATCAGGAATTGGAAGCAGCTGAGAAAGAACAGAAAGAGGAATCGCTTCCAAGAAATTCCGTTCAATATTCAGTTCGGCGAATGCTGCCGGAGGAAGCGGTGGATGTTTCCAAGGGAGCGTATAGTTCATATGGGTATTCGTACGTATTAGAGCATATTTATTTTCCCGACCGTGTCAGAGAAATGAATAAAAAAGACGAGTTGATTTCTTTTGTTGCGGTTACCGAAGAAAATGAGATTATAGGTCACGTCGCGCTGGAAATTGAGGAGGCGGACAAACATGTTCCTCAGTTAGGGGTTGCTTTCACAAAACCGAAATATCGTGGTCAGGGATGCATGAACCGTATATCGGATGTGATAATCAAGGAAGCATATGATAGAAATTATATTGCGATTTACGCTCGCGGTGTCACAACTCATCCTTTCTCGCAAAAATCTCTTCAAAAATTTGATTTTAAAGATTGTGCCTTGTGCTTATCCAGCGGCCCGGAAAGAGTATATAAAGGGATTGAGGAAAAACCACAACGGGAAAGCGTTATTCTTTTTTTACGATACTTACATATTCCCAAGGACCTTATTTTTTACCCACCCAGTCATCATAAAGATATGATTGAGGAGATATACAATCATCTGGGTGTAAACCCTGTCATTAAAATTCCCGATTCGCAAACAAAATACACAACAGAAGAATCATCTATTGATGTTTTAATTGAGCCGCATAATATGGTCGGTAAAATCAAGATTGACCAGTATGGAGTCAATGTTGTACACGAAGTATACACAAACTTGAGAGCGTTCTGCCTGGATAAAATAGAGACCATTTATTTGTATCTTAAATTAAATGATCCCTGCACAGCCACGTTGACCGCGGAATTCGAGAAAATAGGATTTTTCTTTTCCGGCGTTATGCCCGGATCGGAAGGGAAAGACATGCTCATTCTTCAGTATTTAAATAATTACATCATTGATCATGATCGAGTGCAAATCGTATCGGAAATGGGCAAGAAAATTTCAGAATATGTTAAACGCTTTGATCCGAATTTGAATAAACAGAAAAAGTATATTAAAAGGAGTTAAAAAAATGGAAGTTCGCAAAAAAAAAGAAGAAGCTGCTCTTGTTGTCGAAATAGCAGGAAGGTTGGATACGACAAGTTATACTGTTTTTGAAAAAGAGATAGAAGAACTGGTTGCAAGTGATGAAAAGAATATTATTATAGATCTAAAGGAAGTAGATTATGTGAGCAGTTCAGGATTGAGAGGATTACTCATCGGTCTTAAAAAATTCAAGGGAGCCGGAAGAGGATTCGTTTTGTGCGGCTTAACGGAAAACGTAAAAGAAGTTTTCGATATAGCTGGATTTAGCGCAATTTTTACAATATATAAAGATAGCCGGGAAGCATTGGAAAAACTAAATGATAAGGAATAAAAACAGGATGTATCAAATGCTTAAAAAATATTTTTTGGTGACTGTGACTGTTTTGTTTCTTTTCGGATGTACTTCAGCGCCACATAAAACCAATGGGTTTCCCTCTGCCAGCGGGATAACAAACACAAAGTTTCAGCCAGTAATATTAGAATTAAAAAAATTAATAGACGAAGATCCTGTGGTTAGAATGTATTTAACACAAATGATTGAACAAATTCCACAAAGACATAAAAATTTAAAAGACGTAGAAGATTTATTATATAAGCTGAATGAACTATTAAAACATGCCCCTGAATATAATCCAACACGTTTTGCGGGGACTCCTCTTTCAGAAATGCTTGTATGGACAATGAGTACACCCGCTGGATTTGCGGCATACCGTAATGAAAAGATTAATGCAATGATAAAAAATTATTTAATTGCTTGGTCCGAATTTCTTAATAGCGAGAAATCGCTGTACGTAATCAATGATTCTAAAAATGGATGGAAGAGTAAAGAAGCCCAAGTGAAATTAAATATGAATGATTATCAGCATAATCCTAAAGATGAATATTGGGGATTTAAATCTTGGAATGATTTCTTTGCAAGAAAACTTGTTAAAGGCGCGCGTCCTATAGCAGAACCAGACAACAATAAAATTATAGTTAGTGCTTGTGATTCCACAACGTATGATATTAGCAAGAACGTTCAAAAATACAATAAGTTTTGGATTAAATCTCAACCGTATTCATTAAATGATATGCTGGCTAATGATGAATTAGTTGATGAATTTGTAAACGGGGACGTTTACCAAGCATTTCTTAATCCTTTCAATTATCATCGTTGGCACAGTCCTGTTTCCGGAACAATAAAAAAAGCTTTTGTAAAAGAAGGGCTGTATTTTAGTCAGGCTAATTCAGAAGGAGTAGATCCTTCAGCACAAGAAAAATCACAAGGATATTTAGTGCATGTTCAGACACGCGCTCTTTTTTTTATCAAAGCTGATGATATCACAATAGGTTTAATGTGTTTCATGCCGGTAGGCATGGTAGAAGTATCATCATGTATTATCAATGATAATATTAAACCAGGATATCATGTGAAAAAAGGTGAAGAGTTAGGGTATTTCCAGTTTGGAGGATCAACACATTGCCTTATTTTCAGGCCAGGTGCAATTAAAGAATTTACGACTGAAACTGATAAGTTTTACAAAGTAGGTGAACATATAGCTACTGCTAATTAAAATGGGTCTTTACAAAAGAATAATTCTCTCAAACTTATCAGCAACCGCCTGAGAATGCGTAATGCATATTATCGTTTGCTTTTTAAAAACATCAAAGAGGTCACCAAGAATTTCTTGTTCAACACTTTTATCAAGAGCCGAGGTAAACTCATCAAGAACTAGAATCTCAGGATCTCTTATAAGAGCCCGGGCAAGAGCAAGTCGCTGTCTCTGACCACCTGAAAAATTAATTCCATCCACTCCTATAACAGACGAATATTTATCCGGCAGGCTTGCTATGGCCTCATTCATCCTTACTAATGAGGCGGCTTCCTTTACCCTGTCAATCGGAACATTGTACCAGCCCATTGATATATTCTCTGCGACCGTCTGCTTAAATAAAAACGTTTCCTGACTGACATACGAGAAAAAAGATAAGTAAAAAGGGAGAGGATATCCATTTACGTTTTTATTCCCAAACAGTATCTCTCCGTTTGACGGGTTTAAAAATCTCAGGAGTAAAAGAGACAGTGTGCTTTTGCCACTCCCGCTCGGGCCCATTATCGCCACCTTTTCTCCCGGACGGACACTGATATTCAAATCTTTAAACACACTTTTACCCGAAGGATAAGAGAAACTCACATTCTTGAATTCTATGTCCATAGAATCCGGTGTGTCTGCCAATCCTGCCTGTTTGATTTTTGGTTCGGACGGATAATCAATAATTTCCTTAATCCGCTCCAGCACCGGCAGTACCTGGGCAAGTTTTGTTATGCCCACGAAGATAAACAGTATCTGAGCAGTCAGAATAACCAGTATCTGGTAATATGCCACAAGCAAGCCGGAGGTGAGATTTCCAATTCCCCTGCATATTAAATATCCTCCCGCTATGAACGGAATCAGGCTTACAAGAATACCGAGCATATCAATGCCCATCCTTGAAAGTTCAGCGAATACGGTGGAGTGAATGGCTGAATCAGTATAATCGTGGGCAGTCTTGCTGAAAATATCCAGAATACGTTTCTCCTGCTGGAAAAACCTTATTTCCCTGTTTCCCGACAATATATCCAGTAGGGTTTCATTCTGTTGAGCAAGCTTTCCGCGCGCCAGAGCGGATTTTCGGGATATCGGATTATGTGTCTTATTCATATAAATCAGAAAGATAGGCATCATGCCGAGCGCCAGCAACCCAAGCTGCCAGTTCCATATTATAAGTCCGGCGATCAGTATAAGGGAAGACACGCAGAAAGATATTGAACGTATAAGATTTTCATAAAAAAACGTCGAAATAAATTCAAGGTCATTTGCAAAACGCGTCAGGAGATCGCCTGCAAGGTATTTGGAAAAGAAATATACGGGTTTATGGAGTATGCTGCCTACAAGTTTTCTTCTCAGCATGTAAAATATATTTTCCGAAGCTCGGACCGCATATCTGGTTTGAATGACCCACAACAGGAATGAAATACCGTATGAGCCGACCAAGAGCAAAATATAATAAGTCAAAAGCTCCATATTCTTATCTGGTAGAGCTTTGTCAATAATCTGTTTTATGAAAAAAGGCCCCATCAACAGTATCCCTGATGATGCGGCAATCATGGCAAATGAAATTAGCAACGCTTTTTTCTGCGAAAGTATTCCTTCTTCCAGTACATTCCAAAGAATCCGAAACAAATTCAGGATTGTGCCTTTTTTAGAATTCATTGTTTAATTCCCAATTCTTCCGTATTCACGCCTTCCCCAAAATAATCCGTGCCGTTCATAACAGACGCCATTCTTATAATTGAATCTATACACGGAGTGGGTATGTTCCACATCCGTCCCATTGACGACCATGGAACCAGCCCGTACGGAACGGTTTCGGTAATATACCGGTCATTCAGCGATTCAGGACAGGGAATCAGCGGGTTTGTTATGTATGCATTGTTCCTGACAGCATCAGACAATTCCCCGGGTGTTACACGGGCGTCTTTTGCCGGTTTAATAAAAAAATCCGTTAAGGAACTTATTTTAATACCTATACTTTCACTTAATGCCAACCGTTCCCTGTCCACTTCCAGCATTACACGGGCAACGGAATCCGTTACGCCATCTGAAAAGAGGTTCCAGCCCCTACCCAATGTAGCTTCGATTCTTCCGGCATTCATGAGCATGACAACGGGAAAAAGGACTATGCAAAAATTATTAAAACTTGTAAACATAACGTTTTCAGCAGCGCTCATCTGAGGAAATACCCCAGAAACTTTTTCCAGAAATTTGCAGGTATCATCTCCGGATAAAGCAGCAGCAGGCAGGTTTTTCTTAACGGCAATTATCCTGACGACACCGGGATCTGTCAATCGTGCCGCGTAAGCAAGAGACTGTGTTTCTACCGGTATGACCCCATCTTTTATTTTGAACTTTTTTACCCATCTTCTGAAGCGCATAGCACCGAAGTATGAGATAAACACTATAAACTGTCCGGGCTCAAGATACGGGGCAAGGGCACTGACAAATTCTTCATGATGGTATGCCGGAGCGGCCATAAAAATAACGTCAACCCCTTTTATGAGTTTTTCCATGTCGGTTGTGACCATGTTCAAACGGGCAAATCCCCCGACAGCAGCGCCCGAGACTTCTATACCGCCTTTTTTCAGCACGGGAGCCAACCTTGCTTCATACTGCGGAAGGCATCCCATATTGACAGAATATCCTTTAAGCGAAATATCTCCCGCAAGCGCAAGCGCCGAACTTCCGGTGCCTACAACTGCAAATTTCATACTAACCAACCTCATTTATCACATTTCTTTTACAACACGACTTCCAATTCTTTCAAAATAAACATTCTGCATTGAGACAATATCCTTCCATTCGGAGTCGTCTTTGTACTTTTTTGCGATTTCACCGTCATAATCCATGGCGGCAATGTCGGAATATGTATACCATGTTTCATAGGTATCTTTACCGATTATTGATAAATAATGCTTCACGGATTCAAACTTTGCTCCGTGATCCTTAAGCCAGCCGTCAAACTGCTTCTGCCATTTCCCGACTTTATCCAAATCCTTCTTTGCCTCACTCGTCAACTTCTTCTCAACAACATACATCAGCATAGCACTTCCCTCCTTTTTTTGTTTTTACACTAACGACATTATATTAATATACCTAAAGTTTTTTCCCAGAAAAGCAAATCTTTCCATAGGATATTCACATTCAAGTCTGTTTTTTTTGAGCCCATTTACAGAAAGTATCATCGGATACATTTTATCTCCTTTGTCAATTATAACACCTTCTCCAATCCAGAACTGTATCAATGAGTTATAATTTGATCTTAAATAAAGATATATAGGCAATCCTTTTCTGAAAATTACGGGAATCCGTTTTGTGCGGTCTACGCAGTTCATCTCAAAAAATGTCTTGTGAAAAGCCCATACTTCCTGGGCGGAGATTCGTATCGCTTCTTCCGTGCCCGGGAGATATCCTCCATAATAGTTTTTTCTGGATTTAGTTTCCAGGTCCAGCACCTTATCCGAGTATTTTTTGTCCTTCCATAACTCCTTTACTATTTTTGTATTTTTTTGAAGGACATCGCTAAAAATGTCTCCCGGCATCACATCTTTCAGTCTTTCCAGCTTAAATACTATGTTTTTGCCATTAAATTTCTTATTAAAAAAATCCAGTATCTTTTCCAGAGATAACCGGTAAAGTTCAAAATATTCCGCAGGATAATTACTAAACTTGATATTGTAATTTACAATATCACTGTCCTGATATACTATTTCTACACCGTATTTATGATATGCAGCTATTTTCAAAGCAAGATCCTTCATAAAAGAAACATTGAAGAATTCAGCCCAACCAGCTTCCGGAGCAGAGGAAATATGCCAGTTCTTATACCCGCCAATCGGCATTGTAAAAGTGACAGGCTCCTTCTTTTTGGTGCAGGTATCAGCGAGTAATTGGAGGATTTGCCGTTTTTCCGCATCAATTTTTTCAGCTCTGAAATTGCCAGTTATCAGACCGCAGAGATCCTGCATTCCCCTGTGATTTACTCCTTTATGGTCATCAGGGACAGTATATTCTGCCGTCATAATATCTTTAAATACTCTTTCAATCTCTGTGGAATATTTCATGTTTGTAACATCCTCGCTTATTCTACATCCCGTCTATTCTAACAAATTTTGGCAAATTTGGAAACAACTGTGCTGGCTGGGCATTTCTGCATTCCCCTTTTTCCCTTTATGGTTTGGGGATGGTGGGGTATAATAAGGAAAAATTTAGAAGGTAAATATGCATTCTTTTAAGGACGAAACTGTTAAGCTGCCTTTGGGTTCTGTATGGTTAATGAATTCTATCTCCGAACACAAAGGCAAACAGGAATTATATACAAAACAGTCCCCTCAAATTCTAAAATCACTTGTTGAAATGGCGCTTATTGAGAGCGCAGAATCATCCAATCGTATTGAGGGCGTGGCTGTTGAGAGAAATCGACTTAAGCCGCTTATTATCGGCAGGAGCAAACCGCATGACCGTCCAGAGGAAGAAGTGGCAGGTTACCGCAGGGCGCTTGACCTGATACATAAGAAACACGCAGGTATTAGTATAACGCCGGAGACAATCAAAGAATTACATCGTTTATGCCGCGGCGAAATATGGGATGCAGGGAAGTGGAAAGAGAAAGACAACGATATTATTCGTAAATATTCTGATGGCCGTGTTGATATTATCTTTAAACCAGTAAGCTCAGGTAAAACACCAGCTATGGTCGAACAACTATGCCTTTCGTATGAAAACAGCGTTAATCAATTGAAGTATCCTGAGATCTATGCCGTTGCCTGTTTGGTGCTTGATTTCTTATGCATTCACCCATTTAGGGATGGTAATGGCAGAGTATCCCGGCTTTTGACATTATTAGCTCTCTACCAGCACGGTTATCAGGTAACTAAATACATAAGTCTTGAGCGTATTACTGAACAGTCAAAAGAAACATACTACGAATCATTGAATAAGAGTTCGCAAAAATGGCACCAATCAAAACACGATATTTTCCCATGGTTTAATTATTTTCTCGGAACAGTTCTTAGAGCATATAAGGAATTTGAAGAACGCGCAGGAAGCATAAAGCCTGCAAAAGGGGTAAAAACAGAGATAATCACAGCTACAATTGAAAAGGAAGTCGGAGAGTTTGCCATATCTGATATTGAGAGATTATGTCCTGGTGTCAGCAGGGATATGATCAGAGTCGTGTTCAGGCAATTGCAGAAAGAAAAACGAATTATCTGTCTCGGCAAGGGTCAATCCGCGAAATGGAAACGAATAGGGTAATAACATGTATAAATGGGGTAATGAATAGGGTAATAGCTGGTTTTTTACATTTGGATTTTGTAGGGGCACAATATTTTGTGCCCTTTTTTCTTTATGGTTTGGGGATGGTGGGGTATAATGGAAGTGATATGTTTTTATTGAGGTTTTAGGTAATTTGAGGTAGGGTAATGTAGCGGTTTAATGATATATGTTATAATGGTCAATTAATATAAAAACAATTGAAATCGGACAAAACCACTTACTTTAAAAAACAAAAGAAATGACAGAGCTAAACATACTTGGAAATATTGATTGGGATTTTGCAACAGCATCAACAAACTCAACGACTAATAGAATACATCCGTACCCTGCTAAGTTTATTCCGCAAATTCCCCGACATTTTATCGAGCAACTTTCAAACGAAGGCGACATAGTTTATGAGCCATTTCTGGGAAGCGGAACAACGGCAGTTGAAGCAAATGTTTTAGGAAGAAACGCAATCGGAAACGATGTTAACGAACTTGCAGTTCTAATTTCAAAAGTCAAGACAACTCCAATTTTAATTAAAAAACTTTTGACACTTGACAGCTTACTAAACAGAATTTACACCCGCATTGACTTACTTTACTCAGGAAAGAAAAACGGAATTGTAAAACCTGACATTGTAAATCTTGATATGTGGTTTGAAAGTTTTGTGATTAACGAAATTGTAATTATCAAAGAAGAAATTGAAAAGCTAGCAGACAAAGACCTAATTGATTTTTGCTTTGTAGCACTTTCAGGAATCATCATCAATGTATCAAGACAAGACAGCGACACACGATATGTGAGAGTTGCCAAAACGATAAATCACTTCGACACTGTCGACAAGTTTTCAAAACAAATAAACAAGTTAAAAAAAATCATGATTAAATCAAGCAAGTTAATTGAAAACGGAAAATCCGTTTTCAAAGTTGCTGATACACGGACTGAAAATATCTTCAAAGAAAATTCGGCTGACCTTGCTGTTACTTCTCCACCCTACCCAAATGCTTATGACTATCATCTTTACCATAAATACAGATTGTTTTGGTTAGGCATGAATCCTCGCCAGTTGAGAAAATTAGAAATCGGTGCTCATGCTGATTATTCAAAAAAGAATGGACCTGATGAATTTGACTTTATGAGAGATATGAAAAAGTGTATGCTTAACACAAGCAAGATTTTAAAGAAAGGAAGCTACTATATTTTAGTAATCGGTAATTCAATATTGAAAGGAAGAAAGATTCAGAACAACGAAATCTTAAAGCAAGCAGCAGAGAACACCCCTTTCAATTTCGTTACAGAGTTCACAAGAAATTTGAAGTTGAGCAAGAAGTCATTCAATCCTAAAATCGGAAATATCAAGACAGAAAAAATTGTGATATTTGAAAATCTGAAATAGCCGCCATGTATAAATACCAAATCTATTTTTCGCGATACAAACTCCGAGACTACGAAAAAGAACTTGCAATAAAGGAGTTTGAAAACCAATTTCCGACAGTGAAAAACAAATCGGTTACTGAAGATGGAATTTCGTTTTCATCAAAAAAACTGCTTGACGAAGCCAAATTAAAGAAGCTAACTTTTTACAGTGAGTTTCATTATCAAAATGCAAAGTCGGACAAATCATATATTTTAACAGACCAAGCCGTAGTTGAAAGTTATCAAAACTTTGAACCAAATCTTTTTAACGACATAAGACCAAACAAGTCGAGAGAGATTCGCTACCTCACTCATTCGCTTCACGAATACAAGGGCAGATTTTATCCACAGCTTGCAAAAGCATTTATGAATTATGCTGGTATCAAAAAAGGCGACACAGTTTTAGACCCGTTTTGCGGAAGCGGGACTACATTGGTTGAAAGTTTTTTATTCGGCGCAAATGCAGTTGGTGTTGACATCAATCCAATTGCTTTTCTTTTAGCTAAGGCCAAAGTGAAAAGCATTTTATTAAATCAAAAAGAATTAGTCGAAACCAGAAAAGCATTTGAAAATATCGAAAAAGATTCGGGCTGGGAAAAAATAAATATTGAAGATTATGGAAACACACTTGATACAGAATATTTACAAAACTGGTTTCCTGAAGACAATTTAAAAAAAGTAATTTCAATTCAGGAAATCATTAAGTCATTGGCAAATGAAATATCACAACTTTTTTCAAAAGTTGTTCTGAGTAATTTGCTGAGAGATTTTTCTTTTCAAGACCCGGCACAATTAAGAATCAGACGGAGAGCAGACACACCGCCTGAAAACCTGATAGAAACTTTTAAGAAAAATCTTGTTGCGCAAATTTCAAACCTTGAAAAGTTTCTATTGCTTAACCGCTTTGAGTTGCAATCCAATGTTCAAAATTATTTAGGCGACATCAGAACACTGATGAAAAGTGCAAACCTGACAAAGAATTCAGTTGATGTGGTGATTACATCACCACCCTATGCAACCGCATTACCTTATGTGGACACAGACCGGCTTTCGCTTTTCGCTTTTGGTTACACTGACAAGAAAAGTTTCAGAAAGTTGGAAAAAACTTTAATCGGCAACAGAGAAATCACAAAATCAAAACGAGTGGTTCTTGATAAAGAACTTGAAGCAAATTTTAAATCTTCCGTTTTGCCGAAAGAGATTATTTCCTTGTTGCAGAAAATTTATTTGCTCAATAAAAATTCAAATGTTGGTTTCAGACGGAAGAACACAGCAGCATTACTTTATAAATATTTTCTTGACATGCACCAGGGAATAAATCAGGTTTCACAAGTGTTGAAGAAAAACAAGTTTGCTTTTTTTGTTGTGGGCAACAACCGAACAAAAGCAGGGGGTGAAAGCATTGATATTGCGACTGACGATTTTGTTGGCTTAATTGCAGAGCAGAATAATTTCAAACTTGTAGAGAAGATTTGCATGAAAGTGCCGCAGTCATATATGATTCACTCAAAAAATTCTATCAATACGGAATCAATTTTAGTATTACAAGGCAAATAATATGGAGCTAACACTTTTAACGCATGAGAACACAGCAGGAGAAGAAATTGCCAAAAATTTAAGAAGCGGAAAATATTCCGACTTCAAAGTTGCCGTAGCATATTCACGAAATTCAGGCATAAGCAGAATTTACAATGAGCTTTCAGATTTTGCAAACAACGGTGGCAAGATATCTGTAATTGCGGGAATTGACCAAAACTTTACATCTTATCAGGCCTTGGTAAATCTGAAAACTTTTGCGAAAGAAAATCTGTTTGTTCATCACGATAAAAATTTTGACATCACCTTTCACCCGAAAGTATATCTGTTCGGAAACAGAGAAATTAAAAAAGTCATTGTTGGTTCATCAAACTTTACAGCAGGTGGTTTCTTCTTAAACTATGAAGCTAACATAGGTGTAACACTCGACAGTTCAAAAAACGCAAAAGATTTTCAGAAACAAGTTTCTGATTATTGGGATAATCTTTTGAATGATGAAAACACAAAAAAGTGTGAATTGACTTTGCTTAAAAAATTGTTGGAGAGTGGTTCAGTAGTTGACGAACGCAAACAAAAACCTTTCAAAGACATCATTGAGAAAATATCAAATGATTTACCTTTCAAGACAAAGAAAAAATTAAAACCATTACCTCCTGTTGCAACGGCAGCAGCGGTAAATATTCCATCATTTAAAGAAAATTTTGCAATGACGCTCTCAGCATTTGATGTTAGTTCACGCAGCCAAGACCCAGTTATTTTAATTCCAGTTACGGCATTAAAACAAAATCCTGCTTTTTGGGAATGGCCCCATTCATTTACTTTATCTGGAGGAGGTTATCCACAACGCTATGCAAATGCAATTGTAAACTTGTCTAGTAGGCCATCGCAAAGAGTTCTTATGCGCATATATTATTATGATAGAAAAAAGGAATTTAGATTGCAATGTGAACTCATAAAGCGCAACGGAAAACCAGGGGATATTATTGTAATTCAAAAAAGGAATACTGGCCAAGCAGAATATGAAATTACCCTACAAGCATCAGGTAGTGTCGCACATAGAAGGCAGGTAGCTTTGTGTCAGACGCGAGTAAGCACTCAGAAGCGTTTCGGATATCTATAATCGCGGAGTGCAGGGGGCGATAAACGAGACAGCGACCTTTTCTTAAAAAAATGAAAAAGGAGAAGCAAAGATGAGCAAGATCAAAGAGTTTTTCTGTCTTGCAAACGATAATAACGGATTCGAGCTGGAGATTCTCGAAAATCTAGATGACAAATCTCTTTGTGCGAAACTAACCAGAATCGAGAACTGTTTGCCTCGACAGCACAATGGCTCCGATCCGATTCTTTACAGGAACCCTCACGATTTAGGGGAAATCGTCGGTTCGAATCTCGATCAGATTGTTGCGAATACTAAGGAGAGAATCCAAAAGCTCGGATTCAAAATCCTCAGCTGGGAGGAAAAGGAAAATATTTAAATAAATTGAGAAATCTTTATGTAGAAAAATAAATAATATGAGCAAAAAACAAAGTGAAAAGACAAAACGCATTACAAAGAATAATTTGAAGAACTGGAGCAAAAATGCGATCGTATTCCTACTTAAATATGTAATTATTGGTTTTCTTGTAACTGTAGGTGTCACTTTCTTTTTCCATAAGTTGGCTACTGAGCAGTTGAACACACTCACAGAAAAGTCAACAGAAGAAATAGTAGAAGCGCTATTCCCCAATGATTTTTCGCTAATGATAGATGGAAAAAATTACTCTCCGGGTAAGACATGCAAAATAAAATCGAAAACGAAAGAAATTGAGCCTTATTTCGCGGTAGAGAACAATTCAAAATATCCAGCTAAAGATACAACTATTATCATTTATTTAGAAAAAAATACCATTAAAGAAGGAATGCAGGCTCTAGATGAATGTTTTCGGGCTAACGGGGTAACCAAATTTTTAGAGGTGCAGCCAACTACATATTTTGAAGGTAAGGGATTTGTAATTTCAAGTCCAATTTATCATGCCAAAGGCCGATACGTTCACTCACTGAAATTTCAAATGATAAAAAACAAGACAATTATCGTTGTAGAGATTAATAGACAACACAAATTTTACCTGGTCTATAATATCAGTAAGGATGGCGAGAAAGAAATCCCAAAAACACTGGATTCTCCAATCAGACCGGAGAATAACACAACAAAGCAAATGGAAGCGCCCAGATAACCGCCAGCTAAAGCAAGCGGTTGCGATGGGGAGGGGAGGGGGTCAGGAGTAAAATGTTAATGTTTATGATTGCCAGAGCGTTCAGGATAATTACCATAACGGTAATAATTACAATGTTCAGCGCATTGAGAACAGAGTATTCTTTGGCGAAAGATAATGATAAAAAATCATTGAATATCTTGTTCATTCTTACCGATAATCAGTCACCTTCATTAATAGGCTGTTACGGTAACGAGGAAATATCTACTCCCAACATTGACAGGCTTGCCTCGGAAGGAGTGCAGTTTTCAAACGCTTTTGCGTGCAACGGCATGTGTTCGCCTACAAGAGCTTCGATAATGACGGCACTCATGCCTTCTCAGCACGGAGTTCACACGCAACTGTCCGATCAGCTCCAGAAAGAATGGCCGAAAAACTGGTGTGCTATAAGTGAATTTCGAACAATGCCCCAGACACTGTCGGACGCGGGATATCAAACTGCCTTAATAGGCAAATTTCACCTGGGCGTGCCATATAAACCGCACCTTGAATTTGATGATTGGGTTACCTTTCCTGACGGACATACATGGTGCTTTTACGGAAACGAGATAATAGACAACGATAATACTTACAAGCACAAGGGGCATCTTACGGACTTCTGGACAAAAAAAGCCGTTGAATATATCGAGAGATATGATGGTAAAAAACCTTTCTTTATTTATCTAGCTTACGACGCACCTTACAGTTTGCCTCCGTCAATTTACGGTCCGGCAAAAAATCGTTTTGCCGGGATGTACGAAGGAAAAGAGATGCGATATTCGCCTCAAGAGGCAACGAATAAGATGATGATGGACTATATACTCCAGGCTGAAGAACACTATGGGACTGGTCACGCTAATTGGATAAAAACTCTTAACTCTATGCTTAATGACCAGGATTCCATACGGAATCTGGCTTCACAGATAACACTTGTGGACGATGGTGTCGGTAAGGTTCTTGAAGCCCTTAAGAAAAAAGGACTTGATGAAAATACACTGGTGATTTTTACATCCGATCAAGGGATAGCATACGGACAGAAAGGGTTCTGGGGACAAACCGAAAATTCTATTCCTTCCAACCTTTACGAAACGCCTATAAGGGTACCCCTAATATTTCGACACAAGGGCAATATTCCTGCCGGACAAAAAACGGATACACTGGTGAATGATTATGATCTTTTCCCGACTGTGCTAGGTTATGCCGGTTTGCAGGATATTAAAATAAGCGGTACGCCAGGGAAAGATATTACTCCTTTATTGAAAGACGTAAAGACGGTGTGGGACCGTAACGCGATATTCATGGAACAGGAAGTTACAAGGGCGATTCGTACAGATAAATGGAAGTACATTAAAAGATGTCCGATAGTTGTTGAAAAGCTTTTCAGTAAAGAAGAACACTCAAAAGAAATGATTAAAACCCTGAGTAAATACCCTAACTTTAAAATGGTCATGGAGATGTTCGCACCACCATCCTACGGTGATGAACTGTATGAGATAAAGGCTGATCCCGGTGAAACTAAAAATCTGGCCGATAACCCGAAATACTCAGAAATCAAAAATAAACTTAACAAAAAGCTTACTGATTTTTTCGACAAATATTCTAATCCAAAATATGATCTATGGAAAGGGGGAACGGCTAAATCTAATTCAAACGTGGAGTACATATGGAAAGGGATATGGCCTAAGTGGAAACCCGTAACCGACCCGGTGGACCGGCCTTTTTCCGATAAAAGCAGATAACCCGCCAGCTAAAGCAAGCGGTTGCGATGGGGAGGACAACAGACTGTTTCATCCGTATCGTGAAAGGGAAATTGTTTGTTTAAATATTCTGAGTGTTCTATAATATAAAAAAGTTTCTAAGTTATGTAGAGAGGTTCACTGTGAAAGTGGCGTATATTATTGCAGGTCCGAATGGGAGCGGAAAAACAACATTCGCAAAAGAATTTGTTAAAAACACAAACCTTGTTTTTATTAATGCTGATGAAATTGCGAAGGCATTGTCTCCAAGTAGATTAGAGAAAATGAGATTAAAAGCAGGGAAAATATTTTTTGCCGAAATAGAAAATTGTATTCTTAAGAAAGATTCTTTCGCCATTGAAACAACTTTGTCTGGGAAGTATCTAATTAAAATTATTGATAAGATTAAAAATAACGGCTATAAAATAATATTGATTTATATATATTTAGAAAGCATTGAGGAAGCAATCCATAGGATAGATATCCGAGTTAAAAAAGGTGGGCATGCTATATCACAAGAAGACATAACACGCCGATTCGGAAGAAGTATAAATAATTTTTGGAACATTTACAGAAAAAAGGTTCATAATTGGGAGATGTTTTTTAACAGCAAAGATGAATTTTTGCAGGTGGCAGTTGGCACAGGAAATGAAGTGGATGTCATTAATGAAGAATATTTTTCTCTATTTACAAGGGAGGTGTCTTAGATGAAAAAAGAAGATTATGAATTATTGTTGAAGGTAACGAAAATTGGTACCAGAGCTGTTAAAAAGGCGCAAGAGGAAAATCGCAAAAAAGGATTGCCAAGTGTCTATTCTAAAAACAAAAAAATTTATTATGAACTTCCTGACGGAACAATGACCGTAAATGCGCCAGCATAAATGAAGCATAAATTTGGCAGCGACCTTTTCAATATCTAACGAACCTTCAAAAAATCCGAAAATATCCTTCCTATTTTTAGAAAAAACAAGGCTTAAACAAAAAAGATATAAACCGCCAGCTAAAGCAAGCGGTTGCGATGGGGAGAGAAATTGTATGGCTCCTCGGGCTGGACTCGAACCAGCAACCCCCTGGTTAACAGCCAAGTGCTCTACCAATTGAGCTACCGAGGAATTTTGTATGTGGAGTATAGCGATAAATATTGCTTTATGTCAAGATGATAAATTCAAGAATCATTGATTCAAAAGTTTAGTATAAATTTGTTCTGTTTTGGAAACCATCTTATCAATAGGAAATCTTTCTTTAACTTTCTCTCTTGCAGATTCTCCTAATCTTTGTCTTTGCGCAGGATCTCTTAATAGCGCCAGGATAGCTTCAGCAAGCGCTTCTGAATTTTCAGGTTCTACCAACACACCATTTATGCCGCTGTCTATAATGTCTTTTGATCCTCCTGTATCAGTTGCAATAACTGGTTTCCCTGCTGCCATCGCTTCTAAGACTACATTTGGCATTCCTTCCCATAAAGAAGGTAAAACAAAAATATCTATAACAGATAATAGTTCCGGAATATCATCGCTAAAACCAAGAAACTTAACTTTGTCCGAGATGCCAAGCTTAATTGATAATTCTTTTAACTGAGATTCCAGAGGGCCTTTGCCTGCAATGATAAATGTAACATCAGGAAATTTTTTAATTACTCTTTCAGCTGCATGCAGGAGATATTCTATTCCCTTCTGCCTGGATAATCTGGCAACAGTGCCAACAACTAGCGAATCAGGAAATTCCATTTTCAACAACCTCAAGCTTATGTTCCGGGATGCCAGCTTTTTCTATTGTGAAGTTTTTTACTTCTCTTGATACACATATCTCAAGATTTACCATCCGGTTTGTGATTCTATCCATCCATAGATGATACAGTTTCTTTTTTTCACACACACGAATTGATGAAATGATAATCGGAATACCTGCTATTCTCCCACAGATTCTTCCAATTATATTTGCATGAAAAAGATAGGAATGAAGAATATCAAAGTGACCTTTCTTCAAAAAAGAGACAATCTTGAAAAGTTTGTATATATGCCATAGTTTCTCAATATGAAAGTATCTTACCTTTATTCCAAGAGCTTCTAATTTCTTTCCAACTCTGCCTCTCCCCTTTAGGCAGCCAACCTCAGGAGTAAACTTACTTCTATCAATGCCTTTTACTAATTCAAAGAGCATCTTTTCTGCGCCGCCAATGTCAAGGTCTGTGATAAGATAAAAAATGCGTTTTGGAGAAGTATTCACTTTACAGTTATTCCTGCGTAGCCAACCACCTGAGCAAAATCTCCTGTCACCTCTCCGCTATTAGTGTATTTTACCAGCTCCGCATGCTTTGCGCCTAGTTTTTTGCACGCTGCAAGCATAATGCATACAGATCCGCAGCCGCACATAGAAATATTATATTTGCGAACTCTATTAAAAAGTTCTACCTCATCCAAGTCTAATATAGATTCAATAGCTAGATTGTCTTTGCGTTTTGCAGTTTCAGATGATTCGTGATGGGTCATATCAGAACTGGCTATAATAAGCACTTCATCCCCAAAATCCTCTATTGCGCCCGCAATTGCATGTCCAATCTCCTGATACTGTTTTATATCACCATACGAAACCACAATTGGAACAAATTTAAAATCACTCTTAAGATATTGAATAATAGGAAGCTGAACCTCTATTGAATATTCGTAAATCTGCGCCTCTTCATCCTCTTTTATCAAACTGGTTTTATTCAGTATTATTTCTGCAAGTTCGTTATTAATATTGACATTATCTATAGGGGTATTCCACATGCCATGAGTCATTATGGAAAATCTTGCGCCAGCTCCGGTATGATTAGGGCCCAAGATGATTATATTATTCGGCAGTTCTGCTCTTGATAGTGTGAGTGCTGCGGTTTCCCCGGAACATACGTAACCTGCATGAGGAGAGACAATACCCAGAATCTTTTCCTTTGATGCTTTTTTATTAACGTACTTTTCTATTTCGCAGATGAGTTGCTCTTTTGAGGCAGGATAGAATTGCCCAGCTACTACAGGATTCCTGAGCATAATAGTGTTTTATTCCTTTAGCTTTTTGAGAGACCTAATTGCTGCCCTGACAAAACGAGGATCAAACTGAGTGCCTGCGCCCCGCGCTAATTCAGACAAAGCATATTCTTTGTCAAATGCTTTCCTGTAAGGCCTGTCAGATAACATTGCGTCATAAGCATCTGCAATGCTGAATATTTTAGCAAGTAATGGAATCTTCTTATCTCGTAGTCTCATTGGATATCCTTTCCCATCATACCGCTCATGATGGCAAAGAATAATTGGTTTTGCTAATTTCATAAAATCTATAGTTTCAATTATTGTTGCTCCGATACGCGGATGGCTTTTTATAATCTTCCATTCTTCCTTAGTCAGCTTGTCCGGCTTATTTAGTATCCTTATTGGAATTCCTATTTTCCCAATATCATGTAAAGCACCAAACCGTTTTATTAATTCTATATTTTCATTAGATAAATTCACTTCTCTGGCTATAGCTAAGGCATATTTTTTAACTCTATCTGAATGACCTTGTGTATACGGCTCCTTTGCCTCCATAGCTCTAACTAAAGCTGTTATTGTATTAAAGTAACTCTGTTGAAGTTCATCAAAAAGAAGAGCATTACTTACAGCTATAGCAGCTTCATAACCTATAGTAGCAAGTATTGTTAGGTCGTCCCTTGTAAAGGCAAGTCCGCCAACTTTTTCTTCAACATTTATTACACCTATTGTTTTTGCCCTGACTTTCAGAGGCACACATATGAGCTGCCTTTTTTCTTTTTTGTTCATAATGCTCCTAAATCTAGAAGCTTTGAGCACATTCTTTATAAGAACAGATTTCCCTTCTTTTGCCACCCAGCCGGCAACGCCTTCTCCAATCTTAAACTTAATAGTTTTTATCTTTGTTTTTGTTACGCCCTTTGCAGCTCTTATTCGTAGTTGCTTTGTTTTTTTATCAACAAGCATAATAGATATTTTTTCTGTTAAAGTTTTTTGGGAGATTAATCTAATAATAGTTGTTAGTAACTTTTGTATATCCAGCTGAAGAGTAAGCGTTTCACTGACTCTATGCAGAATCTTTAGTTGCTTTATTTTTTTGTCAAGAGCAATTCTAGTTTCTTCTAATTGCTTCGCGATTTGTTTTGTTTCACTTGTTACTGCTTTTTCAACTTTTACCGTGTCGAGAAGAGTTTTCGTTTTTTCTAGCTGCTCTACGATTTGTTTTGTCTTACTTACTACTGTTTTTTGAATCTTCCCCATGCCCGCTATGATACGTAAATTTCCATTTTTTGTCAAATCTCATTCCCCTCAAGATAATGCAAGAAGTTTGTAGCTCCCAGAATTATATCGTCTCCCTAAAGACCTGCGCGCTGAAGATGCGGATTTCAGTGTCATTATCCTTCCACGCATAAGGAGAGAGACCTGCTTTATGATTGCAGAGAAAGGACAGGAATTCCTCTTTTGACCAGCCTGTTTCTTGAGCAACCTGAGGCAGAAATACTCCCTGATTAAAACCTCTTTTTATTATTACTCCATGTTCGCCTAAATGAAATTCCTCAATATTTTTAATCCTTTTTGGATGAGTTAGAACAGATATCTCTATATCTATTTGTTCTAATTCATCCTCTCTGACAATAGGAAATCTCGGGTCGCCTGTTGCAGATTCAATTGCCATATTCCTGACTGTTTCCCATAGAGGCATTGTGCCAATAATATTTCCTATACAGCCACATAATTGCCCTTTCTTATGCAAAGTTACAAAGACCCCATATTTTTCATTTAATAATTTATCTTCAATTTTAAATGTTGGTACTTTATCTGTTTTGATATAGGTTCCCATAGTCTCCCTGGCAACTTTCAGCAGAATTTGTTTTTGCTCACTACTTAACATTTGCTGTATGAGAACCTTTATAACTCCATTTTTATTGACACACTATTCGCTCTTGTGCTATTAATATAGCTCATTTATGGATTTTTAAAAAGGAGATTTTATGCCGTGCGGCAAGAAAAAAAAGAGACAGAAAATAGCCACGCATAAGCGTAAGAAAAGATTGCGCAAAAATAGACATAAGAAGAAAATAAGATAAATAGTTAGTCCTAGGAGTTATTTATGTATCAGCCAAATATATTGGTTATGAGGAAGATACTGGTAACGGCTATGCTTATTACTAGTATTACTTGTGGTCTCACTGTCGAGGCTTCAAAAGAGAATGTCACAGCTGACACAGATATTTACAGGGAGCTTAAATTATTTAGTGATGTAGTTACAGTTATCCAGTCTTCTTATGTTAGAGAAGCCACGCCGCAAGAGCTTATCTACGGCGCTATCAATGGAATGTTAACAGGACTGGATTCATATAGTCAGTTTATGCCTCCGGACACTTACAAGGAAATGCAGGTAGAAACGAAAGGAGAGTTTGGTGGAATAGGAATTGTCATTGGCATCAGAAATGGCTTATTGATTATTATTTCTCCGATTGAAGATACTCCTGGCTATCGGGCAGGGATTAAAGCGGGGGATATAATTGCCGAAATAAATGGAAAATCCGCGAAAAAACTAACGCTTATGGAAGCTGTGAAAAAATTAAGGGGACCAAAAGGAACAAAGGTCTCTATAGGAATTGCAAGGAAAGGAGAAAAGGAGCTTCTTAACTTTGACATTGTGCGTGAAGTTATAAAGATAAATAGCGTAAAAAATGCTAGAGTATTAGATAACAATATAGGGTATGTGCGGATAGTCCATTTTAATCAGAACGTATTTCCTGAACTTAAAAAAGAAATTAGTTCTCTTTTGGAGAAGAAAATAGATGGGTTAATTGTTGACGTGAGGAGCAATCCCGGTGGGTTATTGATAGCTTGTGTCAAAATAACAGATCTATTCTTACCGAAAGGGAAACTTATCGTTTCTACAAAAGGGAAAAGGGAAGGACAGAATGTAGAATTTCTCGCAAGAAACGAAGCTCTTTATCCCATGGATATGCCATTAGTTGTTCTTATAAATGGTGGGAGTGCCAGTGCTTCGGAAATTTTTGCCGGCGCAATGCAAGACTGGCATAGAGGTATTATACTGGGGACTAAATCATTTGGGAAAGGATCTGTTCAAACAGTCATTCCTCTATCCGACGGATCTGGCATAAGATTGACAACCGCTAAGTATTATACCCCCAACGGACGTTGTGTTGATGAAGTTGGACTCATACCTGATGTTATTCTGGAGATGTCAAAAGAGGAGAAGGTTGAATTATTTAAGGCAAGGATCAAAGCTATTGAAAATAAAGATAAAGCAAAACACTTCATTCTAACTGAAGACAAGCAACTTCAATCTGCAATTAGAATAATAAAAGCCGCCAGGATAATAAGACAAAGTTCAAAGTCGAAATAAGTAAAGTTTGATCCTGTATCCCTTCTATCTTGCTAAGAACTGATTATTTGCAAATATCGAATCAATAACTTGTTTTTATTCCTTTTCCAGCCAGAGCTTTTTTTCACCCACCTCAAACCATAGGGGAAGTAGATTTTATGACTTCGGCTTTTCCGCATTCTCCAGATATATTGACTGTGTTGGGAAGGCAAATTCTATTTGATTTTCTTCAAACTGCTTTTTGATTTCCAGATTTATTTCCTCTGTTGCTTGAAGAAATTGCTCATATTTTGTATATTTGCACCAGTGTGCTACCAGTATGTTCAGAGAGTAATCCGCATACTCCTTGAAATACACCCAGTACTTCTCCGTTGAAGCATGATTCTTTAAAACGCTTCTTAATATCTCTAACGCTTTTCCCAATTTCTCATAGCTTGTGTTGTATGTAACACCTATTGTGTACATGTTCTTTATGGATTTCCGCTTCTGAATATTATTGATTATGGACTCTGCAACTTTACCATTCGGCACTGTAACCAGTGTGCCGTCTAAAGTCCTTATCTTTGTACTGCGTAATCCAACAGACTCAATCGGGCCATCGTAACCCTCAATCTGAACTCTGTCGCCAATCTGAAAAGGCTTATCAATAAAAATAGTTAGCGCTCCGAAAAAATTAGAGATACTATCCTTTGCTGCAAGCGCAATCGCAACACCTCCAATCCCCATACTGACAATAATGGATTTAATATCGTAATCCATATTATCCAGTATCACTGCTACTGTTATTATCCAGATAAAAATCTTTGCTACCTTTTTAAGAATAGGCAGTAATTGGTCGTCAAGCTTGGATTCTGTCTTTTCAACATAAGGGGACAAATACTCGATAAAAATATCAACTGCCTTAACAAGAAAATAGGCAATATTAACAGCAATCGCTATTTTTAGAATATGTTCTGCTCCCTTTTTTGCAATCTGAGGGATATTAAGAATTTCTACGATTATTACTATCCCTATGGTATACAGCAGGAATGACAGAGGCCCACGCAAGGAATCTATGACTTTACTCATGGTACGCAGCTTGAAATTCTTAACTTTACTAAAAACCTTCTTTAATCTGTTAATTACCATTACATTCAATACCCTGTTTGCAATACCCGCAGCTAGCAGGATGCCAAAACAAAGAATATAAGCGGACACTGAATTGCCCATAAACTGAATTTTAAATAAATTTATTAAACTCATTTCACATCATCTCCTCTCTCATTTAACTATAACCTCATACTCTTGATTTTATCTCAATATTGCCCGGCATTTTCGCATAGCAACTCATCAGAAGAGCTTTTCTCTCAAAATTTTATTTACAAGCTGAGGATTTGCTTTGCCCTTTGTCTCTTTCATAATTTGGCCCACAAGAAAACCTAATACATTCTGCTTCCCCTTTTTGAAGTCATTAACAGGTTTTGGATTTTGCAGAATAATTTTATCAATTATTGAAACCAGTTCTCCCTTATCCGAAAGCTGAACAAGCCCTTTTTCTGACACAATCTGTTTTGCATCTTGCCCGGTACACACCATATCCTGAAATACGTCCTTGGCAATCTTCCCGCTTATTGTCCCATTCTCAATCAAACCAAGCAATTCTCCTAATTGTTTCGGAGACACATTAAGATTGTTAATATCAATCTTCCTATTTTTAAGAACTGCTGAAATATCCCCTGTTATCCAGTTTGCAATCATCTTATAATTAGATAAATCTTTTGTGCAATCCTCGAAATAATCCGCAATCTTTTTATTCATTGTAAGTACTTCCGCATCATAATCAGAAAGTCCATATTCTTTTTTTAATCTATCCCTGCGCGCTTGTGGAAGTTCAGGGAGACTTTGTCTCGTTTTATTCACCCATTCTTTATCAATATTTATCCGAACCAGATCAGGTTCCGGGAAATATCTATAATCATGAGCTTCTTCCTTGCTTCTCATGGATTCTGTTCTATTAAGAGCTGTATTCCACAGGCGTGTCTCCTGAATTACTCTCTTTTCTTCATCAATCGTTTTTTTCTGACGTGTAATTTCGTACTCAAGAGCCTTCTCGACACCTTTAAATGAATTCATGTTTTTTAGTTCTGTCCTTGTTCCGAGTCCGCTTTCTCCAACAGGTCTTATTGAGATATTTGCGTCACATCGAAGACTGCCTTCTTCCATATTACAGTCAGAAATCTCCAGATATTCCAGTATTTGCTTCAAAGACACAAGATACTGATATGCTTCCTCAGGAGAGCTTATATCAGGCTCTGAGACAATCTCAAGTAAGGGGACACCGGCTCTATTTAAATCAACTCTGCTTCTTGAATCTTTCGGATTTTCAGAATGAATCAGCTTTCCAGCATCTTCTTCCATGTGAACTCTGGTTATGCGTATTTTTTTTATCTTTCCATCAAGCTTAATCTGAATCCAGCCATTTTCCCCAAGAGGCATATCATACTGCGATATCTGATAACCTTTTGGAAGATCCGGATAAAAATAGTTCTTTCTGTGAAATATACATCTCTCAACAACAGTACAATTAATTGCTAATGCTGTTTTAATAGCACACTGAACTACATCCTTATTCAAAACAGGAAGCACCCCCGGAAGCCCTAGACAAACGGGACATGTTTGCGTATTTGGAGACGCACCAAAATTCGTACTGCATCCGCAGAATATTTTGGTCTTTGTTGAAAGCTGAACGTGAACCTCCAGCCCAATCACTGGTTCGTAATTCATATTGGCTTCCTTTTATGAAAATCTGTGCTTTGCTCAAAAGCATGCGCAACCTGTAAAATTCTTCCCTCATCAAAATAGTTGCCTATAAGCTGCAAACCTATTGGCAGTCCATTCTTGCTAAGCCCGCATGGGAGAGACATAGCAGGCAAACCTGCTAAATTAGTTGGTATTGTAAATATATCAGATAAATACATCTGCAGAGGATCATCTATTTTTTCTCCTATCTTAAACGCAGGAGTAGGAGACGTTGGGGTAACTAAGATATCAAATCCTTTGAAAGCCTTATCAAAGTCCTGCTTAATAAGAGTTCTTACCTTCTGCGCCTTTAAGTAATATGCATCATAATACCCTGAGCTCAGGGTATGGGTTCCAAGCATTATTCTGCGTTTCACTTCTGCACCAAAACCCTCTTTTCTTGTATCCTCATACATACCCAATAAATCTTTATCAACACCCTCCCCCTTTGCTCTGTATCCATATTCAACCCCATCATATCTTGCCAGGTTTGAGCTCGCTTCTGCAGGAGCAATAATATAATATGTTGCAACTGCATACTCGGTATGTGGCAAAGAGACTTCTTCAATAGTGGCTCCAAGATTCTCTAGTTTCTCTATTGCTCCCTTTACAGCCAGTTCTACATCTTTATCAATCCCTTCTATAAAATATTCTTTGGGAATTCCTATTTTAATGTTTTTAATATCCTTATTAAGAAAACTCATATAATCAGGCACATCCATATTTACTGATGTTGAATCCAGAGGATCGTATCCGCTTATTGCTTCAAGAAGCGTAGCACAATCACGAACATCCTTGGTCAAAGGACCTATTTGATCAAGAGAAGAAGCAAAGGCTACAAGACCGTACCTTGACACCCTGCCATAAGTAGGCTTCATGCCAACTATGCCGCAATGAGACGCAGGCTGACGAATAGAACCCCCTGTATCAGAACCGATAGATAAAACCGCTTGATCAGACGCAACGGCTGCCGCGGAACCTCCGCTGGAACCACCTGGAATAGTATTTGTATCCCATGGATTTTTTGTAACTTTAAAACAGGAAGTTTCCGTAGAGGAGCCCATAGCAAATTCATCCATGTTCGTCTTGCCAAGAAATATCAACCCGTTCTCTCTTAACTTGTTTATTACTGTGGCATTGTATGGAGGAATGAAACTACCGAGCATTTTAGACCCGCATGTACACAAAATGTCTTTAACGCACATATTGTCTTTTACTGCAATTGGAATACCCGTTAAGGGAGAAAGGGCTTCTTTTCCTTTTATTCGTTTATCAGCTTCCTTTGCCTGTTCAATGGCTATATCCCTTGTTAAGGTGATATACGCTCCAATCTGTTTATCCGTTTTGCATATATGTTCATATAATGCTCTAGTGAGTTCTTCAGAACTTACATCTCTATTGATAAGTAACTTAGTAAGTTCATGAGCTGAGAGTGTATGTAATTTCATTATTTATAATGAGTCCACATTCGTACAACTTTCACCGTTTTATATCGTGTTATAACTTGATAAACAAGACGATGTTGAATATTTATCCTGCGGGAATAGGCTCCTTTTAAATCACCTACTAGTTTTTCAAAAGGAGGAGGGGTTTGAAATGGATTCGCCTTTATAATTTTAAGGATAGCTTCTGCTTTTTGGCGTAAGCCCGAAGTAGAAAGCTTTTTGGCGTCTTTTTGTGCCTGTTTTGTATAAACGAGTTTCCAGTTTACCATTCTAACTTCTTATTGCATTTTTTGAGAGGAGTCTCTAATCCTTGTCGAATAGACTCTCTCATTTTTGGAATTGAGAGAAGGTACAATGTTTCATTAATTGCACGCCAATCATCTTCTGCAATCAAAACAGCATTATGCCTTTTGCCTGTAATCTGGATAGGTTCATGAGATTCAGCTGTTTTATCTAACAGTTTATACAGCCCGCTTCTTGCCTCACTTACTGTAAGCATTGTCATTATAATTACCTCCATTTAAAGCGTATCACATAACGTACGTAATGTCAATAATTCCTCACTTTTCCCAAAACGCCGGCGTGAAGATCACGAGAACTGTATAGAGTTCCAATCGCCCGAGGAGCATTAACAGGCTCAGAAAGAGTTGGCCAAGCTGTGGTATCTCCGCATAGTTTCTTGTCGCTCCGACACCATTAAGGCCTGGCCCAATATTCCCGAGACAAGCAATCGTGCTGGTAACCGCAGTAGCCAGGTCAGGGGTAAAGGCAGTCATGATTAACGAGCCTGCAGCAAACACAATGACAAATATCAGTAAAAATGCGCAGATATTTAAGATAGTCCTGTCCTTTAGGTACTTCCCGTCGATCTTGACGTGCTTTACCGTCTCAGGACGCATGTAAAGTTGAATTTCCCTAAAGAGAGCCTTGATTGCCACAAATATCCTGATATTTTTAATTCCACCACCCGTGGAACCAGCACAACCGCCAACGAACATGAGAAGAACCAGCAGTATCCTGGATGTCTCAGGCCACAGATTGAAGTCTTTGGTGCAAAAGCCTGTTGTTGTCATGATTGAGGTGCCTTGAAAGAAGGCCGACCTCAGTGATTCGGTAAAGCTTTCATAAGTGCTTCCCCAAACATTGAACGTCAGGATCAGACAGGCTGTGAGCCAGAAGAAGATGTAAAAGCGAAATTCCGAATTCTTGAAGTACTCGAATGGCTTACCGCTGAGAAGCTTCAGATGCAGCACAAAGTTTGTTCCAGCAATAAACATGAAGGCTATAATCACAATATCGAGATAAACACTGTTATACGCTCCAATGCTGGCGCTTCTCGTGGAGAACCCTCCTGTAGCCATTGTTGCACAGGTATGACACCATGAATCAAACCATGACATTCCTCCAAATCTAAGCATCACAGTTTCGATTAAGCAGAACAGGATGTATGCGCCCCACAGAAGCTTGGCCGTAGCAGTGATACGCGGTGTGAGCCTGTCCTTGGAAGGGCCAGGTATCTCTGCGCGGTAGATCTGCATCCCTGCAACCTTGAGAAACGGCAGTATTGCCACGCATAGCACCAGTACTCCCATACCTCCGAAAAAATGTGTCATTGCTCTCCAGAAAAGTATCCCTCTAGGAATTGATTCGATGCCTGATAACACGGATGCTCCAGTTGTTGTGAACCCGGACATTGTCTCGAAGATTGCTGGAATTGGATCACTAATAACACCCGAGAATATATATGGCAGAGCGCCGAAAATAGCCGCCGCGATCCATCCGAATGTGGCAATGCCGAAACCGTCGCGCCGTGAAAGCTCTATGCTGCCTCGCGTGAGCAACCAGACGATCGCTGCTGTTAAAATTGTAATCAAGCAGCTGATTCCGATGCCGTATTTTGCGGATAGAGGATCACCTGCACCAAAAGAGACCACCAGGCTCAGTCCCAGAGTTATACCTATAACACCAAGCAGATAAGAAATAATGTGAGATACTGCCCGTATGTTCATGCCTACCCTTTATTCTTTTACTTGAAGATTGATTTTAGCTTATTCACCACGTTCGGCAGACAATAGACAGCAAGACGATCATTTTCCCTAAAAACAAATTCGCCAGTTGGAATGAATGCCTCATTGCCACGCCGAACGGCTGCAATAATCATTCCTTTAGGAAGATTTGTTTCGCTGAGACGCACACTGACCTTTTTGCTTCCAGCTTTAATCGCTATTTCCAGCAATTCTCCGGAAATCCGATGAAAAAGTCCGACGTCCACGACATTTTCGCCGTGAACAAACTGGAGTATTGTCCTGATCAGAGCAAGGTAGGGATTGATGATACAGTCAATGAGTCTAAGTTTGCCAATAATGGGAGCATATTCCTGTTTATCTATACGGGCAACAGTAAACCCTGCTCCAAGTTGCTTGGCATGTATGCAACTCACAATATTCATTTCTTCATCTCCCGTGACAGCAACGAACGCGGTCTCAAGATCTGTTCCAAGCTCCTTAAACATTGCACTTTTGGAGGCATCAGCATTGATTACGAGACATTTGTTGAGTAGCTCTGATGCGTATTCTGCCTGAATACGGTCATCCTCAATCAAAACGGTCTTTATAGATGTTTCTTCAAGTAGCTTGGCAAGCGATAATCCAAGGTCGCTACCGCCGGCAATGATTACTTTCCGCAAATTCTGCCGCTGTTCACCCATGACCCAGTCGAGGAAAGAGGCAGTCTCAGCCGGAATGAGAACCACGTACACGTCGTCGCCTTCACTGAAACACGACTTACCTCTGGGAATTTCCAATTTATCTTCGTGGACAAGACCGATAAAGCGCACATTGAGAAACCTTTTATCTTCTTTAAATTGTTCCAGAGGCTTGTCGAGCAAAGGGCTGGCGGACGGTAGCTTGAAACCGACGGCTGTAATCCTACCTCCAAGCAGATTAGTTACTTCAATCGTTCCCGGAAGGCAAAGAACATTGAGAATTTCTTGTGCACACTCTTCGTTGTGATTCACAGCACGGTCTATTCCGAGTTTTTCCAAGTCGACAAGCGGAGAATTAATGTAGCTCATATCTGAGATACGGGCAATGGTACGACATACGCCTGCACGGCGGGCATAATGACAAGCCATGAGATTGACCTCATCTTTCGATGTGACAGCAACAACCACATCGGCCTTTGCAACCTCAGCATTTTCAAGAATATCAGGCGCAGAGCCATTACCTTCTACGAGCAGGACATCTACTTCTGAATCGATATTGGTGAGAACATTAGCATTGTTGTCTATCATGATGACGTCATGTTCCATACTGCAGAACTTACTCGCCAGCTTCTTTCCAGTCCTCCCTGCACCTATGATCAACAGTCTCATATCTACACTTTTCTCCAAATGGATGAGAAGAAGCCTCTAATATACATAACGACTCCTGTTGCAAATAACACAACACAAATTACCTGAGATATTGTTAATCCAAGTAGGATCTGTGGGTTGTCTGCCCGCAGGAATTCTATAAGAAATCTTGATATGGAATATAGAATAAAATACAGATATAATATTTGCCCGTCAAACTTCTTCCAATTTCCAAGTAATAAGAGTATTGCAAATATCAAAAAATTTGTATAGACAGAATATAACTGCGTTGGATGAATATGCATAGCAGGATATATATCCCCTGCTATACTTCCTCCTGGAAATATCATTCCCCATGGAAGATTCGTTGGCTTTCCAAAACAGCATCCATTAAGAAAACATCCAACTCTCCCTATTGCATGACCTAATGCAAGATATGGAATTATATGATCGCAGGTTTTCAGAATAGGCATTTTATTCCTTCTTAAAAATACCCAACCGCAAATAAATGCTAGAATAAATCCGCCATAAAAAACCAGTCCTCCTTTCCAGATCATTACTATCTCAAAAGGATTTGCTCTGTAATATTCTATTTCTGTAAGAACGTATAATAATCTGGCTCCAATTATGCCTGAAATTAAAAAAACCAGTCCAAGATCTGCAACCTTCTCGCTGCTAACATCTGCTTTTTGTGTTGAGCGATTTATGAGATACATTGAACTAAGAAAGGCAACAGCTATCATTACTCCGTATGAATAAATAATTACTGGACCGATTTTAAATAGTATTGGATGCATAACTCATCTCCTGCTTCTTAAAATATTCAACATAAATATTCCAGCACCTATGCATATTGCAGAATCTCCAATATTAAACACGGGCCAGATATGAAAGTCTAAAAAATCAATAACCTCCCCTATTCTTATTCTATCCAGCATATTACTAAGCGCGCCACCTAAAATCAATCCATATGCAATTTTTATCCAAAACCTAGTCTTTTTTGATATATCTTCTTTACTAAAAGAAATAAATACTAATGTTATACATACAAGCACTGCCATGGATATTAAGACAAAAGGAAAGTTTGAATTTGAAAATAACCCAAATGCAATTCCTTTATTTGTAACAAAGGTAATACTGAATATATCTTTAATAACAGATATTTCCTGCCCTAAACAAAGATACCTTGGTATATAGAACTTTATAATCTGATCTATAAGAAATATAGATAAAGCAGAAAAGAAGATTATCATTAAACCTTCTTATTGTTTTTGCTTTCTTCCTGAGACCTGCATTTTATACAATACGTTGCATACGGTACAGCTTTAAGGCGTTCCTGCGAAATTTTATCTTTGCACAACTCACATACACCATAGGCGTTATCCTCTATTCTTTTAAGAGCTCTATCGATCTTAAAGAGTATGGATTTTTCATTAGACATTAAACCCAGAGAAACCTGTCTTTCTATTGTATCAGTCCCTCCGTCTGCCATATGATCAGCGTATCCTGAAAGCTCACCAGCAGCATTCCTCGGAGACTTGTCAAGTTCCTCTTTCCGTATGTGATTAACATCTGCAAGTAACTTTTCTCTTTCTTTTATTAATTTCTTTTTAAACCTATCTAACATACGCTGTTGCATTGTATATCTCCCCCTTTCATTACCTCTGCACACCTACTACATAATTCTGGATGCCGTTTGTTCTTCCCGACTGATTCTTTCCAGTTCCAGCATCTAACACATTTCTCTCCTGAAGCGCGCGTTACAACTATTTTTAATTCTTCCTTAGAATCCGCAGGGAATTGTATGATATTAACTTTTGACACAATAAAAATCAAGGTCAAAGTTTCCCCAAAGTTCTCCAAAAACTCCAGTGTCTCTTTTGTGCAATATATAGTCACTTCCGATTCAAGGGAGTTGCCGATAAGTTTCTTCTCCCGCGCTTCTTCAATTATCTTAAGAACCTTCTCACGAATACTCAATATTTCCTGCCACTTCTTGTGTAAAGAATTATCTATTTTACCTGGATTCGGGAACTCTGCCAGAAACACACTATCATTTTTCTCTGGAATATGTTTCCATATTTCTTCAGATGTAAAGGGTAAAACGGGAGACATTAATCTTGCCATATTCTCAATAATCTCATAAAGCACTGTTTGCGAACTCCTCCTCTGGAAAGAGTCTTTTCTAGCGGTGTATAATCTATCCTTTAACACATCCAAATAAAAAGAACTTAACTCATTTGCACAAAAATTGCCTAACAGAGTGTATACCTTGTTGAATGCAAATTTTTCGTACGCATCCCCAATATTTTTTATAAGTTCCTGTAGTTTGGAATACATCCATTTATCTATTTCCGTTAGCTTATTGTGAGCAATTCCATTTTTATCCGGACTAAAGTTAGATATATTCCCGAGAATAAAGCGAACAGTATTTCTTATTCTTCTATATACATCAATCATTTGCTTCAGAATATCGTCGGAAATCTTTATATCGTCCCTATAATCTGAAGAACACACCCAGAGTCTTAATATATCAGCACCATATTTGGCTGTTATATCCTGCGGATCAATGACATTGCCAATGGACTTGGACATCTTTTTGCCTTCACCATCTACTACAAAACCATGAGTTAATACACTCTTGTAAGACGACTTATTATTTAATCCCATTGATGTGAGCAGAGAGGTTTGAAACCATCCTCTATGCTGATCGCTTCCCTCTAAATACAGATCTGCAGGCCATGATAGATTGTCCCTCTTCTTAAGTACCGCTTCATGGCTCACGCCTGAATCAAACCACACATCAATAATATCTTTTTCTTTTTCAAAACTTGTTTTGCCGCATTTTGGACAGGAGAAATTCCTTGGAATAATTTCTTCTATATCAACTTCAAACCATGCATCAGATCCTTTTACAGAAACAAGTTTAGCTGCATTTTCAATAACCTTTTGGTCCAGTATTGGCTCTTCACAACTCGCACAATACAAAACAGGTATTGCAACTCCCCAGTATCTTTGCCTGGACAAGCACCAATCAGGTCTGTTCCTGAGCATAGCATCTATTCTATTAATAGTGCGGGAAGGAATCCATTTAACCTTCTTTATCGTCTCAAGCGCTCTGTTACGCAGGTTATGCTTATCCACACTCATAAACCACTGAGGTGTTGCTCTGAAAATAACAGGCTCCTTGCATCTCCAGCAATGTGGATAGGAATGTTGTACCTTATCTTCATGTAGCAATAAATTTTTAGACGACAGCTTATCTACTATTTTTGCATTCGCTTCAAATACATTCTGCCCTTTAAGGTCTGAACCCGCTTCTTCAGTAAATTCACCTTTATTATTTACAGGAGAAAGTATTGGCAGATTAAACTTTATTCCTGTCAGATAATCGTCTGCTCCATGTCCTGGCGCAGTATGAACGCAACCTGTTCCCTCATCCATTTCAACATAATCAGCCATCACTACCTTCCCAATTCTATCTAAGAAAGGATGTCTATATTCTATACCTTCTAAGTCTTTACCTTTTAGTATCTTTAAAATCTCATACTTCCCCTTAAGAAATATATCCATAGCAGCAGAAACCAGATTCTCTGCCATGACTAATACCTGCTCTGTGCCATTGATATTTGTCTTAACAAATGCATACTTAAATTCAGGATGAACAGCGACAGCAACATTTGCGGGAATTGTCCACGGTGTAGTTGTCCAGATAAGAATGTATGTTGCAGACTCATCCTTAATTGGAAACTTTATCCATACGGATGGAGAAGTCTTATCTGCATATTCCACCTCTGCCTCAGCCAGCGCTGTTTCACACTTTATACACCAGTAAACTGGTTTTTTTCCCTTATATATGTACTCATTCTTTGCCAATCTCCCAAAAGCCCTTATAATTTCCGCTTCATAGTCGAAATCCATTGTGAGATAGGGATTGTCCCATTCTCCAAATACACCTAATCTCTTGAATTCCTTTTTCTGTCTCTCTATATACTTATTTGCGTAGGCTCTGGCTTTCTTACGGAACTTCACATGGTCAATCTGATGTTTTCCAAGGCCTAATTTTTTAAAAAGCTGATATTCTATCGGCAGTCCATGACAATCCCAGCCAGGAACATAAGGAGCATCAAACCCCTTCATTGTTTTATACTTTACCACTATATCCTTCATAATCTTGTTGAACGCCTGTCCCACGTGAATATCCCCATTTGCGTAAGGAGGCCCGTCATGCAGAATATAAGAAGGCTTTCCTTTATATTTATCCCGTATCTTCTGATAAATATTCTGTTCTTCAAGATTCTTCAATATCTCCGGCTCTTTCTGTGAGAGATTTGCCTTCATCTTGAAACTTGTTTTCGGGAGATTTAATGTGTCTTTGTATTCCAACATATCCTCCTTTTATTTCAATCTCATGCCAAACTCAATAAGTGTCCTGACTAGAAAAGACCGGATAAACATAATTCCTACTAAAGCCACTATAGGAGAAAGATCGAAACCTCCCATTGCCGGCAATATCCTCCGTATAGGCATCAGAATAGGCTCGGTTACTCTATATAAAAACTGCACTATTGAATTGTAGGGATCCGGATTTACCCAGGATATAAGCGCTCTTATGATTATAATCCATGTAAGTATTGTTGATATAGCGCCAATAATCTGAGCTATTGCTATTATGAAATTACCTAAAACAAACATTCCTATTCCCTTGACAATTCCTTTGCCCTATTAACTGCTGCCTTTATAGCTTCACGAAACATCTCTTCGATTCCGTGTTCATCCATAACCTTTAAGGCTGCTTCTGTTGTACCTGCCCTAGATGTTACTTTTTCTCTCAATGCCCTGGCAGGAATATCACTAGTTATGGCTAAAGTTGCAGCTCCCAAAACCGTTTGATAAACCAGTTTTTCCGAATCTTCTTCACCAAGACCTTCTTTCTTTCCTATGTCAATAAGTACCTCCATAATCTTAAATAAATAGCCAGGACCGCTTCCGCTTATAGCTGTAACAATATTCATCTTATTCTCATCAACGCTCAAAGTTATACCAAGCGATTTAAACAGAGACCTAACAAACTGTTTATCTTCGTTGGTACAGTCACTACTAAAACAACACGCTGAAGCTCCCTCTTTTACACTAATACAAAGATTCGGCATGACTCTGGCAACTTTGACACTATCACCTAATACTTTCTTTATATAATTTATCGTGACACCCGCCGCTATAGTAATAACAAGCTGTTTCTCAGAAATCGCGTCTCTTATTTCCCTAAGAACGCCTTCCATATTCTGCGGTTTTACTGCTAGGAGAATATTTTCAGCATTGTTCACGCCATCTTTAATCGAATCAACGATCTCTGTCTTTGAATCCGAGAAGCGCTGAAGTATGCTTTTATCCACATCATAAACAGAGACATCCTCTTCCTTAAGAACCTGTGGAATAATGCCTTTTAATATGGCCATTCCCATATTCCCAACACCAATAATAAAAAGTTTTTTCATTGAGTTTCCTGTAACTTAATAATAGTTCACATCATTATATAGACAGCCTAAAAAATTTCAATAAGGAAATGTATCAGAAGTCAGAGGACATGCTTAATTGGGGAATCCGGATGATTAAAGATTTGAGTGCGGGTTTTTAGAAAAGGTTGATGTTCTATTTTCCCTTATTTCTTTATTTAATACTCTCCACAAATTTAGAGAGAGATGCTTCTCTTTCTTTATCGTTTGAGATAAATTGTATGCCAATATTGCAATCTTTTTCCTTCTGTAAACACCAAGCTATCTTGCCGTTTAATTCCAAATAGTTTTCAGTATTCAACACAGGAATTCTTACCTGGAGTCTTATTTTTTCTTTTATTCTAGGATATGTTATGGATTTATATCTTGGTAGCTTCACACAAATCCCACCAAGACTTACGTCCTTTGTATAACCATGATATCCAATCAGATGTTTTTCCCAATCATCCAATATTCTTAATTCAACACCTATGTCAATAGAAAGCCGTGGATGCTTCCTTTTTTCTAGGCCGTCCCAATTATTCATCACAATCCTTCTCAGAGAGCTTTAGGTTAATTTTAGATATCCTTTTCCCGCTGCGTTTCTCAATACCAATTTTCTCAACAGACATTTTTCACGCTTTCCTTCTTATTAATTTCGTATAAACAGAGCATCGGTGATAGTTATCTGTCGTCAAACAAAATTTCTGTTCCGTTTCTGCTGTCATACTACCAACTCTACTACGATGATGCCCCAGATAATAACACACTTTTACACCGCCCTTGGTTTCTTGATAAAATGGACATCGCAAATCTCCGCAAGACGTTTGCTTTTGTCTGAGGGCGTTTTGCCATTCTTTCACATACATGTCTATCTTTATCCTATCTTCTTGGTCCAGCCTGGCGAATTGCACGCCCAGTCTATATCTATTACTTCCCTTATATTTCTTGGCCCATTCTATTTCTTTAATCCAGACTACACTTGCTGGTGCAAAGATAGAAATGAATTCTCTTTTGTCATAAGTGACAGGCTGGTATATCTCAATATCAAGTTTGGCACCAATAGAAAACGGTGTATCTGCCTCAAACATCAACCCTCCTGCTCCTATATTTTGGGCAATATACTCGATAGGCTCTTCAGCATCTGGAAGTTTACATAAAATAAAAATACTCTTTTTAGCTCTCTGATATTTACGATGTTCCAACCCTTTGAAATCTTTTGTCATGATATATCTCATTACCTCTTAGATAACAAACAAAGCCCTTGCAAAGTAAAAACTATCAAATTCTAAGAAATACTTAGCAACAATGCCAAAAAAAATCTCCTATCATCATGATGAAGCAGTGAAGATAACCCACAGTATATCTGCTTTTGTTCTTCCAATATTTACTACTTTATGTGAATTAGATGACCTGTAGTAAACGCTATCACCTTCTCTCATTATATACTCCTTGTCATCAAGCAACAACTGTACCTCCCCTTTTAAGACTATACCAAACTCCTCTCCCTCATGTAAATTGACACGTTCACCAGTTTTTGCTCCTGGGGCAAGAGTAATAAGCAGTGGCTCCATTTGTATATTTAGCATCCCTGAAGCTAATACCTGACACTGGCCTTTTGAATTCTCCCATGAAAATTTCTTTCTTCCATCCTTTCTGATGAGTAAGAAATCTTTTTTCTCTTCATCTTCAAAAAACGAACCTACTTTTGTTCCTAAAGCAGCACCAATTTTTCTCAATGAGTTAACTGATGGAGAAACAATGTCCCTTTCTAATTGAGAAAGGAAAGCATTGCTTAATCCTACTTTTTGGGCAAGATCACGGAGAGTTAATTGTTTCTTCCGGCGAGCCTTTTTTATCCTACTTCCTAAACTTGCTTCTGGCATCTTTTACCTAAATTCCCTGTGTCTACTATTATAAATGCTACTATATAACTCACTATTTTGCAAGTTTCATTAAGGGCACAAGATATTGTGCCTCTACAAATAAATTTTTATGCCAGATATATGTCTTTGGTAGTATCTATTGAGGTCAAGTCTTTATGCTGCAAATCAGCAGCAGAGTTTGCAAATAACGGACTGATTTCTATTTTGATTTTTGCATTGCCTTTTTCGTCAAACGGGATATTAACTCCTGCTTCTTTGAGCCAGCGTGCGCATCTATTCATATAGAGCTGTCTTCCACTTTCAACAGAATCTACGCCTGTTAAACTTTTTATTGGAGAGAATTCATCCTCGCGTATAACTTCCATGTTTGTAACATTCCCAGCAAACTTCAATGCATCAAAGATAAATGTTTCAAATTTAATTCCATTCTTGTTCTTCGGCTTAATATACTCACCGCTATTATTCACATAAGGTATATTCTTTTCTGCTATATGATACGGAAGCCCTATCCCTTTCTCAGTAAGAGACTTTACGAATTCTGTATTTAATATATGAATTGCTATGCTTCCTGCATTAAATTTCAAAGACCCATCTTTATCTTTATCGCGCATATGCTCTTCCGGTAAATCGCTATATTCAATAACCACATATTTCTTATCCATTGTTACAACTGCTCCGACTTTCTCTGAAGGAACAATCTTAGGCGTTACCTTATTCGACATCTGAGCACCTGCTTTTACATGATGACCTATAAAAACAGGATCTAATACCTTAACAATAAGATTGTCCACCTGAAAGTAACTTATATATTCAATACCCTTTTTCATCATCTCATCAATAGCTCCGCTGTCCCTGAGAGCGAGCAAAGCTCCACCATGTCCATTTGGACTCTTGGAAACTTCATGCTTTGAACCCATAAGAAACCTGCCATCTTTATTTATTGCAGGAAGCATTCTTTGAGAAAAAAAACGCACCTGATCTTTATGCATACCAAAATATTTATTATCTTCAAAAAATTCTATTGTTTGCCCATGAAGCGGCTCGCTCGTCATGATGTACCACATAAGCTTAACATCATATTTCTGCTGTGCTTTAAGTATCTTCTCTGCATGAAATTGAAATATGCTGCTGGAAGATATCGGGCCAATAGGATACGCACCCTTTGGCCCTTTAAATCCAAGCCTTGTCCCTTGTCCTCCTGCGACAACAAAGCAAGCCACTTTACCATCTCTTATGCATTGCTCACCTATCTCTCTTGCCTCTCTCTGATGCAGTATCTCATGTTCGGTTCTTGGAATTTTAATAATCTCCGGGCTTTTTATATGCCCAAATTTTGTAGGAATTTCCCTCTTAGCTGAGTACTGGTTAATTAATTTGCTCATAAGTTCAAAATCAATACTCTCAATACTCTGAAGAAGCTCTTTGCGTTGAATATCGCCCAACTGTTTCCACCATCTAAGAACGTGTTCCTGATTATAATTTTCCAACTTGTTTTTTATCTTATTCATGTTCATTTAATTCCATTTTATCTTTATACAACAAACGTTGACATAACCAATTCTATATGCTAGATTTTAGCATAACGCTAGATTATTCTAGCATACAAAAAAATAAGGAGCAATTATGAAAAAAATTTTGGTAATTATGTTTACATCCTTGTCACTTTTACTATGCTTAGGAGGATGTTCAACACTTAAAAAATTCGCAATGGATAGAAACCACGAAGACCATATAAAACAAGCCCAGATGGCTGCAATTAAGGGAGAAAATATTCCCTTGGAAAGACCTGTTGATGATATAATATTTGTGGAACCTAGTGCAGAGAAAAAAGCAATATTCCCTGATATTCTTTTTATTTATGACAGTTATCGTCTGAAAAAAAATGCAGCCCCTATATTGGAAAAAGTTGCTACACGATTAAAGAAACATATAAATCTGCATCTAATGATTGAAGGACATTGCGATGAACGAGGCTCTAGGAAGTATAATCTTATACTCGGAGAACAAAGAGCCTTGAGCGTGCGCAGATATCTGACAGGTTTAGGGATCTCTCCATCAAGGTTACACACAATAACCTATGGAGAAGATAAACCTTTTGATACCGGACATAATGAAAAGGCTTGGACAAAAAACAGAAGAGCACATTTTCTAATTTCTCAATAACAGAAAAATCCTTTTATGAAAAAATTCAGCCTGTTCAGTAAAATTCTGCTATTCACTGTTCATTGCTTACTGTTTACTGTTTTTTTATCAGGCTGCCTGATAACTAAAATAGCTACAAAAGAAGATGTTGGCACAATACAAGAAAGTCAGGTTGGACTAAGTGAGCAGATTCTCTTATTAAAGGATGAAACTAGTAAGATACATGGCTCTCTGTCAGAAAAAGACAAACAAGTTCGCGATCTTAAGGAACAAGTTGAGCTGTTTTGCACTCAATTTAGAGACCAATTAAATAATAATAGTATTAATACAAATAAAAATATTACGTCTCTAAGTAATAGTATTGCCTCTATTCAAAAACAGATAGACGAGCTAAAGACTGCATACAAAAACCTGTTGAGAATACAAAAGAAAGATAAGCAAAACTTTAATAAAAAAATTGAAATAGTGCTTGACGAACTTTTAAAGGAAATCGGGAAGATAAAAAAACAAATAAATATTTTAGCGCCCGATACTGTTAAATTAAGCACTGAAGAATTAGAGGATGGAAAATATTACATTGTTCAGAAAGGTGATACCCTAATTGAAATTGCTGTTCGTTTTGGGATTCCTTTCAGAACAATTATTCAGGCAAACAACATTGAAGACCCTGACTTTTTATCTATTGGGCAAAAACTAATTATTCCCAGATATGACGAATAAGACAAACTTCAACTAAAACAAACAAAGGAAATAAATAAAATGTTTTTCTCAGGAATCAGTGATGAAGCAGGCAAACCCATAGAGACACAGATAAAGGCGCATAAAGAACTTGGATGGAAGTGTCTGGAGATCAGGAATGTTGACGGAGAGAATCTAACACTTATGCATGATTCTAAGTTTGATGAAGTGTATGAGAAAGTCAATGATGCCCAGATGAAGGTATCATGTTTTGCAGGCTGTATAGCTAATTGGGCAAGATATATAACCGGTGATTTTCAACTGGATATAGACGAGTTGAAAAAGGCTATTCCACGCATGAAAAAATTTGGGACAAAGTTTATCCGCATTATGAGTTGGCCGAATGATGAGAATAATCCTGTAAGCGAGATTGAATGGAAAAAGAAGGCCATTGAAAGATTAAAGGAACTTTCAAAAATAGCAGAAGATGGAGAGATTGTAATGGTACATGAAAATTGCAATGGATGGGCAGGAGAAAAACCTGAGAACTCCCTAAAAATGCTTTCGGAAGTTAATTCTCCGTCGCTAAAACTTGTTTTTGATACAGGAAACACTATAGCACACGGACAGGATGCTATGTATTTCTATTCAAAAGTGAAAAAACATATTGCGTATGTACATATAAAGGATGCGATTACCCTGCCTGATGGAAAATTCCAGACTACCTATTGTGGAGAAGGGCATGCTTATGTTCCAGAAATTCTTCAGGATTTAAAAAACAACGACTATGAAGGCGGTATCTCTATTGAGCCTCACCTTGCAGCCGCAGTTCACCTTGGTAAAGAGGCAACTAGCGAGGAGGCTTATAAAACCTATATTACATACGGCAGGAAGCTTATAGAAATAATAAATAAGCTAAAATAACATTTCTATTTTAACCTGTAAATTTTAATCAGGCTTAGTTACAGCAAGATCTCCTGCAAAAACTTCAGCCTTTCCAATCTCTCTTAAGAGTAATAAAAAGCTGAGCAGAATGTCGCCTTTTAGCTGATTTATTTTTAACCTACAAACTGTATAGTCATGATGAGCATCATTAAGTTTATTGATATCACTCATACTAGCGTTATATAGACTCTTTTGTGCTTTAAGATTTTTTGAGATAAAGAAAAGTTTTTCTTTTTGGAGACAAAGTTCTATTTGCAGATCTCTCAATTTCTCATGGACATCTACAACCTGTTTATAGATTCTTTTCTTAAGCCTTTGTATTTCAAGTTGAGCAATCCTTACTTGCACTTTCGCCCTTTTAATTTGTGATTTCTTTAAACCTCCTTCAAATAAAGGAATATCCAATGTGAGACCTACAGTAAAATTATCTGGTTCCTTTGTGGATTGGATAGGAGGATAATATTTGGTTTCCAAGAATAGCTTAGGCCACGCTTCCGCACATGCCTTTTTTAGGTTCGCCTTTTTTGCCTTTAGATTACACTCAGCTATCTTATAATCTAACCTATTAAGAAATGTCATCTTAAAGCAATCTTTAATATCTTTATATTCCTCTATCAACGCATTCCACCAAAAATAGTCTATGTCCTCTATCTCTATAGTGCTATTTATGTCAATACCCATAGCATGGTTAAGTGAAAATCCGCTTATTTTAAGTTCGGAAATTGCTTTTGAGAGAGCAATTTGTGCCTGACGTATCTCTGCCTCAACACTTACTACATCAATTTCAGGAACAAATCCCTCCTCGCTTCTCGCTTTTACTATCTTTAAGCGTCTCTCTTCCTCTGCTAATACATCCTTAGCCAAAAGACATATTTCTTCACACTGGTCCCTTTGAACATAGGCGGAGATTGTATTGTGAATCATATCTTGACGAATAAATCTTCTTTGCCATTGAGAGGATAGATACTCTTTCTCTGTCTTTTCTATAGCAAAAGATCTTCTTCCTTTATTAAATATCTCCCACTTTGCATTAATATTACTTGAATAAGAATAGTCCATACTTTTCTCATCAAGAGGACATTCAGCTAAAAGAGATATCTTTGGCCAATATGCAGCTCGATATTCGTTCGTCCATTCTTGCGCTTCTCTCTCTTTTTCCTCTCCAATCTTTACATCAAGTGAATTTGTCAAGGAAATCCTGATACACTCATGGAGACTCAGCTTATCTTTTGTATCACGCCCTTGTGCTATTGGACTATCTACAAAGACATATATTAAACTCAACAGGCAAATTAATACTATTTGCATCAGTCTACCTTAAACAATAGTTTTAAAATCGAACAACGTCTGATTATAATTTTAACTTCCGCCCGCGAGCCGACTCTGATAGGGAAAGGAGATTCTGTAATCCATGCCACTGCTTCAACATAGTTTTCCCCATTCTCTAGTTTCGGATAATTCTTAATCTCAACAATCTTGCCTATGCCAATGCCGTGCCTCCGATAGTAAAATATCTGACTATAAATTTTGACCTTCTGACCAATCTTAACTTCGCTACTATCCTCTTCTTTAATCCACATGCGCAGAGCTTTTTCCTCAGAACTAGCCAGAAGCACAAGTTTTTTGCCCATATCCACCGCATCCCCAACCTCAACGGGTATCTCCTCTACCGTACCCGAAAGAGGAGCAATAATTACCAGAGCATCCGCCATCCTCTGAAGAGCAATCATATTTTGTGCTAATATATTTATCTTTAACTCTGCTTCTTCTCTATCTTTTGCTGCCACATACCCTTTATCAGAAAGTCGGCTCAGCCTGTCAAAATCTATATTAGCCAGTTTTAATCTCTCCTTTAATTGCGCTATCATCTCTTTAGTCTGTCCCTTATCCTTCAAGCGCATAAGAACTTGCCCTTTTTTTACCTTTTCTCCAACTTCCACTAAAATTTTATTTATTACAGTATCCTTGACTGTGGCTTTTATCTCTATTTTAGGATATGGTTCAAAAAGACCATGAGCAGGTACTGCCTTATCTATCTTGCCCAACCAGAGCAAAAGACCAATAAGGACAATAAATAGAAATATAACTATGCCAAATAATGGGAATAGCTTGAGGATTTTTTTAGTGCTTGGTTTTCCTATATGTTTCTTTTTTTTATTCATTTATTGACTGAGCCTCACATAGTTCCCTGTAAAGGTTGCCTCTTGAAAATAATTTCTCATGTGTTCCCATCTCTAAAATTCTGCCATTTTCCATTACTACGATCTTATCCACATGTAATATCGTAGCAAGCCTATGCGCGATGATAAAGGTCGTTCTTCCACGTGATACATTCTCCAATGCCTCCTGTACAACCTTCTCTGCACGAGAATCAAGAGCAGAGGTTGCTTCATCAAAGATGAGTATGCGCGGATTGCGCAGGATAGCCCGCGCTATAGCTATCCGCTGACGTTCGCCAACTGATAACCCTCCGCCTTTCTCCTGCAATTCCGTCGCATAGCCTTTTGGCAAACGTATAATAAAATCATGCGCATTGGCAATCTGAGCTGCAGAGGTAACCTCCTCTTGAGTAGCATCGCGCCGACCATAGCGTATATTCTCCATAATGGACCCGCAGAATAAGAATACCTCCTGAAGTACTATGCCTGTTGTCTCTCGTATAGAGCGCGAATCAAGCTTTGCAACATCATGACCGTCTAAATATATTTTCCCGGCAGTAGGTTCATAAAACCTCAAAAGAAGGTTCATTATGGTGCTCTTGCCACAGCCGCTTGGTCCAACTAACGCCGCCACCTCTCCGGGTGAAACCTCAAAAGAAATGTCTTTAAGTACAGGTACCTTATGATCATAGCTATATGATACATTGTCAAAAGTAATATGTCCTTCAATTTCCTTTAAGCACGTTCCTTGCCGTAACCTTTTCTCTTCTCCTTCAATATCCAAAACCTCAAAGACCCTATCCACTCCAGCCATTGCCTGCTGAACTATACTATTTAGCGAGCTAAGCTGAACAATGGGAGAATAAAGCATCCCTGTATAGCTTAAGATTGCAGTAAGAGATCCCAAGCTCATAGACCCTTTTATCACGCTGTATGCTCCGAAGTATAAAATTGTGCCCGTACCGATACCGGCAAGAGCATCAGCGATCATCCATAGATATACACCTAACATACTAGTGTTAAGCTGATATCCAAAGAGGTTACGAGTATGTTTGTTAAATTTATTACACTCATGTCCTTCAGCGGTAAAAGACCTTACCACCTTAATACCGGATATGGTCTCGCTTAGATTACCGCTTATCTGCGAAACTTTCTCTCTAACTAAAAGAGAGGAATCCTTTATTCTCTTTCGATAGTAAAAGAAAGACCATGCATAGAAGGGCAGAACTAAGAGCGCGATCAAGGTAATTCTTGCGTTAATGTAAAACATGACCGCCAAGGCCATGATCAGGGTGAAGACAGGTAGTATCAAGGTCACTACTCCCGAGATAAAGAGCTGTTGAATAGCGCTTACATCAGTCATAACACGGGTCAATATTTCACCTACCCTTTTCTTATCATAGTATCTCATAGAAAGATACTGGAGATGACGGAATACTTTATTACGAATGTTGAATATAGCCTTTCCTCCTACGTAATAGACAAGATAATGGCTTAAGAAAAAAAAGACCTGTCGGAAGAGATATACTAATGCTATACCCAGCAAAATTATGAATAGAAGTTGAAAATTCTTACCTATGATCACCTCATCAATCACTAACTTTGTAAGCCATGGTATAGTTAATGCCATGATTGCCATTGCAATGAGGCACAAGGAGGCCATTACTTCTAACCTCCAGTATGGCTTTAAGAAGATGATAAGCAAACGGGAAAAATTAGATTTCTTCATGCTTGATATTAAAAAGCAATAAGCGTGCCAAACATAGAAAAAACTCTCTAATTATCGGTAACTATTTACCGCTCAAGATGTTACAAAAATGCAGAAAATATGGAGTGACTAAAGTGTAGGATTTCACTGTCTCATATTTTATACTGAATTATAAGGAAAGAATTGCTATCCTTTTATGAGGCAAGATATTACGAGAATTCTCATTTATGAGACATTTATATCATCATTGAAACACAAAACTACTTCTTTATTCCTAGTCGGGTGAGTTTTCGATAAAGAGTAGCACGGCTAACCCCTAAGACAGAAGCAGTCTTGCTCATGTTCCTGCCAGCGATTTTTATCGCACTCATGTACATCTCTTTTTCAGAGGCTAAGACCTTTTCCCTTTCTTTAGATAAAGGATCTCTTTGTTTCGCATGGCTTATCTTAGAAGGACTATAAAGCAGTGTTTCCCTCAGGTTATCGGAAAGATGCTGCCAGGATATGAAGCCTTCCTTTTCTACACCAAAGGCATGTTCAACCATATTTCTTACTTCTCGCGCATTACCCGGCCAACTATAGAGAAGAAGACGTTCCATTAAAGCAGGTTCAATTCCATTTATTTTTCCTCCCATTGTTTCATTCAAATGAGAAATAAAAAGGTTTAAGAGAAGAGCTATGTCTTCAGGCCGTTCTTTAAGAGAAGGAATCTTTATCTGAGTAACACTTAGCCGATAATAGAGATCATCACGAAATTCTTCTTTTTCTATCATCTCTATAAGATTCTTGTTTGTATCGGCAATAACCCTTATATCAATGGGAATTTCCTTATTACTACCAACGCGGGTGATGGTTCTATTCTCTAATACACGTAAAAGCCTTGATTGTAACTCAAGTGGCATATCTCCTATCTCATTTAAGAGTATTGTGCCTCCATCAGCAGCCTCAAATTTTCCTTGTGCTCCTTCTTTCTTTGCTCCAGTAAAGGCACCCTCTTCATAACCAAATAATTCGCTTTCAATAAGATCCTTCGGTACAGATGCACAGTCTACGACTATAAAAGGTCTATCTGTTCTCTCGCCAGCATTATGTATGGACTGCGCAAACATCTCTTTGCCAGTTCCGCTCTTACCCTCAATTAACACATTGATAGAAGTCTTTGCTGCTTTTTTGGCAATGGCAATAGCCTTCTGGATAGCAGGATTTTTTCCTACTATGTCCTCAAACCTGTATTTAACTTGATTTGCCTTTTTTATAACTTTCCCCTTATTACTGACTTTGTGAAACCTCGCTAGCATACCAATAGGCTCATTCATATTGGAAAGGAGCGGCTCCAAATATACAGTCGCTTTAAAAGAGTGTGTGGACGTATTGATACTGAACAGCATCTCCTCAGGTATTTTTTTGCCCACTTCCAATAATTTGACTAAAGAGGGTTCTATTTTAAGCAGATTTTCAAAAGGCTCATTGAGTTGCGCGTAATTATCAATATCAAACATCTTAAGAGCTTGCAAATTGATTTGTTTAATGTAGCCGTGTCTTGTCATTATCAATAATGCATCATGCGCCTCTTCAAAAATCCTTTTAATCAGTTGCGTATAGGCTCCCAGTCGTGGCTGAATCCTTTTTAGTCTCATTTCTCTTTCCATAAAGAAGACGGTACTGGTAAGAAGGGTCTTCAAATGAAACATATTGCTGCCTGCTCCTAAAGCTATCATCCCCAGGACTACCTCTGCTTTTCCTTTGCTATTAAATATTGGCGTTGAGGCTGTATTGAAGATATGTAAATCTTGACAAAAGTGTTCAAATCCACACACTGCTACAGACGCCTTCTGTTGCATTGCAATAGCAATTGCATTAGTCCCTGCTGATTCTTCTGAGAAATCAGCTCCTTCCTTTATCCCTAAGCCCAACACTATGTCCAAGACACTTTTATCCCCATCTATATACATCAGCACTCCCTCACAGCTAAAAAGACCCATAAGAATATTCATATGCGGACTATTTGCCTTAAGTCCACTTATATAAGGAATAATTGTATCAATAAATACACGAGCAGATTCCTTTTTTGCTTTAAGAATATCACCATCTTCTATCCTGAGTTTGCTTTTGTAAGGGTTAAGTCCTATCTTGCGGCATCTTATCCATGAGTCTGCAATGATTGAGTCTACGAATTTACTTGCCCCGAGACCAGTATCTATATACCTCTTCCAAGCATTGAAAACACCCGTAAATTTATCGTTTTCATCTTTTAACATTGTTTTATTCTCCTGAAATGCTGTCTATTCAAAATACTACCTTTCTCCTAATATTTCTACCGCTTTTTGTAACTGAGGATCCATTGACTCAATCTGTTCTTTCATTGATTTTTCATACCATGAGTCGGAAATTTTGATTTCTATATCAGGTTGGATACCTTTACCATCGATTAAGCTGCCATCAGGAATATAATATTTGGCAATAGTTAAACTAAGAGCTGTTTTATCAGGCAAATAGAAAATGCCTTGTACTGATCCCTTTCCAAAACTGGTTGCTCCTATTATAGTTGCGCGCTTATTACACTGCAGGGCGCCAGCAACGATTTCCGCTGCGCTGGCACTGCCTTTATTTATTAATACAACTAATGGCAAGCGGATATCTTCTTTGCTTTCTGTTGCTCTATATGTCTTAGTTTGCCCTTTACTCCGTCCCTTCGTTTTTACTATTAAACCTTTAGATAAAAAACAATCTGAAATCTCTACTGCCTGATCAATAAATCCGCCCGGGTTATTTCTCAGATCTAAAATAAGAGACTTCGTCTCTTTTCCATCTAAACTATTTATAGCCTCCTTAAAACTCTTTAATGTTCCGTTTCCAAAATTTACAATTCTAATATATCCAATATTATCGTTTATTAATTTATAATAGACTGATTTAAGTTCTATAATTTTTCTAACAATTTCAAAATGCAAAAGCTTTTGGTCTTCCCCGCGTTCTATATGCAATGAAACTTTTGTCTCTTTTTCTCCTCTAAGCTTTTTTACTACTTCTGGCAATGACCAGCCAATACAACTTATTCCGTCTATTTTTACAACAACATCACCGGGTTTTATACCAGCCTTATCTGCAGAAGTACCTTCTATAGGTGAAATAACTATAACCCTATTATCCCTTATTCCTATAACTATTCCCAGCCCTCCGTATTCTCCTTTTTCGAACACCTTCATCTCATCATATGCTTCTTGAGATATAAACTGACTATGCGGATCCCCAAGACTCTTAACCATACTATCAACAGCACTATATATAAGTTCTTTGGAATCTGTTTTATCTATGTAGCGAGATTGAATAATATTAAAAGTTTTTAGGAAAATTTTTGTTCTTTTATACTCGAGATTTGCAAAATTCTTCCACAGGTTTCGACCTCCATAAATCAATAGAACAACGATTAGAAGATACGTCAATTTCTGAAGATATCTTGGATTGCGAAATCCGTCTTTCTCAGTCAATCTTATTTTCTCCCTAAGATAGTCAAAATAAACAAGCCTCCTGCCCACAAAGTATTCGTAGCACAGGAGGCTTTAAAAATCACGTATCACTATTCTATAATAGCTAAGATGTCTTCCTCTTTCATTATCAGATGTTCTTCTCCATCAATTTGCACTTCTGTGCCTGCATATGATGAAAAAATAACTTTGTCGTCTTTTTTAACACTCATTGATTGTTTTTTCCCATCTTCCAGCATTTTTCCACTGCCAACAGCTATAATCTTACCCTTTTGTGGTTTTTCTTTAGCTGTATCAGGAAGAATAATACCTCCCTTTGTCTTATCCTCAGCTTCCAATCTCTTTACAATAACCCTGTCTTCTAAAGGCACCAAATTCATATTTTTCTCTCCTTATGATTTTATGGGGACATGGCAAACCATGTCCCCATATTAATCTGCTATTCTTTTAATACATTCCTCCGCCCATACCACCCATACCGCCTGGCATACCGCCGCCACCGGCAGGCATTGGAGGCATCTTTTCCTTTTCAGGAATATCTGTTATAAGCGCCTCTGTTGTAAGCAACAGTCCTGCAATGCTTGCTGCATTCTGAAGAGCTGTTCTTGTTACCTTTGTTGGATCCACAATACCTGCCGCAAACATGTCTTCATACTTATTATCTGCCACATTAAACCCAACATTTTTATCTTTTTTAAGAATCTCCTGAACAACAATAGCTCCTTCTGCTCCAGCATTACTCACAAGCTGTCTTACTGGTTCTTCAAGAGCACGCTTGATAATGTTAAGCCCAATAGCTTCGTCTCCCTTCAATGCCATTTTCTCGAGACCAGATATGCATCTAAGCAAGGCAACTCCGCCGCCTGCAACTACGCCCTCTTCTACAGCAGCTCTGGTTGCATGAAGCGCATCTTCAACTCTTGCCTTCTTTTCCTTCATCTCTGTCTCTGTTGCAGCTCCAACATTAATAACTGCGACTCCGCCGGCAAGCTTTGCCAGTCTTTCCTGTAGCTTTTCCTTATCATAATCTGATGTTGTATCTTCTATTTGTGTGCGAAGCTGAGATATTCTTCCATCTATATCGTTTCTTTCTCCTGCTCCCTCAACAACAGTTGTGTTCTCTTTGTCAATTGTAACGCGCTTTGCTCTTCCCAGATCGTTTAGAGTAATACTCTCTAATTTGATTCCAAGATCCTCGGAAATGACCTTGCCTCCGGTAAGAATAGCAATATCTCCAAGCATTTCCTTTCTTCTGTCTCCAAAACCAGGAGCCTTGATACACGCACATTTCAGAGTACCTCTAATCTTATTCACAACCATTGTTGCCAGAGCTTCTCCTTCAACCTCTTCAGCAAGAATTAAGAATGGAGTACCTGATTGCGCCACTTTTTCTAATAATGGTAACAGCTCTTTCATATTAGAAATCTTCTTTTCATGAATAAGGATATATGGATTTTCAAGAATAACTTCCATTCTTTCCGCATCAGTTACAAAATAAGGAGACAAATAACCTCTGTCAAACTGCATGCCTTCTACTATGTCCAGAGTTGTCTCCATTCCTTTTGCTTCCTCAACTGTGATAACTCCATCTTTACCAACCTTATCCATAGCGTCTGCTATTATGTTTCCAATCGTGGAATCATTATTTGCCGAGACTGTAGCAACCTGAGAAATTTCTTTTTTATCTTCGACAGGCTTGCTCAATCCTTTAAGACTTTCAATAACGTTACCTACTGTTTTTTCAACTCCTCTCTTAAGAGCCATCGGATTTGCGCCTGCTGTGACATTCCTGAGTCCTTCTCTATATATTGATTCCGTAAGTAAAGTAGCTGTTGTGGTTCCATCGCCTGCTACGTCAGAAGTCTTTGATGCAACTTCCTTTACCATCTGAGCACCCATATTCTCATATGGATCTTCCAGTTCAATTTCCTTTGCAACTGTAACACCATCTTTTGTAATTGTTGGAGATCCAAATTTCTTGTCTAATACAACATTCCTGCCCTTTGGCCCAAGTGTTACCTTTACAGCCCTACTAAGCTGCTCAACACCGCTTAAAATTGCCTTTCTTGCTTCTTCGTCAAACTTCAATTGCTTTGCCATCTTTTGTTACTCCTTTCTTTATGTTTTTGTCCTTAGCCCTTAAAAATTCCCATTACATCTTCCTGCTTCATAATTATGTATTCTTCGCCGTCAATCTTTATATCTGTACCTGCATACTTACCAATGAGTATCTTGTCTCCCTTTTTAACTTCCAGAGAAACTAGCTTTCCTTCATCTGTCTTTTTCCCCTCTCCTGCGGCAATAACCTCTGCTTTCTGCGATTTTTCTTTAGCTGTATCAGGAACTATTATACTTCCTACCTTGTCTTCTTCTTCTAATCTCTTAACTAATATCCTGTCACCAAGCGGCTTAACTGTCATGTTTTTCACCCCTCCTTTCCTCTAATTTTTAGCACTCTCACGTTTAGACTGCTAAAAATAGCAACTTTCTCTACCCATGTCAAGAAGAAAATAGAAAAAAATGAAAAAATATTAAACTTCATGGCTACTTTCCTATACAAAATTTTGAGAATATCCTATCCAGCACTTCATTATTCACTATTTCTCCTGTTATCTGGCCAAGAGAATCCAGAGCGCTCTTCAGGTCAAGAGAGACAAACTCTTCAGTTAATTTTGTTCTTGTCATAGTGTAAACGATGTGATCCAAGCTCCTTTGCGCATCTAAGAGTGATTCCTTGTGTCTCATGTTAATACATACAGAGGACTGGCGATGCTTAAACTTAGATAATATTGTATCAAACATTGTGTTTTTGAGCTCATCAGTCCCAATTTCCTCTTTTGCAGATATTTTCAGAATCATCCCTTTAGGAACAAGTTTACGAATATCAGATATCTTTGTTTTAGAGGGTAAATCTATTTTATTAAGCAGTGCAACAGCATGCCTTCCTTTAACAAGTTCAAACAGCCTCTTATCATTGGAATCAATCTTAGTGCTTGCATCTAACATGAAGAGTATAAGGTCAGCCTCTAAGATTTTTTTCTTGCTTCTGGCAATGCCTATTTTTTCCACAATATTGCTTACAGGCTGTAAGCCGGCAGTGTCTATTAAGATAAAGGAAAGTCCTTGTATATAAATAACTCCCTCTACTGTGTCCCTTGTAGTTCCGGGAATATCTGTTACTATGGCTCTCTCTTCTTCCATAAGCGTATTCAGAAGACTGGATTTCCCAACATTTGGTTTGCCGACAATAACCGTCCTTACTCCATGCCTAAAAATCTCCCCCTGATCAGCAGTGTCAATTAAAGACTCAATCTTCTTCTGCATCTTTTTAACTGAAGATAGTATTGAATTTGTGCTCATTGAGTCAACTCCATCTTCAGGAAAATTAAGCAGTGCCTCTATACGCGCCAGCAGATCAAGCAGTTCCGCACGTAAATCTTTTATTTTAATGGATAACCTGCCTGACAGCTGCTGCGCTGCTAATCTCAATCCTTTTGACGACATGCTTCTTATCAAGTCTATTACTGACTCAGCTTGTGACAGGTCTATTCTGCCGTTTAGAAACGCCCTTTTAGTAAATTCGCCTGGCTGCGCAGCACGCGCGCCATGTCTTAACGCAAGCTCCAAAATAGACCTTAAAACTAAAACCCCGCTATGGCAATTAATCTCAACAACATCCTCTTTTGTGTATGAATGAGGAGCCTTCATTATGGAAACCAGCACTTCATCAAGCAGAGTCCTATTCTTTTTAATATGTCCAAGATGAAGTGTATGAGATTTTTGGCTTTCTAGATTTATATTTTTTTTGGGCTTAAAGATTTTCGAGGCAATCTTTATTGCATCTGGCCCGCTCAGCCTTATAATTCCTATTCCACCCTCGCCAAGTGGAGTTGATATTGCTGCTATTGTATCATTAACCATAATTCTTGCATAAAACTAAGATAATTTTTATTAATATAGTCTGTTTAACTGACCCAATTTGACAAAATATAGTCACTTAGTCAATAGAATTATTCTGGATTCCTCGACCAAGTCGAAAAATGACAAAAAGATTGCTTCGTTTGATAATTGTCAGAATTAGCAAAAAAATCGCTGCAGTAACGGCAGGACCATGGCAGATTGACTTACTGCCCAGATAAGACCGGTTAGCACGACAAGGCGCAGTCCTCCGAGTATATTTTCCATCGATTCGTTACTCTGGCGCGTTGCCCCAATCTGGAACATCCAGCATTTCGCCATCCTTCAGCGCGGATTTGTGCGCCATTACACCCATGGCCATGTAGCGGGATGCCTCCCAGGCGTTTATGGCCGGAATTCGGTTCTCCGCAATTGCACTGACAAATTCATGAACCAGGTAAGGATGTGATCCACCGTGACCTTTGGGTGTGAAATCCATGTTCTTGACATCTTCGGCTGACAGCGAGTGATCTTCGGCCATCATGAATGCCTCTGTTACCTCGTGTGGCAATTCATCCCGCATTTCTTGAGGAGTTAGTTCCTGTTCGCCGTGTTCGGGTGTTTGGTCAATTGGCAGATCTTTCCCGCGCCTGGTCCAGTACCATTTATCATCACGCCAGGTTCCACAGGTACCAAACACATTGATCTTGTACCCATGGGAGGTTATTTCACGGTACTCGCGGACAGTGAACACGGACCCATTACTCATATGAAAGAAACCAGTCTCATTGGCGAATGACCCGCCTAATGCCCCGTCTGTTTTTTCGAAGTGATCATCGTATCCTGTCGGTTTAACCCCGATGGCCGATACTTTGAGAGCATGTGCTTTCATGACGGACACTGGTCCCGAAACGGAATGTGTGGGATAGTGCATGGGGCCGGGTACAATACCTTTGTCGAGGTACTTCTCTTTTAGTATGCGCGGCCATTTTGAGCCAATGGTACTTGCCGTGCGATGCTCGTACACTTCGCGGAGGCTACAGCCCCAGGCACCGCTGTAGTCGTGGGCATACTCAGCATTTGCCGATATGAAAGTGCCAAAGTTCCCCGCAGCCGCCTGCCGTCGCATGAACATGACCTCTGGATGATAGTAAGTGGTTTCGCCAAGCATGTAGTGCTTGCCGGTTGTTTTAACCGTATTGATGATCTTGTCGCACCAGTCGAGAATCTCCGTACCATCAGGGACGCTGGAGATTGGAACCGCGCTGAATACACTCTTGCCTGACTCCATGACTTGAATAGCCTGGGGCGCGTGCAGCCAGGGCTGGGTAATGATCACGATGGCATCCAGATCACTCTTGCAAATATCGTCGAGAGAGTAATAAACATCTTTAGGATCAAACTTGTGCTTCATGAAGTCACTCTCCGCAAAGTGCTTGACGCGGTCTTTCTCCATATCGCAGAATGCGATTCGGTCAACAAGTGGATGTGATTTGAATAGATCAACGAAACCTGAACCAAAAGCCCCAAGACCAACCATTCCAATACTTATACCCATAATGAAATTCCTTTCCGTTATTAATTATGGTATTGTTACACTTGTCTTTGATTTTTGTCCATGTATCGTATTGATTTAATTATGTATGAAATTGATATTCCAAGGTAATATATGCTTTTAGTGAACTGTGGTTTTTATCGAGCTGACTTTGCAGGCACACAATTTCATACCCACAGTTATTATCAATTGCATTATATTATTGATGGCAAAGGACATTACGAGCTTAGCAAAAAAAAGAAAATCAAAGTATCACCCAATAGCTTTTTTATAATCTTTCCCGAAGAGGCTCATCGCATAGTATTACATAACAGAAACAAACCATTAGTTGAATATCTGATCGGCTGTCGCTTCAATGGAGATTGTTCCTTTATTCAAGGCTTTTTTGATAATGAATTACGAAAAGAACGTGTATTACGTGGAATTAAAATTTCCAGACAATTTTTTGAAGGAATCCGGCATCAATTACAAAGTCAGGACACCCATATCTGTCAGAGTGCTTTTTTACGTCTCTTCAGCCGCATCAGTGGTATGTACGGCTCTTCGCGAGAAATGGAATATTCCACGACAATTGAAGATGCACTTATTGCCATGCATGATAAAATTGAAGAGAAACTTGATTTGAACGAATTATGTAATCAACTGGCAATCAGCAAATGTCATTTTATCCGTAAGTTTAAAAAATATACAGGCTTACCACCTATGCGATATTTCATGTATTTAAAAATGGAAACTGCCAAAGTTATTCTAACACAAAGCAATATGAGCTTAAGTGAAATTGCTCAAAAACTTGAATTTGCTGATGCTTTTCATTTCAGCAAACACTTCAAAAAGGTAACAGGATCTTCTCCCTCTGATTTCCGTTCTTCAGTATAATATTTGTATTCATCATCCATCTCATCCTCACCCGCATTAGGGGACGTCCCTTGCAACCAGTTGGAGCATCGTAAGTTAATTGATTATTACTTTTCACTCTTCACTGCCTTTTACTTGTGTTTCTTACGAATCCAGGCTTGTTGCGCAATGCTGAGGATATTGTTGGTTAACCAGTATAGAACCAATCCGGAGGGGAAATTGTAAAAAATAAACAGCATAAACAAAGGCATAAAAAACATCATCTTTGCCTGTCTGGGATCCGCTGACTGAGCAGTAAACTTTTGCTGAAGAATTGTTGTTATACTCATTAAAATCGGAAGAATATTGAGAGGATATACTCCCGGTTTATTTATTAATGCTCCTAAGTAAAATACTGTGTCTGGTAAAGACAGATCGGGTATCCACCCTGGAATAAAGCATGTTCCTTTTAACTCTATGGCGTTTCTTAAAGTTGTAAAAAGCGCGAAAAAAAGAGGCATTTGTAACATCATTGGGAAACATCCGCCAAGTGGATTTACCTTGTTTTTTTTGTATAGCGCCATTGTCTCTTTATTTACTTTTTGGGCATTATCTTTATGCTTATTCTTCAACGCACTGATTTGCGGTTGAAGTTCTTGCATGGCTCTCATTGACTTATGGCTTTTCATTGTGAGTGGAAATAGAACTATACTCATCAGAATTGTTAGTAAAATAATTGCCACTCCATAGTTTCCGCTAATCTTGTGTAAAAACTTCAGAATATAAACGATTCTGAAAAGATTTCCAAAAAAACCAAAGTCAGCAAGCGCTTCCAGATTAACTTTTTGCTTTGCTAATCTGCCTACCTCCTTCGGTCCTAAATAGCAGTCAATATTGAAAGTGAAACTCTGATTAGGCTTAACAGTTGGGATAATAGTTTCCACGCAGTTTTGTAATAGATTTAATTTATTTTTCCTAGCAACAACTTTTGATGCAGGTTCTACTGGGATCAAGGCATTCAAAAAATATTTCGTAGATAATGCAGTCCACCATATTTTGCCAATATATGAATGCTCTACATCTCTATCCTTCTCTCCACGGCTAAAGGGCTTTTTTATCACTTTATCATTTATATAAGATATGGATTGCAATGGGACTCCACTTCCCCTGCCACGACTTTGCTCCTCCATTAACCTGAGACCTGTGCCTGTACTAATTAAAAAACTGGTTTGTTCAATATTCTTATCTGTATTATTTATTAATTCCAGATTTACACCAATAAGATAACCGTCATTCCTAAATAGGATCTTTTTAATTACAGTTGAGCCGTCTTTCATATGAGAAACAAATCTAACACAGCCTTCTGGCTTTCCTTTAGAGAGTAAAAGCCTAGTACTATCACATTTAAAATCATTAATAACAGACATTGCTCCTTTTGCTTGAAAGCGCGTCTCAAGAGGATAGGTTTGAGTATAATAATTTGAAAATGACACAAGCTCAATATCTTGCGGTGTTTTCAGCTTGCCCTGTCTTTTTTTTGATATTAGTCTAGCATTAATATACTCTGTCTCTTCTTTTTGATATGAAAGTAGCTGTCTCTGCTCTTCTGAGGCAGCTTTGACAAGCTGCCTGGAGAGCTGCTCTATTTTCTGATTATTTAGCGCAATTGTATTTGGTTTTACTTCAGATTCTTTATATTCCTTTATCTTACAACTTTTAATTGTTCCGGAAGAACTTCCTAAAACAATTTTTACTAAATCTGTTTCAACAACAACTTCTTTCTCCTTGACTAAGGGTTTCTTTTCTTCTTCTTTATATACATATTCTTTCTTATTTCCCTTTCCAATTCTAACTGGAACAGTTCTAACCGGGACAGCTCGAGAAGAGATATTCTCTTCAACAGGTTTCTTTGGCAATTTGGACTTATAATAATGGTTAAATATTAGAAATACCGAAAGAGACAATACAATCGCTAATAATGTTTTTCTATCCATAGACAACTCCTATGTTAGCGGGTCATTCCCACCTGCGTGAAAGGGATGACATTTAACCAAACGAAGAAAACCTAACACACATCCTTTAAAAAATCCATATTTTAATATGGCAAGTTTCGTATATTCTGAACATGTTGGGGAAAATCTGCATGTAGACTGCTTCATAGGTGAAATATAGTTCTGGTAAAATCCTATAATAAAAACAGCTGCTTTATTTAATATGTTCATTGTTCATTAAGCCTGCCATATTCTTGCTTTTTTACACAGATTAAAAGCGTTTATTTTAACATCATTATATTTATACGCAGTGGAGGAGAGAAACACTTCAAAAACAAGATCAATCCCTTTAACTATGTTGTGTTTATTCAACCTGAAGAACCCCCTTACTAATCTCTTAGCTCTGTTTCTTTGTACAGCTCTACCTTTGACAACTTTCGACATCCTCACAACAATCCCCAATCTGGCTATTGATACATCATTTGTTTTTATATAAAGATTAGCTACCTCTCCAAAATACTTTTTGCCATCCGTAAACACAGATTTAATCTGGTTATATTTCTTAAGCTTTTCGTCTCTTGAAAAAGAAAAATTTTTCACAGGCAGGGAGAATCCTAATTTATACGGTCAATCTTGCTCTACCTTTACGTCTTCTTCTTTTGAGAACCAATCTTCCATTTTTAGTAGACATTCTCTTACGAAAACCCAACGCTCTATTTCTACTTACATTAGACGGCTGATACGTTCTTTTAGGCATAATAATTTATACTTTCATAAATGCTTGTTTTTTAAAAATGAGCCCTGATTATACAGAACACCCTCTAACCTGTCAAGCAGAGTGCTGGTATCGTTCTTTCTCGCTATATATACAACCGCAATACTGCTGACGATATAGCCCTGCATCTTTGGAGAGTGATACACTTTCTCTATAGCCCTCTCTAAAATCCTTATAGAAAAAATCAATATCGAACTCGGCTGCAATTGATTCTCCAATACTCCTAATTAAATCGTGTTTCTGATGGGGACTTACGAGCATTGTTGTAGAGAATGCATCAAATTTCCCTGACTTTGCAGTCTTTGCTGTCTCAGCTAATCTAATTCTATAACAGATGGAGCATCTATTGTTTTCCCTAAATACAACCTGCCTCAGGAATTCCTCAACAGCATAGTCATCTTTTATAATCAGTTTTATCCCTTTTTCTTTAGTGTAATCTTTGACGCAATTTAATCTCTTAGTATACTCTGTAAATGGGTGAATATTTGGATTATAAGAAAATGCTGATACTTTCATTCCCTCTTCTGAAAGTACCTTATATGGATACGTTAAACAAGGAGCGCAACAGGTATGTAAAAGTAGTTTCATATTATATCCCTTAGTTTGCCTATATCATCTATAATAAAATCCGGTTCTGCTCTAATTATATCCTCTTTTTTGCTTACTCCATAAGTAACAGCGCAGGTGAGTATACCTGCATTTTTACCAGCTAATATGTCTATATCCATATCACCGACCATTATAGATTTCTCCTTATTTATATGAAGTTTCTGCATTGTTTTACATAAGTGGAATGGAAAAGGTTTTCTGTACTCAACTTCATCTCCTCCTATGATATTCTCAAAATAATCGTATATTCCCAACGACTTTAAATTGGATATAACTTCTGCACGATTTTTATTGCTTACAACCGCTTTTTTCTTATCTTTAAAATATTCAAGGATTTCCTTTACATTCGGATATAAAACGGAGTTATCCGAGAAATGCTTCCTGTAGTATTCTCCAAACACAGAAATAGCCTCATTTAAAAAAATTTGATTATCTCCTAGTAATTTTTTTACTAAATATTCCCTGCCTTCTCCCACATAAGAAATTATCTCTTGGATACTTTTTTTTGCAAGTCCAAAATTCTCTAAAGTAAAATTGCCGGCATTGGCTATATCTTTCATTGAATCAATCAGCGTGCCGTCCAAATCAAACATAATAAGCTCTATATTTTTTTTCATATTTTCATACTCTAATTTTCATCTAAAAAGTCTTTTACCTCATTAACATCAGAAGTATGTTTGCATTTTGGTAAAGCGTTTATAAACGATCTTCCATAATATCTGGTTTTAATCCTCGGATCCATGATTCCCACTATTCCTCTATCTGACTTATTCCTTATAAGTCTTCCACATCCCTGCTTAAACATCATTATTGCCTGCGGTACCTGGTACTCTATAAAAGGATTCCCGTTTCTTGATTCTATGAGTTCCATTTTTGCTTCCGTTATAGGATCATCCGGAACAGAAAAAGGTAATTTTGTAATGATCACACATTCCAAAGATTTTCCCGGGACATCTATGCCCTGCCAAAAAGTAGTTGTTCCCAATAAAACAGAATTCTTATTTTCTTTGAAATTTGCAAGCAACTCGTAACGAGGTTTATCTCCCTGCTTTAATAAATTTATATCTTTGTAAATTGAGATCAGATCATTAAATATAACATTTAACATTTTATAACTGGTAAATAATATAAATATTCTCCCTCTCATAATATCTATTATTTTTTTGATGTGTTCAAGGACTTGCTCCTGGAATACTTCAAATTTATGATTTGGGTCTTCTATCTTCTTTGGAAGATATAAAAGAACATTCTTTTCGTAATTAAAAGGGGAACCTAACAGGAGTTCATCACATTCTTTTATCCCGAGATGCTTCTTTATAAATCCAAAATCATTATTTGTAGATAATGTAGCGGATGTAAGTATAATTGGTTTTATTTTACTGAATAATTGCTTGTCTAACTCATCCGCAATTTCTATTGGAGCGGCAAAAAGCGAATATTTCACAGCTCTCTTCCTTTTTGATACTTCAATCCAATAAACATAATCATCCTTTGTCTGATTTAAAATAAACGACATAGCTTTTGATATATCAACACACCTCTTTGAATACGATTTTATTAAAGCCTCGTCTTCTTCGTCTTTTATATAATCCAGTAATTCCGACAAAGAGTCTGCAAGATGTTTTAAAGGTTCTTCCATGTAATTAAAAACAATGCTTTTTGTCCTTATCCTTTTTGAATCATTTTCTGCTCCGAACATTTGGCTTATCTCTTGAAAAAAAATCCGAGATGCTTGTTCTGATTCAGCCAAATACTCCTTAATGCTATTTATTGTTCGTCTATTCAAATTCTTGAATTTAGTTAACAGTCCTCTGTTTGTTTTTGGATTATATATTGAATCAAATAGATATTTAATTTTCGTATTGCTCAGTTCTATGCCAAGGTAGCTCGTCGCTATCTTTTCAAGTGTTTGAGCCTCATCAAATACTACAGCATGAAAATTTGGCAGAACCTGACCGCCTGAAGCAAGATTAGTAAAAAACAGAGAATGGTTTGTTACTAAAATATTGGATTTTCTCTCCGTATTCTTCGCTCTTTTATAGAAACAATCATCTTTAAAAGAACACTTCTTTCCTAAACATAAATCCGGTTCTCTGCATACATTATTCCATACTCCGCTTTTGGGAATAAAATCCAGATCCGATTTAATGCCTGATTTGGTTTTAGAAGACCAGTCAAGTATTTTCGCCATCTCATTAAACTGGCTATCCGAATCAAGTAAATCGTATACGTATTTACTGTTCAGACGTCTCAAACATAAATAATTCTCAGAACCCAGACATAACGCATAATTAAATTTTATCCCCAGCGATCTTTTCAAAAACGGCAGATCTTTTAAATATAACTGGTTTTGAAGCGTCTTTGTATAGGTCGAAATTACAACTTTCTTATTATTTTTAGCGACATAAATTATAAAAGGAATCAGATATGCAAGGCTTTTCCCTACCCCAGTACCTGCTTCTACTACCAGGTGTTTGTTGAGTTTAATAGCCTCGCTGATCGCTTCTGACATTTGAAGCTGCTGAGGTCTTAATTCGTAACCCTGTAATCTTTGAGAAATAATCCCGTCATGATCTAATGCGTTAATACTTCCCCTCTCTGTCCGCTGTTATATACTCCATACAAAAATTATCCTTGCCGATTAACGCCTGAGTTGCATAAATCGTTGAGATCATGTTTGGTTCTGTAGGATCAATAATTGCAGTATCAAGCCCGGCATTGATCATCAAGCTTAAAAAACTCCTGTTAATATGATTCCTTTTAGGCAGGCCAAAGGATACATTGCTAAGGCCGCATATAGTATGCGCTCCTTTTAATTCCTTCATTATAATGCTCACTGCCTGAAGCACATAGCTTACCTGATCAGGATTTGTGCTTATCGGCCTTATTAATGTATCAAAATAAACTCTGTCCAGAGATATGCCTTCAGATGTTAATCTATCTGCCAATTTCTTTGCCACATCAACTCTTTTCTCCAGATTCTCGGGCATTCCTGAATCATCCATAGTAAGAGCTACTACCTTAGTATTATATTCCTTAACCAATGGTAAAATATTATCAATTCTGTTTTTTTCTCCTGTTATTGAATTAACAACAGGTACTCCGTTCTTGCTCCTTTTAAGAGCAGCTTCAATAGCCTTAGGATTGGCACTATCAATACACAATGGTTTATCCGTAACTTCCTGCACAACGTCCATAAGCCATTCCAGATCCCCTACTTCTGCAGATACACTGGTTCCCGCATTAACATCTATATAATCAGCGCCCGCTTTATCCTGCATCCTGACCTGCTCCTGAATATATTCCCTGTCCTTTTCGCTAACAGCCTTGTTAATGTGCTTTCTGCTTGTATTAATTCTCTCTCCGATAATCTCCATAATTAACCTCCATTTTTTTAATAAAAGACTATATCATCAAAGCATGTGTCCAGCAATATCTTTTCTAATTACGTACTTATACCAGAGATGGACAATATCTGGTCAAAGACCTCTTCAAAATCTTTCGTCTTACATCTGTAGTCGACTATATCTAAAAACGCCATATCATATGAATTAAACGCTATAGAATACCCGCTAGATTTAGCCAAGGGAATGTCTCCGGCGCTGTCACCGACACTTATTACCTCGTGTGATTTGACACAGTATTTTTTCATTATCTGTCTTGAAATTTTACCTTTTTCCCCATGGCTTATGTTTATTTTAACCCCACCGGTTAGAATGCCTTTTCGAGAAATAATCCGGTTAGATAAAACATAATCAAACCTTAACTCTTTTTTTGCCCTTTCGGCCATATATTGAAGCCCCGTAGAAATAGCAGCTATCTTAAACCCTCTCTGTTTAAGCCGTTTTATACAGGATGAGACATTTTTGGCGTAAGGAAGTTCCTGAAAAATTTCTCTAACTTTTTCTTCGGACAGCCCTTTCCAGTGCGCAGCGTCAAGTTCACAGAATTTCCGATAACTTAGCTTGCCGGCAAGAAACTGTTTCTGATACTGAAAGGCAAGTGTATCCCATAATTCAAGTCTTTCGTGGATATATCTCCACGAACTTATATGCTTGGTTATTGTCCCGTCAATATCAAATATTATGAGTTTATATTTCACATTCAGTCAGCCTTTTGCTTTAACCTGCCAGCCAGCTGACCGCAGGCCGCCTGTATATCCTTGCCTTTGGACTCGCGCCGGGTTACCTTTATCCTTCCTTGTATAAGCTTGTCCATAAATATATCTATATCTTTTTTAGAGGGTGGCTGGAATCCGAGACCAGGCACAGGGCTGCAGGGTATTAAATTTACCTTTGCTTTCAATCTTCCGGCTATGGCCTCAAGTCCGTAAGCGTCTTCTAATGAATCATTCTTGCCTTTTATTAAAACATACTCCAAGGTAAGTATCCTGCCTGTTTTTTCCGTAAAATGTTCGCCGGCCTCAATAAGTTCTTTCAGGGGATAACTTCTGTTAGCAGGGACAAGCGTATCTCTGAGACTGTCTGTTACCGCGTGAAGAGATATAGATAAATTAATTTGCAGACCCAAATCTCTTAGCCGCCTTATCCCCGGAGTTACACCGCAAGTTGAAACAGTTATTCTCCTGGCACCGATATCCATGCCTGACTTAGAATTCATTACCATAATCGCCTTCAGAACATTATCGCAGTTATCCAGAGGCTCACCCATACCCATAAAGACATAATTCGTTATTTCGTGTTTGAGCTTGTGCTTTAAGAACAATATCTGATTGATTATCTCTGAAGAACTAAGGTCTCTTATAAAACCTCCGTGACCGCTAGCGCAAAAGACACACCCGAATTTACATCCGACCTGGGTAGAAAGACAGACTGTTTTTCTGTTTCGGGCGCATATAAGCGCGGCCTCTATAAAATTACCGTCACCGAGATTAAATAGAAATTTTTCAGTCCCGTCAGCGGAACTAAGTTTTCCCGCAAGACTTAACGCGCTTATATAATAATCCTGCTCCAGTCCGGACCTAAAGCCCTGCGAAAGGTTGCTCATTTCCTGAAAGTCACAGACTCCTCTTTTATAGAGCCAAAAAAATATCTGTCCGGCCCGATAACCAGGTTCCCTGATTTCAACAACTGCCTTTTTCATCTCCTCTAAGGTAAAATTTTTTATATCCCTTTTATCCATAATCCTATAAACTCAGATGTGTGATGGATTCAAAATATGCGGTGCGTGGGAACATATCCACAAGCCCCGTGTCCACAAGTTTATAGCCATAACTTGTTAGGAACTTTACGTCACGCGCCATAGTGTCTGCCGCGCATGACACATAAATAATATCACACGGTTTCTTTGTACCCAAAATCTCAACTACTCTTTTTGTCAATCCGGCACGCGGCGGATCAAGCATTACCGCCGTGCCCTTTACATCAACCTTGCCCAGCGCTTCTTCCAGTAGGTCTTCCGCGTAACCATGCAGGAACACCACCGAAGTAAGATCCAGAGTTCGTCCGTTGCGTATTGCTGCGTCGATTGCGCGCTTGTCTGTATCTATGCCCAGTACTGTTTGCGCTCCAGCCTTTGCCGCAGTAAATGTAAAAAGACCCACTCCGCAGTAAAGGTCTACTACCGCCTTGGGTTCAGTACTATTCAGTATTTCGGACAAACTGTTTAGAAGCGCCTCTGTTACTTGTGGATTCGTCTGAAAGAAGCTTCTTGTTGGAACGCTGATATTGCCAAGTGATGTTTTCTCAACTAGTCTTGAAACGGAAGGAGCGATGCGATTTGTCCAATAAACGGCTCCATCATGCTCCGTATACCTGAGATTGACCGATGTGCCGTGACCAAACAACGAATCCTTTCTAATTTCTGTTAGAAGATCGTTAATAGGATCCATTGCCAATGGGCAATTTGGGATATCAAGAACGGTCTTGTTGTCCTTCATATAGTATCCAAAAGCCCTGTCATCTCCCCGCCCATTCATGTGCATGGATATCTTGTTTCGGTATCCAAGTGATGCAGGACATCGTACCGGCTCCCTGCAGGTCACTTCGGAACATCCACCCATGTGTTCAAGAAGGTTCACAAGCTGTTTCTGCTTGAATTCTATCTCTGTGCCATGCTCCATATGCTGGTAACAGCATCCCTCGCATTTCTCAGCAAACTCACAGGATGGCACAACACGCAAGGCCGATTTCTCCAGTATCTCCACCAGATCAGCCTCAACACAATTCTTCCTCTGCTTCCTGATCCGTGCCCGCACCAGTTCATCCGGCAGGACACCGTCAACAAAGTAGACCATGCCGTTCAGCCGCGCCAAACCGCGTCCGCGATATACCACATCCTGGATTCTCAGTTCAATTGTATCTTTATTATTCATACTTTTTTTATTTGACTTTGAAATTTGATATCTCATCCCTTATAGCTCTTATATGTTCCGGCGTTGTACCACAGCATCCACCTATGATATTTGCGCCGGCATCTATGAGTTCAGGGACTTTTTTTGCCATATATTCTGGTGTTTCTCTAAAACATGTTCTTCCATCTATTAACTCAGGCACCCCGGCATTAGCATGAACAAGAATTGGCATAGAAGAATACTTTCTCATTTCCCGGACAATATCTACCATGGGACCAATGCCATTACCGCAATTCGTTCCTATAATATCCGCACCTGCTTTTTCTAATCCAAGTGCAGCCTCTTTTATACTTACACCCATCATTGTTCTATATCCCTTTGCACCTTTATCAAATGTCATTGTCCCAATAGCAGGAACACTTGTATTTTCCTTTATAGCCTTTATAGCAATAGAAATTTCTTCTAGAGAAGTCATGGTTTCTACGCATATTGCGTCTGCTCCACCTTGTATCTGAGCAAGAATCTGTTCCTTAAACACATCGTACATTTCATCTTCTGTCACAGTCCCCAGCGGCTGCATAAATTCTCCAGTCGGGCCAACAGAGCCTGCAACAATTCCTCCATATTGCATAGCAGCTTCCTTAGCCAAACCAATACCTACTTTGTTGAATTCGGCAACCTTTGCTTCCAAACCAAATTTTGCAAGTTTAAATCTGGAACATCCGAATGTATTCGTTACTACCATATCACTTCCTGCTTTTAAGTAATCTTCTGTAATTGCATAGACTTCTGCCGAATGAGTTATATTCCATTCTTCAGGACATTCTCCCACTTTCAATCCTTTATTCTGAAGCATTGTACCCATAGCGCCATCAGACACTAAAATCTTCCTCTTTTTAAGCCGGTCAAGTAATAAACTCATCTATATCCTTTTTTCATTCTTCTCCCAAAATTTATTCCCTAAGACCACTTCATACATAGCCAAAACATTCTCTATTGGCGTATCAGCATTAATATTGTTTGAAGAGCAGAAGATATAACCCCCATTTTCCCCTAATATATCAACTGTATTTTTTACCTTTTCTTTAACTTCTTCTTTTGTTCTTCTGGGTAAAAGTTCGGTAGTGTCAATCCCTCCCCTAAAAGTCAATTTATTCCCATACCTGTCTTTTAAAATCTTAATATCCATTCCATTGGCTGAGACCTGAATTGGGTCTAAAATAGAAACTCCCAATTTTATAAGATCTGGAATCACTTGATGTATAGAACCACAAGAATGAAAGGCAAATTTAGCTCCATAATGAGAAAAGATTTGAGCAAAATCTTTATAATAAATAAGTATCTTATTTCTAATATCATTCAAAGAAACCATTAATCCTTCATTAGTGCCAAAATCTTCATAGGGTATTACGTAATCAATAGCGCCATCAGCTGGCTCTAACGCCCTTTTCATATAACCTTTCCACCAATCAGCAATGGCTCTCATAACATAGTGATAAAATTCCTCATTAGCAATCATATCTATTAATGCTTGTTCCATTCCTCTTAAGAAAAAATATAGGTACCAGATAATCATCCCTTTCATTAACACATATTTTTTATTTTTCTTTGTCCTTTCTTTTATTCTTTTAAAATCAAAATAGTCATAGGAAGGGAAAGAATATCCTTTGCGAAAGTCATCGATGGTTTTCATACTTGCTATAGGGTTATAAGTTTCTACGAAAGTTGTTCCCACCGCGGCTTTGATGGATTTTCTTCTGATTCCAAACATATCTTCCCTACTTCCATCAGGAAAGGTTCTTAAGGGAGGGCCGATATACTCGGCACCGAGATGTCGTACATCAATATGCAAGATATCAAGAAGTCCATTATCATCAACTCGGAAATAATTTTTTAGCGCTTCTGTAATTTCAGGTGCTGCCTGAAAATCGATTACTGGTCTATCTGTATCTTTATGTTCAGTTACTAATTTAAATCTTTCCTTTGGTGTAAGTTCCATTTATCTCCTCCTTAGCTTAAAATATTGAATACAAATGACTCAACACTCAATTCCCATCCTCGCTTTTATTTTCTTATCATACGGATGTTTAATTTTTACACACCGTGTTACTAAATCAGCAAGCTCAATAATCTCTTTATCTGCTCCTCTACCTGTTAGAATAAGTTCTGTATTTTGAGGCTTGTTTTTGATGAATTTTGCTAGTCTCTCTTTATCCAGTAAATTCTCTCTTATCAAAATATTCACTTCATCAAGTATCACTATATCATAATGTTTTTGTTCTATCTCATTAGCAATCTCATCTGTAATCTTCTCAAAAAAATCTTTTGCTTTTTTTACTTCCTTCTGCGTTAACCTTTGGAAAGCATAATTTTCCCCAAAACACTTAATATCAACTCCTAGTTCCCTCAAGGCAACTTGTTCTCCTGAGCTATCATCTTTTTTCAGAAACTGAATTATGTAAACATTTAATCCCCTTCCTATTGCACGCACTGCTTGTCCTATTGCTGCTGTTGTCTTGCCTTTGCCATCTCCTGTATATACCTGAACGAGCCCTCTTTCTAACATTTTAACCCCATTATAGAATATATCTTCTTCATATCCACACTTTTTCTTACTAATGAGGCCAGTTTATCGTATTCCTTTTCCTTATCAAATAAATTTTTTAATCCTACTTCTGGTAATTGCTTAGATTTTCTTATATTATTTAAAAATGTGGCCCTAAAATTATCATTATCAAAAATTCCATGAATATATGTCCCCCATACCTTCCCATCATGACTTATAGTACCGTCTTTTATGTCAGTTTTTATGCTGGACCTCTTAAATATCTCAAAAATTGGTTTTGCGGTATTGCCTAATCTTGTCTTACCCATATGTATCTCATAACCATGTACTATCCCCGAAGAAAAAAGTTTATCATGTGCTTTTATCTGATAAGTTTGTTTTTCTTTTTTTATTGTTGTAGTTATATCCAATAGACCTATCCCTTTTATATTTCTTTTTTTAGTTTCAATATGATATGGGTCAATAATCTCTTTACCCAGCATTTGATAGCCGCCGCATATACCAATTATAGAAACTCCCTTTCTGCTGTATTCCTTTATTTTTGATGTAAAACCACTCTTTCTCAGAACTGCCAGATCATCTATCGTGTTTTTACTGCCTGGAATTATGATAACATCCGCATCTTTAAGCTCATCAGACCGCTTAATATACTCAAGCTCCACACCATGTTCCTTCTCCAGCATATCAAAATCTGTAAAATTGGAAATGTGCGGCAGATAAATAACTTTTATTTTTACTTTATCCTTCTTTTCTCTCTGAGAATTGCTTTTATAAGGATCAATACATACGGAATCTTCTTCCTGAATCTTTATATCAGTAAAATACGGGATTACGCCAAGAACAGGTTTCTGCGTTCTTTTCTCCAAAAATGTTATTGCAGATTTTAGCAGACTTCTGTCTCCACGAAACTTGTTTATTAAAAACCCCTTAACACGTTTTTTCTCATTATCCGATAGAAGCTCTATAGTACCAACAAACCACGCAAAAACTCCGCCCAGATTTATATCTCCGACAAGTATTACAGGCGCATCTATTTTTTCAGCAATACCCATATTCACAATATCATTATCCCGCAAATTGATCTCTGCAGGAGAACCTGCTCCTTCTATTACAACTATATCATTCTCTTCCGCAAGCCTGTTAAATGATGCCATCACCGTATTCATTAATTTTGGCTTATGTTTATGATATTCCACACTGTCCATGTTTCCGATAGGTTTTCCCATGACAACAACCTGACATCCCACATCCGATGATGGTTTGAGTAAAACAGGATTCATATCGACTGAGGGCTCTATTCCACAAGCTTCTGCCTGCACAACCTGGGCTCTTCCCATCTCTTTACCATTTTTAGTTACAAAGGAATTCAAAGCCATATTCTGCGCCTTAAATGGTGCTACCTTATAACCATCCGACTTAAATATTCTGCACAGCGCGGCAGTAACTACACTTTTGCCCACATAGGAACCAGTTCCCTGAATCATTATTGTCTTTGCTGACATGTGTCTCCTAATATTCTACTACAGGACTTTAGCCTTTTCTTCTTCTGAAACTATCAGTATGTACGGCTTAGAAGAAATAGGATTTTTTTCAACTACTACTGTCGTGTTGTAGACATCCTCAATAATCTGATATGTCAAGACCTCTTGAGGTAAACCAATTTTATGAATAAGTCCATTGTTAAGAAGAATTAATTTATCGCAATATTCGCTGGCCAGATTAAGATCATGTAAAACCACAATTACAGTAAGTCCACTTTTCCTGTTTAACCTTCTTATAAGATCTAAAACTCTGATTTGATGTGTTATATCCAAATGAGCTGTAGGTTCATCCAAAAGAAGTAGTCTTGGCTCTTGAGCAAGCGCGCGGGCAATAACTGCAAGCTGTCTCTCTCCACCACTCAGCTCTCCTATAAGCCTGTCCTTAAACCTGATAGTATCCGTTAAAATCATCGCTTCTTCAGCAATTTCACCATCGTGTTTGCTTTCCAAAAATTGAAACTGCCTGCGATAAGGAATTCTTCCCAGAAGAACGAATTCTTCTATGGTCATATTATATCCTATTTCTGGGCTTTGAGATACAAAAGCTACTTTTTTAGCAAATTCTCTAAATCCAAATTTCAATATATCCTTTCCTTCAAAAAGAACCTCACCTTTCCGCAGTTTAAGTATTTTGGTCATTGCCTTAAGCAGAGTTGTTTTCCCTGAGCCGTTAGGACCGATTATGCCCCAGAGACCTCTTTTTTCTATTCTGAAATTAATTCGGCTAAGTACAAATTTCCCATCATACCCGCAGACTAGATCTTTTACTTCAAGCATTACTTCTTGCCTCCTAACATAACTTGTTTTTTGCTAAGAAAATAGACAAAAATTATTCCTCCCACAATTCCTGTAATCACTCCAACAGGAAGTTCCAAAGGTGCAATAATTGTTCTGGCAAGGGTGTCGCAAAGTATAAGAAATGCCCCGCCGCTAAGAGCAGACGTAATAAGAAGTATACGATGATCTCCTCCAACAAACATACGCATAAAATGAGGGACAACCAATCCAACAAAACCAATGACTCCTGCAACTGAAACCGCGCAACCTGTGAGTAAAGAGGCAAGTATAAACAGCAATCTCTTTGTCTTTTCTGTATTTATGCCTAAATGCAGAGCCTCTTCTTCTCCTAAAGCAAGCGCGTTAAGCTCTGCGCAAAACAAGTAAGAGATGAACAAACCCAGTACAGATATTAAAACTATTACCTTTATGAGAACCAAATTTGGTTCTTCTAAAGAGCCCATTATCCAGAAAATAATTCCATGAAGATCCTCTGCGCGAGAAACAGCCATAATGAGCATAATCAGGGATGAGGAGATAAAACTTATCATCACTCCTGTAAGAAGAAGTCCCTGAATTCTTAATATGCCTCTTCTTGCGCTTAATGAATAAACAGCAAGAATTACAACGATTGCTCCTAGAAATCCACTTGCCGGGATGGACAGTATCCCTCCTATTCTATTCAGTCTCAAGACGATATTTAAACACACACCCAGAGCTGCTCCGCCGGAAATGCCAAGTGTATACGGCTCTACCAGAGGATTGCGAAACATACCCTGAAGAATTACCCCTGCAATGCTCAGAGCGCTCCCTACTGCAAGACCCAGAATAATGCGAGGCAAACGTATGTCAAAAAGGATGCTGTATTCAGTAGTTCCTCTGCCTTCAAGAATCAAAGGTATGATTTTCTTAAAAGGTATACCAGCTGAGCCAACACTCAATGAAAAAGCGCCTACTACAAGAAGAATCCCCACTAAAATTAATATACAGATAAGCCAGCGAACTAGTTTTCTATTCATTATTCATCCTTTGCGTGGATCAATCCAACTATTTCTTCTAATACCTCAACGAAACTTACCGGTGTAGGGCTGCAAACTTTATAAGAATCAACAATATGAATCCTGTTATTTTTTGCTGCATTCAGAGTCTTATATTTTTGCCAGATTTTCTTTTCCTCTTCCCCAACAATGCCCATAGTTACAACAATGATTACATCAGGATTTTGCTCAAGAACCTTTTCCCTGCTATAAAGACCGCTTTCTCCTGACGGACCAATATTTATTCCTCCTGCAAGCTTAATAAAATCATTTATAAAAGAATCTTTTGTTGCTACCCATAAAGGCTTTGCTCCTATCTGAACAAGCACCTTTGGCTTTGGCAACCCCTTAATCTTTCTCTGAATAGAAGATACCTTATCCTTTGCTTTTTGGACAATTTTCTCTGCCTCTTTCGTTTTACCAACAATTCTTCCTAGTTCTAAACACTGATCACAAATTTGAGATAAACTTCTTGCAGCAGAAAAAGTAGTTATTCTTATTTTTAGATTTTTTAATTTTTCTACCTGCTCAGGATTAGTCAAGGGAGTAGTCAATACTAAGTCCGGCTTAAGAGTTATAACCCTTTCTAAATTTAATTTTGTTACTGTCCCAATCTTTTTTTTCTTCTGCGCTTCAGGAGGCTGCCTGCAATATATAGTGTTTGCAACCAGTTTGTCCTCTGCTCCTAAAAGGTAAAGTTCTCTGGTCAAAGAAGGACCTAATGAGATTATCCGTTGAGGGAAATTGCTTTCCGCATGGATTGCAGAGCCAACATACGAGAAGGCAAAAACTGTGAAAAAGCTATATAACAATAATCTTAAAATTTTCATTATTGTATAAGTTCCAAAAACCAGTTTTTCTCTCTTAATATTTTCTTGCCTTTTATAAATCTCACTGGCTCTCTAAAAATAGGTCCGTTATAGACAAATGTATGATACTCTCCATTTTCCCCGCAAATATCCACATTACCCAGACTCTCAATATCCTTCAAAAATTCCTTATCTAGTCTTCTTCCCAACCAATCCTCTCCCAAAAGTTCAGAATTCGCAGCAACAATAATTGCTTGGAAGTCCGTTTCTATAAATTCCTCCATGATTTTCTTTCTTTTTCTCTTCCATAAAGGAAATACTGGTTTGATTCCTAATTCATTACAAACTCTTTTTATCCAATCTTTATGCTCCTGAACATCAATATCTCCAAATACACCTGTCTTGATATTTTCTTTTTTGAGACATGAAACGGCTTCTTTGAATTCTTTTTCGTAAGTTTTTCGGGTGGTTTTTCTCTGAATGATAGGAATTCCTATTGCTTTTGCCTGAAGTCTCAATAAATCCGAGCTAACTCCGTGCGAACGAGAATGTTTGCCATCTTCTGAAATCATATTCAACAAATAAGAGACATCTATATCTTTACTTTGTGTTGCCACATAACAAGAAAGACAGCTATCTTTCCCCCCACTCCATGAAACAAACGCTTTCATTTTTTCACTATTTCTTTCGCCAGACAACTTCAAGATCATAATATGAAATTTGCTTATGGCATTTTGGGCAGATTACTATTTGCTTTTCATTCTCTTCTTCCGTAATATCCGGAAAATCATATTCGGTGCTGTAGGATGTATGACCGCACATTGGGCATTTTAGCCTTTCTGTGGCGTATTTGCTAATAGCCCTTGCATGAGCAATATTTTCTATCTTTGGAGCGCTTAAAATACCAACCAGTGCTATTACTACTATAGCAACTATTGTTGGCAGTAAAAAATCAGGCACCCTTCTCCATACAGGATTCTCAAAACGTTGATATAATTTTCTAAAAAAATCTACAGATTTATTATCTCCCTTTAAGAGTTTAATACCTGCTTTAGAACCAAAACCTGTTCGCTTAGTCCACCTGACCTCTCCTTTAAATCGCAGTGGTTTCTTTGCCTTATGAAGATGTATCTTGAGATTTATTCTCTCACCCGTCTTAAGGATGTCTCTCAACCTAACTCCTATGCCGCGTTTGGAGAAATCCTGCAGAGTAGCAACCTCCTTACCTAATTCCACTCTCACCTTTTCCAGAGGGAATCTTTTGTGTCTTCTTTTTTCTTCATCACGCACGAATATTTTTCTCCTTATGGTTCATAATATCCGTAGAGTTCATTAGCAATTGCTGGATCAGTACTGTTCTCTCCAATAAAACCTATATTGGCCGCACCATAATTCGTGCCATTAGTTCGAGAATAAGACATCCTTTCGCTAGTGACATGTCCATCGCACCATACCACATTTGCCAAGCCATTATGTCTGAAATGTATTTTAGGATTACATACACGCCATTCAGAAGAACCACCCCCCATAGGCTCGCCATAGTAATATGGAGCAGACAGTTTATATGTTTCTACAATTACTCCACTTCTAATATAAGCGGCATCAGATAAAATAATGGTATTGGAAGGATTCTTTATATCTGAATCCTTATGCTGTTTAACGAGTTCTGTTCCACCGCTGCCTTTATACCCTCCAACTTGTCCATTATACCCATATCCTCCACTTGCAGGTTGATACGCTTTTCCAAACTCTTTGAAACTGGGACAGGTTTTAATCTCTCCTGCCTTGAGATATGGATAAATAGGACTACCTGTGAAATCCAGATCCACTCCGCTTGCAGACTGAGAGCCTGACCAGAACATGATTGGATAACTTGGGTAGTTAGTAGAGTCACTACGAAGTGGATACCATCCATCATTATCATTTTTGTACATCTCTATCGCCAGAAAAATCTCTTTCAAGTTGGAAATGCACACGGACTGCCTCCCTTTTTCCCTAGCTTTTGAAAGCGCGGGAAGAAGGATTGATGAGAGCATAGCTATTATTGCTATCACAACCAAAAGCTCCAAAAGTGTAAACCCTCCTATTCTTTTAACCCATTTCCCCATCTTTCTTTTCACCTTTTTGTTATTAATAAAAAAAGCCCAATCTTCGCAGATTGAGCTTTCCACTACAAAAACTTCCCCCTTTCCACGAAGGTACTTACCTAAACAAGCAATGGTCCGGGCTTTCTCAAAATTTTCGAGAACTACCGTTGCGGGACAGCGCCCAGAATCTCACTGGGACTTCCTTTGCCTCTCCGGCTAAAAACTAATTTTCAAAAGAACATTCCAAACTTGCTGAATTATAACACTACTAATTCGTATGTCTATAACAGATTTGTATAATTAAAGAATAAGATTAAGCACTCCTCCGACTATTAGTACACTCACAATCATAATTGCTAATGCTTTGAGCATATCTGCAAATCCCAGCTCCTTTATTAATATGCTGAAAGTAGCTATACATGGAAAATACATTGTCAGGACTACACTGGCTATTATCAACTGCTTTAGGTTAAGGGCTAAAGGTGCTAACATTCCTACAGCCACATCCTTACGCAAGAAGCCGACTAATAACGCTCCTATTGCTTCTTTTGGCAGTCCGAAAATCCCAGAAATAACAGGAGCGGTATATTTCCCTATGAACTGAATTATGCCCAATGTATAAAGAATGTTCACTATAAAGACTCCCAAAAGCACAAAAGGTATCGCCTCTTTGATAAACCACTTCAGACGAATCCATGTTTTTTTCAGCAGGTCTGTTAAATGAGGTCTTCTGTAAGGCGGTATTTCCATAAATATCTCAGGAGAGGTTCCTTTTACCATGTGAGCCATCAGGATTCCCAGTATAAGCCAGACCACAAAGAGCGTTCCATAAACAATGCTTAGTCCGTATACTATGTGCCCGCCCATCAATCCAACAATCATGGCTTGCAACGCCGCGCATGGCACTGCAATAGATAATAGAGTCGCTGCAATAAACCGCTCTTTTCTTGTAGCTAATATTCTGGTAGAGAGAATACCGGGAACGTTACATCCCAATCCCAGCATCATAGGTATTATTGCCAGACCATGTATTCCTAAGCGATGCATAAGTCCGTCCACAAGAACAGCTAATCTGGGCAGATAACCGCAATCCTCCAAAACTGCTAACATTATGTAAAAAGCAAAAACATAAGGCAATACTGCTCCTATCGGAACAAATAGACCTGTAGTCAATAGCCCAAAGGACTGGCTATAATCTATTTCGCCTTCTATCAGTTTACCAATCAAGACATCATGGATAAGTCCATCAGATCCCAATATTGCAGACAATTTCATTAATAATGGTGACCATAATTTTTCAAAAACAGGTTCAAATACATAACCTATAAGTCCTTCTCCGATAAATCTGATAATTTTGAAAGTGAAGAATAATATCACCAGAGCTAACGGAATTCCGAAGACAGGAGTCGTTGAAATATCTCCTAATCTTTCAAGGAATGTATGGTGATGATGACTTAATTCCTGGACCTGATCTATAATATTTCCTATGACATGCCACTTTTCTTTACCTTCGTAACTAAAATTAGAAATTTTTGCCTCTTTCAGTCTTTCAGTCAGTTTTTTGATCCCCTCGCCTGTAACCGCGCAGATGGGAACACAAGGAACACCTAATATCTCTTCCAGCTTTTTGAAATCAATTGCGATTCCTTTATGCTTGGTTTCATCCCAGAAGTTAAGCGCTACTATCATGGGTTTTTTATTTTTTATTAATTGCACTGTAAGGTTAAGACTTTTTTCCAGATTGGTGGCATCAACAACATTAACAACTATATCTCCTCTCTTAAGCATTTTGACCGCAACTTCTTCTGCTTTATCGCCGGCATCTAGAGAATAAGTTCCAGGTACATCTATTACCCTCATCTCTTTCTTATCTATCCATATTTTGCCCTGTATAAAATCAACTGTTGTACCCGGATAATTGGAGATAATAACATTTGCACCCGTTAGTCTATTAAAAACTACGCTCTTACCGTTATTGGGATTTCCCATAAGCAATATTTTTTTCATAGCTACTCTATCTCCACCCATATTCTTTGAGCCATGCCAAAGCCTACAGCAGCCCTGGTATTTCCGTGACTGACAATAACGGGACCTCTCATTAATTGCCCGCTTACTTTTTTGATTTTTTTACCAATCCTTAAACCAAGTACATCAAGTCTGCAAGTCATCCCGACTCTGCCGTCTATTTGAACTATTCTTCCATTTTGACCAGACTTCATATCAGCCAAAGAAATCATTCCATTCATTTTACTTCCTCCGAAACCCCTGCACCTTCAAAAGTTGACATCTCATTTAATATCTTTATTCCTGCTTCTATTATACTGATTCCAAGTGCTGCTCCCGTGCCCTCGCCTAGTCTCATGCTTAAATCCAGAATTGGGACAAGATTCATTCTATCTAGCATATATTGGTGTCCTGCTTCCACAGATTTATGCGCTGCAAAAATATAATCCCTTACCTGAGGACATAATTCATATGCAATAAGAGCGCCTGCTGTAGATATTAGGCCATCAATTACAACAGGCGTATTTTCTGCTGCTGCCCCGAGTACACAGCCGCATAATCCTCCAATTTCAAATCCGCCAACCTTTGCTAATACATCAATAGGATCTTTAGAATCCGGCTTATTAATATTCAATGCCTTTTTTATAACCTTAACTTTATTCTTAAATGCTTCGTCCGAAATTCCTGTTCCGCGGCCTGTGACTTTCTCAACTTCAATTCCTGAGAAAGCCGCAATCACTGCGCTGCTCGGCGTAGTATTCCCTATCCCCATATCTCCTGTTCCTAATATGTCAATCCCATGTTTTTTACTTTCCATAAATACTTCTATTCCATTCTCTATTGATTTTATTGCATCCGCTCTTGTCATTGCAGAACCTTTTGTCATATTCTTAGTCCCAAAACCCACCTTTTTATCTATAAAATTTTTGATTTTTGATTTTTGATTTTTGATTTTTCCTGCTACTCCCATGTCAACAACCAGCACTTTTGCTCCAATATGTTTTGCCAAAACATTAATACCCGCTCCTCCTCCTAAAAAATTATAGACCATTTGAGGTGTAACCTCCTGAGGGAATGCACTAACACCTTCTTCTACAACTCCATGGTCAGCGACCATTGTAAAAATCGCTTTATCCCTGAATTCAGGCTTGAGATTTCCTGTGATTCCTACAACCTGTTTTGCAAACTCCTCTAATCTGCCAAGACTACCTCTCGGTTTGGTAAGACTATCAAGCCTTCTCTGAGCCTCGTTCATAAGTTTTGAATCTAACGGCTTAATTCTACTAATTACCCGTTTGATTTTATCCATGATTTATTCCCTATTTTATTAATAGTTTTATACAGCATCCAAAAACTATTGACAATACAGAACATACATACATTATCCTTATAGAATCTTTTATGTCCAAAAGCTCCAGAGGCTTCTCAGCATCACCTATACATGGTTTTTCAATCAGTTTTCCCTTATAATAATTTGCTCCTCCAATTCTTATTCCAAGCGCTCCTGCAAATGCTGCTTCAGGAATACCGCTGTTTGGACTTGCATGTTTCTTCCTATCTCTTAAAACTATTCTAACAGAATTCCTGAATCCTTTCCTGCAGAAAAAAGAAGCTACCGGGACCAATAACATTGATATTCGCGCAGGTATAAAATTAGCTATATCATCCAGTTTAGCAGATGCCCATCCAATATCTATATATCTCTTGTTCCTATACCCAACCATTGAATCAAGCGTATTTACTGCCTTGTATGCCATAGATAAAGGCGCTCCTCCTATAAATGCAAAAAAAAGCGGGGAAATAATTCCATCTACTGTGTTCTCTGCCACAGTTTCCACACTAGCTCTTATAATCTCTCTCTCATTTAAGTTACCAGTATCCCTTCCAACAATCCTTGACAGATTCTTTCTTGCCTGAGATAAATTATTCTTATTTAGTGATGCATACACTCTGTTTGTTTCAATCGAGAGGTCTTTTACTGACAATGAGACAAAAATAAAATAAATACTTGCTATTATTCCAAATATCCAATGCAAGTGCGCTGCAAACAATATCAATACAAAAACAAAAAAATATGTTCCAACTACAACTAGAAATGAAAGTATTATCCCAGCAACTTTTTTGTTATTTATAACTCTTGTTAAGCCTTTTTCTAATATCTCTATTACCTTTCCTATTAAAACAATAGGATGAGGAAGCCATTCAGGATCGCCTATAATCAAATCCAGAATATATGCAAAAATTATTTGAATTGTAATAAAATATGTCATCCCAATATCTTCTTAAGAGCCTTAATCAAGAGCTTGTTCTCCACCCTTTTCTTAACTGCTATTCTTACAAATGAGCTATCCAGTCCTCTAAAATTGCTGCAATTTCTTACAACAATCTTGTCCTTTATAAGAAGATCTTCTAAATCTTCAACCTTAAAACGAATACTAGATGTAATTAATTTAAACAGAATAAAGTTTGTACATGAGTCAAATACCTTTATAGATTTTATCTTTTTTAATTCGGAAGAGAGAAAATTTCGTTCCTCAATTAAGTTCTTCCTGCTTTTTTCAATATATGCTGAATCAGCTAATAAATAAGAACCCGCAATTTGAGCAAATGTATTTACAGACCATGTTGGTTGAAAATTTTTTATCTTTACGCTTAGGGAAGTAGATGCCACTCCGAAGCCAAGCCTTAATCCCGGAATCCCAAGAAATTTTGTCAATGACCTTATAACAAAAAGATTTTGCTGTCTTTGAGCTCTTGCAACCAAACTCTCTTCCTCAATCAAATCTATAAATGCCTCATCAATTATAACAAAGACATTATATCGCTCGGCAAGATCCAGGACATTATAAAGTGTATTGCGAGATATTTTCTGACCCGTTGGATTGTTCGGATTACAGATAAAGAGGAGTTCTACATTTTTAATAATATTTTTTAGATTTTGTGCCTTTAATTTGAACTTTTCTTTTTCTTCTAATTTCAGAAATTTGATATTACAGCCAATATTTGACAATGCTTTCTCATATTCTGAAAAAGAGGGAATAATAATCGCTGCCTTTTTGGGACGTAGCAAGTAGGATATAAGATATATTAGTTCTGTTGCGCCATTAGATGGAACCAAACATGTTTCCTTAATGTTATACCTGCCTGAGATTGCACTTATCAGCTGGTTGCAATCAGGATCAGGATACATGCGGATTTTGTTAAAATCTTCTTTCAAAATCCGTTTCAGTCCATCTGGAAAGTAAAGTGGATTTATATTTGCGCTAAAGTCAACTATCTCATCAAGCGCTATCTTGTACTTTTTACTAATTCGGTATAAGTTGCCGCCGTGCTGAGGTTTCAACTAGTTCTCCTCCGCCGTTTACAAGTTTAGTAATATAAAAGGTAAACTTTGCCTTAAATCTTCTCTCTATCCTGCAAACAACTGTCTGCATATCAACCTGACCAGGGGAAAACAAAATACCAACAACTGTTCCGCTATGAGCAGTATTAATTCCGCAAGCTCCTAGTTCATTTGCAATTTTCATAAGATCCATAAGCTCTCTTTTATATAGAATCTTCTGATTGAATTCAGCGCTCATCGTTGCGCCTTTTCCAAGCATATGTATATTCTTTTCCTTAATTCCTCTCTTGACAAGCTCATAAGCCTCTCTTAACTCTAAAGCATTATTGGATTTTTTCAATATCTCATTGCGCCTTATATTAAACTCAAGAGTATTGATTCTTCCACCTAAATCAATAATCAATATATCCATTTCAGGCGCAGGACCAATATATTCTCTTATTACTCCGCTTATATGATCAAAAACCAGCATATCCTCAAACATCAAAGCATCTGTTGGTTCAATAGACACTGCTATTTCGGCAATTTTCAATGGAGTCAGGTCTCTACCTAAAGCCTCTGCTGTGGCGATGCATGTCCCAACTATGTCCGCAGTACTACTGCTCATTCCCTTTTCCTGTGGAATTTTAGAATTTATACATATTTCCCCGCCACATTTATGCATGCCAAAACAATCCAGAACCTTTCTCATAGCCTCGCGAGACTTATACTTATCGTCCGGTGCCTTTATTGCGGAATTTGATTCATCTATATTAATCTCAACATATGAATAGACATTTACAGGACAGGTTATAAGAAGATGCGTCCCGTCAAGCACACCCTGCCACAACTCCCCGCATGCGCCTGGAACTTTTACTATTGTCTTCATAATTTTTGATTTTGTCTTTTTCTAACTTAGAATTTCATAGTCCTTTTTAAAAGACAATTCTATGTGTGTTTTCTGCCATTTTTTATCATTCTGTTTTGGATAATCCTTGCGATAGTGGACACCTCTAGTCTCCTTCCTGATAAGAGCCGCTTTCTGGACAAGCCCTGCCACAAGAAGCATATTTTGAAACTCCCAATCCCTGATATCTGAAAATTCCTTTTCCATTACATATGAAGACCAAAAATTAATTTCTTTCTGAGCTGCCAAAAGACCTGTCTCATCTCTTTCAATACCAACATATCTTGTCATTAAACTTCTTAGGGAAGCTTTGAGATCTCCCATATCCAGTTTTCTTGTGCTAACTGGGTCTAGTACATTCCTTATATCAGAAGTTGTATCAACTCGTTTTTTACCATCTATATCCTTGCCTGCAGATTGCCCTGTTCTATAACCAAAAACAAGCCCTTCAAGGAGAGAATTGCTTGCCAGTCTGTTAGCGCCATGCACACCTGAAGAGGCTGTCTCTCCGCACGCATATAGATTTTGAATATTAGTTTTCCCGTTTTTATCTATTTTAATTCCTCCTATCATATAATGAGCAGTAGGCCGAACAGGTATAAAATCTTCTTTAATATCTATACCAAAAGAAGAACATACCTCCATTATATTTGGGAAACGATTCTTTATTAACCTGGTCGGCAAATGCGTAAGGTCTAAATAGACGCGTGTATCAGCAGTTTCTCTCATCTCTTCCAGAATTGATCTTGACATTACATCACGAGGAGCAAGCTCTCCATCCTTATGATATTGAGACATAAATCTCTCACCATGCTTATTTCTCAATATCCCGCCTTCACCTCTAACTGCCTCAGAGATTAATGTGCGTGACAGGCCAGCTACATATAAGGTAGTAGGATGAAACTGCATAAATTCCATATCTATAAGTTTAGCGCCTGCTCTATAAGCAAGCGCCATACCGCACCCTGTAGCAACAGGGGAATTCGTTGTCTCCCGATAAACCTGCCCAATTCCACCTGTAGCTAATATTACCTTACGCGCATAAACTATCTTTCGCTCATTATTTCTCACATTAACAACAGCACCAAAACAAGTTCGGTCTCTATGAAGTAAATCTATGACAAAAGCATGCTCCAAAATCTTAATATTAGTGTTCTGTTTGACTTTTGCTATCAGTGCTCTTTCTAATTCTATACCTGTAGCATCGCCTTTTGCATGAATCACTCTTCGCACGCTATGTCCTGCTTCCTGAGTAAAGGAGAGCTGGTCTCCCTGCCTGTCAAATTCCGCTCCCCACTGGATCAATTCCTTGATACGAGCAGGTCCTTCTTCTACTATTATCCTGACCGCCTTCTCATTGCATAAACCGCAACCAACTCTTAATGTATCCTCTATATGCCCCTCAGGCGAATCATCTTCTGATAATGCCACAGCTATTCCGCCTTGCGCTTTTTGGGTGTTGCTTTCGCTGAGTTTATCCTTGGTTATTATAGTTACCTCTCCGTATTTTGACGCCTGAATAGCAGCAGAGAGCCCGGCTACCCCGCTTCCAATAATCAGAGTATCGGTTTTGATAGATGGCAGGTCCTTTGAATTAAAGGATATTAAGAATTTATTCATAAGCCGCATTCTACATCGCTTATAAAACAGTGTCAAATAGGAAGATACTTCTTCAATTTGTTGACGATCAACAGCATTCCTTCAGTATCCAAACAGCAGTATTTCAACAAGTTTTTTCTTATTTCTTCTTTATTATTTGATTTATTTTGAATGTGGCTTTGAAAGAATTGCATACTTGCATCTTCCCCAGTTGCGATCTCCATTTCTTCGTAACTTTTTTCTGTAATCGCAGGAAGGACTTTCTTTATAGAGGCGCTGCCTTGCTGAGACGGATTATAGTAGCTAAAGCTTCTGAAAGGAATTAGCAGATCTACTACTCTTGGAAGCATTTCATTGACCCAATCCTGATATTCAGGGAAATCTCTTGCCAGCTCCTCTAAGACGCTTTTCTCAAACGATTGATTATAAACAACAATACTGCCTTGGGCTCCAAGAACTTCTTTAAGATTTTTCAATAATGCAGGTCTTGGATCTTCGCTTCCTTCCGCCAGAAATTCAAAATGCTCTGTTTTGTTATCTTTCTGCTGAATATGAAGGGAATACTGAAACGGAATTTTCTGATATGGCCTGGAATTATCATATTCAGGAACTGCAGGATTAAAGGTCTCAAAATCCAGATAGTACAGAGGATAGTTTAGTGTATCAAGAAACTGCTTTATCCCGGAAGACTCAATATGGCATTCTCCTGTTTTCTCACACTTCTTCTGAATCTCCTGCTTATCTGTAAGCCCAAAACCGTCAGGAATATCCATTATGCTATGCACGCCGTTATTGAATAGCTCAGTGCTTTTTTTGCCGCCCCCGCAGAGTGTGAAAACATTATTCTCAGGCAGAAATTCCCAGCATTCAGCTTTTAAATTGCAGGTATAAGGAGAATCGCAGTGTCTGCCTATCAAAACCGAGGGACAGCTGCTCAATTTTACAACATCGGACATCTCCTTGATTCTCTCCCGAATACCCTGCTGAGCTTCAGCAACTTCCATAGTTATATCCTGAATGGAGAACAGTTCCCCCACATTAATATCTCCCTTTCTGACATATTGGTTGTTAATAAAGCATAAATGACATTTTGCGATTTTCAGCCCTGCCATTTCACAGCAACGTTTTTGAAAAGAAACATCATGAACATTCTCTCCTTTAACCTTTGTTCCTGACTTGACTTCAATGATGTCAAAGCTTCTGTCATCATTTGGCTTTAGAACGTCAATTCGAGAGTAGCAATTATTAGCCATAATTCCTGCCTCAAAAAGCGGCACATTTTCTAATAGACTATCCTTTGTCAAATAAATATTCCGCATGAAATCATTCGTCGGCATATCAATGCCTTCGGGAAATAATTGCTTTGCCAGAATGCCGACTTCCGTTCCGGCATCCATTCTAAATTGAGCATCCTCAGCCGGCGCAGGAATTTTATCTTTAGCCTTGACAAGCATCCACAAGAGTTTTGAACACTGAAGCCCTGCAAGGTATTTTGATTTTGTTAAAAGAGCCATGTTTTCTATTTTAATCTTGAGACAACCCAAGTATAAAATCTCTCTGTAAGTTTTAATATTTCCAGAGCTTCTTTCCGGGTAAAATCTCTATTTTCGTATTCAATTATATTCTTTTTAGCTAAAATCTTTCTTAAAGTCCCACATTTAGATTTAACTTCCGGCAGGTCCACAGAACTGGATAATAAATCAATCACTGAACGATGGTCAGCACTTGTTGAGCGAATGCCTGCGTAAAACACAAGTATCGCATCAGCAGAGGATATTGCACAATGTACAGCATTTAAACCCACTGCATTTCCTCTTCCTCTCTCTTCAGCCTGAAGCATTGTATCGTAAAATTCACCGGCTTTTTTAAGATAGGTTTTATATTCGCTTCTTTGTATTCCTTTTGTATTGGTCTTCTTGGCTGACATTTACAATAACTCCTCTAATGACCTGCCAAAGAGTAAATTATGAGACTTTAATATATCCTTTATCAAAGGAACTTTCTTTTTGTATTTTGACTTAAATTCTTCAACAGTCTGTAAGTAGGTAGAGACCGTGTTGCCAAATTTGTCCATAATCTTCTCATTTACCTTTTCAAAGTCTTTTTCAGCCGCTTTTCTGTTTTCTGGATTCTTTACCACTATTAAAAGATCTATGTCACTGGTAGGTCGCTCTTCTTTTCTCTTTACACTGCCAAAAACTGCTATAGAAACTATGTCTTTTATTACAAGAGAGGAGATGTTTTTTGCTATAGCTTCATATATATCCTCAGGAATTTTGCTTTCTTTTTCATATAAAGGTTTTAGTAAGTCTGAAATAATAAAATTTTCTTTATTTAAACTGTAGAGATAACTTTTCCCTATACTTCTTAGCAAAAGTGCTCTTTCATTATTTAGCTCCCGAAGAGATTTATGGCAGGCTGCAGGACTTACTTTTATTTCTTGAGCAATCTGCCGTCCACTCCACTCCGCCTCTGTCTTGCAGAGAAAACGCAAGATTTTAACCTTTATCTCATTATTTAAAATTTTATCTAATGGGTTATGCACTCTCATAATCTTACCTCTACTCTATGTTCTCCAACATAAACACATGTTTACAAATCTAAACATAATATATTATTAGATCGATGTCAAGAATTAAAACTATCAAATTCTTCCACAGGAGCTTTGAACACTGAAGCCCTGCGAGGTATTTTGATTTGGTTAAAAGCGCCATGCTGTTATCCTAACATATTCTTATATTCAAAGTCATCCCATCTAAAATTATCCGTATTATACAATATGGGCTCAAAAAACTTTTGTATTTTGGATACCTCTATCTCACCCCATCTTTCTTCATGCTTGAGATAATTATTGTTCACATATTCAATAGCATTGAAAAGATGGTCTTCGTCATCAAGAAACGAATCGTTATATCCTTTTGCCCAGAGGCTTTGCTGATATCCACTGCCTTGAACCGACGATTTAAATCGTCGGTTCACCTCATGAGCAGATGCTCCTTTTATCTGCTTAGCGATATTCTGAATATCCTTTCCCATATCAGCAATTACTAAATGAATATGATCTGGCAAGACTGTTCCTGCGAGAAGTTTAATGCCAAGTTTTTTTACTGACTCAACAATGCACTTTGCCAGTAAACATCTTTCTTTATCAACCAAAATCACAGCCTCTTCACCTTTTTTATTGCTTTTTCTACGAGAGTATTTTGTCTCAAATGTTAGTAAATGGAACTTAGCCACTTCTATTTTCTTTCTATTTTTTCGATATCCGTTAGTGGAATTTTAGTTGTAAGTCTATAACAAAATTCATCCGATTCCTTTAGAATAATCGATATTGCGGAATCGATCGTAATAGGGAGTCCTCTTTTTTCGATTTCTTGGATGGCGTTTCTTTTAAATACAGGCAAAGAGCCTAATGGCAAACATTTTTGGCTTTTATCAAATGCAGATTGTGTTCTTCTTACCCATACGACAATGCGATCATGGGTGGTATCACCGTTTGTGATCCAAGAGTTGATAGTGAAAACAACTTCCCAGTCTTTCTCACTCATTCCAAACTTAATAATAGGGTCATCTGCTCTCTCGGGAAGATGATCAGTAATATATTTAAAATTCTGTTTAAGCTGGCTGCCGTTAAAGTTCTTTGAATAGCCGCAAGCACTTTCATGCAGAGATGTAAAGTCCAATCCAGGATTATCCAAATCTCTCCGAGTCCAGGCAATTATATTGTTTAGACTGAATGACATACCACTGTAATCTTCATGCACCGTAAACTTGAACCCTTTTGACATCACCTCTTCAAGGACATTTATCAGATGAAATAGCTGTGGACGTATTTCACAGAAAGGATCATTTTCTGGGTCAAGCCCTTCTTGAATATCGCGTAAACTCATGCCACGATAGATAAAGTGACCGTCTACTCGCTCTTTCCATAAATCTTTAATTGCCTTCTCAAATTCTGTTGGCATGATATGTATCTCCTAGTATAACTTAATCACTGATGTGACAGATGCTTTGAACCGACGATTTAAATCGTCGGTTCAGGAAACATACCTGCATTACTTGCAAAAACCCTCCGGAGCTACATAATCTCCGTATTTTTCCTGTGCAGCTTTCAGGCGTTTCTTCTGCTCTTCAAGAATGCTAAAAAGAATATTCGGAGTATCAGAGACCTTTGTCTTATATATCTCTGTGATTCTTTCTATTTTTTGAAGATTTTCGGGTATTCGCAAAGTGAATTGCTTTACATAGTCCTCTTCTGCGTAATCAGTATCAAGAACTTGTTTGAATAATTTTTTAAGGTCTTCATATTTCGGGATAAAACCTGTTGGAGTTTTGATTGCATCAACATCATTATTAACGCGCAGTTCCATCCATTTAATCCATACACGCTTATCCTGCATACCTGTCACATACTCACCGGTTTTTTCGTCTTTGAGGAAGTAATTGGCTGCAAAAATCGTAGGCGGGGAATCCATGGAGTCTACAAATTTAAGATGATTGCTAATATATCTGCCAAGCGGGACTGAAACAAAATCAAGATTTGACATAGGACAGAATTGTCTGACACCTTCTTGCCCCAGAGTTGCGGATGTAGTCTCTGATTCCAAAGACGCACCCATTGTTATTACTCCATGCGCCCAATCAAAAGACTGCTGCAGGGGAGACCACGTGTTTGAATCTCTTCCGCCATAGATTATTCCTTTTGTTTCTGCTCCCTGGGTATCGTCCAGTTTAGAATCCAGATTCTTAAGAGAACTAAGCTTAACCGTATATCTTGCATTTTTATGAGAATGTGTAATCTCGATTCCTTTTGAATCTTTCTTCCCTTTTATCCATTGCCCTGAATGGTTAATCCCGCTTTCAGGTATCTCTCTTTTATCTCCAAGCCAAAAAGGAGTTTTATCTTCTGTTACAAGAACATTAGAGAAGATAACTTCATTAGGAGATGTTAAAACTTCCCATATTAAAGGATCATCCTTTACATTAACATTCTGAATAATTCCAAATATTCCGCTCTCAACATTTACTGCATAGACCTTGCCATTCCTCTGCCTTAAATATGCTATATCATCGCCTACAATGCTCTCCCCTCTCATCATAGCGGTTGATGTTTTCCCGCAGGCGCTTGGATATGCTCCTGTGAAATATGTAACTCTTCCACCAGGACCATGCACTCCCATAACCAGCATATGTTCAGCGAGCCAGCCTTCTTCTGATGCCTTGTTAATAGCAAGTCTCAGAGAGAGCTTTTTAAGTCCAACTGTGTTACCTGCGTATTGAGTATTTGTGCTATATACAATGTTATCTTCAAGATCCATATATATTCTGCGTTTGTCTATATCTTTGCTTACCATATTTTCCAGAGCACCGGCGCTATGCATAATCCTAAAGAAACTCTCAGAATTACCAATTCGTTCAAACTGTTTATACCCTTTCCTATAAAGAATATATTCCGAATGCGCAACATAACTGGAATCGGTTATCTGAACACACGGTATAGAGAATTCGGAAGCAGTCGGACCAAGACAGAAGAACAAAACCAGCATCTCCTTTCCAGCCATACTATTTTTTAGATATTCATGAACTTCTTGCAGCCCTTCTTCTTTGTCTATTGTATTGAAACTGGAACCAAGCTCCATTCCCTCAGAAAGAAGATATTTAGTTTGTGCTTTATCCCGCGCCTGATCATTGTAACCGTCGTAATGAATTGTGTGTCCATAAACAGCGAGTTTTCTTTCCTCTCCGGTTTCCAGTGCCTTATCTCTTATATACTTAGCGTCCTCATCGGAATCATCGCCGATAAAAACCGAATCAGGATTGCAAAGCTCTGCATACTTTCCAATAAAATCATGCAGCTTTGTATTATCCAATGCCATTAGTTTTTTATAACTTGTTTCTGTGCACTTTTTCTTAAGTAATTCGGTATATTTCTCTTGCATTATAAACCTCTTATTTATTTTAAAATTCCCACCTTTTTAAAGATCTGATTAGTATCCTTCACAAAAACAAATTTCATCTTTCTTCTTACATTTGAAGGAATATCATCAAGATCCTTTTTGTTTTCCTGCGGCATAATAACTGTCTTTATATTGCTCCTGTGAGCTGCCAGAACTTTGGATTTTATACCTCCTACAGGCAGGACGTTTCCCCTGAGCGTTATTTCTCCTGTCATAGCAATATCCTTTTTAACAGGTTTTTTAGTAAGCGCAGAAGCCAGAGAAACTGCCATTGTAACACCTGCAGAAGGCCCATCCTTTGGTATGCCTCCTTCAGGAACGTGAATATGTATGTCAATGTTCTTATAGAAATTCTTTACCAGCCCAAGTTCTTTTGCTTTAGAACGAACAAAGCTGAGCGCTGCCTGACCAGACTCCTTCATAACATCTCCTAACTGGCCTGTTAGAATAAGCTCTCCTTTTCCAGCCATTACAGCAACCTCTGTCGATAATATCTCGCCTCCAACCTCAGTCCATGCAAGCCCAGTGGCAACTCCAATCTCTTCTTTCTTTTCTTTTTTATTATATCTGAATTTTTTATTTCCCAAAAAATCAGAAAGATTACTTGGAAGTACTTTTATTTTTTTTGTTCTCTTTTTTTCAACAATCAATTTTGCTGCTTTTCTACATATAGATGCAATCTCTCTCTCCAAATTTCTAACTCCTGCTTCGCGTGTATAGTGTCTTACTATACTGAAAACTGTTTTATCCGGAATTTCAAGCAAGTTACTATTCAACCCATTGAGTCTTAGCTGTTTTGTTATTAAAAACTTGTTTGCTATTTTTGCCTTCTCTATCTCTGTATAACCCGAAAAATCTATTACTTCAAAACGATCAAGTAATGTCAGCGGGATATTATGAATGACATTTGCTGTTGCTATGAACATTACATTTGAAAGATTAAAATCCACTTCAAGATAGTGGTCATTGAATTCATGATTCTGTTCAGGGTCTAGTACTTCAAGCAACGCCGAAGACGGATCCCCACGAAAATCAACGCTCATTTTATCAACCTCATCAAGTAGAAAGACTGGATTTCTACTACCGACTTTTCGGAGTGATTGAATTATCTTCCCAGGCAAAGCTCCTATGTATGTTCGCCTGTGTCCTCTAATCGCTGCTTCATCCCTTACTCCGCCAAGAGAAACTCTTATGAATTTTCTCCCCAACGCGCGAGCAATGGATCTTCCCAGAGAGGTTTTTCCAACGCCAGGCGGTCCGACAAAGCAAAGTATTGGACCTTTAAGCTTCTTTACTAACTTTCTTACTGCAAGAAACTCCAGTATCCTTTCCTTAGCCTTTTTCAGTCCATAGTGATCCTGATTGAGAATTTTTTCGCTCTTTGCTATATTCAATTTATCCTGTGTCTCCTTGCTCCATGGAACCCCGATCAGCCAATCCAGATAATTGCGAACCACAGTTGCCTCCGGTGACATTGAATGCATCTTTGCCAGCTTTTCAAGCTCTTTATTCGCTTTCTCTTCAGCCTCTTTTGTCATCTTCGCTTTTTTTATTTTTGCTTTAAGCTCAGCAATCTCGTCCCCATCTTTTGAGCCTTTCCCCAGCTCCTTTTCTATTGCTTTCATCTGCTCCTGCAAATAAAATTTCTTTTGCGTTTTACCAATCTGTTCTGTAACCTGTCCCTGAATCTTCTTTTCTACGCCAAGAATCTCCACCTCTCCCATAAGTATTTCTATTATTTTTTTCAATCTGTCTTCATGCTGAAAGGATTCCAAAATCTGTTGTTTGTCCTCCATTTTAACCGTAAGATGAGAAGCAATCACATCTACCAATCTACCGGGCTGATTGATATTATTAATTGAGCTCAGAAACTCTTTGGGTATCTTAGAATTTAATTCTCCATACTTCTTAAATAATTTTATAACTGTTCTCATCAGGGCTTCTATTTCAGGCGTCTTTTCAGAGAGTTCTTTTACCTTTTCTGTTTTTACCTCAAATATTTCTTTTGTATTAACATATTTTATTATTCTTGCTCTATCTGTACCCTCTACCAGTATTTTAATAGAACCGTCAGGATTTTTTACAACCTGTAGGATTTCTCCAACTGTTCCAACTTCGTATATATCTTCAGGGGTTGGGTCCTCTATATGAGCATTCTTTTGCGCTGCCAGCAAGACCTTCTTTGATCCTGCCATAGCTTTTTCTACAGCAAGAATAGATTTGCTTCTGGCAATCCATAACGGGACTATCATGTACGGAAGCACAACAATATCTCTGATGGGAATAAGAGGGAATCTATCAGGCAATTTTTGTTTTCTTTCTGGTTATAACAATAGGTGAGTTTTTTTTATTGATCACATCTTCAGATATGATACATTCTTCAACATCTTCTCTTGAAGGAATATCATACATAATCTCAAGCATAACATCTTCTATTACAGAACGCAGTCCTCTAGCGCCTGTACCAAGTTCAATAGCCCGCTTGGCAATAAGAGAAATCGCTTCTTTTGTAAACGTTAATTTAACATTTTCCATTGAGAAAAACTTTTCAAACTGCTTAGTTAATGCATTCTTAGGTTTAATCAATATGTCTATAAGAGCTGATTTATCCAATTCATTCAAAATCCCTGTTACAGGCAATCTGCCAACAAATTCAGGAATTAGTCCAAATTTTATTAAATCCTCTGGAAGTAAGTTCTTCAACATACCCTGTTTTTCTATTCTTGAACTGCCCCTAAACCCAATAGTCCCCTTTCCTGCCCTTACCTGAACTATCTTATCCAAGCCATTAAATGTGCCTCCGCAAATGAACAGTATATTGGACGTGTTTACTTGAATGTACTTCTGCTGAGGATGTTTTCTCCCTCCCTGTGGAGGAACATTTACAACTCCGCCCTCAACTAACTTAAGCAAAGCCTGCTGTACACCCTCCCCTGAAACATCCCTGGTAATAGATATATTATCTGTGGTACGCGCAATCTTATCTACTTCGTCTATGTAGATAATGCCTCTTTCAGCTTTTTTTACATCAAAGTCTGCTGCATGGAGAAGCTTCAGAATTATGTTCTCAACATCTTCTCCGACATACCCTGCTTCAGTAAGAGTTGTTGCATCCGCAATGGCAAAAGGAACATCAATGATCCTTGCCAATGTCCTGGCAAGCAAAGTTTTTCCACATCCAGTAGGCCCAACGAGAAGAACATTACTCTTCTCAAGCTCAACATCACCTGGGTTAGCACTGTTTTTTATCCTTTTATAGTGATTATGAACTGCTACAGCCAAAATCTTTTTCGCTTTTTCATGACCAACAACATATTGATCCAACGCCTTTTTTATATTTACCGGCTTTGGTATAGAGATTTCTTTTTCCTTATCAATATTACGATGTTTCTTATCCGCTTTCAGCATATCATTGCACAAAAGAATGCACTCATCACAGATATAAGCATTTGTCCCTGCAATAAGCTTATTTACTCCCACTCGCGCCTTGCCGCAAAAAGAGCATTTCGGGAACTTCTTTTTTTCCATCACTTAATGTCTTCCTCAGCCCTCTTGATTTCTGAGCGGGCTATTTTAGTCACATATATTTCCACAGAGGTAAGATCCTTAATACCGAGCACATCACCCACATAGTTTTTTATAGAGTCCTGCAGCTTACTGGTAGATGACGGAATATCTACATCTGACTTTAATATCACCTTACTCTTTATTTGCAAACCGTTTTTAGTTGTATAAACCCTTGGAATAAGATCTTTTATTTCCTTGATCTCCAGCCCTCGTCTTCTTACGAACCCTTCTATGGCGCTGAATGCAACCTTTACTTTCCCATTAGAATTCTCAAACGAAAACACCTGCTCTTTCCTCAGCCTGAAACACGAGACACAAATCTGAATTATACTTAAAAGCACAAACAATGCCCCTGTGCAGCCAAGAACCATCTTTAGGTCTTTGTCAGCATGAAGTTCTTCAAGTGCTTGATAAGCTCCTTCAATAAAGAATTGCGGCGAAATATAAAACATAACAAGAAGTAAACCAACAACTAAAAGTACAAGAACTGAAAATGCGGCAATTAATCTAGTACCTAGTCTCTGCTCACTCATTTCTTCTCCTTTACTTTGTCCTGTTTGACAGATTCTTTTTTCTCTTTAGGGAAATGAATACCTCCCACATTAATATTGACCTTTGATACGGAAAGTCCGCTCATTTTCTCAACCTGTTTTTTCACATTTTGCTGAATCTGCAGAGCCACTTCAGGAATCTGCACCCCGTACTTAATAACAATAGCCAGTGTAATAGTAACCTCTTTTTCTCCAATCTCTACTTTCACACCTTTGTCCGCGCCTTTTTTACCAAATATCTCTGTAATGCCTCCAACAATGCCCTCGTTCATACAGGTAACACCAGGAATCTCCGTAGCCGCCATACCTGCAATGACTGCTACTACTTCATTGTTTATTCTGACTGTTCCCAAATCATTCTTCACTTCTCGTTCTTCTTCCATAACATCTCTCCCTTCATTTTTGTTCTTTTTTTAATAAATTTTCCACAAAATCAGTGGATATAACCCCTTCTTGAAAAGCAGGATCGCTAAAAACCAGTTTATGAAAATCGATGGTTGTCTTTATCCCATTTATTACATATTCATCCAACGCTCTCTGCATCCTTTCAATAGCCTGCACTCTATCCTCTGCCAGCACAATTAATTTACTTATCAATGAATCATAAAATGGTTGTACAGAATAGCTATTATACACATAACTATCTACTCTTATTCCAGGACCGCCAGGGGAATGATAACCTGTAATCACACCTGGCGATGGTAAAAATTTATTTTTCACATCTTCAGCATTTATTCTGCATTCTATCGCACATCCGCGTTGCTCTATGCTATCCTGCGTATATTGCAGTTTCTCTCCGGCAGCTATCTTTATCTGCTCCTTTACAATATCAACGCCAGTTACAAGCTCTGTTACCGGATGCTCTACCTGCAGCCTTGTATTCATTTCCATAAAGTAGAATCTTCCATTCTTGTCAAGCAAAAACTCCATAGTCCCGGCATTTGTGTAATTTACCTGCTTTGCTCCTGTTATAGCCATCTCTCCCATTTTTGCTCTTAATTCATCTTTTACTGCTGGAGCTGGAGATTCCTCTATCAATTTCTGATGTCTGCGCTGGACCGTACAGTCTCTTTCTCCAAGATGTATAATATTTCCAAAGTTATCGCCTAATATCTGAAATTCCACATGTTTTGGCTCTTCCAGATACTTTTCAATATACATATCTGAATTTCCAAATGCTGCATTTGCTTCTGCCTGCGCAGTCATAAGCAGGCTTACCAGTTTACCATCATTATGAGCTATTCTCATACCCTTGCCGCCACCTCCAGCAGAAGCTTTTATCATTACTGGATACCCTATTTTCTTTGCTACTTCCACTGCTTCTTCTTTGTCTTTTATAATCCCGTTACTCCCGGGCATAATTGGTAATCCGGCCTTTTTCATAGTCTGTAATGCTTCTGACTTATTGCCCATCAAGCGTATTATTTCTGGCGACGGACCTATGAACTTTATCTGACACGATTTGCATATCTCGGCAAAATGCGCATTTTCTGCAAGAAATCCATATCCTGGATGTATTGCCTCAACATCTGCTATTTCAGCAGCGCTGATTATACTCGGGATATTTAGATAACTATCCTTTGAAGATGCAGGACCTATGCATATTGCCTCATCTGCATACTGCACATGTAGAGAATCAGCGTCTACATCAGAATAAACAGCAACAGTCTTTATACCAAGCTCCTTACACGCCCTGATAATTCTAACAGCTATCTCGCCTCTATTTGCAATGAGTATTTTAGAAAACATATGCCTGAAATCCCTATTCTGGTTTTACGAGAAACAACGTCTGTCCAAACTCTACAGGCTGGCCATTATCAACAAGTATCTTTACTATGCGTCCTTTAACATCAGCTTTTATCTCATTCATCAACTTCATTGCTTCAATTATACATACAACTGTGTCTTCTCCCACATCTGTTTCAACATCAACGAATGGATCTGCATCCGGAGCCGGCGCTTTATAAAATGTGCCTACCATTGGAGTTTTAATTTCAATGAGCCCCTCATTTTTTTCTTCGGGTTTATTTGCATCTGCTCCACTCGATTCTGCTCCTGATACAGGTAATTGTGTTACAATAGTCGGCATGGAATGTCCTGGCTCTGGGTAGCGCTTAAGCCTGATCTTTGCGTCTTCTCTCTCTATTTCAAGTTCTGCTATATCTGCTTCTTTAAATACTTCAACGATTTCTTTTAATTCTTTGATATTCATTATTCGCCTCCTTATCTTCGAATTATATTGCTTCAGCCAATATTTGTCAAAATAAAAGGACTAAACTCTCTCAAGATACTTTCGGCTTCTTGTGTCAATTTTTACAACATCACCTTGATTTACAAAAATGGGAACCTGTATGACAGCCCCTGTCTCAAGAGTTGCTGGTTTAGATCCACCTGAGGCTGTATCTCCCTTTTTGCCGGGCGATGTCTCAGTAATTTTTAAGTTTACAAAGTTTGGCATTTCAACATTAACAAGTTTGTCTTCACAGTAGATACCTGTTATCTCGCATTCCTCTTTAAGAAATTCTACACTCTCGCCTATGATCATCCTGCTTATCGGCATTTGTTCATATGTCTTAATATCCATAAAATGGTAATCATCTCCTGAACTATAAATATACTGTAATTTCTTTTCCTCGACACGAACATCCTCTACGCTCTCTCCTGCCCTGAAGGTTTTGTCTGTCCCTGCGCCTGTCTTGAAATTTTTAAGTTTTGTCCGCACAAACGCCCCGCCCTTACCCGGCTTAACATGCTGAAAATATGTAACTGTAAACAACTCCCCGTTCAGTTTTATCACATTGCCGTTTCTAACATTATTTATTGATAGCATAGCAACTCCTTTATTTTTTTATCCGACGAAACATTTCTTTATAAACTTCTTCATCTCTACGCATGCCGACTTTTAAAACCAGAACTTGAATTAATTTCTTTTCTATACGATACACAACTCTGTAATGTGATATTTTTAATTTCCGATATCCTTTCAAGTTATTTCGAAGAGGAGCTCCGTATTTTTCAGGCTCAATGCTTAATTTTTTATAGATCGTTTTTAGAATAATGGAATGGTCTTGTTTATCTATTTTCTTAAAATCTTCTTTGAGAACAAGATGATGAATCTTTATCTTCCACATCGCAATCACTAAATTATTTCAGAAGGGTTTCAATATCAATATAATCCCTAGCCGTGCTGCTCTTGTAACGTTTATCAGCAATGAAGCCAAGAACAAGGTCTTCAGCAGTGTCCAATACATGCTGAATATGTTTATATTCTTCATTAGACATAATAACAGCAGCAGGTTTATGCCTTTTTTCGATAATCACAAGTCCTTTACGCGCTTTTTCAAGTATCTTCTCAATCCCTGACCTGAGCTCCGAAACCCCAACTAATGTAGTATTTTCCTTAATCGTTATCATAATATTTCCCTCCCGATTAGAACATACCATATGACAATATAAATGTCAATACATTCGCCAAATGAATTGCCATTTTATTTGGCTTTTTGTTGCACCAAAACCTCGCTTTTTTGTCATTGCGAAGGATGAAATCTTGAAGCAATCTCGTCTTTATAATATTCGTCTTCTTCCCATTTTGCAGGATTGTTTTTAATGTATTTGCGGATACGATTCAAAAAATTTTCATCACGGATAACATGCTCATAATAATTTCGCTGCCATAATTTTTGACCGGGGGAATTACGAAGTTCATTTATCCGTTTTGTGCCTGCCGATTTAAACGCCCGTACAATCGTCGGCAACGAACCGGATACTGGCAAACCAAATTGTTCCGTACGGGCACGGCGTGCCGTGCCCAAATCATTGATGACTATTATTCCATGTATATGATTCGGCATGATAACAAATTCATCTAATTCAATTTTATTTCGAATATGTGTCGATTTTATCCATTCGTCATTGACGATATTACCATATTCATTAAGGGCACAGCACGCTGTGCCCCTACGAATCTTGATTTCCCCAAATAATTGCTGCTTGTCATGCGTACATATCGTTACAAAATAATAACCATTTGATGCGTAATCATAATTCTTCAAACGTGTTGATTGGCGATGATGAATTTGAGAATCGTATCTTTTATTCTGAATATTCATATCCTTTCGTATAAATTCCCTTTTCCCCAGACAGTCTGTTGTGTTCGTATGCCGAACGTTCGAAATGAGCGGTTTTTGGAGCGGCTTTAGCCGCGGAAAAAATCCGCTCCATTGAGTTGTTAGAAGATTATTCAACCAAAACTTTTATTAAATCAACTGCAGTATTAAAACCATCTGAACAGATAATACGCAACAACAGTTTCTCTTTAGCATGAAAATATTCTACCTCCTTTTTAATGTTTTGTGCCTGGATAAAACTTGTTTCAGGTGTCCAATTTTTCCCGCTATCATTACTCGATTCCAGCCGATAAAACAGACAATCTCCGTCACGGTCTCTACCAATCCACTCGATATCAACAATACCAGTAATTTTAGAATTATCCTTTGGTTTTATAATCCTTACCGTTGGGGGATTTGGGCTACGTATCTGTTCGTATAAAATGACTTCATTTTTCTTAATCAATATTTTGTTCACTTCAGATGAGAAAGGAATAGAAAATGCAAACATTCCACTGTCAATAGTCCTGTCGCCGTCGTCCATAATTACAGTCATAGGGGATGTTCCAAACGTATGTTTTGTAATAACAGAACCTTTTGTGTCTAAGATTTCTATGGTATACTGACTTTCTTCGCCCGGTGGATCAAAAAGAGGATAATCTAACACGAAAGGCAAGGAAGATAGAAATAGTTCTTTTTCTGAATTTGGATCAAGATAACCTTGAACACATAAATATTGCTTTTTAGAAAGCAGCTCAGACTTCGCGCTATTTGCAAGCAAAATAAGAATCATTCCCAAAAACAATATACTAATTATTTTTACCTTACGCATTCCCCGCTCCTTTTTTTAATTTCTTCTAACATATATCATTGAACAGCTACCCTTATTTTGTTGTGATAGCAAATAATTATATAAAATATCAAGAAATCTTATTCAAAAATGACGTTTACAAAATCTCTATTATTTCTTTTGATGACTTTGTAATAATTCTATATCCATTGTCTGTTACCAGCACCATGTCTTCTATCCTGATGCCGCCCCATCCTGGAATATATATGCCCGGCTCAACTGTAAAAACCATACCGGGCTGTAATACTTCATTACTTCTGGATGATATAGCAGGAAGCTCGTGTATATCCAATCCAACACCATGACCGGTGCTGTGTCCAAAGTATTCACCGTACCCTTTGCCGGCTATGTAATCACGCACTGCTTTATCTACATATGATGCCTTCACTCCCGGCCTTATGCTCTCAATAGCAGTCTGCTGCGCTTCCAAAACAATATTGTAAATTTCTTTTTGCTTTGCTGTTGCTTTCCCTAGAAATATGGTTCTTGTCATATCTGAGTTATAACCCGAAAACACACATCCAAAGTCCATAAGAACAGTGCCGTTTTTTAATAAATCCTGCGATGGCGCTCCATGAGGAAGAGAACTCCTGCTTCCTGAAAGTGCTATTGTATCAAAGCTAATATTAGACGCGCCATTTCTTTTTACTGTGTACTCAATCTCTTCTGCAATATCTACTTCTCTCATACCAAGTTTTATAAAACCCAAGATATGTTTAAATACTTCATCACTGATTCTCGCTGCTTTTTTTATTAAAGCTACTTCTTCTTTAGATTTAATAGTTCTTAATTCTTCTATCATGTTTACTGCTGGTATAAGTTGATTCTCTGGCAATGACCTTTTGATATCTTCATATTGTTTAAAGATTATTGAATTTGATTCAAAACCAACTTTCCCATTTTTATGTTTCTTCAATATATCTCGTAACAATAAGTGCAAAGCCCTTTCTCTTTTGAGAATTTTCGCATTCTTTGTTTCCTTCTGCGCCTGTTCAAGATAACGAAAATCCACAATAAGATAAACCGATGCTGGAGTAATGAGTACAACGCCCTCAGAACCAGTAAAGCCTGTTAAGTAACAGCAGTTGCGAATATTTGTGACTATAAAAAAGTTTAGTCTCAAGTTATCCAGCCTGTGTCTTAGTTTTTTGATGCGCTCTTTGTACATATTACTCACGTGATTTTCTCATCTGCTCCGCCTTTGACAGCAGATTGCTCGCTTCCTCATTCCTGCCCATAAGTCTGTATACATATGCAAGATTTTTTAGATAGAAAGATTTTGTCGGATATAATTCTACGGCTTTTTCAAATTCTTTAATACCTTCTTCCATCATTGCACTGTTTCCTTTGCCTCTCATAATAAGAAGTTTTCCCAAAGCAAAGTGATAATGCGGCATATATTTATTGTGCGTTATTGCTTTTCTATAGTTGGCTATTGCCCCATCAAACCTATCCGATTGCTCTAATATCTTCCCCAATAAGGAATAGTACTGACTATTGGCCTTATCAAACCGTATTGCCTTCTCAAGTTCTTCTTCAGCAAGTCCAAGATTCTTACTGCGTAAATAATCAATCGCTCTACCCTTATGTATCTCTGCAATTGATGGTCTGACTAAAATAACAGATATTACGCATACAACTAAAAGCAAAAACACAGAAGATATTATTTTCGCAAAAAATGAATCAATTTTTATTATCTTTGTGCCTTTGTGCCTTTGTGCCTCTATCATCCCTATAAACAACCATATATTCATTGATATTCCAGGTACATAGAAATCAAAATCAACCAGATTATGGATCAAGAAAGCACCACATCCCATATACATACCTATAGTTACATATGCAGTACGAAACGTTCTCTTCCAACCCCTAAAAACCATAACCCATACCAATAAAAAACTTAATATTCCAAGTGTTCCTATCTCAGTCCAGAGTTGCAGAAAATTATTGTGTGCAAGCTGCACCTCTCTTGCCTGCGGGACCTTGTACTTTGGATAAATGCTTCCAAATGTACCTATCCCACTGCCAAATGGAAAATCTCTAACCATACCCGGACATGCTTTCCAGTAATTTAACCTTACTTTGAAAGAGCCCGAAGTGTCACGGATCATATGAGTTTTGTTAGTGATTTTTAGAAACATTGCGGAGAATATAATCAGCCCAACTATTGCCAATATTGAAACCACATAAAACTTCTTCTTATTCCCGAATTTCTTATACATCAAAATTAAAATTAATACTAAGCCCAATAGTAAGAATATTCCCCACCCTCCCTTGGAATATGTGAGGTAAAGACATAAAATAACGCTTGCCGCTACTACACTAAGCAACAATTTATGAAAAGATTTAGAAATAAAAAATAGGGAAATACAAAGAGGCAGTATTAACAAAAGATATCCTGCTAATGCGTTTGGATAGACAAAGGTTGAAAAGATTTCATTCATACCCAATCTGGAAAGAACTCCCGGATGAAATTGTATGTCTTGCTGAAGAACCCAGTTTCTTGTCTCATTTAACCCCCAGAAATACTGATAAATACCATAAAGAGAAACAACGGTTGCTGCCAGTACCAAACATGCTATGATTACAAAAACTTGTTTCTTTTTTTTAATAATATTTATGGCTAAAAAACACAGTAAAATATTTGGAACAATAATATAGGCTTGTTTTAAACTGACATTAAGATTAACTGAGTATATGCAGGATAAAACGACGAAGAAAGCAAAACTTAGTATCGGAATATATAGAGAAGTTCTAACCAGTTTGAATTCACCAAGCCAGATGCACTTAATAAGCCAGATTGTCAATATCAGTAAAATTATAAGCTGACATACAGTATTTGACCATGGATAGCTTATTCCTGAAACTAACGGTCTAAATAGAACGAGAAATGCCAGAAATCCTGTGCTGAGCCAGAGAGCTATTTTCTCAATTTTGTTTCTATTCATTTATAGATTTCAATATTTTCTTTTTATCCTTCCTTATCCTGTCCAGAATCCCGTTAACAAATCCTCCGCTATTCTCTGTGCTATATTTCTTGGCCAGATCCACTGCTTCATCGATGGATACGACATCAGGAATATCATCTCTAAAGAGTATCTCATATATAGCCATTTTCATTATGCTTTTATCTATAACTGCTACTCTGTTTATCTCCCAGTGCTCCAGATACTCCCCAAGAAGTTTATCAATTACCTCTCTATTTGCAAGTACTCCTCTAAATAAGTCCTCTGCAAAATCTGCTGTATTTGATTTGGTTCGTTCAGTATCAAGTCTAATAATATTTTCTATAGCTCGCTTTATATTCTTATCGTCAGAAAATTCTTCTCTATAGAGCAGAGTCAGAACAAGTTCTCTTCCTTTTCTCCGACTTCCCATTTACTTCCCTATCTCGTCAAACAAATTTACCATTTCAATTGCTGAGAGAGCAGCGTCTCTGCCCTTGTTCCCTGATTTTGTTCCTGCTCTTTCAATTGCCTGTTCCAATGTATCGCAGGTAATTACACCATATATCACAGGTACTCCTGTAGATAGAGAGATTTGTCCTATTCCCTTTGTTACCTGTGAGCTTATATAATCAAAGTGAGGTGTGCCTCCGCGAATCAATGCGCCGACACAAATAATACTATCGTACTTCTTGCTCTTCGCCATCTTATCTGCTGCGTATGGAATCTCAAATGATCCGGGCACCCAGGTAACAGCTATTTCTTTATCCTTAGCGCCGTGACGCTTTAGTGTATCTACGCATGCATCCAGCATCTTTGATGTAATGAACTCGTTGAACCTTGATACAACTATACCAAACTTCTTTCCCTCAACAACCATTTTCCCTTCATACACTTTCATCTCGTTAGCCCTCCTTGTTTTTGATCTTTTTGTTTGTTATTTGTCATTTGGAATTTGTTATTTTACTCTATATATGTCTTAGTATATGCCCTAATTTCTCTTTCTTTGTCTTGAGATATTTCTTATTCTCATTAGTTGGTTTAATTTCAATGGGGACTCTCTCTGTAACCTTTAGTCCATAGCCCTGCAATCCAATAATCTTCTTCGGATTGTTTGTTAAGAGACGTATAGTTTTTAGTCCTAAATCTGTCAATATCTGAGCTCCAATTCCATAATCTCTTAAATCCGGACGAAAACCAAGCTCTACATTTGCTTCAACTGTATCTAATCCATTGTCCTGAAGATTATACGCACGTAATTTATTTGCAAGGCCAATTCCTCTTCCTTCCTGAGACATATAAAGAAGAACTCCCTCGCTTTGTTTTTGAATTTCTGTTAATGATTGAGATAACTGCTCCCCGCAATCACATCTTAATGATCCCAATATATCTCCTGTTAAGCATTGGGAGTGGACTCTTACAAGCACATCCTTCTTATTTTTAAGATCTCCTTTTACAAGTGCGACATGAACAGAGTGATCTATTATGTCTTCATAGGCAATGAGCCTAAATTGCCCGTATTTTGTCGGTAGTTTTGTTTCTACAATTCTCTTGATTAATTTTTTAGATTTTCTCTTATATTTTATCAGGTCAGCTATTGTACATATTTTCAAATTGTACTGTTTTGCAAACTCAATAAGCTCAGGAACCCTTGACATGGTTCCGTCTTCATTCATTATTTCACAAATCACACCTGCGGGATATAATCCAGCCAGCTCTGCCAAGTCCAAAGATGCCTCTGTATGCCCGGCTCTTTCCAACACACCCCCAGCTTTAGCCTTTAAGGGGAAAATATGCCCGGGCTTTGTTAAGTCAGCTGATCTTGTCTTAGAATCTATAAGTGTTCTTACAGTTAATGCCCTGTCATAAGCTGATATACCTGTTGTTATGCCTTCTTTCGCATCAACTGACACTGTAAATGCTGTATCCAGCCTGTCGGAACTATCAGGTACCATAGCATTGATTTTTAGCTCGCTCAGCCGTTTTTCTGTCATAGGAACACAAATTAAACCCCTGCCATGCTTTGCCATAAAATTAATTCCATCCGAAGTTATCTTCTCTGCTGCTATAACTAGATCTCCTTCGTTTTCCCTGTTCTCATCATCCACTACAATAACAAATTTCCCTTCTTTAATCTCCTCTATTATCTGCTGTATCGTATTGAATCTATATTTTTTCATATTTAGATTATCCCTTTATCTTCTAGAAAATTCATATCTATCTTTTTAGTCTTCTCTTTGATAAGTTTCGCAACATGCTTTCCCAATATATCTACCTCTAAATTAACTACATCCCCTCTTTTTTTATTGTCCAGCGTCGTAGCACTGATGGTATGTGGAATAAGCGCGACTTTAAAACTTCTTTTATAAACTTCGGCAACTGTCAAGCTCACCCCGTCAACAGCTATAGAACCTTTCTCAACAACATAGTTCATAAGTTCATCTTTTGTCTCTACTTCAAGAATTGCACGAGAACCAGGAACTGCGGATATAATAGTTCCCGTATTATCAATATGTCCCAGAACAAAATGCCCGCTCAATTGATCCCCCGCACGCAGAGGTTTTTCAATATTAACCTTGTTCCCCACACGCAATAACCCAAGATTTGTTCTTTGCAAAGTCTCATTAATCACATCTGCTGAAAAACCTTCTCCATTTATTTTTGTAATGGTTAAACAAACTCCATTAATTGCAATGCTATCTCCTATATTTGAGTTCTTTATGCTTTTTGTCCCAATACAGAGTTCGCAAGATTGAGAGGTCCTCTTTATTCTAATAACACTACCTATTTCCTGAATTATTCCAGTAAACATATATTTTACCTGTCCGGTGTTACCAGTTCGGATACCCTTCTATCATTATATCGTCTTGGAATCTTCTGACTCTAATATCCTTCAGGGAAACAGCATCTTTTATCTTACTTACTCCCCTGTTCCCAAAAGGAACGAATGCCTTTTCTCCCCCTATTATTTTTGGGGCAATAAAGGCAAAAATTCTGTCTACTGCTCTTTCTTCTATAAATGAGGATATCACTCTTGATCCCCCTTCAACAAGGACACTCGCAATGCCTTTTTTGCCTAGTTTAGTAAGCAGGTCGCAAATATCGACAAAATTATTTTTATCGCTTTTACAACATATTACTTCAAGCCCCATTTGTTTCAATTTTTTAACATTGGACTCAGGAGCTCCTTTTGTAACTGCAATAATGGTAGGGGCTTCTCTAGTGTTCAAAACCCTTGATTTCAGTGGAATATTTGCATGAGAATCCAATATTACTCTCTTTGGTATTTTATTTACAACCCTACAGTGTCTTGGTGTAAGACGAGGATTGTCTTTAATAACAGTACCTGCTCCAACAAGAACTGCGTCTGAGATACTTCTTAACCTATGCACAAACCTTCTGGATTTATCATTGCTTATCCACTTAGAGTCACCTGTTTTTGTGGCAATTTTACCATCAATACTCATTGCATATTTAACTGTAACAAATGGCAGTTTAGTTGTTATATGTTTGATATAAACCTTATTGAGTTCCTTTGCTTGTTTTTCCATAACTCCGCATACAACCTGAATATTAGCCATTTCTAATGCTCGCATGCCCTTGCCTTCTACTAATGGATTTGGATCCTTCATTCCTATTACTACTCTGCCCAATTCATTTTTAATAATAGAAGGCACGCACGGAGGTGTTTTTTTATTAGTATGCGCACATGGTTCCAAATTTACATACAATGTCCCACGCCTTGTCTTTTTACCAGCGTCTTCAATAGCACAAATCTCTGCATGAGATGCTCCATAATGCATATGATATCCTCTCCCAACAATCTGCCCGTTTTTAACAATAAGCGCTCCGACCATTGGATTAGGAGATGTATGCCCCTCTCCTTTCTTTGCCAGGGCTAAAACCAGTTTCATGAATTTTATATCCTCGTTAATCATTTAATTCCACAATCTAAAACTAAAAAAATCCCAAATTTCTTCGGGATTAAACCAGTTTCTCTTTTATCCTCTCCCATCCAGACTATACTGTCGGCTACGGTCTTGAACCGTATCAATTCTGTTCCTGCACAATTACAGGAACCAAAACTTGCGGGCTTTCTTCAATAACAAGAAGGTTCACCGCCGGTAGGGACTCTCACCCTTCCCCGAAGACATATATATGATAGCAAATTTTTCTTTCATGTCAAGCAGCAAAGGTTGAAAATGCAAATTTTCTCTTGAGTTATAGACTAGAAAAGTGTTAAATGTAGCTGCCTTTAATACTGAAAGGACATGAAAGGGACATGGTTAGGGAAAAAAATTGGAGAAAGATACTACTAGGGTTAGGTCTTGACAATAAAGATGGTCACAAGCGATTTACGAAAGGCTATAATTTCTATCTCGTAGGCGGTTCTGAAGACACGCATAATACAATGCAGGAAAAGGCAATAAAGCTTAATGAACAACTTAAAAAACGCGGAAAGACTCTAGACAACATAAATAAAAAAGAGTTTCATGAGATTGCTGATAAAATAGGCTTGCAGATGCCTGATGACAAGAATAAAAAATCAAAATCGTCATAGCATAGCTTACCAACATTGAACAGACGGATAACAATTCATTATACAAACAACTCTACAGTTATGATCAGCTGTAAGAGAAACTTCAATAGGCATAGTATTCGACTGCATAACATGTTTAAAAATGCCCCTGAACATGTCCTTGATGCTGTACTTAAGATATACACTCGCTTCACAAGAAAAAGCACACGTACTGCGTGCAGAAAAATAATAAGAAATTTTATAGCCCAAAATCAGCATAGAATAGTATGTAAACCAAAAACCCGCAGAATCCTAACGGATCCAGTTGGCAAGGTGTTTAATCTTAGAAAAATCTACGACAATCTAAATAGCGAATATTTTAGTAGCAGACTAAACATTGATATTACATGGTCGCATAGACCTAATAAAAGGCTTATGGGAACATGGAAAGATACAGGATTAGAAAAAAACCTCGTAAGAATTAATCGACTTCTTGATACTAAAAAAGTTCCCACGTACTACATCAACTACCTGGTTTATCACGAAATGCTGCATGAGGTATTTAAACAAAGGGTTGTCAATGGCAGGATACAAAGACATCCTAAAGAATTCAGAAAGCTTGAACGGAATTTCCCTTTATACAAAAAAGCATGTGAATGGCAAAAGGAAAGCTTAATCGCAATACTGCTTCAGTAAAGAATACTACTAAAGCCAATGTCAGATGTAATGAACTGTTATTTTCCTTTTTCAACTTTCTTCTTCAGCTCATCAAGTTTCTTAAGCGCCTGAAAAGGAGTCATATTCTCTGTATCTAAATCTTTTATCTCATCCACAACAGGATGATAATCTATTGGAGTAAAAAATGTAAGCTGAGCAGGTTCTTTTGCGAATTTAGGAAGACCATCTTTAGAGATTGTCTCATTCTCTAAATTAACCAAAATATCCTTTGCCCTTTCTATGACCTCTTTAGGTAAACCTGCAAGAGACGCAACATGGATACCATAGCTCTTATCTGTTGGCCCTTCAACTATCTTATGGAGAAAAATGACTTCGTTATTCCATTCCTTTACTGAAACATTATAATTCTTTGCTCTTTCCAAAGTGAGAACTAGTTCTGTCAATTCATGATAGTGAGTGGCAAAAAGAGTTTTTGCGCTAACTTTTGGGTTATTATGTATATATTCCGCCACCGCCCATGCAATGCTAACACCATCAAAGGTACTTGTGCCCCTTCCTACTTCGTCAAGTATTATTAAACTGTGCGGAGTAGCATTGTTGAGTATATTTGCTACCTCATTCATCTCTATCATAAATGTGCTCTGTCCCTTTGTCAGATCATCTGATGCGCCGACTCTGGTAAATATTCTATCAACTGTACCGATCTTTGCGCTTTTCGCAGGTACAAAGCTGCCGATTTGCCCCATGAGAACAATGAGAGCAACCTGTCTGATATAAGTTGACTTGCCTGCCATGTTTGGCCCTGTAATTATCAGCACCTGCTGGCTGGAATTATCAATATATGTATCATTTGGAACAAATTTACTTCCGATATCTAATCTCTCAAGAACAGGATGTCTACCCTCAATAATCTCTATAACATCAGAATCTGTAATTTCAGGTTTTACGTAATTATTTTGTATGGCTACTAATGCAAACGAACTTACTGCATCCAGAATGCCAATAGCGCGCGCTATTTTCTGAATGGTCAAAGTGTGTTTTCCCACTTTTATGCGGATATCAGTAAATATCTTATATTCTGCTTCATTAATTCTTTCTTCTGCCCCAAGAACAAGAGCCTCTTTCTCCTTCAGTTCCGGAGTTATAAACCTCTCACTGCTTACAAGTGTCTGCTTTCTGATATAATTATCAGGCACCATATTCAAGTTTGTTTTTGTAATTTCAATATAGTATCCAAAAACCTTATTGTATCTTACCTTCAGAGATTTTATTCCTGTTCGCTGAATCTCTTCTACCTGAAGTGATTTGATCCAGTCCTTTCCTCCCTTACTGACCTGTCTTATTTCATCAAGATCAGGATCAAATCCCTGCTTGATAATATTTCCATCCCGAATACTGATCGGAGGTTCATCAACAATAGCTCTATCAAGCAAACTAACCAGTTCGGAGACGTCCTGCAAGTCTTCACACACATTTTTCAACACCTGTATTTTAGATTGTTTGATTATCTCTTTTATTTGAGGAACCTTTTTTAGTGATTCCCTGAGACCTATCAGATCACGCCCGTTAGCCAGACCGCAATTGACACGGCTGATTATTCTCTCCATGTCAGAGATATGTCTGACGCTGGCTCTTATCTTATCATTGATGTCTGCAGAATTCATAAATTCATTAACAGCATCAAGCCTATTATTAATCTCCTTTGAGTTTCTCATAGGCTGTATAACCCAGGTTCGTAAGAGACGCGCTCCCATTGGAGTACGAGTTTCATCCAGTATATCCAGCAAAGTTCCCTTCTCTTCATGTGTATGTATGGTTTCAACAAGTTCAAGGTTTTTCTGAGTAGCACTATCCAGTATCATAAAGTCTGACGTTGAATATATCTTGAAATCATTTATGTGTGTTGGCGAAATTTGCTGTATATCCTTTATGTACTCAAGAAGCGCTCCTCCACAACATATTGCAGTGGGAAAATCCCTGCAACCGAAGCCGTCCATTGACTGTGTTTTAAAATGCTGTGTAAGTACACTGTTTGCACTTTCTCTATCAAAGTGCCAGTCATCATAAGGTGTTAAAACAGGACAGGATATACTAATATCTTCTTTAATCTTTCCCTTTTCCATTAAGGAATTTGGAAGAACAATTTCTTTTGGACTGACACGGCGAACTTCATCTAAAAATTTTGCATAATCAGAAAACTCTGTTGCTTTAAACTCACCCGTTGACAAATCCGAGATTGCAAGCGCAAATTTTTTATCCGATAATACCACCGCTCCAAGATAATTATTGCTTTTCGCATCAAGCATAGAGCCTGAAAGAACCGTACCGGGCGTTATTGTTCTTACGATCTCTCTTTTAACAAGTCCCTTTGCTTTTTTTGCGTCTTCAACTTGTTCGCAGATAGCAACTTTATGGCCGCTTTTTATTAATTTTGCTATATAGTTTTCTGCGGCATGATACGGAATGCCGCACATAGGAATCTTTTTCCCTTCTCCTCCATCGCGAGAAGTCAGAGTAATCTCAAGAATCTTTGATGCAAGCTTTGCATCATCAAAGAACATCTCATAAAAATCCCCCAGCCTGAAGAAGAGAATCGTGTTTTCATTGTTCTTTTTTATACCTAGATACTGCCTGAGCATTGGAGTAAGTTCTGACATTATCTTACTTTCAGCGTTGCAAGGCTTATAAGAGCAAAAATTATAGATACTATCCAGAATCTAATTGTAACCTTTGGTTCATCCCAGCCTTTTTTTTCAAAATGATGATGCAATGGAGCTATTAAAAACACTCTTTTCCCTGTCGTACGAAAGGAGATGATCTGAATAATAACGGATATAGCCTCTATAACAAAAATACCTCCGGCTATGACCAGCAATATCTCCTGTTTTACAATCACAGATACAAAACCAAGCGCCCCACCTATTGCAAGGGAACCTGTATCCCCCATGAATATCTCTGCAGGATAGCAATTGAACCAGAGAAAACCCAGACTTGCTCCTACCAGAGCGGCGCAGAACACAGCAAGTTCTCCGCTTCCAACAACGTTTATAATATGCAGGTATTTACTGAATACTACATGTCCGCACAAATATGTTACTATAATGAACGTAACAGAAACCATCATTGTGCATCCAATAGCTAGTCCGTCAAGCCCATCCGTAAAATTAACTGCATTTGAAGCCCCGACAATAACCAGCATAACAAACGGAATATAGAAATAGCCTAAATCTATAAAGAAACTTTTGAAAAATGGGAATCCAAGCTTTGTGGCAAACTCGGAATTTACCGGATTATAATAAAGATAGAGGCCTATAACACCAGCAATAATGAGCTGGCCTAATAATTTTGCGCTTATCTTAAGTCCTTTGGCATTCTTTTTATGTATTTTTAGATAGTCATCAATAAAGCCAACCCCGCCCAGTCCCAGAGTTATGAGTAAAACAAGCACTACGTATCTGTTTGTCAAATCAGTCCATAATAATGTGGTAATCAGCAAAACCAGAATTATTAGAACCCCGCCCATAGTGGGAGTACCTTGTTTCTTTTGATGAAGAGTGAACAGATCAGGACATTCTCCCCTTCTGATATACTGTCCGATATTCAACTCCTGCAATTTTCTTATAACCCATGGACCTAGAAATATACTCAACAAAAGCGCAGTTGCAGCTGCACCTCCTGCGCGGAATGTAATATACTTAAAAACATTAAACCCGCCCCATACATTGCCGAGAGAATAAAAAAGATAATAAAACATTATAATCCCTTTAATATTTCAAGTATGTTCTCAAGATGCATTGCTCTTGAACCCTTTAATAACAGAGTATCATTACTTTCCAGTATGCTCAATAATTTTTCTTCAACCTTCTCTGTGTTTTCGAATGAGAATATCTTGTTTCCATTGAGCCCGTTCTCTTCTGCAGTAACAGCTGATAATCCAGCTAGTTTTCCTATAGTTATAAATATGTCTATTTGAGATTCCAAAACAAGTTTTCCAATCTTTTTATGCTCTGACACCTCGCAGGCACCAAGCTCAAGCATATTACCAAAAATAAAAACTTTTCTGCCCTTTGAATTAATATTCCCAAGCACTTCTAAAGCTGCTCTGGTTGAAGCCGGGTTTGCATTATATGCGTCATTTATTACAGTAATATCTTTTACCTTTATTGTTTGCATTCTCATCTTCGGAGACTTGAAGTCCCCCAAACCGTCTCTCACAAGATTTATATCTTTAGAAAACTGCAAAGAGACACTGGCAGCAGCTAATGCATTATACACATTATGAATTCCGGGTACAGGCAGAGTTATTTTAACAGCGTCATTTAAAAGAAATTTTGTTCCTGTAGACAATAAACTAATATCCTTAGCCATAACATCAGCCTTATTCTTTATGCCAAATGATATAACCCTGCATTTTGCACTGGCTTTGAGAAAGCTAAAATATTTATCATCTGCATTTAGAATCGCGACACCTTCCTTAGGAACAAAATCCAGCAGCTTTGCCTTTGCATTTACCAGATTCTTAACTGTTTTAAAATACTGCATATGAGCTATATTTATATTCGTTATAACTGCAATATCCGGACAGATAATCTCTCCAAGATTTTCCATTTCTGTATATGAACTTATCCCCGTCTCAAAGATACCGACTTCGCTATCCTTTGATAGTCTAAACACTGTAAGCGGAACCCCAACTTGATTATTATAATTCCCAATAGTCCCTGTTATTCTAAGCTTCTGAGAGAGTATGCTCTCTGTCATATCCTTAACAGTGGTCTTCCCGTTACTGCCTGTAATGCCAACAATCGGAATATCAAATTTTCCCCTATAATATTTTGCTAAATCTTGGAGTGCTTTAAGAGTATCGCCTACTTTGATAATAACAGAAACTGAATTCTGAGTGTCCGGAGACAGACTGGAAAGAATAATCCCTGATGCGCCATTTTTTATGGCATTACCGATAAAATCGTGCCCATCAAAATTCTCTCCCTTAATTGCAATAAATAAGTCACCTTTTTTTATACTGCGGGAGTCTATTGATATGCTTCTAATCTGGAAATTTTTATCGCCTTTGACAAGCTTGCCTTTGGTAGCTTCTATTACCTCGTTTACATACAATGATTCCATACTGACAATCTACTACATTTTGGGAATTTAATAAATAGACTTTCGTATAAAATTGTCCCTTCCGTAAATATAACAGAAAACGAAGTATTTGTAGAATTTTTTATTGAATTATGTCTAAAAATCTGGTTGATTGATAGGTAATCCACGAGAGGCTCTTAAATTAAACCATCTTAAAACACCTAAATTACGGATAGTTTCAGCAACATCATTTTCATTTAAAGGCGGTTTGCGTTTTTGTTTCCACCTCATTACTTCATTTAAAACATCTTGCTCTGCTATCTCGCCTTCCTTATTCAATTCTTTTTCAATAAATAAAACTGTCGCCACAACTTCTGCTTTATGTGTATCCAAACGTAAAAACAAATCAGCTGTTTTATCAATTAAACCACCCCATTTTTTAATGTCTTCGCTATATTTATCCCGAGCGAGAGAATAATCTAAACCTGGACGAACTCTATACATTCTCCCTAGTTTTTGTTCTTGAATTAAGCCCGCATTTGCTAATCTTCTCTTTACGCTATCCAACTCACGACAATACGGACCAAAAGATGCTCTCACATAATTCAACTCTGTCGGTAAACCTAAAGCAGTTGCAACATAAGCAATTTTTTGAAATATAGTACGTCCTACCGGCATATGATACTTTTGTTGTTCAATGCGATAAATAACTTCAGCTAAAATTACCCACGCTGGGTTCAATTTTTGTAATATTCTCATACCGGATCCGGTTCGTTTCAAACTAAATTCTTTTGACAAAAACTCAATCGTTAATTGCGATGGACGAGTGCCATATGGCGCATACATCTTCACAGGGATATCCCACTTGGATACGTATTTATAAATAAGCGGACCAACTGATTCCCAAAGTAATTGCCCATTACCACACCCAAGAGGAGGAATTGCAATAGACTCAATGTTCCACTCTTTATACTTTTCAGACAAAAGTTTTAACCCTTTTTCAATGTCTTCAATACGAGAAGCCGCACGCCAATGGGTTTTTGTAGGGAAATTGATTATTTGAGGAGAAAACATTCCTACTTCAAATAAATACGGTATTCCCGGCTTAACACTTTTCCGTTCGCACCGTGTAACATAATCCTTAAACATCTCAGAGAAACGCTTTTTAAACTCTGCGGCAATCCCTTTCCCCATTATTCCCACGCAATTAACAGTATTAACAAGTGTTTGTGCCTCCGAATTAAAAATGTCACCAATTAAAACTTTCATAATTATCTCTTATTTAGAAAAATAACTCACTTTTTATTATAGCATTCAAATTTGGTAAATTACACAATTTATTTAAGGCCGTATTATTAGCAACGTATGCGCCAATAATGTAATCCGGATGAACGTAATCTGGCACTAACACTTCCGCACATTTTATCCCTTTTAAACGCTCTTGTTCTAAATAATCACTGTGCAACCAAAATTCCGCATAAACTTCATTCTTATCTAACAGTGTAATCCCTTCATCCACAGGCTTGAACCAACATTCTCTTGCCGCATTTTTATCCGTTACTATAACGCCTTCAATATTTAAAACTGAACTATCTATTCTGAGAACACAAATTTCATTATTTTCTGACCTTCGTACGCTTAGCATAGGATTATGTGCGTCAAAATACAAATTAGCATAATCGTGCAAACTTTTATTAATACCTAGTATCTTCTTTCTTGCCCTACGCTCCTGCACTCCACTTTCAGAAATATCACGAAAATTAATGTTTCGTGATTTATTATGCGACAATATCCCTCTCTTTAGAACTGAAGAAACATTCTCGATATATGTAATGAAATACAATTCTACAATATCACTTTTATTCATAAATTATTTCTATCTCTCATACGTATACTACTTCGTTACCGACAATCTACTACATTTCAGGAATTTAATAAATATTTTAATTGCTTGTTCCAACAAACAGATGAAGCAGTCTGTTGTCCACTCCACCGCAACCGCTTGCTTTAGCTGGCGGTTATCTGTAGATTTGGTGAGAGCAAGAATTTTCGTTATTTAGAAGCAATCTCTTTGTCATTCTCCTGCTTGATTGGGGAATCCGGGTATTTAAGGGATTGAGTAAATTTATCTCCGAGTCTTAAGAAAAATGGGATGTGTCCCTACGTAGAGATGAGCGACGGCGAAACGCCGTTCGCTCGATCGCATTGTTAGAGGTTTTTAGTTTCTAAATATGACTTTTTTGTTACAACAAAACTCCCTGCAATAAAATCGTGAATTGCCCTTTTCTTTTTATTAAATAACACAGCACCATAGTCTACACAAACAAACAGGCCAATTATTGTTTGCAGTTTATTGTACATCCCTCCATGTTGTTGATATAGTTTTCCAAGTTCTAAAAAAGTTAATTTCATCGGTAACTCTACATATGAATTTGCTACATTATAAAGTAACAAAACCGTATTTATTGAAATAATTATTGCAGGGAGAGCTCTAAGAATAGCTCTTTTCCAATCTAAATAATCTCCATTTTTGTTAACAATCCTTGCTTTTATCAATAATTTGCCAGGTGTGCCTCCAAACTTAACAACCAAATAAAGAAAAATTAAGGTCCATACTATTGAAAATGTTGTAGTAAACATAATACTTCGATTTTTAATCTCCCAATACATCAAGGGCATAGTGATGGGAATAAATATCCAGCTAATTGCAGCATCGATAAGTTTCGTTAATACACGTTTCCAAAATCCAATAAATACAAATTCTTCTGTTTTATTCATATTGTTTTCCTCCTCCAACATCAATCATTGAACGTTTACTGCTACTTTAGCTCAAACTGCTTGAAACCTCGTCATCAAAACGAACTACGGAACTATCTTTTTTATTTCTTCTTCAAAAAAACTCTTTCGCTTTTTTCTAATAAGGCCAGAATATCTTTGGCTCCTTTGACGAAAGTTTCTTCAAACATAACACATCCTTTCTTGGTATATCTAATATCAAAGCCCAAAAATTAGCAGTTTTTTGAGAATATCCGCGAAAATTAGATAATGCATTTTTTATATCTCTTTTTTCAAAATTCTTCCACATCCAATCAACAGCATTCTCATCGCCATATTCCAGAAGACGCTTTAGAACATATATCTTGCGAGTTTCAAGATTAATCTTATCAAAATCAATATCCCAAAAATATTTCTTTAGGAATTCTGGCTTGTCTTTACTTACGATTTTTCTCATACCCCAAACACCCTGACCCGCTTTATTGTTACCGACTCTTTGGTCTTAAATTATACCATAGCCTCGCATAAAAACCTATATTTTACCCAATATCTCTTTCACAACCTGCCTGTCGTCAAATGGAACAACTGTGTTTTTTAATACCTGATAGGTCTCGTGCCCTTTACCCAGAATCATTACCATGTCATTCTCTTTAGCAAGCTCTATAGCTCTCTTAATAGCGCTTTTTCTGTCCGGTATAATCTCAAGAACAGAACTGCTGGTGTCTTTAATACCCTGAATAATTTCTTCAATAATCTTCATAGGCTCCTCAGTTCTTGGATTATCAGAGGTAATGATAATATAATCGCTTAGTTCTGAAGATATCTTTCCCATTTGCGGACGTTTCAACTTGTCTCTGTCTCCCCCGCATCCGAACACTGTTATTATTCTGTTGGGTTTTAACGCTTTTGCAGCACTAAGAACTTGTTTCATACCGTCCGGGGTATGAGCATAGTCAACAATAATGCAAAAACCCGCATTTGCGGTTATTTTTTCAAACCTGCCGGGAACTGATTTTAAGCTTTTCAGTCCGGATTTGATTTCACTGAGAGATAAACCAAAAGCTAACACAGCGCTTGCGCCTGCAAGCGCATTATAGATGTTGTATCTACCTGCAAGATTAATCTTTACCTCTATGCTTTCAGAGCCTATATGAAGTTTAAAACATGAACCATTAAGGGTTGATTCTATATCAGTTGCATACACAGATGCGTTTGTATTTAATCCATAGGTAATAGTCTCAACCTGGCATACATCAATAAATCGTTTATTTGCAGGGTCGTCTATATTTATAATAGCTTTTTTAGTAGTATTCTTTTTACTGTTCTTTCCCATTTGTTCAAAGAGCTGAAGCTTTGTATCTTGATATTTTTCTAATGTTCCGTGGTAATCTAAATGTTCAGGTGTTAGATTAGTAAAAACACATGTGTCAAATTCAATTCCGGCTATCCTTCTTTGAGCAATTGCGTGAGAGGAAACCTCCATTACAGCATACTCTATATTTGCCACTAACATCTGATGGAGCAATGCTCTTAATTGAATTGGGCCTGGTGTGGTATTTACAGCAGGTATGATCCTGTCGCCTATTTGATAATTGATTGTTCCAATTATTCCAGTTTTGTGGCCTGCTTTTCTAAGAATTTGATCAATAAAATAGGTAGTTGTTGTCTTGCCATTAGTTCCTGTTACACCAATAATGTTCATTCTATTTGAAGGATAGTTATAGAATTCATCTGCTACTATGGGAAGGATCTTCTTTGTATCAGTCACCCTTACTATCGTTATATCCTTTAGCACTTCCACATCTTTTTCTACTATGATGGCAACGGCTCCTCTGGAAATAGCATCGTTAATAAAATTATGTCCGTCTACCTTTGGCCCTTTAATACTAATAAATATAAAACCTCTCTTTACGTTGTTGGAATTAGAAGCTATTCCATTAATCTCAATATCCTTCTTACCGGATATAGTAAAGCTCCCTAAATTAGAAATTAGTTTCTGTAATTTCACTATTACTCTCCTTGATCTGGAAAAACATTAAGATATCTTAGCACATCCTGCGCAACATTCTTAAATGCAGGAGCTGCAACAATAGATCCATAGTATGCTCCATGAGGCTCATTCACCATTATTAATATTGCTATTTGTGGATTAGGCACCGGCAAAAATCCTATAAAAGACGCTACATATTTTTTATTGGAATAGCCCTTCCCTTGTATGTACTTTTGAGCAGTTCCTGTCTTGCCTGCAATAGTATAACCTTCAATCTGCGCATTGATACCAGTTCCGGTTTTTACAACCCCTGTTAATATCCCAGTTAATATTTCGCTCGTCTGAGGAGAAACTACTCTGCGAACTTTCTTAGGTTTGAATTCTTTTTTTATTTTACCCTCTTTATCCTCTATACTACTGACAATCATAGGAGCCATTAAATTGCCTCCATTGGCAACTGCTGATATTGCAGTTATAAGCTGAATAGGCGTTACTGATATCTCCTGACCAAACGGAATGACCCCAACAGAAAGCTTTGACCATCTACTTAAAGAGCGCAGCAAACCCTTAGCTTCCCCGGGAAGCTTTATACCTGTCCTTGCTCCAAAACCGAATGATCTGATATACTTATATAACTCTTCTGCGCCAGTCTTAATACCTATCTTGGCAAATGCTACATTACTCGATACCTCAAGCGCCTGAGCAAATGTAATCTTTCCATAGGGATCATGATCGTGTATTGTGTGTCTCATAAATCTATATGAGCCATTCTCAGCAAAAATAACGTCCTCAGGCTCAAATACTTTATTATTTAAAGCTGCTGCTGCTGTTATGACCTTGAAAGTAGATCCAGGTTCATAAGCATCTGTTGCTGCTCTGTTTCTTCTGCAATCATGAGTAAAGCTTCCGGCGTTATTTGGATTATATGTTGGTCTGTTAGCTAGGGCAAGTATCTCTCCTGTATTTGGATTCATAACAATTCCTGTTACACTTTTAGGGCTGAATTTCTCAACCAGTTTATTTAATTCGCGCTCTAATATATGCTGTATAATTTCATCTATAGTAAGAACAATATTTGCGCCGTCCGATAAACTGGATATATGCGATCTGAATGGAATAACTTCCCTGCCTCTAGCATCTTTGCTGGTTATATAAGAACCTGTTTTACCACCAAGCTCATGCTCAAAAAACCTCTCTATTCCTTCTAATCCCTTGTTATCACGGCTGACAAACCCAATAACATGACTTCCTAATGTCCCTTTTGGATAAAACCTAGCACTTTCCGGGCAAAGTTGAATACCCTTTAAATCTAATGCTGCGATATTATTAAACATATCTGAAGATAATTTTCTACTTAAAGTAAAAAGCTTTTCACGAGATTGAATCTGTTCTAGTATATATTTGGGGGTTTTTAATAGAATTCTTCCTAATTGCTCAGAAACATTCTTAGGGTCTTCAACGTTTTTGGGTCTGATGTAAAGAGTATATGTCTTTATATTTATTGCTAACTCTCTATAATTTCGGTCGTAAATTCTTCCTCTTTCAGTAGTTGATAAGATCTTCATCTTCTGTATTTTTTTAGCTTCTTCAGACAGCTTCTTATTCTGAAGTATCTGGATATGAAAAAGTCGCCCAATGAGAATAAGAAAAGCGAGATTTATTACTATCACAACAATTGCCGTACGACGTTTATGGTAAGAGTTTAAACTACCCATGATAAGTTCCTACTTCGTGTATAATCTCACTATACACCATCTTTTAGACGGGATAAGCCCCATATCTTTAGCTATGGTTTCTATGCGCTGAGGAGATCTTAAAGAAGCTACATCCAGCCGTAGGATATGATTTTCTTCCACCAGTCTTGTGCATTCACTCTTTAGCTTATTAATGTAGTATCCGCTCTTCACAATCTCAATATGTTGCCATACATAAAATATCCCAAGTAATATGAAAGGAATAATCCATAGAAACCTTTTGAACGTTGAAACCGTCTTTTGCAGACTTTTTCCTCTATGACATACTGATAGAAAAATGTTCGTATGCATTTATTGTGTCTTTTCTATAACTCTCAGTTTTGCGCTCCTGGAGCGAATGTTTCTATTAAGTTCTTCCTTTGTCGCCGTTAGGGGTTTTTTAGTGATAATTCTAGCCTGTTCTTCTATTTTAAATTCCTTGAACTTGTTTTTCGCAATCCTGTCTTCTAGTGAATGAAACGATATTATGGCCATCCTTCCTTCTTTTTTAAGAAGACTAAATCCATCTGTAATTGTTTTGGATAAATTTACCAATTCATTATTCACAGCTATTCTTAATGCCTGAAATACTCTGGTAGCTGGATGAATTCTATATCTTCTAAAAGGAATAGCCTTCTTTATCGTACTTACCAACTCAAATGTTGTTTGTATAGGCCTCTTATTTCTTTCTGCTATAATTCTGGAAGCAATTTTTCTAGAGTATCGTTCTTCTCCGTATTCAAAAAAAATCTTAGTTAACTCATCGTAAGATGAATCATTAATCAGACTCTGTGCCGTAAGATTGGAAGATTGATCCATTCTCATATCCAACGGTCCGTCTTTATTAAAACTAAAGCCTCTTTCGGGATTATCTATTTGATATGAAGATATCCCGACATCAAGGATAATTCCGTCTACTGCTTTAATATTTAACCTGCTACAGATATCTGTAATATTTGAAAATTTATCATGAACAAGCTTGAACGAGCCAGCAAACTTTACCAATCTTCTCTCAGTTATCTCTAGAACTGACTTGTCGCAGTCTACGCCAATCAGAAAACCTTTGGGATGTATAATGCCCAGTATTGCCTCAGAATGTCCTCCTTCACCAATTGTGCAATCAATGTATATGCCTTCAGGTTTAATACATAGGAGGGCTAGTACTTCATTAAGTAAAACAGGTATATGCTTGAATATCAAATTTCCAATTGTTCCGCAATCTCGTTAACAGATCTTTCGGTATTCTTAGAATAGGAAATCCAGTTTTCTCTACTCCAGATCTCTATACGACTCATAACCCCGATGATAATCACATCTTTTCTTATCTGTGCATAATTCTTTAAATATAAAGGGATTGATATCCTTCCCTGTTTGTCTATTGTACATTCAGAAGCGCCGGAAAATAAATGCCTGGTGTAAGCGCGGGCGTCCTTACCGGTAAGAGGCAAAGCTTTTATCTTATTTTCAAACAATCTCCATTCATCCTTTGTAAATAAGAATAAACAGTTATCCAGTCCTTTTGTAATAATGAATTTTTCAACAAAAGTCTCCTTTATCTTTCCCCTAAGACGCATAGGGACAATAAGACGGTTTTTCTCATCCAGTGTATGTGTAAATTCACCGTAAAACATAAGTTATCCCCATAATCCACAGCTTTTCCACCATTCTACTCCACTTTCCACCACATAAGCTAACACGAGACCATGTAATATGTCAAGCGATAGTTGACAAACAATCTTTTACGATATATATTTAATATGTTTGTTACAATAAGATAAAAGATAATGTTATGCTTGATTAACTAACTGAAAAATTGTAGATTTATTTCGGAAAAAGGACTAATTAAAATATGATGAATGTAAGCACAGAAATGTACTTGGGCGATAGCAAAGAAGTGTTAAAACAAATACCTAATGATTCGGTTGATTTGATATTTACATCTCCACCATATGCTGATCAAAGAAAGACAACGTATGGGGGCATTCACCCAGATAAATATGTTGATTGGTTTATTCCCATTACAGAACAGTTACTGCGAGTACTAAAGCCAACGGGCACTTTTGTTCTTAATATTAAAGAAAAAGCAGTGAATGGTGAACGTAGCATTTATGTTATGGAGCTTATTCTAGCAATGAGAAAGCAAGGTTGGCTTTGGACAGAAGAATTTATTTGGCATAAGAAAAATTGTTACCCCGGTAAATGGCCAAATAGGTTCAGAGACGCATGGGAGCGACTGCTTCAATTTAACAAAAACAAAAAATTCAATATGTACCAAGAAGAAGTAATGATACCTGTTGGAGATTGGGCAAAATCCAGATTAAAAAATCTTAGTGAAACAGATAAATTAAGGGATGAATCAAAAGCAGGTAGTGGTTTTGGGAAAAACATATCGAATTGGATAGATAGAGACAAAGCGTATCCTTCCAATGTGTTGCATATGGCTACCGAATGCGGCAACAAAAATCATAGCGCTGCATTCCCCAAAGCACTTCCAAAATGGTTTATAAAATTGTTCACAAAAGAATATGATGTCGTTCTAGACCCTTTCGCAGGTTCCGGCACAACCAATAAAGCAGCACAAATGATGAACAGAAATTCAATAGGAATTGAAATTCTTCCAGAGTATTACGCTATTGCAAAAAAGAACACAGAAATTGAACAATTGCCACTATTTAATTTAGAGGAGTATAATGAAGAAATTGAAATTAGAAAAAATTACGCAATACGTTGAAGAAAACATTGGAGTTTTTCATCAAAAAAGAATAGAGCGTTTATATAGACTTGATCTTAAGACAGTACTTAAAAAGAAGAATCCATATCTATTCAAAGCCAAATATACTCTTACAGCTGAACAGATAATTAAAAGCATAACAGATGCATTTATATCATCAAATGAAGAAACAATCTTTGGAGATTGGCTTGAAGGATTAGCTGTTTTTATAAACAACCAAGTTTATAAAGGTCAAAAATCTGGAATACAAGGCATTGACCTTGAATTTAACAATGCAAATATTAGGTACATCGTATCAATTAAGTCTGGCCCAAACTGGGGTAATAGCAGTCAAATTGCAAAAATGAGAACAGATTTCAAATCAGCAAAGCGAACTCTTCGTACAAGTAACTCGGGAATATCTATTACTGCTGTAAATGGTTGCTGTTATGGTCGAGATAACAATCCAGACAAAGGAGATTATTTTAAATATTGTGGTCAGAAGTTTTGGGAATTTATTTCTGAAAATGCTAATCTGTATACAGATATTATTAAGCCATTAGGTCATAAAGCAAAAGAAAAAAATGATATGTTCGTTAAATCCTATTCTGAAATGATAAATAAATTTACAAAGGAATTTTTAAATGAGTTTTGCAAAGACAATGGTGAAATTAATTGGGGTAAACTTGTAAAATTCAATTCAGGAATAGACAAACCATAAAACATAACAAATCGACACACCTAATATTTTTCACTTTGCTCCAAAATGCAAGGCATCAAAATAAAAACATGAATAATAGGGTAAAAATAATAAGAGGCATTTTAGAAAAAACAAACGGTGAACGAGAAATATCCGCTTATTTAAAGAAAAATAAAAACATTTTAATAAAAACTTTTTGTACTTCATGGAATTACAAGACCTGTGTTGCTGAATTTTCTTTTGGAAGTGACTTTAAATGTGATTTCTTAATCTTGTGTGCTAATTCTGGTTTCTGGACGGCAATATTTATTGAATTAGAATCACCCAAGGCCACTTTATATTTAAAAAATGGTACCCCATCAAAGATTTTGAGAATTGCGCAAAGACAAATTTCAGATTGGAAAAGCTGGATACGAATAAATGAAACATATTTGCGTCAACAATTTTCAAAACATTTTAGAAAAGATAAAATTTCTGCTCAATGTTCCAGTGTCGATATGCATAATTCAGCTGATACAGAAATAGCAGATCCACATACAGTGATACGTTATGGCTATAAAATTATCATAGGCAGAAGGAATTCTCTCTCAAAGTCTGATCGAGAAAGAAGACTAAATGAAAATAGCGAAATTACAACTTTTGATAGACTTATTGATGTTGTAAAAACACTTGATGACTTCTGTCAAAAATATAAATGTTAGTAGAGAAATAATTATTATTTCTTATCAGGCTTAAGCTTATATATCACCTCGCCGGATCTTATCAATCCTAATTCCTTACGGGCGAGTTTTTCTATATACAACGGGTCGTTCTTTAAAGCGGATATCTCTTTAGTAAGTTTTTTGTTGGATTTCCGGACTTTTCTAATCTCTTTCTTAAGCTCTGTAATCTGTTTATTCAGTTTTCTCTGCTCTATTATACAGGGAGTAAAAACATATATAGCCCACGCTATAGATAGAGCAATTATTGCAGCTATTAATATTTTTTTAAGCTTGCTTAAAGCGCTTTGCTTTTTATTACGCATTAGTAGAGATTATAGAAAACGCCTTTGCCTTTGTAAATTGCAGTATCACCAAGCTCTTCTTCTATTCTGAGCAACTGGTTATACTTTGCGATTCTGTCTGTCCTGCACAGAGAGCCGGACTTAATCTGTCCTGCATTGGTTCCTACTACAACGTCCGCAATTGTCGTATCCGCTGTCTCGCCAGACCGGTGGGATACTACAGCAGTATAGCCCGCTCTTTTTGCCATTTCTATTGCGTCCAGTGTTTCTGTCAATGTCCCGATCTGATTGAGTTTTATCAGGATTGAATTTGCTATACCTTTCTCAATGCCCATCTTAAGACGTTTAGTATTTGTAACAAAAAGATCATCCCCAACAATCTGTATTTTCTTTCCAAGACGTTTTGTTAGAATTTCCCATCCTTTCCAATCATCCTCAGCAAGACCGTCTTCAATAGAGATTATTGGATATTTATCAACCAGTTTTTCATAATAATCTGTCATCTGAGAAGATGATTTCCTGACATCCCCTTCTCCAGCTAGCACATATTTGCCGTTTTTATAAAACTCACTTGCAGCAGGGTCAAGAGCTATATAAATCTCTTTCCCCGGAGTATAGCCAGCAAGTTTAATTGCCTCTACTATTACTTTTATTGCTTCCTCGTTCGAAGAAAGATTTGGAGCGAATCCTCCTTCATCTCCAACTGCTGTACTATATCCTTTCTTTTTGAGAACTGTTTTTAAATTGTGAAATGTTTCAGCAGCCATTCTATAAGCGTCTTTGAACGAACCAGCTCCAGCAGGCATAATCATAAACTCCTGCAAGTCAACGTTATTGTCTGCATGGCTTCCTCCGTTAATAACATTCATCATTGGCACAGGAAGTTCCTTTGCGTTTACACCGCCTATATATTTATACAAAGGCTGTTCTAATGCAATGGCTGAAGCCTTTGCAACCGCAAGGGAAACACCAAGTATCGCATTTGCTCCAAGTTTGGTCTTATTGGGCGTGCCATCCAAAGAAATCATAATACTGTCAATTTCCACCTGTTCTGTCGCATCCATATCCAGAAGTTCAGGAGCAATTATATCGTTCACATTTTCCACTGCCTTGCTAACACCTTTCCCAAGAAATCTTTTTTTGTCTCCATCTCTCAGCTCGCAAGCTTCATGCTCTCCTGTAGACGCGCCAGATGGCACAGCAGCTCTTCCCATTGCGCCACATTCCAATTCCACATCAACTTCAATTGTTGGATTGCCTCTTGAATCAAGAATTTCCCGCGCAAACACATCCATTATAGTTGTCATTGTAGCATTCCTCCTATATATGATTTTCTATTCTTCATCTTCTCTCAATGAAAGATTTTCAAACTTAGCATATTCTTTAATAAACGCCAATTCAAATGGACCGGTTGGCCCGTTTCTCTGCTTGCCTATATTTATTTCAGCTTTCCCCTTATTCTCTTCAGTCTCTTCATACAATTCTTCTCTTACCAGAAGTAAAACCACATCTGCATCCTGCTCTATAGCACCTGATTCCCTAAGATCTGATAACTGAGGCCTGTGTCTTCCTTCTCCCAAACGTCTTAACTGTGAAAGAGCAACGACAGGGATATTCAATTCCTTTGCCAATCCTTTTAATGACCTAGAAATTTCGGATATCTCCTGCTGTCTGTTCTCCGTCCTCGATTTACCGCTCATCAATTGTAAATAGTCTATTATGAGAATTCCTATATTCTTACTTGCCTTAAGCCGCCTTGCTTTTGCGCGCACCTCCAGCCCGGAAAGGTTGGAACTGTCATCAATAAAAATTGGAGCTTCAGATAATCTTCCGGCAGCAATAGTAAGTTTCGGCCAATCCTGTTCTCCAAGATAACCTGTTCTCATTTTATGCATGTCAACTCTGGCTTCTGAACACAACATACGCTGTACAAGCTGCTCCTTAGACATTTCCAAGCTCAATATACCAACAGGTATTTTCTCTTCAACTCCAATATAATGGGCAAGAGAGAGAGCAAAACTTGTTTTACCCATACTTGGTCTGCCTGCAACAATAATGAGGTCTGAATTCTGCAGCCCTGCTGTTCTGTCATCAAGTTCGTCAAATCCAGTACGAACACCTGTTACATGAATCTTTTTATCAATTATATTCTCTATAGTTTGAAACGTGTCCTTTAATATAGACTTTACTGCAACAAATTCCCCTTTCATCTTCTGCTGGCTTACATCAAAAATAAGTTTTTCTGCATTGTCTAATATCGAATCAACATCTTCATCCCCTTCATAGCTCTTTGCGATAATTTTAGTAGATACATTAATTAAATTTCTGAGTGTTGCTTTCTGCTTTACAATTCGCGCATGATGCTCAACATTAGCAGCTGTTGCTACACTGCTGACCAAGCCGGATATATAGCTTGGCCCCCCAACATCCTCTAACTCTTTTCCCTTTGTCAGGTGTTCGGTTATTGTAACTAAATCTACAGCTTCATCTTTATCATACAAAGATATTATTGCAGAGAATATCTTCTTATGAGCATCCTTATAAAAATCCTTGCTGTTTAATATCTCAAGCGTCTTTCCAATAGCTTCTTTTTCAATCAGCATAGCTCCCAGCACAGATATCTCTGCGTCTATGTTTTGCGGAGGCAGTTTATCTACAGGTATCTTTTTCATATTTCAATATAGGGTCCCATTTATAAAAAAAGTTTTATATAGTAAAACATTGCTGGTGCCGTAAATAACATGCTGTCAAACCTATCCAGAACTCCGCCATGCCCCGGGATACTACAATCAGTATCCTTTACTTTTGCGTCACGCTTCAGCAGTGATTCGGATAGATCCCCAAGCTGGCCAGCCAGGAACATTACTATTGCCAGCGCAATCATATGAGTCACCGTGAGTGTCTTCATAAACATTAATTTTGCAACAACAATTCCCATAAAACTTCCTATGCAAGCCCCTATTAATCCTTCGTAGGATTTGTTTGGACTTGCCTTTAAAGGCAATTTATGTTTACCAAATAATGTGCCGACTGCATAAGCTCCCGAATCTGTAAGCCATGTAACAGCCAGCATTGCAAAAACATATTCTTTTCCTGACGGCAGATTTCTAAGAGCAACAAGATGCGCTAAGAACCATCCTGCATATATTACTCCAAAACTAGTTATTCCTGTAGTAATTATTGAGCCTGATATGTCATTCCTGAAAAGCTGGAACGCCAGCACCAGGAGAAACACAACAAACAAAATTATGCCGGCTAATATTTGTTCTCCGCCATAAAATGAAAAAACCATACACGCACAACCTAAAGCTCCAATAAGTTTAGGAATATCCTTCTTTATGTGTTTAACCAGATTGGCAAATTCTAAAAACGCAAATATAGACACAGTTCCAACAAGTAGTATAAACGCTATTCCTCCCTTGTACGCCAAAAGAAGAAAAACAGGAATGCAAAATATAGCAACTGCTATTCGACTACGCAACATAGTTACTGCCTTATCCGTTATGTTTTCCAAACCGTCTTTGTCTATTTTGATAATCCAAAATCGCTTTTATATACTCTGTTTGCTCAAAATCCGGCCAATACGTATCTGTAACCCATATCTCAGAGTACGACAATTGCCAGAGTAAAAAATTGCTAATTCTCATCTCTCCGCTTGTTCTGATTAAAAGATCCGGATCCGGCAAATCAGAGGTATATAAATACCTGCTGATTATACTCTCATTTATATCTCTACTTATGATACCTTTTTCAACATCATTTACAATGTTTTTTACTGCGTTCGTAATCTCTTCCCTGCTGCCATAATTGATAGCCAAAGTAAACGTTAAGCCTTTATTTGCAGATGTCTTTTCCAGTGCGTTATCCATAATTTTCTGAAGACCATCCGACAAATCTCCTGTATTTCCAATTACATTAAGCCTTACATCATTCTTATTAAAGGTTGATATTTCTTTTTTGAGATATATCTTAAATAAAGACATAATTGTACTAACTTCATCTTTGGGACGTTTCCAGTTTTCTGTGGAAAATGCATACATGGTCAGAAATTTTACACCAATGTTTGAGGATGTTTCTACAATACGCCTAACAGTTTTTACCCCTGCCAGATGTCCTGCAGACCTTGGCAATCCGCGCTTCTTTGCCCATCTGCCATTACCATCCATTATAATAGCAACATGTTGAGGAATCTTCCTATGGTCTAATTCTGACAACCGTTCTTCTTTTTTACTCATCCTTAGCTATCGCTTCTACAGGGCATACTTCCGCGCACTTACCACACTCCGTACATTTCTCAGCAACAATACTGTATTTATCGTCCTGTTCCTTAATTGCTTCTGCTTCACATTCGTCAACACACGTACCGCAACCAACACATTCATCTGAGATTTTATAAGCCATGTCTTCGTTCTCCTTTGTTTTTTACTCTGTATGGTTTAGCAATTTTTGTAACAGTCTTTTTATCATTTTATTCCCAAAATTACAAATTTTGTCATTCTCCTGCTTGATCGGATAAGCCGGGTGGTTAGTGATTTGAGCTCAGGATTTAAGAAAAGGTTGTTGTCCCCATTTTAACCTTTATTTAAATCCTATTACAAGGATCAAAAATTTACTATGATCTTCAAGCACTTCAAAAATTGGTTTAAATTTTTGGCTTCCGAAACTGATTGGAAATACTTTTTTATATCCAACTTTCCTAGGTATTATCATGGTGAATTTCTGTATTGTGACTCTTTGGGGTTTATAAAATATTTTAGGTATTAAAATTTCTATTCTATTATTAGTTAATTGTTTTATTTTAGTGTTTACCCAATCAATATCAAAATCTTGAGCAAAGTTGAGATTATTAAGAGTAACTATATTTTTATCATCGACTGAAAAAATCACAAATCCAAATGGATATTTCTGTCTTAAATTTAATGTTAATTCTTGTTTTTTTGAAATAAAAAACGAACTTTCAAAATAATTATTTATTGTAACATTTGGAGATTTGGTTTTATTGCAGTTACTAATAATCAAAAACACAATTATTGGTGCAACTATGTAAATAAATATAGAATGTTTGAAAAATTTAATAGTAAAAGAACGACCAATTATTTTTCTTAGAGTAAATTTATTCTCCATTACACATATCTCAAGATCACTCTTAATATTCGATATAATACTCATGCCTCCTGCTATAAATTGTTCCTGACATGCTTGTTTGAAGTTTGCGGGTATAGTCGTATTGTTTTCCACATTGCTAATCAGACTTTTCATGTGCGAATCTACAATTTGTTTGACTCTCTCTATTATGACGTTGACATCTTTTTCGTTTGCTGGATTACCACAAACCTCTCTGTATATATCAGACCATGCCTCGGCTAATTTCATAACTTTCTCAGTCTTTATCCTTATCAGTTCGTTCTGCCCACACCCACCGTGGATTCTATTTCCAAGCTCTGTTTGTTTTTCTAGTAATTTAGTATTATATTCAGCATCAATTCTTGTACGCCTTTTCTCAAATTTCAAGCCAATATGTTTTTCATCTTTCTGACTTATAGTTACTCTACTGAACATTCTAGTCGCCTTTTTTAGTTAATCTTTGCCAAATTTGACTGGAAAAAACTTTCATTCTGTATGTAAAATTGATATGTGTTTTTAACATTCTCGCGTCTTGTCTTAAAGAAGTTAATTTATTTTTTAAATCTTTCGTTTCGCTTTCTAATTCTTTAGTATAATTCATCATTTGGTTTAAGTTTTGCTCAGTGTAGTGGAACAGTTTTTTGCAAAATGTTTCAACTTTGTTAATTTTTTGGACATTTTGTTTTATAGATGACTCAAAATTACCAATATAACCAGGTTGGAAAAGCATCATTATCTTTTTGCCATCATCCCCAGAAATATTTTTACCGTGATTTTTAGAAAGATATTCAAGAAATTTACTAAATCTGAAAAAAGTTATCTTATATTTTAACAATACTTTTTTAAATTTTTTAATCTCTTTTAATAAAAGTTTTTTCCTGCCGTGATTTTTTTTAAATATTAAATTTATTTTATTTTTAGCAAAATTAAATTGTTCATCGGATAAGTATCCATAAGTAGTGGTAGTTGTCCTAATTGTTGTACTCATAAGTCCATGATCTTCTTTTGTGGTTGTAATTTTGCGTCCATTTCGAAATATTGTTTTGAAGCCAAGCATCATAGCAACAATGTCTGTGTAAAACTCATTATCTTTTTCAGCATGGCGTAATGAATGTAAAAGTACATGTGAAAGCTCGTGCGCCATAACCATTGAAAATACTACGGGATGTTCTGTACAATTCTTACTTATCTTGACGTTTATTGGGTAGTTATTTAATGCTGTGGAACCAAAAAATGGTAAATTCCCTGGTATGCTTACTTGAGCCGTAATTCCTTCGCTTCCTGAGCCACGTTGACTGACTCTGGCTAAATGTGTGCTATGAAACTGATTATCATCACTTTGTCTCCTATAATCACTTGGAACATTAACAATATTGATGTCTATAGGCAAATCTAGCTGTTGAGCTATCATTTTCATTGACTCTTTTACCTTGTCGCTTTTCATCAAAGAAAAAAGTCTTTTGCTAGAAATTTCTTCTTTAACTCCGAAGAATTTTCCCAGTTTATTTATTGCATTTTCAATATATTCATTACTAATTTCATTTTCCATAAATTAATTATACCCCACCATCCCCAAACCATAAAGAAAAAAGGGCACAAGATATTGTGCCCTATACTCATCCCTTGTCATTCCTGCTTTCGCAGGCATGACACAACCGCACTTTATGCTATTTACATTCTATCTTAGAGGGGAAAATATAGACGTTTTGATTAGAATTCTTAAAAGAACAGTGTCCTGTTTTTAATATGAAGCACCAGTATATCATACATTGTATTTTGACCCTGTTCAAAATTCATCCATATACAATGAGTTACCCAGTCTATAAATTGAAGATTATATTGCTCATGGCTACGGCCAGGCTTATTAATGAGTTTCGTCTGTTGTTTATAGTCAAACCATAGTTTCACCTGCAGATAGTCTACTAAAGAGTTACCACTTTTAACTTTTATGCTTCGCTCATCAGGAATAAAATCTACTTCTGAATGTCCATTTGTATATTCAGGAATTATTAGAGATATCATATAATTATACAGTTTATTTCCATCTTCCCTAATGTGATTTTCAACATTTTCTTTTTTAACAGTAATTGCTTCTATTTTAATACTAGGATTGGATTTTAATAACATTATAACGTTTTGACAAAATATGGTTTTCTGTTTTATTGTGGCTGTGGAAGCTTTTTTTTCATTTTGCCAACCCATCTTTTTGTACATAGCACGAATGATATTTCTTGGTAAGTTTTTTAACGATTTCGGAAGAAATAGACAGGCAAGGGTAAGGTATCGGCTAGAACCACCCTTTCTGTATGGCTTATCGAAAATCCAACCTAAATCACCACTTTCATCAATTAAAATTTGCATAAACCACATAGAATAAAAAAAGCCTGAAGCTGGCGCAGATACACTACGCTTATGAGGGTGATCTAAAGATAACCATCACAAAACTTCAGGACTTTAGTTAACCTCGTTTTCTCTTAACTTAAGTAGACCATACTAGCTGTAGGATGTCAAGTAACTGTTCTGACAGAAACAATTTTTAACCTTTATACCAAATGATAAAAGAGGTTTTTCAAACTTCCAGCAATGCCTTTTCCTTATCGTCCAGAATTTTATCAATCTGGGCAATGTGCTGATCTGTGATTTTTTGTATATGTGCTTCATCTCTAAAAGCATCGTCTTCAGATACCTGTCCATTCTTTTGCAGAGTTTTAATTTCTGCAATAGTATCTCGCCGTATTCCTCTTATAGATATCTTGCCTTCTTCGCCTATCTTTTTTACGATCTTTATGAGCTCTTTTCTTCTGTCCTCAGTAGGAGACGGAACAGGTATGCGCAATACTTTGCCGTCATTTATAGGTGTCAATCCAATATTAGCCTTTATTATTGCCTTCTCTACATCAGATATTAAATTCTTATCCCATGGCTGAATAACAATAAGTTGAGACTCTGGAACAGAAATACCTGCTACCTGATTGAGTAGCGATGATGAGCCGTAACAATCAACCATAATATGTTCCACTAAAGAAGCAGATGCTCTTCCGGTTCGTATCGTAGCCAGCTCCCCCTTTACTGCCTCCATGGATTTTCCCATTTTTGCTTCGGTCTGCGAAATAATTTGTTTTAGCATTTTACTTTGCCTCCTTTACAAAAGTCCCGATATTCTCTCCCATTATAACCTTTTTAATATTGTCTTTTTGAGCCATATTAAAGACAACAATCGGCAGATTATTATCCATACAAAGAGAAATAGCAGTACTATCCATAACTTTAAGCCTCTTTGTTATTACTTCAAGATAGTCAATTGAACTAAATCGTTTTGCTTTCTTGTTAGATAGAGGATCTGAACTATATACCCCGTCAACTTTTGTTGCCTTAAGTACTATTTCAGCTTCTATTTCTACTGCACGCAGGGCAGCTGCAGTATCAGTGCTGAAATACGGATTTCCTGTTCCCCCTGCAAAGATCACAACTCTTCCTTTCTCCAAGTGTCTAACAGCTTTCCTTCTTACATACGGCTCTGCCAGTTTCTGCATTTCTATCGCAGTTTGTACTCTGGTAATTACTCCTACATTCTCCAATGCTCCCTGAAGTGCCAATGCATTAATCATAGTAGCAATCATTCCCATATAATCAGCAGTAACCCTATCTATCCCGTTTTTACTTGCCGGCACGCCTCTAAATATATTCCCTCCGCCTATTACAACAGCGATTTCTACACCAAGTGCCTGTATCTCATGAATTTGCCCTGCAATAAGGGCTGTTTGCTCAAAGTCTATACCAGAGTCTTTTTTGCCTTTAAGCGCCTCTCCGCTTAACTTGAGTAAAATCCGTTTATATACAGGCTTTTTCATAAAACAAGTTATCCTCCAAGTTGATATCTAGTAAATCTACGAACCTTGATATTTTCTCCCAGCTTGGATACTTTAGACATTATATATTCGCCAACGGACATTTTACTATCTTTAATAAATGTCTGCTGCTGCAGACAGAATTGCGCAAAGAATTTCTCTAATTTGCCATTAACTATTTTTTCAATAGCATGTTCCGGCTTGCCTTTACTCTGTTCGCTGTATATCTCTCTTTCTTTTTCAATTACATCACAAGTCACCTCTTCTTTAGAAATATAAGATGGATTTGTTGCAGCAATATGCATCGCTATATCCTTTGCTAGATTCTTAAACTCATCTGTTCTGGCAACAAAATCAGTCTCGCAATTAATTTCTACCAATACACCTATTTTACTTCCATGATGTATGTAGGTAGCAATAATGCCTTCTAGAGCCTGCCGTCCAGTCTTCTTCTTTGCACTTGCCAGCCCCTTTTTACGCAGAACGTCAATAGCTTTTTCCAAATCCCCATCTGCTTCTATCAAAGCCGTCTTGCAATCCATAATACCTATGCCTGTCGACTCCCTTAATTTTTTTACCAAATCTGCATTTATTCCCATTATAGAAAAACTCCTTTATTTTTATTTTTTATCTATTTTTTTAGCAGTAGTTTTTTTACTTGTTAGTGTTGCCTTTTTTTCTCCAGATTCTTTTACTTTTTTAACTGATTTCTCTTTTTCTTTTTTTTCGGCCTTTTTCTTCTCGGTCTTCTCTGAAATTGGTTCAAGATTTTGAGACTCTACGTCTTCTTCGCCTATTACTTTCTCTTCCTTTTTCTCTTTAGGAATTTTCTTTTTGCCTTCAATAATCGCATCAGCCATTTTTGTAATCAATATTGCGATCGATTTAACAGCATCATCATTACCAGGAATAAAACAGGCTATTCTATCAGGATCACAATTTGTATCAATAATTGCAATTACAGGAATTTTTAATTTATTTGCCTCTAGAACGGCAATTTTTTCTTTTTGCGGATCCACTACAAGTAATGCACCTGGAAATTTGGTCATGGTCTTAATTCCCATAAGATATTTATTAAGCTTATCTTTTTCTTTATTTAATCTAATAACCTCTTTCTTATGTCGCGATTCAAATTCCCCTTTTTCCTTCATCTGTTCAATTTCAAGCAATCGACTTATACTCTTGCGGACAGTCTGAAAGTTTGTAAGCATGCCCCCTAACCAGCGTTGATTTACATAATGCATTCCACATCTTGCTGCTTGCTCAGCAACAGTCATTTGAGCCTGTCTCTTTGTTCCAACAAATAAAATAGATTCCCCCTGCGCAGCCAAATTCATTAAGAACTCATATGCTTTCTCTATCTTTTGAACAGTTTTCTCGAGATTTATAATATGTATGCCTCTTTTCTGTCCAAAAATAAATTCTTTCATTTTTGGATTCCATCTATGCGTTTGGTGCCCGAAATGCACCCCTGCCTCTAACAGGTCTTTGATTGGAATAGTTGCCATGACTTTCTCCTATTTTTGGTTTTTACCCTCCACCTCTATCATTTCTCACCAAAACGTCTTAAAGAAGACGCACCCTTGGTTGAGATCAAAAGGTGTGCGTTTTTACAACTTCAGTTTCTGATACTAACACAAAGTTTTCTGTATTGGCAAGCAGAAAAAAGTCACTGGATTTCTTGACTTGACTCTATATCTCGTGTTAAGATTTAGTGCATGAAAAAGACTATCCTTTTTATTTGCACAGGAAACAGCTGCCGTAGCATTATGGCTGAGGGGCTACTTAAAAAGATGCTTTCTAAAAAAGGAGTTAAAGAATACAGTAAGTATGAAGTTATCTCTGCCGGAACTCACACAGATGAAGGCTTTCCTCCAGTTTACATGACACAGAAGATTATGACTGAGCAAGAAATAGATGTATCTTCATACAGATCAAATAGACTAACCAAGGAAACAGTAAATAAAGCCGACCTTGTTCTGGTAATGACTCAGAAACATAAAGATGAAATACTCCGTATTTATCAGGAAAAGACAAAGAAGATATTTCTGCTTAAAGAATTTGCAGAAAAAGAGGATAAGAATCAGGATATAGCAGATCCTATCGGATTATCCTACGATGCATATAAATACTGCATGAAGGAAATAGAGGAATGTTTAAGAAAGGTTATAAGAAAAATTGGATAACAAAGATAGAGTTGCAATAGCTGCTGACCACGGAGGATGGCATTTAAAAGAAATTCTTAAACCCTTTTTGAAAGATTTGGGTTATAAATACACTGATTTTGGCACATCATCTGAGGAAGCCGTTGACTATCCGGATTTTGCATTAGTGCTGGCTGAAGCTGTGAGAGCAGGCAAATACAAAAAGGGAATACTGATATGCGGAACTGGTCTGGGTATGTCTATGTCAGCCAATAAGGTTCCGAACATTAGAGCGGCTTTATGTAATGATGTATTTACCGCAAAGATGAGCAGAGAGCATAATGATGCAAATATTTTAACAATCGGGGGACGAGTAGTTAAGGAAGAACTGGCAAAGGAAATAGCCAAAGTCTGGCTCCAGACAAAATTCAGCAATGCGTCCCGTCATAAGCAAAGAATAAAAAAAATTAAAGAAATTGAAAGCAAATACATGGGGACTTCAAAAAAGTAATATGAGTAATTTAAAAACAACTGATCCAGAAGTGGCAAAAGCAATCTATAATGAAACAAAAAGAGAAGCTTCAAGCCTTGAACTTATTGCATCAGAGAATTTCGTGAGCGATGCTGTGCTTGAGGCGCAGAGCTCAGTAATGACCAATAAATATGCAGAAGGCTATCCTAAAAAAAGATACTATGGCGGATGTGAATTTGTTGATGTTGTTGAAGACTTGGCCATAAAAAGAGCAAAAGAGATTTTTGGAGCTGACCATGCAAATGTACAGCCACATTCCGGTTCACAGGCAAATATGGCGGTTTATTTTTCCATGTTGGATATTGGAGATACAATTCTAGGTATGGACTTAAGCCATGGTGGACATTTAACACATGGCAGCCCAGTAAACTTTTCAGGGAAATATTTTAATATTATCTCTTACGGAGTGAGTAAGAAAACAGAAACAATAGAGTATGAATATGTAGAAAAATTAGCGCTTGAAAAGAAACCTAAATTGATAATTGCTGGCGCTAGCGCTTATCCCCGCATAATAGATTTCGTAGCATTCAGAAAGATAGCAGATAAAGTAAATGCATACCTTATGGTAGATATGGCTCATTTTGCAGGACTTGTTGCAGCAAAAATTTATCCAAGCCCTATTCCATACGCTGATTTTGTTACTACCACTACACATAAAACATTAAGAGGACCACGCGGAGGCATGATTCTCTGCAAGGAAAAATATGCAAAACAAATAGACAAAATGATTTTCCCCGGTATTCAGGGAGGGCCTCTGATGCATGTTATAGCTGCTAAAGCTGTTGCGTTCAAGGAAGCCATGGCAAAAGGATTTAATGATTATCAGAAACAGATCGTAAAAAATGCTAAGGCACTTGCCTCAGAACTAAAAAAAAGAGACTTCCGACTTGTTTCTGGAGGAACAGATACCCATCTTATACTACTGGATTTAACTAATAAATATATCTCCGGCAAGGATGCAGAGAAAGCATTGGATGCTGCCGGAATAACGGTAAACAAAAATGCTATTCCATTTGATAAACAAAGCCCATTTATTACTAGCGGAATAAGAATAGGAACTCCCGCTGTAACCACAAGAGGTATGAAAGAGCCTGAAATGAAGTTCATCGCAGAAATGATAACAAAGGTTATTGCAAATATCAATGATGCATACACTATAAAGAAGGTTTCAAGTATGGTAAATAACCTCTGTAATCAATTCCCTTTGTATGCCAACAAACTCTAAAAAGTAAATTCTGCAACATCTTGACAATAGATTAGAAAATCAATATACTCCCTAACACATAAAAAAGCTCAGGAGATAGATTATGGCACATAAAAAAGGACAGGGAGGTTCAAGGAATGGAAGAGATAGTGCCGGAAAAAGACTTGGCGTAAAGCGTTTCGGTGGACAGACTGTAAGTGCGGGCAGTATTCTTGTCCGTCAACGCGGCACAAAATTCTCTCCAGGAAGAAATGTTGGCTGTGGAAGGGATTGGACATTATTTGCTAAAATAAATGGGATAGTGTGTTTTGAAAGTATCAGCGCCAGAAAATGCATAAGTGTTTATGAGCCTAACGCGAAATGAAAAATATTGCTGTTCTCGGAGCAACAGGCTCAATTGGCAGAAATACTCTTGAGATTGTAAAATCCTTCCCGGACAAATTCAAAGTTACAGCCATATCAGGCAAAACTAATATCAGCCTTTTAGAGAAGCAGATAAACCAGTTTCATCCCAAATTTGTTGTAGTAATGGATGAGAAGACACGAGATCAGCTTCGCAATTCTATCAGTGATAAAAAAGTAAAAATAGAATGCGGAGATGAAAATCTCATTAAAATATCAACACTTGATGAAGTTGATATTGTAGTATCAGCAATTACCGGCATAACAGGGCTGATCCCCACTTTAGAAGCAATAAAGAAAGGTAAGCGTATTGCAATTGCAGCTAAAGAACTGCTGGTTACTGCGGGAAGAATTATCTTAAAAGAGGTTAAGAAAAAAGAAGTAAAACTCCTTCCAGTGGATAGTGAACATAATGCTGTTTTTCAGTGCATTGACGGAAGAGATAAAAAGGATATTAAAAAAATTATTCTCACAGCTTCAGGAGGACCGTTTTACAAAGAAAAAAACTTGGACGATATTAGTCCTGAGCAGGCATTAGCTCACCCTGTATGGAAAATGGGGAGAAAAATCAGCATAGATTCTGCAACACTCATGAATAAGGGCTTGGAAGTCATAGAGGCGCATTGGCTGTTTGGAATAGATATATCGAAAATTGAAATCATTATACATCCCGAATGTATTATTCATTCTATGGTAGAATTTATTGACGGATCTGTATTTGCCTTGCTTGGAATTCCTGACATGAAGATGCCTATTCAGTACGCATTAACGTATCCTGAGCGAATGCCTACACAGCTAGAGCCTTTAGACTTAGCAAAAATATCCCGGTTTAATTTTTCAGTTCCGAACTTTGATAAATTCCCATGCCTGAAACTTGCCTATGAAGCAGGCACAATTGGCGGAACTATGCCCGCTGCTCTTAATAGTGCAAACGATGTTGCTGTTAATCTGTTTCTTAAGAAAAAAATAAAATTTTCAAATATTCCTCAAATAATAGAAAAGGTTATGAATAAACATAATGTTATTCAAAATCCATGCCTTGACCATATTCTTGCATCTGACGTCTGGGCAAGAAAAGCGGCTCATGAAATAGGAGAAACTCTATAAAAACATGTTTGCTCTAAATTGGCTGATTCATTTACTCCCATTCATTGTTGTAATAAGTATTCTTGTCTTTGTACATGAACTGGGACATTTTCTTGTAGCTAAGGGGTTTGGCATTAGAGTAGAAAAGTTCTCTCTGGGATTTGGTCCTAAGCTTATTGGCTTTCGGAAAGGGGATACGGAGTATCTGATTTCTGCTGTACCTTTAGGAGGATATGTAAAACTTGCAGGAGAATCTGCCGAAGAAAAAACAGGCGCTTCATGGGAGTTTTATTCTAAAAGCCCTTTTCAGAGAATTCTTGTAATACTTGCAGGTCCTTTTATGAATATACTGCTGGCAATTTTTGTCTTCTCTTGCATCTTCTTTACGGGAATAGAACTACCTTACTTTGAGGCTAAAATCGGAGAAATAGCCAAAAATTCGCCCGGTTCCAAAGCTGACCTGAAAGTGGGAGATACAATACTAAAAGCCAATGACAAACAAATCAAAGATTGGAACAAGTTTAAATATATTATCCTGACTCATCCGAACCATACAATGTCTCTGCTCATTGACAGAAACGGGGAAAGAAAAGACATTCAGGTTAAAACAGAGTTTAACAAAGAAAAAGGAGGTGGATACTTGGGAGTGTCTCCATTTATTCTTCCAGTAATAGGAATTGTTGAGCCTGAAAGCCCTGCATACAAGGCCGGTATTAAAAAAGGGGATGTTGTTCTGTTTATTAATGGCAAACAAATGTCCTCGTGGAATGATATGACAAGGAGTATTCATAATAATGCAGAAAAGAAAATCTTACTTACAATAAAGCGTGAGAAGGAGCAATTAAAAATAAGTGTTATGCCTAAACTTAATAAAACACTAAACATTGGTCTCATAGGAATAATCCCTGAGATGAAGACAATAACGCGTAAATATGGTCCAATCGGAGCATTTGTTCAAGGATGTAATCAAACCATAAGTTTGACAGTTCTCACATATAGATCTATATGGATGCTTGTAAAGAGGGAGATATCCCCTAAAACACTTGGCGGACCAATAATGATTGCACAGCTTGCAGATAAACAGGCAAAAGCAGGACTTATAAATCTGTTTTACCTGCTTGCTCTGATAAGTATAAACCTTGCTGTGCTTAATCTACTTCCAATTCCTGTGCTTGACGGCGGACATATAGTTTTCTTTCTGATAGAAGTTATAAAGGGCAATCCAGTTAGTGAGAAAGGACTTGAATGGGCAACAAAATTCGGCATTGCGCTTCTTGTAACTTTAATGGTATACGTAACATTTAATGACATTATGAGAGTTGCAAAAGATAAAATAAACAATATCTTCCATGAGAAAAATACCTCACAAAATAATCAATTATCCAATCAAACGCCGTAACACCAGACCTGTTAAAGTTGGAAACATTATAATAGGCGGCAATGCACCGATATCTGTACAGTCTATGACAAAAACAGATACCAGAGATATTGATACAACAGTCTCTCAAATAAAAAGTCTTGAGAAAACTGGTTGTGAAATTATAAGGGTTGCTGTCCCTGATATTGAAGCGGCAAAATGTTTGGGAGAAATAAAAAAACAGATTATTATCCCTCTTGTTGCAGATATACATTTTTCATACGGGCTTGCTTTGGAGGCTATAAAACAAGGTGTTGATAAATTAAGACTTAACCCGGGAAATATCTCTAGTAAAAAACATCTTAGTATGATCATCTCCGCAGCCGCAGAAAAAGATATAGCAATCAGGGTAGGAGTAAACGCCGGTTCGGTTAAAAAAAACTCGAAACTTAAAACTCAAAATTCAAAACTAATGGTCGATGAGTGTCTTAAGTATATAAAGATTTTCGAAAAACATAAATTTTATAATATTATCATAGCGCTAAAATCTTCAGACGTACTCTCCACTGTGGAAGCTTATAGACAAATGACAACTAAATGCGATTATCCGTTTCACATTGGCATTACAGAGGCAGGTCCATTACCTGAAGGACTCATCAAATCCTCCGTTGGCCTTGGCATACTCCTCTCAGAAGGAATTGGAGATACTATCAGAGTTTCACTTACCGCTCCCCCCGAAGAAGAAGTAAAAGCAGGCTTTCAGATATTACAATCTCTTAAGCTCAGAGAATACGGTCCGGAGATTATTTCTTGTCCGACATGCGGTAGATGTAAAATCGATATTATAGCGATCGTAACAGAACTAAAAAAACAACTTGAATCCATTGCCTTACAATTGCCGCCTATGAAGATTGCCGTTATGGGCTGTGAGGTAAACGGACCTGGTGAAGCCAAAGAAGCTGATATCGGAGTTGCAGGAGGAAAAACCTCAGGAATCCTGTTCTGTAAAGGCAAAATCATTAAAAAAGTCAAAAAAGAAAAACTTGTTCAGGAACTGATAAGTAAAATTAAAGAAGTGGAATAAAAAGTCCCCCTTTGAAGAGGGATTCAGGGGGATGCAATTGTTTTAATTTTAAAGTCACATCTATATATAGAAACCTGCTTAGATCGCCATTTATCCATTTTTTTACCCAAACCTAAAAAAATTTTAAACAAAACATTTGCCATGAAAGTTGATTTATATGAAGCCTTAAATTTAGAATTCCCACCTGGCAACACTAAAATTGTGCAAAAACTTCGAAAATTAAATACTCTTAGGAATTCATTAGCACACAATTTAAATGCAGAAATTAATGAAAAGGATATTATTCCATTTTTAAATGGGGTCAAAACATCAAAAAAGATATCTACATTAGAAATGCTAAAACGGGCATTGAAATATTTTATAGGGTACTTTCATGCTCAGATTTCAATGGACGAAATGTGTCCATTTTTTTCATCGTACATGAGAAACGAAAAAAAATTCAACAATGATGTTGGATGGAATCCACTTCTTCTTTGGGTGAATTATAAACTACCCAACTTAAGAAAATTGATTAAGTTTATGAAAATAAAATAACCCGATAAAATAAAAGGTTATAAAACTTAAAAGTCAAAGCTATGGTTGATTGCTTAATTAGACAGCCAATAGAATCAGTTATATTTATTCAGTTTTTTAGAAAAAACAATTGACAAATTAAGCAAAAACCATAAAATGGTAGTATATACAATAATATGGTGTAAGGCGTGGATAAAAATACAAAAACAAAACCTTTGGTGCAAAGCGTCGAGCGGGCATTGGATATAATGGAACTAGTTTTCATGCATGAAAATCCTTTACGCTCAAGCGACATTGCAAATCTGTTGAATCTGAATTGCAATACAACTAACAATTTGGTTCGGACGCTTTATCGTCGAGCTTATCTATCACAAGATGAAAACGGTCGCTATATGCTTGGCAGTTTTTGCGCACGACTTGGTGAAGCAGCCGACAGATGGTCCATCCTGCGTGAAACGTCGTTACCTATTATGAAGAAACTTACCCGTACTACGGAAGATGGAGCCTTTTTGGGAATAAATGACGGTGGGAAATTGCACTGCGTTTTGACCTTACTTCCGACGGGTAATATACGGGTTGTTGAAAAACAAATTTGGAACGAACGTCTTCATACAACTGCAGCGGGCAAGGCGTTGCTGGCAGGGATGGATGATTGTGAGTTGAACGGTTGGTTGGCCAAGGCGAAACTTGTCTCGCTTACTCCGAAGACACTGTCTAACTCGAAACAGTTATGCAAAGATATTTTATTGTCAAAAGCCAGGGGTTGGACAAAGTGCCAGGATGAAGCAGCTGATGGTATTTGTGCCTTGGGCGTTCCTGTAATTTGTAATAATGGAAAAACCATCGCTGGATTGGCACAGTCTTTCCCTTCCTATTATCTAGAGTCGGGAAAAGTGGTTGCCTGTAAACGTGCGGAAATCTTAAAGACAATGGCAAGAAAAATAGCAACTGCTTATGAATCTCGTCAGCCATTATATCAAAAACCATAAATAATTAATGAGGAGCATTGTTAATGAAACTAAAAGTAGGTATCGCGGGAGTTAGTATTTTTGGCAGCTTTTTTGTGCCTCTATTTCAGAAGCATCCTGATGTTAGTGAGGTTTATTTGGCGGATATTAATCGAGATCGGCTTAATGAAAAAGCTGCAGAATTTGGGATAAAAAAGACGTTTAACAGCTGCCAGGAGCTGTGCAACAGCGACTGTGATTGTATTGCTATTTTTACGCAGCGATGGTCTCATGCGCCCCTGGCGATACAAGCACTCAAAGCGGGCAAGCACGTTTACTCCGCTGTGCCTGCAGCCATGTCTCTCGAAGAATTGGAAGAACTTGTCGCCACCGTAAGGCAAACTGGTATGATATATATGATGGGTGAAACCAGCTATTATCGTCCTCAAAGCATGTTCTGCCGTCAGAAATTTCGCGAAGGAGCGTTCGGACAATTTGTCTATGGCGAGGGCCATTATTACCATGACATGTCACATTTCTATAAAAGCTTTATGCGCAGTAATGGCCAAGATTGGAAAACCTTTGCCAGCATTCCACCTATGTATTATCCGACACATTCAACCGCATTTATCCTCGGAGTAACTTTTCAGCGAATGACAGAAGTCAGTTGTATGGGATATGTTGACAGCCACGAAGACGGCATTTTCAATTCCGAATTGAGCAAATGGGGAAATGTTTTCAGCAATCAATCCGCATTGTTTCGCACATCCGATGGCGGTATGGCACGGGTTAATGAATTCAGACGTGTTGGCGAGGGTTTAGACTCTCGAATATTTAAAAACCCATACTCAGGAGCGAATATTACTGGTGATGGTAGAATGGCGTTTGTAGGCTCTCAAGGGTCCTACCAGGAACAGGTGGGCTCGAGTATATTTACACATCATTCGATATCTGATGGTTATCGGAAAAATGGCGAAATAAATTTTGAACAAGCGAAAGAACTGGTAGATATACAGGCAAAAGATGTAAGTGATATCCGAAATTTCGATGGTATCGAACTTACAGAAGAAAATCTGGGCGATTTTCCCAGAAGTTACCTAGGGAAAAAGATCGTCGGTATTTCAAAAATTCAGCCCTATCATCAATTGCCTGTCGAGTTTCTGGATATCAAGAACGGCCATGCTGGAACTCATGTTTTCATGGTTAATGATTTTGTACGTTCTGTAGTCAATAATAAGCTTCCGCAAAACAACGTTTGGCAGGCTGCTCGTTATATGGCTCCTGGCATCGTTGCTCATGAGTCCTGCAAACGTGATGGAGAACTATTAAAAATACCCGATTTCGGTCTGCCGGACGACACCCGTCTGCCCTTGGATCCAGAATGTGTGCTTAAGTCATAAGGCAATCGAAATTAAAAAAGTTTATTTGGTGTTCATATTTGTGAAAGGAGAGAGACATGGTTACGTCTTCAGATGTAAAAGAATATGCAAAACAAGTTGGTGCTGATCTCGTCGGTATTTCGTCGATGGATCGATTTGAAGGTGCACCAAAGCAAATGGACGCAAGGTATATTTTTCCTAATGCTGAATCCATGATTGTATTAGGCTTTCGAATAGCCCGCGGAACACTGCGGGGTATAGAAGAAGGCACCTTGTTTAGTAATTATCCCTCAATGGGCTATGCCGCCCTTAATCAGATTTATGGCCCGATGGTTCTGTGGAAGCTTACCCGTTTTCTTGAGGACGAAGGGCATGAAACTATTCCTATGTTGAATACTAATGGCGGCGAAGCCGTCAATCCCGTAACAGGTAAATTTCGCAATGGCTGGAGCCGCGCGGTCGCAGAGGGGAAACCCTATCCTGATGTGTTGGTACATTTTAGACTTGCAGCTTTTATGGCAGGCCTAGGCGAAATTGGCTGGAGCAAATTATTTCTAACTCCAGAATTCGGCCCGCGGCAGCGTTTTGCAATCATGCTTACTGACGCTAAACTCGAGCCAGATCCCATTTATACAGGGAAAATCTGTGATCGCTGTAAACTATGTGTAAAAAGTTGCCACGGAAAAGCAATAAGCATGAACGAATCAGTAAAAGTAACAGTGGCAGGTCACGAATTAGAATGGGCTAAAATTGATCCAATGGCCTGTGAAATAGGTATCCAGGGTGGTTTGAATAAGGAACTTAATCCTTTCGAGGGAGACTATCCGAAAAAATACGGTTATGGGCGTGCTATTGAGGGGGCATGTGGCTGTATCCGAGCTTGCATGATCCATTTGGAAGAACGTAAAAAAATAAAGAACAGGTTCCATAATAAATTCCGTTCCAGCGCACAATGGGAAATAGACCGTACAAAACCCTATGAACTGACAAAAGATGTAAAACAAGTTTATGTTAACAGCGGCATGATTGAGGATGTTGACGATTATATAAATTATAATAAGATATATAATTACGGAACAACAAAAAAAGAGCCTGACAATCCACTCATTGATTAACGTAGAAGTTGTTGCTTAGGGAGCATACCCATGAAATTCAACGTTGGCTATCAACAACCAGACAATGGGGAGTATTTCGTTGATATTTTAAAAGAATACCAGCAAAATATTGAGGAAATGTATTTTTCATGGGTAGGTTCCGCCAGCGGGCGAGGAGTATTTGGAACAAAAAATACACGGTTTGATTGGTCAGCTCAACAAAGACTTGAACAAGAGTTATGTGCTGTAAAAGCAATGGGCATTAAATTGGATTTGTTGTTTAATAGCAATTGTTATGGCGCAGATGCTGTCAGCATATCATTGGAAAATGAAATAAAAAGTATTATTGATCATTTAGGCAGTCTTTGTGGCGGACCAGATGTGGTTACAACAACATCGTTGACAGTTGCTCGAACGGTCAAACGAGAATATCCGGGCATTGATGTCCGTGCCTCGGTTAACATGAAAATCGGAACCTCCGAAGCGATGAAATATGTCTCAGGACTATTTGACAGTTTTTGCCTGCAGCGGGATAATCAACGTAATCTGGATTATGTGCATAGCATTGGAGATTGGTGCAGGCAGAATGACAAAGGTCTCTATATACTCGCCAATAGCGGCTGTCTACGAAATTGCCCGGGACAGATCTTCCACGATAATATGGTTGCCCATGATGTCGAAATTGCTGCAACAAATAATATTAAAGGTTGGATTCCGTACGTATGCCACAATGTCCTGAGCAAGCAAGAGAATCTACCTGCAATTCTACAGGCAACATGGGTACGTCCTGAGGACTTGCATTATTATGAAGGCATTTTTAATGCGGTAAAGCTGGCTACACGTCAGCATTCACACCCAAGAATGGTAATTGCTGCATACGTTAATCAAAAATTCAACGGAAATCTCCTCAATCTTCTTGAACCTTCTTTTGCCCAATGGCTTACGCCAAAAATCATTGATAATGCCTTATTTCCATCAGATTGGTTTGAACGAACATCCAAGTGTAATGGTTTATGCCACCAATGTGCGTATTGCGAAAGTGTTTTCAAACTTGTAACATCTGATTAACACTATCATAAAAAGAAATTTATTTCGCCCCTCCTCAACAGCTTTAGAGGTGAAATAGTTGTTTTCTCTCAAAAAATTGATATTATCGGCTCATCCGGTCAATGAGTAGTTAGAGGTGGGGAATTACAGGATCCTTTATCAAATTGATGATGAAGACAAGCTTATCTATCTTTTTAGAATACGCCATAGAAGCGATGTGTATAGGTAGTCTGGGAAGCTAGCTTCTTGATATTATCTCTTCTAATTCTTTCCGATTTATATCTATATCTTCTGCTTTACAACCCAGCATAGATAAATTATAATTCATAACAATAAAAAGGGATAAATAGGAAAGGTATAAAATATTATGCGTTGGACTGAGTCTCTTATAAATACTCTGTGGCAGGCACCATCTGAGGCGGAAATTTCGTCTCATAAACTAATGCTCCGCGCTGGGCTTATCAAAAAGCTCGCTGCAGGTATATACATCTTTATGCCTATGGGACTTAGAGTATTACGCAAAATAGAAAATATCGTTCGAGAAGAAATGGATACCTCTGGAGCTTTAGAACTTTTGATGCCAACTCTTCAACCTGAGCAGTTATGGCAGGAAACAGGAAGATGGGATAAGATGGGTAAGGAGATGATAAAAATTCAAGATCGGCACAAGAGACAATTCGGCCTTGGCCCAACACATGAAGAGATTGTAACAGATATTATTCGCAAAGAGGTTAAATCATATAAGCAGTTGCCTGTCACACTCTATCAAATTCAAACAAAGTTCAGAGATGAAATAAGACCGCGATTTGGAGTTATTAGAGCCAGGGAATTTATCATGAAAGACGCATATAGCTTTGATAGAGATGTTGATGGATTAAATAAAAACTATAAAAAAATGCACAATGCTTATTGCAAAATTTTCGACAGATGTGCATTGAAATATCAAATTGTTGAAGCAGAATCTGGTCTTATGGGCGGGGATGTGTCTCATGAATTCATGGCGTTAGCTGATTCGGGAGAAGATACTATTGTTCTATGTCCCTCCTGCGGATACAGTGCAAGTATGGAAAAAGCAAAAGGAGACAAATGCCCCAAATGCGCAAGTCATATGAAAATTAAGAAAGGAATAGAACTTGGGCATATATTTAAACTTGGTACTAAATACAGCAAATCTATGGAAGCAAAATTCCTCGATAATGATGGTAAAGAAAAGACAATCGTAATGGGTTGTTATGGAATTGGGATATCCAGAATTATTGCAGCAGTTATAGAACAAAATAACGACGAACATGGGATAATATGGCCAAAATTAATAGCTCCATATCAAGTAGAAATTTTGCCTCTAAATGTTAATGATAAGAAGACAATGCAGATAGCAAAAAATCTATATAAAAAATTTCTATCAGAAAAAACAGAGGTTATTATTGATGATAGAAATGAACGGCCTGGAATAAAATTCAAGGATGCAGATTTAATTGGCATACCGACCAGAATCACAATTAGTTCTCAAAAAGCAAAAGACAATATGGTGGAAATCCATAAAAGAGATACAGGTGAGGACAAACTAGTTAATATAGAAGATCTGTTAGAGAATTGCAATTCTTAATACCTTAAAGTAAAATAGCTACCACATTAGCAAAATAATTATTTTTAAGGAGTTATTCTCTTGAAACTTGTTTTTATGGGAACGCCTGATTTTGCTCTGCCCGGTCTTAAAGCGCTTATACAAGCTAAGCATGATGTGATATGCATTGTTACGCAGCCTGACAGGCCAAAAGGCAGACGAGGAAGAGTGATAGCTCCTCCTGTAAAATTATATGTCCAAAAGCACAATATTAAGATTCTTCAGCCAGAGACAATAACAGACGCATTAGTAAAGAACATTCAAGCACTCAGTCCCGATCTCATAGCTGTTGTAGCTTATGGGAAAATACTTCCTAAACAAATTCTGGATATTCCACGCTTAGGTTGTATAAATGCGCATGCGTCTTTATTGCCAAAATATAGGGGCGCTGCCCCGATACAAAGAGCATTGCTTAATGGCGAGAAACAAACAGGTGTAACAATAATGTTTATTAATGAAAGAATGGATACCGGCGACATTTCGTTTCAAGAAAAAATAATGATTAGCCCTTCAGACAACATGGAAACTCTTCATGATAAATTAAGCAAATTATCGGCTAAATTATTGATTAAGACTATAGTGCAAATAGAGCAAGGAACTTGTTCCAGAATCCCTCAAAATCATGCAGAAGCAACATATGCTCCAATGCTCAGAAAATCTGACGGTCTCATAGATTGGACCAGATCTGCCGAAGAAATTAATAACATGACAAGAGCCATGAATCCATGGCCTGGGGTTTATATGTTCATAAATATATCAGGGAAGAACAAAAGATTAAGAATCTTCAAAACAGAAGTTTTTAATAAATCCGCATATAGCAAAGAAAAAACAGGTGTTTTATTGGATATATTAAAGAATAAAGGCGGACTTGTAGGTACAGGCAAGGGGCAACTTCTGCTTAGGGAGGTACAGCTTGAAGGTAGCAGAAAAGTATCCTTTGAAGAATTTACCAGAGGCCATCCTGTTAAGAAGGGGTTCAGATTTGTTAGGTGAACCCCTTCTTGAAATATAAAGCAAAATGTGCTAAAAGAGTGGAACTAATTTAGGAGAAATTTGGCTCAATGATAAAAATAGCGCCTTCAATCCTTTCTGCAGATTTTTCTAGACTTGGGCAAGAGGTACACAGAGCTGAGAAAGCGGGAGCGGATCTTATACATATTGATGTTATGGATGGGCATTTTGTTCCTAATATAACAATAGGGCCAGTGGTAGTAAAATCTATAAGAGACAAGACTAACATTCCGCTTGATGTGCATTTGATGATTGAAAATCCGGACAAATATATAGATGCTTTTGCAGAGGCAGGCGCAGATATTATAACTGTTCATGTTGAGGTGTGTACGAATTTACGAAAAACTTTTGATCATATACGAAAATTCTCTAAGGGAGTCGGGATTTCCCTTAACCCTTCTACGCCTATTGTGCGTATAGAACATGTTCTAAAACAAGTTGATATGGTTCTGCTTATGACTGTTAATCCGGGATTTGGCGGGCAGAAATTCATCAGATCTGTTCTGCCAAAGATAGAAGAGCTTAAACAGATGATAGATAATGCAAGCTTACCTATTGATATAGAGGTAGATGGCGGTATAGACAAAACCACAGCGGCAGATGTTGTAAAGGCAGGCGCAAACATACTGGTTGCCGGAACAGCTGTTTTTAAGGCGCCGGATATAGAGAAAGCAATTGCAGGATTAAGGATTAGTAATGTTTGAAGTAATATCAGAGAAGTTTCAGAATATATTTCGCAATCTTAGAAAACCGGGCAGGCTTACGGAAGACAACATAAAGGCAGCGTTACGGGAAGTACAACTTGTTCTTCTGGAAGCTGATGTTAATTATAAGGTTGTTAAAGAATTTATTGAAAATATTAATGAAAAAGCAATTGGGCAACAAGTATTTAGAAGTCTTCAGCCAGGACAGCAGGTTGTAAAAGTAGTGCATGAAGAATTGATCAATCTTCTGGGAAAATCAGTTAGCAGCATAAATGTAGTAAAAGCGCAGCCTATGGTTATAATGGTAGTTGGTTTACAGGGAGTAGGAAAAACCACAACAGTTGGTAAGCTTGCGAAATATTTCGCAAAACAAGATTATCAGTGCTCTCTAACAGCAGCAGATATATACAGGCCTGCTGCAGTGAAACAGCTGGAAGTTCTTGGCAGTCAATTGAATATACCTGTTTTTTCAGGACCCAATGATCCTGTAAAGATTGCGACTGATTCTGTTAAGCTTGGTTCCAGAGAGAACAAGGATATTGTCATTATTGATACAGCAGGCAGGCTCCATATTGATGAGAAACTAATGAAAGAGCTGGCGGATATGAAAAAGGCTACAAAAGCACATGAAGTTCTATTTGTAGCAGATGCCATGACAGGTCAAGACGCAGTAAAAATAGCAAGAGAATATCAGGATATTATGGGAATAGACGGTGTAATTCTTACAAAGATGGATGGAGATGCTAGAGGCGGCGCAGCAATATCTATATGTGCTGTTACAGGTAGTCCTGTGAAATTTATTGGAAATGGCGAGAAACTAGATGATTTGGAATTATTTTATCCGGATAGAATGGCGTCCAGAATACTTGGAATGGGAGATATCCTCAGCTTAATTGATAAGGCGGAATTCAAGGATGAAGCTGAACAGGAAAAGGATCTTGAGAAGAAAATGAGGAAAGAAACCTTAACTCTGGAGGATTTTCTTGATCAGCTTAAGAAAATGAGAAAAATGGGATCAATGCAGGAAATTCTGCAAATGCTTCCTGCGCAGGGTCAATTTAAAAATTTAAAGGTTGATGAAGGAACTATAAAGAAACAGGAAGCAATTATTAATTCAATGACAAAAGAGGAAAGGAAGAGTATAGAGATAATTAACGGACAAAGACGAAAACGTATAGCTAGAGGCAGCGGAACAAACATTCAGGATGTTAACCTGCTTCTTAAGAATTTTATTGCATCAAGGAAAATGCTTAAAGGAATGATGAAACAAGGAGGGGCACTGGGCAAAAGAGGCCTGTTCCCCGGAATGATTTAAAAACTACAAAAGGAGATAGATAAATGCCAGTTAGAATTAGATTAAGGAGAATAGGAGCAAAGAAGAAACCTTATTACAGGATAGTTGCTGTTGATTCCAGAGTGTCCACCAGAGGAAAGATTTTGGAATTGTTAGGACATTATGGTCCAATAGAGAATCCTGTAAAGGTAGATATTGATATTGAAAAGGTGGATATGTGGGTAAAGAAAGGAGCACAGCTTTCTGATACGGTAAGGAGTATATTACGCAAAGTTAAAGGACCACAAGGACAAGAAAAAGCAGAGAAGAAGCCTGTTGTAGAAACTAAGGCACAAAGTGGCAAAGGCACAGAGACACAGAGAGAAAAACAAAAGATAGTAGGTAAAAAAGCTACACGCAAGACAACGCCTAGTACCAAAGCAGCGCAGAGCAAGAAAAAAAAGAAACTTAGCAGAGCGCACTAATGATAATACATGTTCTCACAATATTCCCGGATATGTTTGAATATCCTTTGCATCAGAGTATATTGGGGAAAGCACAGGAAAGAGGGCATATAGATATAAATATACATAATCTGCGGGATTTTGCTGATGATATAAGAGGGACTACGGACGATACTCCATATGGTGGTGGCTGTGGCATGGTTATGAAACCTGAACCAGTATACAAAGCGGTGGATTATATAAAAGAAGAATCTAAGATTGAAACAGAGAACATCTCTGTTATTCTTACCTGTCCACAGGGGAAAAAATTTAATCAGGATATGGCAAAGAAATTAAGTGGAAAACATGTCTTGATATTTATATGCGGAAGATATGAAGGTGTTGATGAACGAATTCGCAATTTAGTTGATATGGAAATTTCAATAGGTGATTATGTGCTAACAGGTGGTGAATTGCCAGCAATGGTTATTATTGATACTATTGCTAGATTAATACCTGGTGTGTTGGGTAACCATGATTCTATAAAAACTGACTCTTTCTTTGGTCCTTCTTTAGGATATCCTCAATATACAAAGCCTTCTGTATTCAGAGGGCTCAAGGTTCCACAGGTTCTACTTGGCGGCAACCATAATCAAATAGACTTATGGAGAAAGAAGAAATCTTTAGAAAGAACACTATTAAGAAGACCTGATATTTTAAAAAATTAAAATAACTTTTCTGGAGGAAATGATATGTCAAATATAGGAAGTATTCTGGATGGAATAAGTAAGGCACAAAGAAAAGATAGTATCACGGATTTTCGCACAGGAGATACAGTTAAGGTTCATGTAAAGATAGTAGAAGAAATGGCAGCGAAAAAAGGAAAGATGGGACAGAAGAAAGGAAAGGCAGAGAAAAAAGAGCGTGTTCAAGTATTTCAGGGCATTGTGATTAGAAGAAAAGGTGGTGGCATCAGCGAAACCTTTACGGTAAGAAAAGTCAGTTATGGCGAGGGAGTGGAAAGAATATTTCCTCTACATTCTCCGAATATTATAAAGATTGAAGTTGCAAGACGAGGCGCTGTCAGAAGGGCAAAATTATATTACCTGCGTGAAAGAATTGGAAAAGCGGCTAAGGTTAAGGAAAAGAAAAGACAGATTAAAAAAACACTATCAAAGAATGTCCAAGAAGAACAGGATATCCCCAAGGAGCAAGTAAGCCCTGTTATAGAGGAGTCCTCTAACGAAGTAAAAACTTAGATGCATGTTTTTTTACGAAAACAAGTTATATGCACAGGGCAAAAACTTAATTGCAGGGCTGGATGAGGCTGGCAGAGGCCCTCTTGCAGGGCCGGTTGTTGCAGGGGCAGTAATCCTTCCTAAGTCCTGTAATATTCAGGGCTTAAACGATTCAAAAAAGCTTAGTCCAAAAAAAAGAGATAGTTTATTCAGTCAAATATATGACGTGGCTCTAAGTGTTGGTATTGGAACTGCAGATACAAAAGAAGTAGATAAAATCAATATACTGGCTGCCACACATTGCGCTATGAATAGAGCCATTGATAACTTAGATATCTCTCCTGAATGTATACTTGTTGACGGATTAAGAGTATCAAGTTTAAAAAAGCCACAGATAGCAATTATTAAAGGTGATTCGAAAAGCGCATCTATAGCTGCAGCGTCTATTATTGCAAAAGTCACAAGAGACAGAATAATGATAGATTACGCAAAACAATACCCTCAGTATGGCTTTGAAAAACATAAGGGGTACGCCACACAGTTTCATCTTGAAGCAATAGCAAAGTTTGGCATATCCCCTATTCACAGAAGGTCGTTTTCTCCTGTTCTGGAAAAGGAGAATAAGCAAATGGGAAAGATATCTTTAGGAAAATATGGAGAAGACTTTACATGTAGATTCCTTAAGACAAAGAGATATAAAATCATTGAAAGAAATTATAGGTCTCTATGGGGGGAAATAGATATTATTGCAAAAGATAAGGAGATATTGGTATTTATTGAGGTTAAAACCCGTTCCTCAGACAGATTTGGTCCGCCGGAAAGTTCGGTTACCCGTACTAAGCAGAATAGAATTCGTCGTATCGCAGAGGCATATATTAAAACATGTAAGTATCGGAATCTCTGCTTTCGTTTTGATGTGGTCTCTATCCTGTTTGATTCAAAAAAGAATATGGTTGATTTTAAACTAATCCAGAATGCCTTTTAAAGCTTTTAATTTTTATCTGACAAGCACAAAAAACGCTTGACAGGATATTTTCTTTGCGGTATAAAGGACGGGTATTTTACGACTGAAATATATGTAAATAGAGGCGACGGCAATGGGTTTTTGTATTAAGAAAAATTGTCAGATTAAACGGTTTTCTGTATCTTTTTTTATAATTAATCTTTTTTTAGTTGCTTTTATTTCCTCTGCATTCGCAAAAACCGCCACATCCGCAAAACCCGTAACACCAGCTGAAAAAGGGAAAAGCGATTACATTACAATAAAACATAGAGCAGTTAAGGATATCCTGAAGGATGCAGATCAGCTATATTCAATCGGGAAATACGAAGAAGCTCTTGCTCTGTATAATTACGTCTCGGATATCACTAAGGGAAAATACTTGAGTGGTGAAGATTTTATCTCCAAAAAGAAAGAAGAAGAAAAAAAGAAAGTAAATGCATTGGAAAAAGAGAAAAAAAAGAAACCTAAGAAGATCAAGAAGGTCAAGAAACCAAAGAAGGTCAGAAAACTGAAGAAACCAGTTGTGCTGAAAAAAGAAGAGCCAAAGAAACTCGAAAAGCCAAAAAAACTTGAGAAGGCGAAAGAACTCGAGAAGCCAAAGAAGGTCAGAAAGCCAAAGAAAGTCAGGAAACCGGAAAAAGTAAAGAAGCCAAAGAAACTTGAGAAACCGAAGAAGCTCGAGAAGTCACGTGTGCTAAAGAAAGAGGAACCTCCGAAAGCAATAATTTTGCCCAAGCCAAAGAAGCTAGAAAAAGCGCGTGTATTAAAGAAGGCAGAGCCACCGAAAGCGATAGTTTTACCAAGGCCGAAACCGAAAGTTAGCAAGCCAGAATCTGGCAAGCCAAAAGTTGACAAGCCAAGAGTTGGCAAGCCGGAATTTGTTGTTGAAAGATTCGTATTAACTGAGAAGGACAAAAAAGAAATAAAAGCATTGTATAAAAAAGCTATACCTTATTATAAGGGGAGTTTAGCCCTATTCTATCATTCGTACGAAAAACTGGATAAATCCAGGGAGATATTTGAGCAGATTCTTGCAATTGATCCTACGCAAAAGAAGGCAAATCGCTATATTGACAAAAAAATACCGGCAAGAAAAGAAAAGATTAAGAAAAGAATAGAAAAAATGGAACGAAGAGAATTAAGATGAAGAAAAATTTTATTTGGAACATATACGTTAGTAGTTGTCTGGCAGTGGTTCTTGTTTTAAGCAGTATTGCGGTATATGCTGAAAATGCCCCGGTGACTGGAACTGTAGCTGAAAATTCCAAAAAGAACGCAAGTATCAATGACGCAAGTATTAAAGCAATAATGGAAGAACTGAGCAGAATGAAACAGAGAATCAGCGGGCTTGAGAAAAAGGTCACAGAGCAGGAAAGAGTTATTGAACTGCAGAGAAGGGTTTTAGATAAGGTAAAGGGAATTCCGGGGATAAAAGAAGCATTAGCTCCGCCTGAGCCGAAATTTCTCGTCAACAAATTTGTGTTGAACGGGGTATATTTGTTTACAGCAAAAGAATTTGAACCAATTCTGGACAGGTATAAAAACAGGAAGCTGGGCATAAGTGATTTAAAGAAAATAGCCGATAAGATAACTGCCTTCTACAGAGACAAAGGATATATCACCAGTTTGGCTTATGCTCCTACTCAGGAAATAGCAGATAATACTGTAGAATTCAGAATCGTTGAGGGTAGGGTAGGAAAGATAAAAGTTGAAGACGGTAAATATTATAGTAAGAAAACAATAAAGCGAAAGTTCTTCGTTGAAGAAGGACGTATCTTAAACTACAAGGCGCTGGAAAAGAGTATTAAGCGCATTAATAAACAACCGGACAGGACTGTAAAGGCGGTATTGCTGCCGGGTGAAAAGCCGCAAACCTCGGATATCTTATTAAAGCAGGAAGAAGAGAAATCTCCACGCCATCTTTATTTAGAATATAATAACCGCGGAAGCGAATATACCGGAGAAGAACGAGCTGGCGTAGGATTTGTTGATAATAATCTTTTTGGATTTGACGATATCCTGTCCGCTAGAATTCGCGCTAGAGCAGATGACGACTATAAGGATGTTTATGGCGGAAGTCTGAATTATAATTTTCCTGTTAACCGCTATGATACGCGGTTTGGTCTTTACGGGGCTTACAGTCATGCTGAGATTGGCGGACAATTTAAAGTTCTTGACCCTGAGGGAGAGGCAACTGCCTGCGGAATATATTTGACCCATCCGTTATTTGACAAGGATTTTTACGATCCGGTTGCTTTGAATCTCACCAGTAACGCTACAATAGGATTTGATTCCATAAGTGTTGAAAATAGTATATTGGGCGAACAGACCAGTCATGATGAGCTTCGTGTAATTAAACCTGGAATTGGTTTTGACGCAAAAGACAGCATGGGGCGGACTTTTATGTCCAACGAGCTGCGCATAGGAATAGCTAATTTTCTCGGCTCAATGGATGTATATGACGAAGATGCAAGCAGGATAGATGCCGGCGGTGAGTTCATAAAGTATGTTGGTTCATTGACCAGACTTAGCAGATTGCCATTATCATCCTATTTAACTGCTTCAATAAAATATCAGTATACAGACAGTCCTCTTGTTAACTGCGAACAGTTCCCCATTGGCGGAGCGAATACAGTAAGAGGATTTCCTGAGAATGAATATCTTGCGGATTCTGGATGGGTAAGCACTGTTGAGTTAAGAACACCTGCTTTCCTCCTGCCCACAGGATTAAGAGTTCCTTATGATAAAAAGAAGACCTCTTTAAGAAAAGCAATGCAGTTTGCTTATTTTATTGATTTCGGAGAAGGGCGTCTTGAGAAAGCGCAGGTTGGCGAAGAGGATTATAAGTTCTTAAGCAGTATTGGTCTTGGTCTGAGATATGATTTTGCAGATCATATCAGAGGCAAGATAGATTGGGGCTTCCCAATAGGTGAGGAAGAACCGAGTGACGGTTCTTCAAGCAGAATCCATTTTGAGGTTCAATATGAATTCTAACAAGAGGTTAACTATTATGAATATGAAAAATAGTATCTTTACATTATTGATACTTACCTGTTTTTTGTTTGGGTCTGCTATAGCTATTTCAGACGATAATCTGCCCAGCAGTCCGTCCGTTGCCGTTGGAAGCGCAACAGTTACAACAGACGGCGACACAATGAATATCACTTCTCATGAGGATAAGTACTGGGGCGATTATGACTCTTTTAATATTGGAGCAGGACACACCCTGAACACTACAGGTCCTTCATCATCCGCAGTTATGCTTCATAATGTTACAGGTCCTTCAGGTTCAAACCTTGCAGGTATGTGGAACAGTAATTGTAACCAGTTCCTTATTAATCCAAACGGCATATTGATTTCTCCTACAGCCACGCTAAATCTTGGCTCGCTTGTTGCCTCAACTCTGAAAATGTCCAAAGAGGATTTTCTGGCGGGTAATTATGTGTTTAATTCCAACGATATAGAAAATTTAACCTCTATAACCAATGCAGGCGCGATCAACACTTTAAATAAAGCAGGAGTTACACTGATCGGCGGCGCTGTTGAGAACTTAGGCGTTATTAACGCAAATTTTGGCAGTGTAAATCTAATTTCAGGAAGCGAAGTTACCTTAAATATAGCCGGTGACGGTAGTATTCAAGCCGCAGTAAGCAAGGAAGTTCTGGGTAATGTTTATGATCAGGACGGAGAAGAGGTAAACTTTGGCGTAGAGAATCTGGGAACAATCACTGCTGACGGAGGAAAGATATATATACAGGTGGAGGCGGTTCAGAATGTCTTTGATAAGCTAATAAATCAGGAAGGTATTATCCGCGCAGGTTCAATGGTTGAAGAAAACGGTAGAATCGTTCTTAAATCAAATTCAGAAGGAATAATCCAAAACACAGGCACTATGACCGCTTCAGCAATTGAAGACGGTGCAGGCGGCGGCTCAATTGAAATGCGCGGTTCCAAAGTTGGTCAATTCGGCGAAGTTCACGCTGATGCAATGGGCTCTGGCGATGGCGGAAGTATTATGCTCTATGCCAACGATGCAGTTGCTCTGACTTCAGGTAGTATCACAACTGCCAATGCCGCAGTAGATGGTTCAGGCGGTGAAATTATTGTCTATTCACCCGGAACAGCTAATTTCTGGTCAGGCGCTAGGATTGAAGCTAAAGGTGGTTCTAATAGTGGTGATGGTGGATTTGTTGAAGTATCAGGTAGAAACTCTATGATATTCCAGGGCAGAGTGACTACACTAGCTGCAAATGGTAATCCTGGTATGTTACTGATAGACCCGAAAAATATTGAAATAGCAACTGACGGAGCAGACGTTGTCGCTGATAATGATCTGTTTGGCGATAATCCAGCTGCTAGTGCAGCGCTTTCCGTTGCGAATGTTATAACAGCTATACAGGATGGTGGCTTAACGTTACAAGCGAATGATACTATCACAATAACCAATGCTGTGGATTCTAGTGGTTCAGCTGGTTCTCTAACATTACAAGCCGGCAGAAGTATTTTAGTTAATGCCAGTATAAAGGTGGCCGGTGCATTTACAGCAACAGCAAACGACAGTGGTGCTACAGACGCCCAACGTACAGACGCTACGGCAGTATTTACGATGGCTGATGGAACGACAATAGATACAAGTACTGGTGGTGACAATATCACAATAACAATGAGCACCGGTCCGACTACGTCCGATCAGAGCGGAGATATAACTCTCGAAAATCTTGATGCGGGCGCAGGACATGTCCTTGTTGTAAATGGAGGCGATGATCCGAACGAGCTTACTGGTAATATTTTACGTGCATCGAATGATGCTCTTATAACAGCGGCTTCTGTAGCATTAGATGCTACGCCTACAAATATTACGACTGGAGCAGTAGGAACAAGCAGTGCTCCAATTCGAGTAACAACTACAAACTTAGAAGCTATAGCACAATCCGGCGGTGTCTACATTGAATCGCCTACCCAGGATCTGACGCTTGGAGGAGCAACGCTTGGAGGCTTGACTGGAATCAGCACTACTAATAATGGGGCAATAACTTTAGATGCTGCTACCGGCAATATCGATACTGCTGATCAGACAGTTAGTTCGGGTTCAGGCGCTATCTTATTTATATCCGATACTATAGATTTAGGGACTACTCCAGATACAATTAACACTACAGGCGCTTTAACGCTGCAAACGACAACCCCTGGCACAACAATAGGAATTGGCGATGGTGCAACTGGTACGTATGATTTAGATGCCGCTGAAATAGTAGCGATTAATGCCACTGGAACGCCGGGAATAACAATCGGGCAGGTAAACGGCACCGGTGCTGTGGATATTGATGATTGTACATTTGATCAGGGCAATATAACTATTCACGGCGGAGCCATGGCCATGGAGCATATAGATATAGGTGCACATACATTGGCCCTGAATTCTACCGGAGCAATTACCGATGCCCTGCTCGACACTACCAATAACGTTACTGCCACAACACTTAATATTGAAGCAGTTGATGGTGTCGGTTCTGCGGATGTTCTGGAGACCATAGTTAGTAATCTAAGTATAATTAATAATGATGATGTTGCTGGTACCAGTAACATTCAAGTTACAAATACCGGCGATCTTACTCTAAACGGCACTGCTAACTATGATGGCGGCAATATCACAATAATTGCCAACAGTGAATTGATGGTTTCTGGTGACCAAACCACAACAGGTAGTGGAAATATTACTTTAACTGCATCTGATGATGATGCTACTTCCGGCGACAATATTACCATTGGCGACGATATTTTAATATATACTGATCTTGGTGATATTTTGCTGACTGCTGGTGACAATATCAGCTATTCAGGCACAGGTGGCCTGATTCAGACTGGCGGAGGTGGAACAATAACATTAACAGCTGGTAATGAAGGTGTAACCAGTACCGACGATGTTATAGGCAGTATAGCCCAGGCTGGCACAGCGCAGATAATAAGCGGCGGCGGTTTGATTACCCTTACTGCAGGGCCAGATGGTGTTAAAGGAGACGCAGACGATAATAGCGGGAGTGTCAGTGGTGGATATATTGCAATAACTTATATTAATGCTGGCAGTGGTAATGTAACTGTTCGTGCCAATTCCTTTCAAACACTTAGCAATGTGTATGGAAAAATAACAGATGTAGATGACTCAACCGGTTCCGATATTATCGGCGGCACAGTAACACTGACTACTGCAGGCGGGATAGGAGCAACAGGAGAAAGTGCTTCTATAGAGGTAGATGCAACCACCATTACTGCCACCAATGCCACAGAAGGCGGCATATTTTTAAATGCAGTAGGCACAGGCGGAGTAGGAATTACAGCCCATGCCCAGACAGCAGGTAACATTGAGATTTATGGTACAGAGAATGTAACCTTAACCGATGTGGATACAGACCTTGACACCGATGATGCCGGTGGTACCATTACAGTCCAGATAACCGGCGCAGATATAATTGCCACAGCAGTAGACGGCGGGATAGAGGATGCTACTAATCCCCAAACAGTGGTATCCCTGACAACACTCACCAGCGGTAATATTACCTTAACCCACGTAACAGGCACCAATAGGCTGGCTGGAGCCGGCAATATAAGCATTTCCTCAGCCGGCTCAATACTTACAGGAAACAACGATAATAATGATGATGTTCAGGCAGATGACACCTTAACCATGAGTGCAGCACAGAACATCGGAACTAGCGGCGCAGCAAACTTTGTAGAAGTAGATGCTACGACATTAAACCTTACTTCAAGCAATGGCGGAATGTATATAGAGGATCTAGGAGCAGGCGGAGTTGGAGTAACAGCTAATTCTCAGGGTACTGGCAACATAGTAATGACTTCTACAGAGGTTGTAACGCTGACCGATGTGGATACAAATCAAGGTGCATTAACAGTAACCGTAACTAATGCTGGAGTTGGGGCAAATACACTGATTGCCACTGATGTAGATGCTAATGGAATTGTAACTCTAACTACAGTAACCAATGGAAATATCCTTGCTACAGCAATAGATACAACTGATGATAATATAACCTTAGAAGCAGCCCAGGCGATTTCAGTAGGTGCGATTAGTGCAGATACAGCAACAGCATCATTAACAGCCAGTGGCGGTACGATAACTGATGCTGAAGCTGGCGAAGAGACCAATGCTGATGTTACAGCCGGGACTATTGTTTTAAGCGCGACAGCAGGTATTGGGGCTTCAGGCAATCCATTAGATACAGTAACAACCGGCTCAAGTATAGAGGCAAGCACAACTGCTGCTGCTGCTCACATTGATATAGATAATACAACAACAGCGAATTCGACACTTACTGTTTCAACCATAGGCGCCAATGCCAACATTACCTTTGATCAGGATGGCGGCGGGAATCTTGAAGTTATCTCAGCCACAACAACTAATGGTGATATAGATATCAGTGTGGATAAAGGAGATTTGACAGCAACATTAATAACGGCTTTAGATGATGGGAACATATTATTGGATACAACAACCAGTGGAGATATTAAACTTGGCGCAGTAACAGCAACTGGTGACGAAGTAACCTTAAACTCAGTCGCAGCAATAACAGATAACAATGCAGGATTAATTAACATTACTGCTCAGGTGTTGGATATAGATAGAGCCACAACCATAGGAGCAGCTGAAAATGTAGTTGACATAGATATCGATACATTGGAAATGGCTTTAGTAAGCGGAGCCAGTTACCTCCTGGAAGTTAATACAGTTGATTTAAGTGTAATAGATATACAAGGAGCACTGAGTGTTCAGACAACCGCAGGGAATATCACTGCAACAAGTGTAGATACCACAGATGACGATGTAACCTTAACCAGTGCAGGAGATATTATTGTAGTAGACCTTGATGTAGATGGTGCGACAGTATATCTTGATGCAGACGGCGCAATCACTGCAGCTGGAGATGTAGTTGGTGTTGTTGCAGGCACATTAACCATTACCGACGCAACAAACGTAGGAACCGGAACAGGTGCTGTTGCAGCCCTAAATACTAATATTGACACATTGAATATGAGCAATGTGGATGGGGCAAGCTATATAATTGAAGATGATACGATTACATTAGGTGATGTAAACGTAAATGGTCTTGTAAACGTAATCGCAACATTAGGTGATGTTACAGCCACAAGCGTAATTACCAGTGATGATAATGTAACCCTTCAGAGTGTTGCAGCAGCAATCAGCGTAGGATTAATTAATGCCGGAGCCGGTACAGCAACCCTGACTGCAGCCACAACAATAAACGATGCAGCAGTAGACAGTGAAATAGATATCACCGCAGCAGTAGTAGACCTGAACGCTGCAGACGGCATCGGTGAAACAAATGCCTTGGAATTAGCCGCAACTACGATTGATGCAGACACAACAGGTGTTGCAGGTGGAGAGAGCATAAATCTAAGCAATGTTAATGCAGCAGCAACTACAGTAAACAGCCTTACAACAGTTGGAGTAGTTGATGCAAACATTACCTTTGCTCAGACAGGAGGCGGGTCATTAACGGTAACCACGGCGACGACAGTAGACGGTGATATAACCATAAGCGTAGATGATGGGGATTTGACCGCAACTACAGTTACCGCGGGAGCTGATGGGAATATTATTCTTACTACTACTAATAGTGGCGATGTGTATGTGGATGCTGTAACTGCAGCAGATGACCAGATAACTATAACTTCTGCAGCTCGCATTGAAGAATCTGGGACAGATGGTCCTCCTGAGACTGCAGACATAGTCGCAACGACAATTGATCTTAACGCAGCAACCGGGATTGGTACTCTGGCTCAGCTTGAAATACAGGGTACTGCGTTAACTATGGACAGCGCCAGTGGTGATATAAATATAGACAATTTAACTCCGGGAGGAACTGTTACAATAACAACTATGACAACAGGTCCTGGAAATATTACATATGACCAGACGGGTGACGTTAATTTGAATTTAACTCGTGTTAAAACAGATAACGGAGACGTAACAATCACTAATTCGGGTGGCACAACTGCAGATATTTTAATCGGCAGTGCTGTTGGTGCGCCTGGTGTTGAGGCTGATATAGTTGATGATACAATCTCTATCACATCAAGTGGCGCAATTACGGCTAGTGCCGATGATGCCGATGCTGAAATAGTTGGCGCTACAATTACATTGGATGCCACCGATGGTGGAATCGGGCAGGGTGGTAATAGTTTGGATATCAATGCTACCGTTGCATTAAATGCTACTACAACAACTGATAGCGGAAACATCACAATCGACGATATTACCCTTGACTTGCCTATTGGCGCGATTACTGCAGGCACAGGGACTGTGTCCTTAACCAGTGCAGGTACAATTAATGATGCTACCACAGACACTACGGCTGATATTACTGCTGATACCGTTGATTTGAATGCAGTAACAGGTATCGGAGCAGCAGAAGAGTTAGAACTTGCCAGCGTAGTAACCCTTACCGCAGATACAACTAATGGGAATATTGATATAGATCACGTTGCTGATGTAGGAGTTACTATTACCACTATGACTACAGGAATAGGAAATATTAACTATGATCAGACCGGAACCCAGATACTCGGGGTAACTTTAGCTCAGGTAACAGATGGAGATATCAGCATCTCCAACAATGGTGCCATAAATCTGGTAGATATTAATGGAGATACTACAGACGGCATAGTAACTTTAACAGCGACAGGCAGTGCTTTGACAACGACTGATTCAGCCGATGCTGTGTCAGCCTACACTTTGACTATAGTTACTGCTACAACAGTAGGTGCTGATACTGTGTCTGACAACGCAGTAGATGCCGGTTGGTTTGATATAGATGTAACCGATTTAAATATTACTACAGCGGGTAACACTTATATAGATGAAAATGACGATATTAATCTTTTAGATGTAACCACAACCGGCGAATTTGGAGTAGATGCAGCTGGGGAATTGAAAGTTACGCAGGTTGATTCCACCGGTCAAGCGGTATTTCTTACTACGACTGCGGATATTGTTGATGGTGGTGAGGCCGTTCCGGATGTAACAGCGAGCAGCCTTCGTATGACAGCGGGTACAGGTATATGTGATTCTGGCGATACCTATACAGGGCTTGAGACAGTAATATCAACATTGGCTGCAACAACAGTAACCGGTGACATAAACGTTGCAAATACAGGAGCACTTACGATTGATACGCTTGATGCAGTAATAGGAGTAACGATTACCACTGGCGGCGCTACTCACCATATCGTAGTAACAGCCTCCAGTCCACTAACAGTGAGCAGCGTAGTGTCCAATACCGGTGGTGGCGATATTACATTAGCTGCTGAAGACGCTTTGGTAACTGATGATTTAACAATTAACGCAAATATAACTGCCGCCGGTGGCAGTGGAAGTATTAGTCTTTATGCCGGGCATGATGTGCTTCATAACACCGCAGGCACTATACAGACCGCAAATACCGGAACAATAAATATTTACGCCGGCGTTGATTATAATAGCGGTACTCCTAAGGCAGGTCATGCTACAGGCAGTGTTACACAGGCCGACAATCTTATAATCCAGTCTACAGGAACGGGCGCGATTACTATAAAGGCAACAGAAAATGTAGCGGTATGTGCTGTTGGCACTGGAGGAACAGTAAATATAACAGCAGATGATGATACTTACGGACTTGCTGATGGCGCTGGAGCAATAACTGACGTACTTGGTAACGAAACGGCTAACATAACCTGTACCACTGCAACACTTCGCACTGCAACCGGAATAGGGACTTCTGTTGCTGATATTGATACCAATATAACAGCTCTTGACGCGCTTAATACAACTTCTGGCGATATCTATATAACTCAACTTGCCACAGGTGGAGAGGTAAGTGTTAATCAAGCCACACAGCAGAGCCCTGCGGGTGCCGACAATGACGGCGTTATCAATATTCAGACTGAAAACGGTAGTTTAACCATAGTTGCTGACCAGTACGGAGTTACTGCGGTTGATGCCGGTACAATTACTTTGATTGCCGGTGACAGCCTTGGCTCTTACAATGATGACTTGGAAGTTGATTGTGCAGTTACCTCAAACACAGGCAAAATTACATTAACTTCATCCGGCAATGACGTTACATTCGGCGTTGCTGGCGATGTTACTACGACTTCTGGTGAAATTGAAGTAAATGCCCTTTCTGGTGTAGCTCCTGCTGGTGAGGGTAAAATTACAATGAGCGATGGCACTGTGCTTAATGCAGGTGATGATATTATTGATTTGAATGCCTATGGGGATATTGCGCTGGGCAGTCTTGTAACTACGAATAGTACGGCAGCAGCAGTAGACGTTAACACCTCAGATGGAGCGGTTACGGATGCAAATGGAACCTCAGTAAATATTACTGCTGGCGGAGAAGCGACGATTGCGGCTAAGACAGGTGTAGACGTAGATACAACTGTTGCTACCATAGATGTTGAAAATGAGACTTCAGGAGCAATAAATATAAATGAAACAGACGGTCTTTTAATCAACAGGATTATACAAACCACAGCCGGTTCAATTACAGTTACTACAGCTGGAGCAACGACAGTAGTTGCTGCTTTAGGCGGCGTGACTACAGCAGGTGACGGTGACAGCATTAGCATTACTGTAGCCGGAGACAGCAGCTTAACTGTAAATGACGCAGTCACTGCTGCTAACGGAACAATTGATTTGAAGGCGGATAATGATGTAATTTTCGGCGCTGATGGTGATGTTGATTCTGCTACTGTTGGAGCAGGTGATACGATTACGATTACCGCGGATAACGATAGCGATGCTGACGGAACAGGCGGCGCCTTGACAATGGTGAATGGTACATTGGTTGATGCTGGTAGTGGTACGATTACTGTAAGCGCTGATGAAGATATTACTCTTGGCGGATTGCTTACAACAAATAATACAGGAAGCGCAGTATCAATTACTTCTACGTCCGGCGCAATAATTGATGGCGGCATTACTCATACTGATATTGATGCCAATGAGGATAATGCCGTAGTAACCATTGATGCTGTAACAGGTGTTGGTACTGATGATGCCTTAGATGTCTCAGTATATGAGATTAACATAGATAATAATACTGATTCCGATAAAGACGCAGTTGGCGATATTCGTATTGTGGAAATAGATGGTTCTGGCACAGATGACCTGATTGTGAGCAAAGCGGTTGTATTGAATCCCACAGGTCCTGAAGATGGCGATATCAATATTGCAACAACAACAGGAGAACTTACGATTTCTGGTGTAGTTACAACAGCAATGGACGGAACAATAACGCTATTTGCTGATGGTGCTGCTGAGGGTGATTTAACTGTTAATGCTGCCGTAACTTCAGTAAATGGAAATATTACATTAAAGGCAGATAATGATATAGAATTTAACGCTTCTGGAGACGTTACATCAACTACTGGTAATGTTACTGTAACTGCTGATTTTGATAATCCTGTTGCTGCAGGAAGTGGTCTTTTAACTATGGTTGATGGCACAGTGATTGATGCAGGTTCAGGTACCATTGATTTAACTGCAGATGGAAATATTATGCTTGGTAGGTTGGTAACTACTAATTCGTCAAACACTGCTGTTAGATTGGTTACAAGAGAAGGTGGAATAATTGACAACGGTGATACTGCCGGTGCTGATATTGTAGCTGCAGATGGTCGTCTGGTAATAGAAGCGGTAACCGGTGTTGGTTCTTCTACTGCTGGAGCGGGTGCTGATGCTGATATTGAAACAACGGTTGCATCAATTGATGTGCATAATACAACATCAGGAAATATCCAGATTGATGAAACAGATGCTATCACAGTAATCAAAATTGATAATGATATGCCTAGTGATACCGATGCTACAACAGGAACAATTTCATTGGTAGCAGATGGTGCGATTACGGTTGAAGCAGGAGAAAGCGGTGTAACTGCAATAGATGGTAATGTAACCTTGCAGGCAGATAACGATGCATCAATAATTGTAAATACAGTTGTTGAAACAACTCTTTTAGGTAATATTGTAATCAGTGCAGATGATGATATCACATTTGCTCTCGCTGGTGACGTAACGGCGTCTGGAGCCGGTAATATAACGATTACAGCAGATGATGATGGATCAGCTGGTGATGCTGGGCAGGGCGGGGCGATCACTATGGCGGATAACAACGAGACAATTGCAGGAGTTGCAGATGCAACAATTATCAATGCAGGAACTGGCTTGATTTCTATGAGTGCTGATGAGGATATTACAATTGCCCGCTTGATAACAGCTCATGTAGATGCAAGTCATACAGAAACAGAAGTATTGATAGTGAGTGCGAGCGGTGCTATAGTTGATGCCGGTGATTCAGGTGCCGCAGCTCTTAATCAGCCTGACATAGAAGTAGATCAGGATTATGGGACTGTATCCATAAGTGCTTTAACAGGCATTGGGACAGATGCAGATGCAATTGAGACCGAAGTTAGAGAACTTGCCGCAACAACGACAAGCGGCGATATAAATATAGACAATACTGGAACGCTTGCAATAGTTGATGCGTCTGGATATACACCTACAGGAGTAAACGGTATAACTATTACTGGAGGAAGCTCAAGTGATAGTATAACAGTTACAACCGAAGGTCCTTTAACAATAAGTGCAGTTGTAACAGATACCGGTGGTGGAAATGTCCTTCTTGCTGCTACAGGAACTGCTGCAGCTAATGACATGACTATAGCTGCTGCGATAAGCGCTGCAGGGGCTAATGGAAATGTCACTCTATATGCCGGACATGACATACTCCAGACAACAGGCGATATAACAGCAGCAGGAAGTGGATCAGTAAATGTTTATGCTGGTGTTGATTATAATTCCGGCACACCTCAGGCAGGGCATGCAACAGCCGATATTACCCAATCCGATGGCCGAACAATCAGTTCAACCAGCGGAAACATTACAATGACTGCTACAGAAAATATAGCTTTAAGTATTGTTTCAACTACAGGTGATGTCAGCATTACTGCTGATGATAATACATATTCTCTTGGTGATAGTATTGGTGAAATAACAGATGCTCTTTCTACTGAAGCTGCAAATATTCTTGCAGCAGCAGCAACGCTTAGCGCAGCAACTGGTATAGGTGCAACCGATGATATTGAGACAACAGTTACCTCTCTTACTGCTTCCGTAACATCTACTGGTGTGATCAACATCACGGAAACAGATACGATTACTCTTACTTCAGTTACTACAACAGATGGTCCGATTAATCTAGTCTCAGGTGGCGCTATGACAGTAACAGAGGTTACTGCGGGCGGAGACACGGGAAGTAATGACGATGTGACTTTGACAACAACTTCAGGCGATATAATCATGAGCGGTAATATTACAGCGCTTAACGATGAAGTAACGTTAGTTTCTGCGGCTAATATAACCGATACAACTGATGGAGCAACTGATATCTCAGCTCGTAACTTAACAATAACAGCTAATGCCGGAGCAGTTGGATCAGATGCGTCAAACGGGGAACTGGATACAGATGTTGATACGCTTACATTAGCAGCCCGTGGAAATACTTATGTCCTGGAAGAAAATGATATAACCTTGACGTCTGTTGTTACAACCGGCGGTTTGGTTGACATAGAAACAGTAAGTGGAACTATGACCGTGACTACAGTGACAGCCGGCGGGCATAATCATGGGGTTAGTCTAGTTGCTAATGGTGGAAATATTTATGATACCGGAGGCGCGTTGATAACAGCAAGCGCCCAGTCTTCCTTCAGGACAAGCGGGATAATCGGAACTACTGATAATCCGGTGAATGTAGATATAGACGGCGACTTGTGGGTCTGGGCAGGCGCTGAGAAGAACGGGGTATCAGTAATGTTAGAAGGTAATGTCAATTCCTCTGCTGAAACTGAAAGAGTAAGAATATATAAGCCGTCTCCTCCGGGATTGGTTATGTTGAATAATCGCCTGATGGGTGGAGGTAATTATGGAAGCGGCAGCATTCGTGGAAGTATCTTAAGCCGTGGTTATGGATATATTGTGATGGTAAAAGGTGACAGTTTGGATATGTTCTATAATCAGGCTATGCAACCATGGGCTCATAAAGTGCTTCTTCCCGAGACATCTCTTATCTCCGGGAATTTCTTAGACGGTCCTTCTGTTACTATTGATGGTTCAAGTGTTGGTGTGGACGTAATGCCAAGAGACTTGATAATTAGTCCTGACAAATTTCAGCAGCCGGTGAATTATTATATTATTCGCAAGGAAAAGGAAGAAGACAAATAAATAAAGGAGGTTGTATGAAAAAGCTAGTGGTTATGTGTATGTGCGTATCAGTAATAAGTTTTGCTAGTATTACATCAGCAGCAGAGGCAAAAACGCCAGAGGTACGTAAATTTAAGCCTAAAGAAATAAAGATGGATAGAAACTATGATGGGCTTGTTGACAGAGTAGAGGCTTATGACGAAAAAGGCATAATAATCAGATCTGAAACAGATACAAATAATAACGGCAAAATGGATGAATGGGTCTTTTATGAAAAGGGCATTCCGGTTAAGGCAGAGAAAGATACCAATGGCGACGGGAAGGCAAATACTTTTTTAACCTACGATAGAAAAGGTGTAATGATCAAATCTGAAACAGATACTGACAACGATGGCAAAATAAATGAATGGGTTCATTATAAAAAAGGCGTTCCTGTTAAGGCAGAAAAGGATACTAATAAAGACGGCAAGCCTGACAATTGGATAGTTTATTAAATAGGGTTTTTGCCATCAATACCACCAACCAACTCATTATTATGAATCTTCAATTTAAAATTAAAAATTTAAAATTAAAAATTGCTGCCAGAGGCAGCTTGGTTTGTTGCGTTTTATTACTTTTTTGCTTGTCAGTCTCTGCCCTTGCAGGGGGATTACCTGCAACACAACCTGTTGCAAAACCTGCCATTGACATAAATGCAGATCAACTGGAATATTCAGAACAAGGTAGTGTAATTATTGGCAAAGGCAATGTTGAGGTTAAATATAAGTCCATACGTATGACAGGAGACTGGTGTAAGGTAGATCTAACAGAAAAGAAGATTTTTGCTAAAGGGGATGTAACCTTCTTTGAAAATAAAAATAAGATACATGCAGAAATTATAACCTATGATATTCTGAGTGGACAAGCAACAGTAGAAAGCATAAAAGGACGCACTCCGCCATGGTTTTGGGATGCGGAGAATATGGAGAGGCTTTCATCGGAAGAATATGATGTTCATAATGCAATTCTTACAACATGCCCTAAAACTCCGCCGCATTATGTGATAAAAGCAAGCCGCATGAAGATTATTCTTGATGATAGAATCTGGGTATACAACGCTGTTATGTCCTTTAGAGGGATTCCTGTTTTTTATACACCTGTATACGCTTTTCCTCTGAAACATATTCCTTATGGATGGGTTATCTGGCTTGGACATAATAACAACGATGGATGGATGACTCTTGCTTACTATAACTGGTATGTTAGCAAGAACTTACGCGGTCGAGTGTATGGAGATTATATTGAGCAAAGGGGATGGGGCAGACAACATGAATACCCGAAAGAAGGAATAGATGAAGCGCGATTTCCTATGGGAAAGGGGCTTGATATTGACTACAGGACTGATGGAGGCAAGGGGTATTTCTATGGATATCAGATATATGAAAGCAAGGATTACTACAAAGAAATCGGAGATGACCACAAGGATGAATATGGAGTAAGCGTTTCTGATGAGAAAGATGATAAATGGAATAGATGGAAGCTGTACTATAGACACAAACAAGATTTTGGAGAAGGGCTCTACGGCACTACTAAGATAGAAAAACTCAGTGATCCTGATTATAATGAGGATTTCTTTGACGAGGAATACTTGAAAGGGTGGACAGAAGAATCGCTTACAAGAAACCCAAAGACCTACTTATCCCTTTCTCAAACATGGGATGATTATTATGTTAGCCTGCTTGTAGAAAAGCGCATGCATGATTTTTATGACGATGTAATAGACCGTCTGCCGGAGATAGATTTTGGAACGAGAAAACAGCGAATAGGTGATTCATCATTTTTCTATAAGCTGGAGGGCAGCGCTGTAAATCTTGAAAAAGAATCTGATAATTTCCAAAGACAGCGCGTAGATGCGAGTAATACGCTCTCTATGCCGCGTAAGTATTTTGGATGGTTAAGAATAGACCCGTCCGTAGGATATGAAGAAACATGGTTCAGTGAGGATAAATACGGCAAAGACAACGTGCTTAGAGGAGTTTATAGGGGCGATATTGAGGCAAGAACAACGTTATACAAGACAATGGAGGTAAACGAACTCGGAGAAATAAACAGGATAAGACACGTAGTTGAGCCGATTGTAGGTTATCATTATAGACCTTCGCCTCAAATGGATCAGAACAATCTCTACTATTTTGACGAACTTGACAAACTGGCAGACCTAGACTATTTTGACTTTTCATTGATAAACAGGATACAGATTAAGAAAAAACATGAAGACATAACAAGGGACAAAGATAATAAACTAATTAAAACAACAGGTTACAGTAAAAGAGAGATATTCTACTGGAACGTTGGAACAAAGTATGATCAGAACATACACACTACACATCGTTTTACAGACATTTCAAGTGACTTGCAAATAAATGCCACAGATAAATGGGGCGTGCGTACTGAGAGCAATTATGACATGTATAAAGATGAATTGAGCTCAATAAGCGGAGACATTGTTTTTTGCCCTGTAGATAAATTTGAGACATCCTTTGGATTACGATATAACAATGACACAGATAGACACTTATGGGAAAATTCTACCAGATGGGAAATTAACAAAAAATGGGCTGTCAAAGCGTATAATATGTATGACGCAGAGAGATCTGCGTGGGAAAAACAGGAGTTTTCCATCTGGCATAATATGTGTTGCTGGGATGTAGAATTTATTGTGCGTACAAGAAACAGATCTGATAATCCGGATGAAACCAGTTTCTTTATATCATTTAACTTATCTGCATACAAAAGTGGCAAGGTCAGATTCAGAAGCCTGTACACAGAGAAGAGAAGAGAGAGTGCTGAAGAGCAGAGTTCAGCGGTTAGATTTTAGGGGAATAAACAATGGAAAAACGATCAGGCTGGGATAATTGTTTTATGAAGACGGCGAAGATTTTAATTGTTTTTTTAATTCCTATTGTTCTGGCAGGATGTGGATATACTACCAGCACAATAAAAGGAGCAGGAATAAGCTCTATATATGTGCCAATGTTCAAGAATCAGACCTATGAGCATAATGTTCATGTAACGGTAACAGATGCAGTTATAAACGAACTTATTCTTGATGGGAATCTGAGACTACTAAAGCACGAAGAAGCGGATACTATACTTGAAGGGCAGGTAACAAGATACAAGACCGAGCCGCTTGGATATGACGGAAATAATGATGTAGAACAATATCGAATGGTGGTAACTGTACAGGTTGTATTTAGAAATCTTAAGAAAGATAAAATTATCTGGACTCAGAGTATTGAGGGCAGTACTGCTTATTATACTTCCGGCAGATTAGGAATGTCAGAGAAAGCAGCTGCAGATAAGGCTATTGAAAATCTGGCAAGAAATATTGTAAGCGAAGTTGTTAATTTTTGGTAGAGGGTGATGAATGTTTAAAAAACTTTATACGAGTATTTTTCTCTTTCTCTTTGTTTCCCTTCTCGCATTCTGCGTTTCTGAGGTAGGTGCTGAGCAGGCTTCTAACGTGGTTAAAAAAGTGACCAAAGTAAGTGTGAAAGGGAATAGCAGAATAAGCACTTCCACTATTCTTAGTAAAATAGAAATCAAGGAAGGAATGCCGTTTTTACAGGAAGTAGCGAGTGCGGATATTGAAAGGCTGTATAAGCTTGGACATTTTCAGGATATAACTGTAGACGCTTCTGAATTTCTCGGAGGGCTGAACATTACTTTTATTGTTCGGGAGAGACCCGCTATTGAGAAAATTGTGATATCAGGCAACAAGAAATTAAAATTAAGAAAGATAAAGAGGCATATGTCTATTGTCGTAGGAGATACATACAATAAGAAACGTTTAAAAGGAAATGAAAAATCTATATATGAACTGTACAAGAAACACGGGTATTATGCGGCTGTTGTTAGTCATACAGTTGAGGAAAAGAAACCCGACAAAGTTGTTGTCAATATCAGGATAAAAGAGGGGAATAAAGTAAAGATAAAAAAGATTGTCTTTGAGGGAAACAGCCATTTCAGCAGCTGGAAGCTAAAGAGGCAAATGGAAACAAAAAAGTCCAGATTAAAATGGTTTCCAAAGGGATATTATGATCCTGATAAATTAAAAGAAGACATAAAGCGGCTCAAACTTTATTACGACAGAGCCGGGTATATAAAAGCTGAGATAGAAGAAGCCGGCATAACTTTTAATGAGGCAAAAACCGTGATGCATATAAGAATTTCTATTAATGAAAATGACAGGTATTTCACAAACAAAATCGTTATAGCGGGCAACAAGAGTTTCCCTCCTCAGGAGATTATCAACATATTGGATATGAAAAAAGGCGATGTGTTTAGTGAGTATGGTGTTTCTAAGGATGTTTATAACATGCGGATGTTTTACGGAGAGAGAGGATATATAGAGGCTTATGTGAAGCCGGAAACACAGATTAATGATAGAGATAAAACAGTTGATGCCGTGTATAACATACATGAAGGGAGTCTTAACTATGTTCGCCGTATTATTATCAAAGGAAATCTGGAAACAAAGGACAAGGTTATTCGCAGAGAAGTAAGAATGAAGCCGGGAGAAAAATTTGATACAAAAAAGGTTAAGCGAAGCAGGGAAAGGTTAATGAATCTAGGTTATTTCTCTAAGGTGAATTTTTCTGATGAGAAAACGGAAGAAATAAATGTCAGAAATTTAATTTGTGATGTGGAAGAAAAAAAGACAGGCAGTTTCTCTTTTGGCGGTGGATACAGCACAGTAGAGAATGCCATAGGATTTATAGAGCTTAAGCAGAGTAATTTCGATATCAAGAACTTTCCGAGTTTTTCAGGCGGAGGTCAGTATGTCAGTATGCGGGCAGATATAAGCGCAAGACGGAAGAATTTTGTCCTGAGCTTCACAGAGCCGTGGTTTATGGATAAGCCTCTTTCCGCAGGGTTTGATCTATATAATAAAACCTATTATCAGGAAGAATGGGCAGAAACCAAAACAGGCGGAGATATAAGAGTTGGACGTTCCATTACAGAATATACACGAGGCTCGCTTACATATAAATGCGAAAATGTAGACGTGGGTGACTTAACGGATGATGCTCCTGATGTAGTACAGGACGATGAAGGCTCAGCAACTATCAGCAGTGTAACAGCCAAGATAAAAAATGATCATAGAGATAATATCTTTGATCCGAGGGAAGGTTATCTGAATGTGGTATCTGTAGAGTGTGCTGGTGGCCCCTTTCTTGGAGATAAGGATTTTTATAAAGTAACAGGCAGCACAAGCAAGTATTTTCCTCTAACTAAAAAATCCGTGTTCAATGTCCGTTTTAGAGCGGGAGTAGTTGATAATTATGGAGGCACGAAGCGAGTGCCGGTTTATGAGCGATTCTATATAGGAGGACCAAGCACGGTTAGAGGATATGATTACAGCAGTATAGGTCCTAAAGACGACGATGTAAATGTTGGCGGAAGTTCGATGTTAGTTGGTAATTTGGAGTACTCATATCTTTTGGTAGATACAACGGATACTCCAACCAAAAGTCCTATGAAGATTAGAGGTTTGGTGTTCTATGATGCTGGAAATGCATGGAGAAGCACAGGCGGTTTCTCGGGTTCACTTAAAACAAGCATAGGAACCGGGATAAGAATACTTATGCCTATACCTGTTACATTGTTTTATGGATACGGGATAGATAGACATAAGGGCAGATTTGACATTTCCATATCTTATAGTTTCTAGACACGAAACAATATCTCATCTTTTCCTCATTTTTGTGCACATCGTGGGCTGAGTTCAGTTTGTCCTAAGAATACCTTACTATGAATTATATTTTATTATCAGGGATTTTATCAATAAACATTTGCTGCCAGAGTTCCAGATTAAGGAGAGCCCATAGCCTGTATCCGTGGTCATAGCGCCCGCTTGTGTGTTCATCAATAATTAATTTCAAGTATTTTGTCTGGAAATATCCTCTCTCCAGACAACGCCTTGAAAGAAGAACTTCCCGAATATAATCTTTTAATTCATTTTTGAACCAATGACTGATAGGCACTCCAAACCCCATTTTTTTGCGCTTGAGTATTGGCGCGGGAACAAGTTCTGAAAACGCTTTCTTTAAAATATACTTACTGCTAAGCCCCTTCAACTTAAGATTAGCCGGAATAGAAGCAGCAAATTCCATGAATTTGTGGTCAAGAAAAGGAGAACGTGCTTCCAAAGAGTTTGCCATTGAAGCTATATCCATTTTTACAAGCAGGTCCCCAGGAAGATACGTCATAATATCAACAAAAAGTGTGCTGTCCAGAAAATCGCTGTATTTACTATTGTTATAATAATTTTCCGCATAACTAAATGCGTCAATCCCTTGAACCGCTTCTTTAAAGAATGGAGTGTAAAGATCCTTTTTTCTTTCATTATCAAAGATGGATATCCAGCGAATATATCGCCTTTCAGGAGAATAATTCATGGATTCGGCAAATCTTCTGAAACGGCGGAGCATTGTTTTTTGTTCTGGAGAATATGGAATCTTCCTTACAATACCATTAATCATATCACGTATACATTGCGGGAATTTCTCATAATACTTAGCTAATTTTACGGCTTTATAACGCGGATATCCCGCAAAGCTCTCATCCCCTCCGTCTCCATTCAATGCAACTGTTACATCCTGGCTTGTCATCTTTGCAACATAGTAAGTGGGAAGCGCAGACGAATCCGCAAAAGGCTCATTATAATGCCATATGAGCTTAGGTAGAACATCAAGAGCATCCGGCTTTACAATATATTCATGATGATCGGTCTTAAAATGATTCGCAACGATTCGCGCATAATTAAGTTCATTATATTTCTCTTCCCGAAATCCTATTGAAAAAGTTTTGACCGGTTCCTTCATCAGCTTGCTCATAACACCAACTACAATACTTGAGTCAAGACCGCCACTCAAGAAAGCGCCCAAAGGAACATCACTGACAAGTCTAAGCTTTACAGACTCTTCAAACAAGTCTCTAAGACGTGAGCAATATTCATCCTCTGACATTTTAATCTTATTTACTGCATTTAAACTCCAGTATTGTTCAATTGAAATTTTCCCATTTTCCCACAATAGATAATGAGCGGGCGGCAATTTGAAGATGCCTTTAAAAGCGGTTAGAGGACTTGGAACGTATTGATAAGTAAGATAATTATGAATGGCTTCTATATTTACCTCTCTGGGAATTTGTTTTACCTGTAAGATAGATTTTATCTCAGAAGCGAAAACCAGTTTATTGTCAACCTCTGTATAGCACAAAGGCTTCTGTCCTATTCTGTCCCTTGCCAAAAGAAGACTCTTCTTTGTATCATCCCATACGGCAAGAGCAAACATACCGCGTAAGAACTGTAAACACTTGGGACCATATTCCTCATATAAATGAACAATAACTTCAACATCACTATTTGTATAAAAGCAATGTCCTTTAATCTCTAAATCTTTTCTTAATTCGCGGAAATTATAGATCTCTCCATTACACACAATCCATATTGTTCTATCTTCATTATGGATCGGCTGATGACCTGTATCCAGATCAATAATAGCAAGCCGCCTTATACCAAGCCCTATATTCTTTCTGCCATCTTTTCCCCAGCCAAGATATATTCCTTCATCATCAGGTCCTCTATGTTTTAGCACAGAGCACATGTTCCGTATTATTTCTTCTTTAATATTGCCTTCAGACCTTGTATTTAAAATTCCGCAAATTCCGCACATAAATTTCTTCCACTTTTTTAACCTTCAAATTAATATCATAATATTGCTCTACCCGCTTTCTGCCAGCAAGCCCCATTCTTCTTACTTCTTCCTTGTTTTTCAATAGTCTAATAATGCCCTCTGCTAATGCCTCCGGATTCCTTGGAGACACAAGTATGCCAGTTTCTTCGTGCTTTACCACCTCTGGTATTCCTCCAACATTAGTTGCCACCACCGGCTTGGTCATTGCCATAGCCTCAATCAGGAAATTGCCAAAACCTTCATAGATTGATGACAATACAGCCACATCGAATAACTGGATCAACTGAGAAACGTCCTGCCTACTACCAGTAAAAACAATGTTTTTCTCTATTCCTAATTTCATGGCTAAATTCTCCAGTTCTCCTCTCAATTCTCCATCTCCAACCAAAACAAATTTCACCTCAGGGAGAACTTTAATTACTTCAACAGCCGCTTTCAGAAGATATTGATGCCCCTTGCAAATATGAAGCCTGGCTACCATCCCGACAACAGAAACATCCGGATATATACTGAACTCCTTTCTTGCAATATCGCTGTTTATTTCCGGAGAAAACTGCTTAGTGTCAACAGCATTATGCACAATAGTAAACTTGTTCCCGTTTATTGATTCCCTTTTAGTATTTAACTCTTTAATAAAGTTTGAATTACAAACAATTACATCTGTGTATCTGCTAAGAAATCTGTCAATAAGTATATGAACTGATTTTTTTCTCTCCGGGATTGCGTTTCTTTCAGAAGCAATAACAACAGGAACATTGGCTAATATAGCTGCCACTCTCCCCCACGCGTTGGCAGTAAAAAGATAAGTATGAACTAAATCAATCTTCTCCCTTTTCATTAATCTGATTAGTTGAAATATTATTGACAGGTCAAACTTAAATCTTCTTTTTAAAATTACCAGCTTAACTCCTGAGCCCCTTATGCTTTCCTCCAGAGGACCGCCTCTTGTTATACAGCAGACAGTTATATTATATTTCTCTCTATTTAATCGTTTTACAAGCTCTGCCAATTGCATCTCTACTCCCCCAATATCAAGAGTAGGAATGATGTGGAGGATATTAAGCATTTTTTTTCCGTTTAAAAATCAGAATGGTTGGATAAGTATACATCCAGTCCTGTGGTGGATAGCCTTTCTTTAACTTCACACCAAAGATTGTAGGCAGATTTTCGAATGTTTTTACCAAAATAAAATCGTTACCGTCAAATAATGCCTTAAAAAATTTCTGACTATAGGGATATGAACCCTTGAGACGAAAATAGTTTCTATATTCATAATCGCTTACTATGACGTAGCGACTTTCTGAAGTCATTAGTTTCGACCAGTCAAGACCGACAGTCAATGTTTTATAACCATCCTTAGCTATAGGTGGAGTATAAAAATAGGGATCAATTAGAGCTATTTCAGTTTCTTTTGTAATGTTTTCTATAATCCAATCTCGAGCTTTCTCCTGAACAGGTTTTTCTTTCATAAGTTTTAGGAAAGCATGGTTATAAATTAAAGTGCAAGACACAATTAACAAAATACTAGAGAGAAATAACACTTTGGCAGTACGCCCCTTTGATCTAAGTGATATTCTATTGAATATATCTATTAGAACACACGAAGTGACAATAGCTAATGCAGGAACAAGAGGCAAAATGTACCTCAAAAAATACCAGTTAATATTCAACATAATTGTCAGGTAGAATAGTATAAATATTAGAAGAATTGATTTATTACGAGAACTCTTTACTAAATAATATGCCATCCCAACTATATAGAGTAGAAATAATGGTAATCCAAATCCGTAAGGGAAAATAACCTTAATAAAATATCCTAAAGCAGAGTACGGTTCAGAATCAGGGAAGGAGCTGGATTGTAACCGCAATAAATGATTAACTCCTCCCTCTACAAATTCATGCCAGGCGAGTATAATATATGGATTCACAATCAAAAAAGCAAAAATAGCAACACCAACTATAATCCAGAAAGCCTTCCTTAACTCGTTTCTTGATATAAAACACACCCAACAGATCAATGGGATTAGCGATACTGCAGAATACTTTGTTCCAATTGCGAAACCAGTAAACACACCAGTTAGAATAATATTTTTTAATGACCATCCGCTTTGCTGAAGCTTACAAAGAGTTAGTACTGATAGAAATATCCAAAATGTCACAGGAACATCCGGTTTCATGTAATGACTATTAATGACAAAAGCAGGTGTAATGGCGCAAAGAAAAGCAGATATGATACCTGCTCTAGGCCCATAAAACTTTCTGGCAAGGACATATACTATCCACAAGGTTCCCAGTCCGAAGATTACTGTCAAAAAGCGACCGGCTAAATAAATTTTTGCCAATTCAGCAGGGTGTTTCTGATAAAAGCTCTTATCTGGGGTCAAAATGATTAACTTTAACAGGGAAACAATTTTAAGATAGGCCCCAACCAGATAAAAATGCATAGTTCCTTTATTAAACCAATGCGGATTAAAGTCCAGATGACTCATATCCATATTGCTCCAGAGAGTCAGGTATATGGACTCATCAGGGTGGTAAGAGGCATTATATCTACCGAAAGATAGACCCCAAGTAATACCACTTATGGCTAAGTACAGATAAAGACAAAATATTAATACTAAAAGCAAACCCTCCCAGTATTTTCGCATAAAAGAGAGTATTAGTGGAAGAAACTGATTTTTCATTCTAAAACACCTTCTTTTCTGTTATAAACTTTATTTATTATAAAAGCGATCTTAATAATATCCATTCTCTTATTTATCTAATTGATCTGGAATAAAATATTTGGAAGAAGCAACATAATTAAGGTTAATTTTGGACATCTATCCTCCCAATTTGTCGCAGTAATTTCTCTGCTGCCACTATAACTTCTTCAACCGATATAGACTCAAGACAAATACGCTTTTTGCAACTTATATCCTTAAATCGATAGCAAGGAGAGCATATCAGGTCTTTCTTTATTATAATATTCTTATTCCCACGCGGTGCATTCTTCTGAGAGATTGTTGGCCCAAAGATGGCAACAACAGAAATGCCTACTGCAGAGGCTATATGCATGGGACCACTATCATTAGTGATGAATAAATCGCATTTTTCTATTAATGCAGCTGTTTGTTTAATAGAAGTCTTTCCAACAGCTATAATCGGTTCTTCGGTCATTAACTTTCCAATTTGATCAGCCAATTTAGTTTCTTCATGACCTCCTACAAGTAATATCTTTGCATTATATCCTTTACCAAATTTATCTGCTACCATGGCAAACCTTTCCTTAGGCCAGCACTTAAAGCCCATTGTTCCACCTGCCCCAGGATGCATTCCGATAAGAAGATTATTTGATATATCATACTTCTTAAGAAATTCTTCTGCGAATTCTCTATCTTCTTTATCAAGCCAGATTTCTATTTTCTTATCCTTTATGGGTAAACCTAAAACTCGTATGAGATCCAGATGCCTCTCTACTTCGTGTCTGTCCTCTGTAATATCAAGCAATTTGATTTTAATATTATATAGCTTCCCACACCCCTTGCCACAGGAATATCTTTGAGAATGATAACCGACCCTCCATGTAGCAGCGCTGAGATAGGAGACCAGAGCCATCTCATAATTGCTGTCTAAAAATGAAACAAGGGATAGATCAAATCTTTCCTTTCGCAGTCTCTTAATGAATCTGCTCTTTTCTATTATTCCATTAAATTTGTATCTGATTACCTTATTCACTAAGCCGCTTCCTCTGATTACCTCATCAGCACTATTAGTCCCAATCATTAGCGTAATATACGCATGAGGAAAACCTTTTCGCAACGCCTTCAATGCAGGAGTAAACAGTACCATATTTCCAATCCCTGATGGTTGAATCACAAGAATTTTTTTAATTATGGATAAATTTAATGGTAGGAATTGATGGACTATTAATTCTTTAATCCAAATCAACGTATAAAAAATGCGTAGAATAAATATTTTAATTAATAGCATTGTACCTGTCTTTTTTGATATTTTCCAAAATTTTCTGGTAAATACCCAATGTTTTTCTAGCATTCTCCCCCCATGAGAATTGTGCAGCCTGTTTTAGTCCTCTGACTTTCATTTTTAATCTCATTGTATCTGAAGAAAGCACTTTTATTATTGATTGGGATAGATCATCAACATTGCGTGAATCAACCAATATTCCTGCACCTCCAACCACTTCTGGTAAAGAGACAGCTTTTGAAGCAATCACTGGGGCTCCACAGGCCATAGCTTCCAGTGGTGGTAGCCCAAATCCCTCTAAAAGACTAGGAAAAACAAAAAGATGAGCAGCGCTATAGAGGCTCACTAAATCTTTATGTTCCAGAGAATCAATCCATGTTAGCTTACCCTCTATCCCCAGATTCTGAGATAGTATTATCAACTGGTTATAATTGGGATGCTTTTGAGAGCCAATCAACACTAGTCTGTAATTCGGAAATCTATCTACAACATGACGAAACGATCTCAAAAGCACGGAGATGTTTTTTGTTGGTCCAAAAGCTCCAACGTAAAGTATATATGGATATTCTATCTTGAATTTGTCTTTTATCACTCTTCTGGATTCTCTGATATCAATCGGATGAAAAATATCGGCTATTCCGTATGGAATAACTGTTATTCGTCTAGCTGATAATCCAAGTTTTACAACTAGATCATTCTTTGTGTACTCACTAATAGCTATAATGTGATCCGCTCGCTTCAATGACCAGAGCTTCAACCTGTACTTAAAAAGCTGCTGCGGACTGATCTGACAAGTTTGAGGATAAAGATAAGGCAAAATATCATGCACAGTAGCTAGATAAACTCCTCTCCCATAGCGTGGAATTCCCAGATCCATGCTATGATATAAATCAAGTTTAAAATATTTGAACTCGCGTGGTAAGGAAATATATTCCCAAAGCCAGCGTAATCCGCGTGGATAATTTCGCGCACTGATATGATATGACTGAGGCAGAAAATTACCTTGAAAAATATTCCCTTCAAGCTCTGTATCCTCTTGAAGAAGTACATATTCATTTATACTATCGATTTTAGCCAGAGCCTTCAAAAAATATTGAATATACTTTTCTATCCCACGACCATGGTGATTGATTAGGGCTTGGACACCAATTCCTATTCTCATTCTCTTCTTTAATCTCCAAATTATTTAGATTTTTTCACCGATTTATACTATACGTTTTTCCTTTCTATATCTTTTTCATTACCATCATAATGTAAGTTGTAAAAAAATCTCTTATTAATGGTATCTTCTTTAGTAGATTTGTCAAAAAAGAAATAATGTTTGGAAAACGACCCAAACGTCTTGAAATAAAGGGGATATTATCAATAAAATACTTTGTTTTGACCGTGTATCTATTTCTAGCTAATTTTTTAAGCTCAAAAATATCAGTAAGGCCGATGTGACTTGCTGTAGTTATATCTGGCCTGGGAAAATCGCCTCCTAAGATTTTTGCTTTAACTGTTTTTAACTTCATAAGAAAATAGCTAAACTTTACAAGCAAGCCGTTTGGCGTACCGATAACAAGAACTCCCTCTTTTTTCATAACGCGGTATACTTCTTTAAAAACGAATAGTTTTTGACGCTTACTTAGATGTTCTATAATGTCAGCAGCAACAATCTTGTCAAATATTGATTCTTTCAATGGAATGGCCTTTAAATCAGCACAAACAAAATATCGCTTACCATTTGTAATAAACTTTTTATTTATTTCTGAAGCCCTCTTAACTGAACCAATGGAATAATCTATGCCGATGGCCATTGAACACAGTTTTGAGGTATGATATACAAATGTGCCTGTCCCACAACCGATATCGAGAACCTTGTCATTTTTATTTAGACATAAGTTAGACATGATACGATCTATCCTTCTTATGTCCTCTTCACTTTTGGGTTTATAATAATGTTCTATATGCATCTGCATACTCTGTAATGGTATGATTTCATTATGAAATATTTTGTTAAAAATATCCTCTGGAATCTTGTTCCGTTGCATTAGTAATTCAAGATTTTTTCTCATCCAAAGGGGTTCTTCTCTTCGCTCGTTTTTCTCTTTACTATCTTTTTTATACATACTTTACTTTTGTAAGAGATAAATCTACTTCAAAGCAGGGTATACATCAGCCTTTTTATCCTATGAATAGTAGTATTCTCTTTATGGACCTTCTCCTGCCCTGCTTCAGCTATTCTCTCTCGTTCCTCTTCATTATTAAGATAATATCTAATTAGTCTTTTAAGTTCTTCAATATTACGATAACAAACGAGTTCTTTATCCAGTTGAAATAAATTTTCCAATTCTTTGTTATAATCAGAAAGAAGAAAAGTTCTGCACGCCAATGCCTCAAATGTTCTGAAGTTTGTGCTGAGAATAGATTGTTTGTTATGGATATTTAATGTTATTCGGCTCTGGTTTAAAATTTTTGGCATCTCAACTCCATACGAGGCTTCTTTATGAATATGCGGATATAACGGAGAAGTTCTCTTTACTCCCCTTAGCCATCCCCTTCCCCAGATATGCAGGTCAAAATTCAACAACTGACTCAATATTTTCTCTCTGTCTTTGTCGTGACCTCCAAGAAATGTTACGTCATATTTGGGTTTTATCTCAGGCATCTCTTTGTAAACATCAGGGTCAGCAGCACAGGGCAGATAATGAGCATTCAGCCCTCGCATCTTCAACTCTTCAACGCAATATCTGTCGTAGCTGAAGGCATAATCATATTCTGCTATATTTACTATCCTGTTGAATGGATTATGCACTCCAAATACATCGTCTACTGTCCAGTTAGCTGTACGAATACCTAATTTCTTAATCCTCGCGATAGAACCGGGAAGAAACGTTTCTCCTTTAAGAACCAGAACCAAATCTGGCCTCTTTTTCTTTGCTGCGAGAAAGAGTTTTTCTCCGTTAAGTAAGGCTATGGGATATAGCTTTGAAATATTCACCCCTTTAGGCAATCTCTTATGCCAATACCTGAGATAGACTGGATTAAACCCCAGCTTTCTAAATGCCTTGACTACTGCTTGAATTTGAATGCTTTCTGCTAATGACGCACCGGCTGAAATTAATACCTTCTTCATAATAATCCTTTATTTCTTATTATGTATAAGCTTTCTAAAAAATTCTCTATTCTCTTGAGAGACCGTAAGATATAACATTCCCACGTACACTACAATCCCAAGAGCTGTCAATATAAATAGATTTAGATTCTTTAAGCAAAATATTACACATCCCATTACCAAACTAGCTATCAATGGTCTTAGCAAAAGTTTATGAAAGGAGAGTAAATGTAGGTATTTTGATATAAAACAAAACGAGATAATGAAAAGACTTGCCTCTGTAATTATAGTGGCAATACTGGCTCCCACATAACTCAGACTGGGGATCAAAAAAAGATTTAGACTAATATTCAACAAAACGCAAAAACCACTATTAACAAGATTTAACCTCTCCCTATTGATTGATACTAATACTGTTCCCATTATATAGTTTAAAAAAATAAAGAAGACTGCCCAGATGAGTACTTTGAGAGCAATTATTGAGTTGGCATACTCTATCCCATAGAGAAAAACAATGATCTTATCTGCCAAGATAGTTGTTCCAATCACAAGGGGGATTGCTATGAACAATAAATATTCCACTGATTTACTATAGTATAGTTTTAAAGAACTTCGTGAAGAGACAAAAAATTTAGACATCACAGGAAAAAGCGATGCGGCAAAAAAGGCGGGAATAAATACTACCCCTTCCAACAACCTATAGGCGGCACTATACCAGCCAACGGCAGCATCTCCTTTCATCGCAGAAAGCATTACCATATCAATCCGAAAATATATTACACCAAATATCCCTGCTAATCCAAATGGGAGGGCTTTCTTCATAAGGTGTTTCAAAAACTTTATGTCCCACTGCAGTCTAAATTTCACAAAACGCCTGGTGAGGAGAGACAATGTGAAGACAGCCTCAAAGATAGCGCCTATAAGAAACACAAAGATGATAGCGATTAATCCACCACCTGAAAATAGAACAATCAGGCCCAAACTTAAAAGTACAACTCTACCCAGAACAGTTGTAAGCGCTTCATATTCCATCTGTTCAAAAGCGCGAAATACCGAAATATGAAACTGGGTAAATGAGGTCATGATTATATACAGACCCATTATGTAAACCGCTAACTTAGTATCTGAGGGGTAGTTTAGAAGATTGATAGTGACGACAATCAACCCAAAGACAACGATAGATAGAATAATCTTAATAGGAAAAATGTTGCCTAAGTACTTAGGAGCTAATTTTTTATCTCTGGCGATTTCTCTTAGGGCTAATGTATGCAAACCAAAGTTTGATAGTATTACAAATAGCGAAGTGAAGGCAAAGGCAAAAGAATACTTACCAAAGTTTATATCGCCTAAATGACGTGCTATAAGTGCGGTTAATACCAAGGATAGAATCATGCTGATAATGCGGGCAGTTGTCAAAACAGCTGTGTTCTTGGCAATTCTTTTGGCTGTATTCACGGAACAAGCCTCAACAACTCTTCCACCTTCACAGACAATTTCCTGATATCTGAAATCTTTTGTTTATATACATATGTGATTTTCTTATCCTCTTTATTAAGCTGCTTTCCTGCGATTTGAATCATTTGCTCTGCTCGGAATAATTCACTATCTATCTCTTTTGTTCTCTTTGTCAATCCTTCTTTAAGGCGGTTTTTAACTATTTCCAAAATATCTTCATTCGCTTTATAGAAATTACGCCTGCTTCCTTTTACCCATACCTTTTTTACCGCGCCCCACCTTTCAAGCACACGGATATTCACGCTTGCATTTCCCTTGCTTACTTTCAGGATGTGTGTGATTTCATCAAGTGAGACTGGTTCACTAGAGATATATAGAAGCGCATACATCTGACCGGCAATTGAATTTAATCCGAGATTTCCTGCCATGCTTCCGGCAATTTCAATAAAATAGTCGCGTATCTCTTCTATTTCTGAATTCATAATAAAATACTCTTATGTTTCTTTGCGTTTAGAATGTTCTAAACATAGAATAAGATAGAAATTGATAAATGTCAAGAATTAATGCAGGGTTTTACTAGGATTTGTTGCTCAAATTCTTTACAATAATGTATGAAGATAGTTTGTCTTTTGCGCTTTCTAATAGATCGGAGAATAAGATAGCTATATTATATTTGCCTTTATCTTTGGATAGTTCCGTACGAACAACAACGCCGCTGCAATGGACACGGAAGAACTCACCCATTGATGGGAAAGTTGTCGGAATTAACATATTTAAATCAAGCTTTGTCATTAGTGGAATTTCTTTGTTTACTTCACAATAGATGCCGGAACAGCTGATATTATCGACCTTTGTCTTTATTGCCTCAAAACCATTATCTATCACTGCATGAAAATCGGCTTCAGCTCTCGGATATTTTCGCCTTTCGATGCTCTGTTCAGATATACTCATAATTAACCAAATTTTATTTTCTTATTCTTAAAATCATTATAGCATTTAGTACACAATCTGCCAATTGTTTTTCTTATAATCCTAATATATAATAAATGAATGACTGCTGTTCGAAAAATCACTAATTCTACAAAAAAGACCCTTAACTCACTTTTAAGCAATAACTCTGCTTTTATAGGATTGTTAGTTTTAAGTTTCTTATGCATTGGACTTCTGAATATTCTGACACACGAAATGTGGCGGGATGAACTGCAAGCCTGGCTCATTGCCAAGGATAGTGTCTCCATTATGAACCTGTTTAGCAATCTGAGATACGAAGGACACCCTGCGCTGTGGCATATGTGTCTTTACTTTATCAGCAGGTTTACAGCTCAGCCAATTGCAATGCAATTCTTTCACTTACTATTAGCTGCAACAACAATATACCTTTTTACAAGATTTTCGCCATTTACAAAGTTACAAAAGATATTATTTGCTTTTGGTTACTTTCCTCTTTATGAATACGCTACCATAAGCAGAAATTATGCAATGGGTGTTCTGTTTATCTTTTGCTTCTGCACAGTGTTTCGAACCCGTACCAAAAACTACCTTGTTCTGTCATGTATTCTGTTCATGCTTGCTCAAACCAGTGTCTACGGCTTGATGATCGCTATCTGTTTTGGATTTACGCTGATCATGGAATATGTTCTTGATAGGAACCTGCGAAAATTATTGAGCGCAAGAAGAACGGAACTTGTTATCTGTATGTGCATATTTATTCTTGGTACTATAATTACGGTTCTCCAACTTATCCAGCCCATTGATAGCGGAGGAAGAATATGGGGAATGAATATTGATTTAAGACGTATCGCACATGTAATTGCAATTCCATGGAAAGCTTATATTCCTGTACCGGAATTCATGAATACTAAATTTATTACTTCCACAATACTCCCTTCCCGGATTCCTAGTGCAATCCTATCCATCATTCTGTTATGTTTCTCTCTTTTGCTTTTTGTGCGAAAGCCTGTTGTGATTTTTTTATATATTTCTGCAACCATTGGGCTTCTAATGTTTTCCTACTTTATACACTTTGGTGAGTTAAGACATCATGGATATATATTCATGATGTTTATTGTATGTTTGTGGATTTCAGATTATTATACTGATATAGAATTAAAATCACGGATTTTTAACAATCTGGCTAGGTTTTGTAAAAAACACAAAAACAGGTTTATCGTTGGGATTCTGTCTATTCATCTTATCTTAGGCATTACTGCAAGTAGTGTGGATTGGTTTTCTCCATTTTCCGCAAGCAAAGAAACAGCAAAATTCATTAAAAATAGCAAAATGGATAATATGTTAATGCTTGGAGATATGGATTTTCCAGCATCTGCTGTAGCTGGTTATCTTAATCGCAGGATCTATTACACACAAAGCAATAGATTTGGCTCTTTCATTATCTGGAATAACGAAAGAGGTGATCACAGCGCGCAGGAAATTCTTAAAAAAGCTCAGGAACTCTCACTACAGAGAAAAGAAGACATATTGCTTATTATGAATTACAAACTTGATATATCCTCTGCTTTGAATCCTATTGCCAAAATTAAAGAATTCAAAAAAAGCATTGTACCTAACGAGAAGTATTATCTATATCTTATGAGTTATGATACAGTGAAAACACCATGTCAGATCAAAAAACAGCTATTATAATCGGAGCAGGTCCCGCAGGTCTAACTGCAGCCTACGAACTGCTGAATAGAACAAATATCAAACCTGTTATTTATGAGATGACAGAAGATATTGGCGGTATTTCCAAGACAATAAATTATAAAGGCAATAGAATAGATATAGGAGGACACAGATTCTTCTCTAAGTCTAATAGGGTTATGCAGTGGTGGCAGAATATTCTTCCTTCGCAAATGTTAACACGCACACGGCTTTCAAGAATCTTTTTCCTGCGAAAATTATTTGATTACCCTGTCTCTTTGAATCTCAATACTTTTTTAAATCTTGGATTTATGCGAATTACTAAGATTGGTCTGAGCTATATCAAAATACGATTTTCTCCAATAAAAAACGAAGTATCTCTTGAAGACTTTTTTATCAACAGATTTGGCAAAGAGCTGTATCTTACATTCTTTAAAGATTATACAGAAAAAGTCTGGGGGATTCCTTGTAATAGAATTAGACCTGAATGGGGCAGGCAAAGAATAAAAGGTTTGTCTATTAGTAAAGCACTGCTTCACGCTGTGAAAAAGCAGAAAAATACAGAGACCAGTCTGATTGGGCAATTTATGTATCCTAAACTGGGTCCGGGTCAGATGTGGGAACAAGTTGCCAGAATCATTAAAGAAAAAGGGGGAGAAATATATCTGAAGCATAAAGTAATTGGCCTTAAGCGCCATGATAATAAGATAGTGGAAGCTCAAGTAAAAGAGAAGACGACTAATGAACTGATAACTAAAACAGCAGATTATTTTTTCTCAACAATGCCTGTTAAAGAATTAATACAATCTCTTCAGAATGATGTGCCACGAGAGGTTCACCATGTAGCCCATGGATTGATATATCGTGATTTTATAACAGCTGGCCTACTCCTGAGAAAGCTAAAAATAAAGAATAAAACCAGAATAAAAACCATCAATAATATTGTTCCTGATAACTGGATTTATATTCAGGAAAGAGATGTGAAACTTGGCAGGATTCAGATATTTAATAACTGGAGTCCTTACATGGTTAAGGATGAAAATACTGTATGGATAGGATTAGAATACTTTTGCAATGAAGGAGATGAACTGTGGAATAAGTCTGATGAGAGTTTTGCCAAATTCGCAATTGATGAATTAGCTAAAATTGATATCATAGAAAAAGAAGATGTGCTTGATAAAGTTGTTATTCGAATGCCAAAGACCTATCCGGCTTATTTTGGTACATATGATCAATTTCATGTAATCAGAAACTTTACCGATAAATTCGAAAACCTGTTTTTAATAGGCAGGAACGGTATGCATAGGTATAATAATCAAGACCATTCTATGCTTACAGCAATTGTGGCTGTTGAAAATATCATTAATAATATCAAAGCAAAGCACAACATTTGGGCTGTGAATACTGAAGATGAATATCACGAGGAGAAATTATGAAAACGTTAAATACTATAATACTGCTTGCACTAATCTTATTTGAAATGCATCCAGCTTTTTGCAAACAGAAGGAACAGATATCTATTGGCTTACATGAGCGAACAAACAAGGATCCAAGTATAGTTATCTCGCGCATGCCAAGATGGCACGGATCTACACAGGCTGATAAGAAAATTGCGCGCGTACTATACGATAGCAGTGAATATATTCTAAAAACACGGGCTGATAAAGAAATCGGATTTATAGAGATTTTTGTTGATTCCATATTCAGGGATCTGGTTAGAAATCATTCTCCAAAAGCTACTATAGAAATAGAGAGATGGTGGAAACTGGCTTCTGAAAATATGCAGACTGACACGTTTTCTATGAAGATAAAATGGATAGGATATAAGAAATCCATGGCATTAGTAGCAGATGTGTTTTATATCAAAAATTCCGATAAAGTAAAAATCAGGACATATACTCACTAAGATGGAAAATCCGAAATCCGAAATCCGAAATCCGAAACATCCCGACATTGTCGGGACAAATGTTCAAGAATTTATTACATATCTGGAAATTGAGCGCAATGTGTCAGAATATACTGTTAAAGCCTACTCATCTGACATTAAGCAATTCTTAGAATTCTTAAAATCAGATAAAGAAGAATTGGAGAAAATTACACACAGAACTATAAGAAAATTTCTGGCGCATTTACAAAACAAAGCCTACTCAAATAAATCAATAGGAAGAAAACTCGCTACAATCAGGTCTTTCTTTAAGTTCCTTGTAAGAGAAGGATATCAAAAAACAAATCCAACACTGGCTGTTTCTACCCCGAAAACCAATAAAAAATTGCCGGAATTTCTTACTGTAGAGAATATGATTAAGTTGATAGAAAAACCTGACGAAAATAATGCATTAGGAATAAGAGACAGAGCTATATTTGAAACACTCTACTCAACAGGCATAAGAGTTGGAGAACTTACCAGTCTTAATATCTATGACATAGATTTTGGCGGTGGAACTATAAAGGTTAAGGGCAAAGGGAACAAAGAACGCATTGTTCCTATTGGGGATACAGCCCTGGATGTAATAAACAGATATTCTGCTGTTAGAATCACATTATTTAATAATAAAAATATCGGCATAATTGAGGACAGACAAGCATTATTTCTTGATAAATGGGGAGGCAGGCTTACTTCAAGAAGTGTTGAGAGAATTGTGCGTAAGCATATTGTGGGAATCCCAAAAACGTTAGGAATTACTCCCCATACTTTCAGACACAGTTTTGCAACGCATCTTTTGGATGCCGGCGCTGATCTCAGATCTGTGCAGGAACTGCTCGGGCATGTAAGTTTATCAACAACACAAATATACACTCACCTTACACCTGAAAAACTGAAAAGAACGTATAAAAAAACTCACCCTAGAGCATGAAACACATTTCTTCCTGCAATCCATCCAGTTGAAAAAGCGGCCTGCAGATTAAATCCACCTGTATCAGCATCAACGTCAATAATTTCGCCTGCAAAATATAGGCCATTAACAAGTTTTGATTCCATTGTTTGAGGATTGATCTCTTTTATGCAGATTCCTCCGGATGTTACAATGGCATGATCAAATGACCTGTAACCTGTTACTTCAAATTGAAACTCTTTCAGCAGCATTCTCAGTTTTTTACGTTCTTCAGAATTAATCTGGCTCATCTGTTTTTCCTCTGAAATTTTTAATTCCTCGATAAATACAGGAACTAGTTTCCCCGGCAGTAGCTTTTTCAATAGATTTTTAAACCCTTGCCTGCTGTGCTCATTTATTTCCCTTATTATTCTTTGATCAATCATTTTGTGGTTGAGTGCGGGCTTTAAATCTATGGAGATAAGCACCTTCTCTTTATCATCAATGAGCTTTACAATAGTTTTGCTTAAAGAGAGAATTATTGGGCCAGAGAGGCCAAAATCAGTAAACAACATTTCACCAAACCGTTCATCAGCCTTCTTGTTCCCGCACCATACCTGCGCTTTTACATTTTTTAAGCTTAATCCCTGAAGTTTTTTTGCAGTGCTGCCTTTAGTTTCAACAGGCACAAGAGATGGGGAAACAGGGGTAATTGTATGTCCAAGCTGAGAGGCTAGCTTGAATCCTGCTCCGGTTGAACCAGTTTTGGGATATGATTTCCCTCCGGTTGCAAGCACAACTTTGTCCGCTTCTATTTGAATGCGCTGAGTATTCTTATTAATTGTAACAGTGAATTTTTCATTCTTTGATTTTGTAATACTTATTACTTCTGAATTAGTAGAAATGGGAATATTCAGCGATTTTACTTTGTTAAGCAAAGCGTTTGCAATCTCCCCTGCATCATCATTTTCTGGAAAGTAACGCCCTCCTCGTTCAAGCTTAAACTGAACACCTAGCTTCTCAAAGTATTCAATAAGGTCTGTATTAAAAAATTTTGCAAAAGCAAACTTCAGGAACCTTCCATTCTTGCCAAAATGCGAAATAAAATCCTCTAATACAGCATTGTTAGTAATATTGCACCGTCCCTTTCCCGAAATTCTCAGTTTCAGTGCCGGGTTATGCATTTTTTCAAGAATTAATATTTTTGCAGAGGATTTACAGCTCTCAATAGCCGCAATCAAACCAGCCGGTCCTGCGCCGATAATTACAATGTCATATTGATTTCGTAACATTACTTGGATTGTCTGGAAAACCTTGATGAGTTTGTTCTATTTTGTTTTTTATTCTTCCCGGAAAAATATTCTTGTCTTCTTTGTTGTTTCTCTTTGTCCCATTCCTTTTTTTCTTTTACTGTCATTGGTTTTTCTGTTTGAGGATAAGGGTTTTCTTTGACAAGTTCTATTTTCCGGTCTATTAATTTTTCAATGTCTTTTATATAAGCATTTTCTTCAGGTTCGCAAAGGGATATAGCATTACCTTCCTCCCCTGCTCTACCGGACCTGCCTATCCTGTGGACATATGTTTCGGCTATATTCGGTATATCATAATTTATGACATATTTTAGTTTGTCAATATCAATACCTCTTGCGGCAATATCTGTTGCCACCAATACTCTAACTTCTCCGGCTTTAAATTGCGCCAGGACTTTTTGTCTTTGATTTTGGGCTTTATTACCATGTATAGCTGCTGACTTAATCTTATGTTTTTTTAGGTAACGCTCTATTTTGTCAGCACCGTGTTTTGTTCTGGAAAACAATAATACCTGATCAATTTTTTGCTCCTGAAGTATATGGCACAGCAAATCTTTCTTGCTTAATCTATTGGTATAATACAGATATTGCTTTATAGTTTCAGCAGTAGAGGAAATGGGGCTTACGTCAACTTTTATAGGATTTCTTAAAATTTTCCTTGAAAGTTTTACAATATTATTCGGCATTGTCGCTGAAAAAAACAAAGACTGCCGTTTCACTGGTAATTTGGCGATGATCTTTCGAATGTCGTTGATGAAACCCATGTCTAGCATCCGGTCAGCTTCGTCCAGTACAAAGTATTCAATAGCATTCAATCTAATGAAACCCTGCTCTATTAAGTCCAGAAGCCTTCCAGGTGTTGCAACGAGAATATCGACCCCTTTGCGAAGTGCATCCGTTTGTGCACCTTGCTTCACACCACCGAAAACGACAGTATTTTTAATTCCTGTGAATTTTCCATACGTTGTAAAGCTCTCTGCAATCTGAATCGCCAATTCGCGTGTAGGAGTTACGATGAGCGACTTAATTTTGCTCGAGTTGTTATTTTGCTGACGGGCAAGAAAGAGGTGCTGCAGGATTGGAATAGCAAAAGCAGCAGTTTTACCTGTCCCAGTTTGAGCGCTACCTAATACATCATTTCTTTTTAGAATGAGCGGAATGGATTTAACTTGTATTGATGTAGGCTCAATATAATTTTCTTTTTTGAGAGCATCTAAAATAGGCTCAATAATTCCCAGTTCTCTAAATAGCATCATTATCTAATTTTCGCTCCTAAATTGAGGCAGTATAACATGATAGTATCATTTGCAAGTGGTTTTTAATATTTGATGTGCAAGAATGCGTTAATTTTTAACGATTAGAATGTGTCGCTTCGGGTCAGCCGCAGAACGAAGCAACGCGGCTAACTCAGAGTCGCACTCGATTCATTGGTTGGATACAATTCTCTTAGTTTGTACGATACTCCAATTTTAATTCCGAGATTCCGACAGACCTTGGCATCTTCTGCGTCTGGACCGGAATGACGCAGTTTCTCAATCACGCTCGGCGGTATATCTGCCGGAGCCTTCGCAATCATCATATCCTGAGCTTGTCGGTAGTATCCTGCTTCGCAGAGCCCAAAGTACGGACACCTCGTTGCGCTGCAAAGATCGTCATTAGACGAAACCACTTCGACAAGAGCATCGTCGGGAATCTGGCTGACGAAATCGGCAAGACGGATTGGAAACTCAGGCTCAAATAGCGCTGCATATTTTGGATCATTGCGTTCGGGCGCTGTCCCAAAACGCCAGAAAAGCACAAGAACGATGTGGTGCGGTCTCAGCCTGACTTTGCTCATGTCTTCACTCCCATAATTATAGTTTGGAGCAGGTATTGCCATACGCAGATAGATTTTAGTCCTGCATTAGTCATAGAATCGATATGCTCCTGTATTGACAACGGCGCAAGAAGAGAATCCTCACCACAGTGAGAAGAAATTCTTTTACCAGGCCCTTGTGCAAAATCAGCTGACTCTTTTGACTGAGATCCTGAGTAGAATAATTTTTCCATAAATTTCGGCAAGTCCGCTTCATATTTTACAATCGTTGAATTCAGAAATAATCCGCCGGGTGCCAAACAGTCTGCAAATTTTGAATAACTTTTACCCACATTGACTCCCATATAAATGAGTGCATTGCACGTTACTATAGCATCATAGTTTTGTTTCACATTCCATTCAGCAAAATCCGCACAGACAAAATCAACGCGAGATTCAAATTGCGCTAACCGACGTTTACTCTCATCGATCATGCGGGCGGAGAAATCAATACATGTTATCGAAACTGTAGGAATTGCTTTGAGAATCTTCTCAGAAACAATACCCGTCCCCGATCCAAGATCGAGAATCCGCATCATTTTTGTCGTAGTGAGCAAGTCAACGATTACCTCGTGTGATCTGTGATACGGAAGAAAGTTCCTTACCTGTTCATCGTATACAGCAGCTCCCTTATTCCATATCTTCTTTATCTCTGACATCCTATTTTTCCCATATTGTGTATGTCTAACATTAACTATCGAATCTCTACCATGTTAAACAACTTTCTTGATCAAAATGTTTCAAATACTTCAATGTTACCATACCTCAAACTGTCTAAAATTCCAAAAGAGATAACGAATTAAAAGATTCACTTAGCAATTTTAATTCTTTCCTGCCAAGTTTTAGGTTTTCTATGTAAATGCATTACGGCAATAATCATAATACAGTCTTTTCTTATCTGATAGATAATTCCGTAAGGAAATCGGTCTGTTCTGCATCGGCGGGTTCGCTCAGAAAGCTTGTACCAGGCAAGAGGGTATTGGATGATTCTATCCAGAGTGTATTTTACTTCAGCGGCAAATTCAAAACCGAGACCTTCGCTTTGAGAGTTGTAATAAATTACCGTTTCTATAAGTTCTTGCTCGGCAGCTGAAAAAAATTTAATTTTTGGCGGCATTATTGAAGTTTTTCGATTCGTTGGAATACTTCTTTTGCGGAAACAGCTTTTAATTCTCCTTCCTCAAAGGCGTCAATTCTTGCTTCCGCTTCTTTAGCCCATAAGGCATCAAAATTATTCTTACCGGAGTAATCAAAACTATGAAACACCTTTTCGATTAATTCTGCTCGCTCGACGGGCGGCAATAATAAAACTTCTTTAAATATTTGCTTCGCTTGTAAAGTCATAATAATACCCTCCTTTTAATAAAAAATTATATCATCAAAGCACGTATCTAGCAATATTTTTTCTATCGTCATTGCGAGAAGCATAGCAACGAAACAATCTCTAAAATTGCTTCACCTTTGGTTCGCAATGACAAAGGCAGTGACGAATTAGAAAATCCATTTAGAATTTTTTAATTCATTGCTTGCAGAGCCTCAAGATGTTATATTGATGGAGATTTTTTTGATTTAAAAACCAGTTCAGGGAGGAGGAAAAATGACACGCTCAACTACAATCCTTACTGTAAGGCACAAAGGAAAGGTGGCTATAGGTGGTGACGGACAGGTTACGCAAGGCGAAACTATTATGAAACAGAATGCGAAAAAGCTAAGAAGACTATATAATGATCAGGTTCTGGTCGGTTTTGCAGGAGCAACAGCAGACGCTTTTACCCTGTTTGAAAGGTTTGAGAAAAAACTGGAGGCGTATAGCGGCAATCTTCAGCGGGCTGCAATTGAGCTTGCAAAGGACTGGCGCACAGATAGAGTTCTAAGACGACTGGAGTCTTTGCTTGCTGTTGTCAACAAGGATTATTCACTTCTTATATCCGGAACAGGAGATGTTATTGAACCAAGTGACGGAGTATTAGCCATAGGTTCCGGAGGTCCTTATGCGCTTGCTGCAGCTAAAGCACTGATAAAACATTCAGACCTATCATCAGCAGAAATTGTTAAGGAAGCCATTATGATAGCGTCTTCAATATGTATATACACAAATGACCAGATAGTTGTAGAGAAACTATAGGGAGAAAATTCTAATGGATGCATTAACACCAAAACAAGTTGTAAAAGAGCTTGATAAATATATTATCGGACAAGGCAATGCAAAGAAGTCTGTTGCCATAGCTTTGAGAAACAGGTGGCGCAGACAGAAACTGCCTTTGGAATTGCGCGACGAAGTTGCTCCAAAAAATATTATTATGATCGGGCCAACGGGCATAGGAAAAACGGAGATTGCCAGACGTCTTGCGCGATTGGCTCAGGTACCGTTCCTTAAGGTTGAGGCGTCAAAATATACAGAGGTTGGTTATGTTGGCAGAGATGTAGAATCCATGATAAGGGATCTGACTGATCTTGCGGTAAAGATGATAAAGGACAGCGAAACCCGCCGTGTTGAAATAAAAGCAGCTGAGCTTGCAGAGGAAAGGTTATTAGATCTGCTTCTGCCTCCTGCAAAAAGTAAAACTGATGATAAGGAAAAGGAAGCCCAAATTAAAAGAACGCGGGAAAAGTTAAAAATGAGACTTACTGACGGCAAGCTTGATAATAGAATGGTTGAGCTTGAGACAAAAAATCACATAATGCCTATGGTTGAAATTTTCTCAAGCTCCGGCATAGAAGAAATGGGAATAAATTTCCAGGATATGTTTTCCAAAATGATGCCAAAACAGAGCAAGAAAAGAAAAGCAGCTATTAAGGAAGCCAGGCGCATCCTCATTCAGGAAGAAGCGGCAAAACTGCTTGACATGGACGAGATTATCCTCACCGCTATATCCAAAGTAGAAAATTCAGGTATAGTATTTATTGATGAGCTTGATAAGGTTGCAGGCACTAAGTCACAATCCGGACCTGATGTGTCAAGGGAGGGTGTACAGAGAGATATACTGCCTATTGTAGAAGGAACAACTGTTGCAACAAAATACGGAATGGTAAAGACAGATCATATTCTATTCATAGCAGCCGGCGCTTTTCATGTGAGTAAACCGTCAGACCTTATCCCTGAACTGCAGGGGAGATTCCCAATAAGAGTTGAACTCTCAAGCTTAAGCAAAGGTGATTTTGAAAAAATACTCACGAAACCTCGCAACGCATTGATTAAACAATACATAGCGCTTCTGGAAACAGAAAATGTTAAGATTGAGTTTACAAAAGATGCTGTTCAAGAAATTGCATCCATAGCATTTAAGGTAAACCAGGCAACGGAAAATATAGGAGCCAGACGTCTTTATACTGTTATGGAGAAAATGCTGGAGGATATATCTTTCAATGCGCCTGAGGAGAGCGGTAAAAAAATATCCATAAATGCAGCATATGTAAAGAAAAAACTGGAAGGATTTGTAGAAGATATTGACATTACAAGATATATTTTGTGAAAAGCAATTTTCATTTCTTTAATGTGTTATTATAGCATCATTGTTCTATCTTGAAAATTGCATAAGATTGACCACTTATTTTTACGCTTGCCTTTAATCCACTAAGCAATTTTACTCCGCTGCCCATTATCAATTCGAATGAATTTACCTTGATTTTCAATTGGAACTCGGCTTTTTTAGATGAAGGATTTAAGGCAATAAGATATTTTTTATTTCCCATTGAGCGCTGATAAACCAAAGTATAACTAGCTCCTTCTATTGACAATACTTTAATATCACCATCATTGCGTAAGGCTGGTATAGTATTTCTCAGTTCAATCAATCTACGGGTAAAATTTAATAGCGAACCCGAATTCTTTTCTTGAGACAGTACATCCGGTCTTTTCTTATCCGGATCTAATGGTAAATATAAGTTTGTCTCTTTCCCTTTAGAAAAACCTGAATTTTTTTCTTTTGACCATTGCATCGGAGTTCGACTACCAGTTCGTGTATATGCTCCTTCCTTACTTGGTAAGCCAGGAATAAAGCGCATACCGATCTCATCGCCGTAGTAAAGCGTAGGAATTCCTATCCATGTAAAAATAAAAGTATAAATTATTTTTAATTCTTGATCAGAACGCCCCCAGTTCATCCTTTGAAAATCATGGTTAGCAGTTGGTATTGAAATAAATCCTTTACCTTTGACTTTTTTATAATGTTTGAAATATTCGTTTAAGAATTTCTTTGGCGATCCCTTTCCTGCTATGTCAAAATAGCAAGCTTTTTTAATCTTCCGACCACAAACAGCTTGATGATTAAAAAACATCTCGCCATATCCAGGAACGCCACAGTGTAGAAAAAAATCAACATCAAAACCGGCGCCAGCAACAGCTTTAGTCGGATCACCCCATTCAGCAATCATTATTGCTGAAGGATAACTCTTTCTGATCCAAGGATGAAGATTACTATTCCATAGTTTTATAACTTTTTTTCGGCTATGGTCGTTTTTTATAAGCGATGCCGCCATATCTACTCGATAGCCATCGCATCCCATATCCAACCAGTACTTCATAATATTTTTCAATTCAGCTATTACAGCCTTAGGCCCTTTACCAGTAACCGCCTCTTCCCAAGGCAAATTAGGATCTGGATTAGCATATCCATAATTTAAAGCTGGTTGATTCCAGAAAAAATTAATTAAAAAATTACCATTTCGCTGTCCATAGCCCCTAATACTATTGCCACCCCTAGGCTTCACATCCCAACTATCTGACCATATATAATAATTGGAATACTTATTCTTTTTTACTTTTGTAGACTGCTGAAACCACTCAGCTTCTATAGAACTATGCCCGGCGACTAAATCGAGACAAACACGCAAATCACGCTTATGAGCCTCCTTAAAAAGAGTTGCCATATCTTTATTAGTACCATAGCGGGGAGCAATTTTGTAAAAATCACTAACATCATAACCTGCATCATTAAAAGGAGATTCAAAGCAGGGATTAAGCCAAATTAAATTTACCCCCAAGGATTTTATATAATCAAGCTTTTTTATTATCCCTTGTAGATCGCCAATCCCATCTCCATTGCTATCATAATAACTTTGAGGATATATTTGATAAATAACCGCATCTTTAATCCAATCTCTGTTTTTTTGTTTGTTCATTTAAAATTTCCTTATCCGTAAGTGATTTCTAGAAGAATGCACGCAATTAAAGCGATAGAAGATAGCCAATCTTCCCAAACTAACATCCCTTCAATAACTGACCATTGGACGTTTACTGTTACTTTAATGCTACTATATTAAGAATTGCTCGAAAAATCAATAAAAATGGGAAATTTCTCGATTTTAAAATTATTGCTTGCAACGCTATGAGATGTTATTATTGATGAAGAATTTATGAAGGACAGTTTATACTGTTGTGGAAAAAATGCTGGAGGATATTGACATTACAAGATATATTCTGTGAAATACAACGACTGTTTCACTTTTTGTCAGCGTAGCAAGCAATAAGGCGAAAACAATTGTTATCCTCCGATTATTTCATTCAACCCTTCAACAATAAGATCAAGTTCCTCAGGAGATACTCTTCCTATTTTTTTGGTAAGTCTTTGGACTGAAAGGGTTCTAATCTGGCTGATTTTTGCCCACGATTTTTTGGGAAGTTTGGGACTATCAAGTTCCAGATTGAGAGGAAACCCGGCCCGCTGTGACTGACTTGTGAGGGCAACAGCTATGACAGTGCCGGAACGTTCGTTGAAAACATCGTGGCTGAGAATCAAAACGGGACGCAAGCCAGACTGTTCATGACCTTTAGTCGGGTTTAGATCCGCCCAGACAATATCACCTCTTAATATTCTGGCCACGACTCAACCTCCGAGCCTAAACCCTCTTCTGCCATGGCTTGCTCAAAAGTCTTATTGAGTTTTGAGCACTCCTTGGTAAGACGACGGCGGTCAATTCTTGCCAACTTGTCTGATACGGCTTCTTGAATCGCCCTGCTACGATTTGGGAAAACGCGCGAATTGACCAAGCGATCAAGCTTACTCAACAGTCTTTCTTCAATTGTGATAGCAACTTTTGCGGTACTCATTTCTTTTCTCCTTTGGTATTACAATATATCATACCGCAGTATGTGGTAGATTGCAAGTGTATATTCTTTCTCCCTTTTTATATATGTATTTCTAACGTCGCGGATCAGGCGCGGCTATCAGCCGTCGCCTGCATCCGGCTTGTTGGCACTTCTTCTGTGATCAAATGCGACAAGTCCGTAACGAGTTCACCCTGGAAAACCCGGGTGTTTTGGGGCAGTGCTTGACGGGCAGCCATGAGCAGTACGGAGTTCCAGCCTCACCTGCACTGCCAAAGTCACATAGACGGACGGTCTTGCCATCCGCCGACTTGAATTGCAGGAGCAGTAGAGGGGGTAGCCAATCTGACCACTGGACTTGTTTTGACTTCATGCTCTTTGCATCGATGGGCGGAATATTCAACATGCAGGTTCTAGTATCCCATTTCTTAACGTCGCGTATCTGCAGTTCCCCCTTTCTTGCATTCTTGAGATTGTACCGATGATCATACGCCAGCAGGATAGGGCCACGATATACGGATGCGAGCCCTTCACACTCTTGCTCTCCGCGCCATAGATGAAAAGACATATCCAGAGTGACATAGATCCTGTCTCCCGCTTTCCATTTGCGATCAATCTTCAGGTAACTGCCCGCTTTCACAGCAGGGACCGCCTCACCGTTAAGTCTGACGTTTGTCTTCGTGGACCAGCGAGGGATGCGCAGCTTCAAGCCAAACTCGCAGGATCTGGACGGTTTCACGTGTAGGACGATCTTCCCATCAAGCGGATATTCTGTATCTTGCGTCAGAGTCACAGACAGGTCCGGCTTTATTTTAGCCGTCAGTCTTGACGGGCCGTAATAGTTCAGAATCAGGCTTTCCTTATCCTTCATGAGGCTCCAGTCACTTAACATGCCGAATCCTCTGCTCGAGTTCACACTGCAGCAGTTCAGTTCCGGGCTTCCTTCACGTGCTTGAAAAACGATTGCATGAGCGCTAGCACGGCGTATTCCGTTCATAGGAGTATCGTAGGTGGCCCAGCGACCTGTAGAGGAATGCATGCCCACTACTGAATTAAGCATGGAGAGTTCGAGCTCATCGGCAACGATAGAGTTCCCGGTGAGTTTAAGCATCTCAACACTCATCGCAGTCCACGCAATAGTGCAGCATGATTCGATCGCAGCAAGATGGAATGGGTTGCCGGTAGCCTTCTCACCGGAAGAGAAGCCGCCGTTGTTGTGCCGGTCAAGTTTTACGATACTCCACCAGATCTGCTCGAAGGCTTGCCGGTACTGGTCTTCGCCAGTGATCCAGTAAAGCTCTGCCAGCGCCATGATTGGATGCAGGCTTTCCCATCGAGGCTTTGGGGTCTGGAAGAACTCTCTGCCTTGCAGGGCCTGCCGCAGGTAGTCACCCGCCAAGGGCTCCCCTTTGGATCGAGCAGCGAATTCGTCCACAATCTGAAGCGCCAACTTGAGATAGCGTTCGTTCTTTGTCTTGCGATACAGCATACAGAGCGAGTGCACTGGAGCCAGGTTCATCTCTGTAGAACCCGTGTCGACCAGGCGCGATTTCTTTCTGCCCAGGTACTTCCGGCAGAGGAGATCCGCTATGCGGGCCGTGCATGCCAGGGCTTCCTTGTCCCGTGTCTCTTCGTGCCACAGCATGAGTCCCAGCATGATGTGGTAATGACCCCAGGTGTCCCACGTATTGTGCTCAGCCGAATTCATGTTCGTCAGGCGACATTCTTTCGTCCAAGGGCCGAGGTAGCCATCGGGATCTTGGAGACCGACAAGGATGTGAACGAATTCCTTCAACCACGCTTTCAGCGTCGGTTCGTTGGTGACGCGCAGCACCTGGACAGCCCCCGTCAGATACTTGCCTGCGAACTCCCCTGCCCAGGGCACCATCTGCCGCAGCGGGGACGCGTCACGGTCGCGGAACATCTCAAGCATGCCGGGATTGGCTTTTGGCGCCACAAGCAACCATTGCTCAGTGATGCCGCTGAGGTAGTTCCCCACAAAACCACCAATCCGCATACTGGTTTTTCGGATTCTTCTGCAAACGGGTTCCTTCATATTCATCATAATTTATTACCTCCTTTGAACAGTTACCATTACTTTGTTACGATAGCAAGTAATTATATAAAATGTCAAGAAAGTGCGTCAAGCACATTTAGGAATTTCGGATTTTTAATTCATTGCCTGCAACGCTATGAGATATTATTATTGATGAAGAATTTATGAAGGACGTTTATACTGTTGTGGAAAAAATGCTGGAGGATATATTCTATAGAAACCAGTTTGAATTCATTTTTTCTTGGCGTGAGAGATCAACGGTTGACGACCCTTTTTTTTAAAACTGACAACGATTTTCTCTGCTTTTTCAAAAGGAACAGTTATAAAAGAGAATCTTTCCATTACCTGTATTTCGCTGATCTGTTTAGACTTAATTGAAACTTTGCTCATAATAAGCTCAACAAGTTTTCTGGCATTAATCTTGTCTCTCTTACCAATTGCGACAAAAAGCCTTGCTTTGCCTTGTTGATCAAGCTGTTTCCCCTTCGAGCCAACCTCTTTAATCTCACCATAGGAATCAGGATTAAGTTCTTCTTCAAAGCTATAGTTAAGTATGGCAGCTAATATTTTCGTCGGATTATTATCTTCAAGTAATTTCTTAGCCCAGTTATGATATTTAGCATCAATCTCGTCTTCCAGAATAGCAGTCAGATCATTATATATTTTTTTCTTTTTGGCTTTAATAATGTCCTCTACTTCTGGTATCTTTGATTTTCTAATATCAGTCTTAGCGAACCGCTGTATGAACATCAGCCCCTTATACTCATTGGAAGTAATAAATGTAACAGCGGTGCCCTCATTTCCTGCTCTTCCTGTACGGCCTATTCTATGAACATATAACTCCGGGTCTTGCGGTAATGAATAGTTTATAACGTGGGTAAGGTTGCTAACATCAATCCCACGTGCCGCAACATCCGTTGCTACAAGAATATTTATTTTTTGTTTCTTGAATTTTTTAAGAGTTCTTTCTCTTTGCGCTTGCGAAAAATCCCCATGAATAGCTCCTGAGTCATATCCTCTATCCATTAAATGAGCTACAACGGAATCAACATCTCTTTTTGTTCTACAGAAAACCAAACCGTAAAAATTGTCTTCAATATCAATTATCCTGCATAGTGCCTCAAATTTGTCAGAGGCTTTTACCTCAAAGTATATTTGTTCCGTCAGATTTGTTGTCAGCGGTTCTTTCTTGACTGTAAGAAGCTCGTAACCGTCCATGTATTTACGCGCAAGGTCTTTTATTTTTTTTGGTATTGTTGCGGAAAACAACAGTGTTCTCTTATCGGAATTTGTATACTTCATTATTTCTTCCATATCATCAATAAATCCCATATTAAGCATTTCATCCGCCTCATCAAGTATCAAGTGCTCAATTTTTCCGATCTTTAGTGTCTTTCTTTTAAGATGATCTATTACCCTGCCCGGAGTTCCAACCACAATATGCACACCTTTTTTTAGGCTGCGTAACTGCTGATCAATAGACTGCCCCCCATAAATTGGTACTATTTTGATATCCTTATCTCCCTTGAGTGAATTGATTTCTTCTGATACCTGAATGGCTAGCTCTCGTGTAGGAACAAGGATCAGCGCCTGAACTGTTTGAGAATCCATGTCAACCATTTCTATCAGAGGTAATCCAAATGCAGCTGTTTTGCCTGTACCTGTTTGTGCCTGAGCGATGATATTAGTATCATCTCTTAGCATTACAGGGATAGTTATGGACTGGATTGCAGTTGGCTCTTCAAAGCCCTTTTTATTAATTGAGTTCAGCGCTTCTGCTGAGAGCCCAAGATCATCAAATGTCTTTTTGCTTGTCATATCTTTCTCTTTTCCTAATTATTATCCATTTATTCCTAACGACTATACACTATTATCTGAAAAAATGGGGAATTTCTAATTTGCATTGTTAGACCCCTTTTGGAGTTTACGATTAATGTTTTCAATTTCATAGATATCTTCATTTGAAAAACCACATTCTTCTAAGATGGAAAGAAGAAAAGAAGACTTTCCTTCTACATATGAATCGATGTCATTTTCATATTTAGAGGCCAATAAAAGCTTGAGTTCGCCATATTTTTTGGCAAGTTTAGTATTGTTTCTAAGCGCGTCTCTAATAGCTATATGATTCCTCAATGGCTGAGAACCAGAAATACAAGCGTATAGGTTATGCTCTGGATAACCTTGTAATCTAGTAAACGCTTCACGGCCTATAATACCAAGATTGCCTCTATGTTTTATGCCAATAGATGCTAACCGGTTTATGATGATTGGCATACAGCCTTCTTCAGGAGCAACAATAGTTAAGTCTATGATTGGCTTAGCGACAAGACCTGGAACAGAGGTGCTTCCGACATGTTCCAAAGTTAATGCTATATCTGAAATATGAGGCCAGATAGCATTGTACAATGATTCAAATTGAGAAACCCATTGAGGGTTATATTGATTAACGATTATTTTTTCCATAAGGATCTAACATATATCATTGAACAGTTACCCTTATTTTGTCACGCTAGCATAGAATGTCAAGAAAGATAAAAAATAAACTCGGCATCAAAAGCCTGCTTGACAGTTTTTAATTTATTGCTTGCAAAGCTATGAGATGTTATATTAATGGAAGATTTGTGGAGGGTGTTTATACTGCATATGAAGATTAATTCAAAATTTTTATTTTCCGTTATTCTCTCAATACTTTTTATCAGTATCCCTATCTATTCAACACCAGAGAGAGGAGATATATTAGTACTGGAAAACTCAGGGCTGTCTGAGGAAGCAAAGGGACATTATGATAAAGCATTTACCTTGTATGAAAAGCTAATCAGAGAGACTTCTAATAGCGTACAGCAAGAGGTATATCTAAGAAGAATTTTTGATATGCGTTTCAGTATCAGTAATAAAACAAACGTCTTAAAAATCTGCAAATATATAAGAAAAGGCAGGAAATCTAACCAACCACTAAAATCTCTTGCTGAATGGTTCATGCTGCAGCTGTACCTTGAAGACGGGGAAATTGAGACGGCAAAGAGCTTGTGCAAAAAACTTGGTTTTATTCAAAACTGGTTTGTAATAGGGCCTTTTGACAATGATGGGAAAACAGGTTTTGACAAAGAATACCCGCCCGAGAAGGAAATAAAAATTCCTTCTAAATATCAGGGTAAGGATAGAAAAGTAAAATGGAGACATATGAATATTGAATCTCCGTTGGGATTTGTTGACCTTGGAGCTATTTTCAGACCAAATAAAAATACATGTAGTTATTTACTAACATTTGTTAAATCAAATAAGAAAAGAGAGGTTGTATTTAGAATAGGGCATGACGATGCAATTAAGATATGGCTAAATAACAGCTTGGTTTTTAGCAATAATAATTATCATGCTGCGCGATTTGATCAGAGCCATGCAAGAGTTTTTCTTAATAAAGGATGGAACAAAATCCTGATTAAGCTCTGTCAAAAACAGGGGAAATGGGGATTGCTTTTTAGAATAACATCTCCGGATGGCAAACGCATATCAAGACTAAAAGTTCGCGCAAATCTACCTGCAAAGATAGCAGAACATGTTCCTGCGAAAGATACAGGCAAGATTAACTCCGAAAATATATCCCGTCTTGAAGAAAGCGTTAAAACCGACCCGGATAATGCACAACTCTATTATTATTTAGCATATCTTCTCAATAAAAGCCTGCCGTATGATGAAACCAAACATAAGGATTTTCTATGCATAACAAAAGCGATTCAGCTAAATCCGGATAATCCTTTCTATAGTTATCTTGGAGCAAATCTTGCATATCAACCAAACAAAAGAAGGGAGATGTTAGAGAAAACTATTGAATTGGATCCTGATTTTACAATAGCCTTTTATCAATTAGCAAAGTATTATCTAAATGCTGATAACTTAACAAAAGCTCTGCATATAATTAATAAATGCCTTGAGATTAATCCATCATTTATCCCGGCAATTTGTCTGAAGATATCCATTTACTCAAAACAAGGCTTAACCCCGCTTATTCCTACTTTGCTTGAGAAAATTAAAGATACTCATGCATATAAGAAAGAAGCACGAAATAGTATAATCCGCTATTATGAGAAGCATCATTCACAGGAAGAAACTTTAGAACAACTCCGAAAGCTTCTCGAAACAGATTTTACGGATAACCGTGCAAGAGACAAGATCGTTAGAATTTTACTGAATATGAGCAAAGATTCAGAAGCATTGAATAAACTATGTGAAATATCGGACTTGAGTCCGTATGATACGAGGAGCTATCTTCGCAGGGCAAAGATATATGCTAACAGATACCAATTTCATAAAGCCATTAAAGTGTGTAATCAAGCAGTGACTATCTGTCCGGAGAATTATGAAATACTTTCAAATTTAGGGCTACTATATCGACGCATCGGTAATTATGAAAAGTTTGAAGAGTTTGTTAATAAGGCTTTGAAAATAAAGCCTGACTATACATGGCTCAGAAAATACGAAGAATTTGTGAGTCCAAAGAAAGAAGCTTATGAAGAGAATTTCACAGAGAACATAACAGCAATAATCAATTCTGCAAATAATCTAAACCACATTGATAGCGAAGCTGTTTATCTTCTTGATAAAGCAATCTCACGAGTATATACGGATGGTACTTCGTCTGAATATGTACATCAAGTCATTAAAGTTCTTACAGATAAAGGGGTAAGGGATTTTAATCATCTCAACATATATTATACGCCCGGAGAGCAGGAAGTCATTATTAAAAAAGCGCGTATTATAAAGAAAGACGGAACAACAACGGATTACTATAAGTTCTCTGACGTGTCCACATCCAGCCCGCAGTATAGACTATACTATGATTACAGAAGAAAAACTATTAAGTTTAGTTCTCTTGAAAAAGGCGATATCGTTGATTTTGAATACAAGATCAATGATATAGGTGGCAATATATATGGTAATTACTTTGGAAATATGTTCCTGTTTAAAGATACAAATCCTATTGTTCATTCTAAATATATTCTCATTGCTCCAAAACAACGCAAATTTTACTTCTACAGCCCAAAGCTCAATATCATCCCCAAAAAGATTTTTAATAGACATACGGATACTATCACCTATATCTGGGATAAAAGAAACATTGAAAAAATAGAGAAAGAGTTGAGTATGCCTCCTTATCCAGAAATCACTCCATACCTGCTTATATCCACCTTTAAGGATTGGACAAATGTCTCCAGGTGGTACTCTGCCCTTATAAAGGATCAGATGGAATCGTCTCCTGAAATAAAAAAAACAGTAGCTTCATTAACCGAAAATAAGAATACAGAAATTGATAAGATTAGAGCTATATACAATTACGTTGTTAAGAAAATCAGATATGTAGGTTTAGAATTTGGGATACACGGCTACAAGCCATATAAGGCGTGCCAGGTATTTAACAGGAAATTCGGCGACTGCAAGGATAAAGCGCTGCTGATTATGACAATGCTTAAAGAAGCAGGGATTCATTCGGAAATTGTGCTTGTAAGAACAAGATCCAGAGGCAGCTTTGATTTCTTTCAGCCATATCTTGGCCTATTTAATCACGCAATATGTCATATTAAACTCAAGGGCGGAAAAGAGCTCTGGCTGGATGGAACTGCTGAATATAGCAGTATCAATGAGATACCATGGATGGATCAGGGAGTCGGTGTGTTTGTAGTGAATCTGAAGCGTAGAAAGGGCATGTTATCTACAATACCAGTTAGCGCAGGCATTCATAATAACCGCATCTCAGATAAAAATGTATTGTTAAAAAACGATGGCAGCGCATACATTGGCGGAACAGAAGTAGCTAGTGGAGCATTCTGTCCCGGAATTAGATATTTTTTCCAAATTCCTTCAAAGCAGAAGGAGGAATTTGAAAAACTGTTAAACACCATATTTGAAGGTGCGCAGGTAATAAACATCCATTTCCCCGATTTATCAGGGTTGGATACTCCTATAAAATACAATTACGCTATTAGTGTGCCAAAATTCTTAAAACCTGTTTCCGAAGGTTTTTCATTTGATCCCGTTATGATTCGTCACAAACTCACTCAAAGATACGCTTCAAGCAGTACACGAAAACATGATCTCCTGCTTTCGTATCCATTTACGGAGAACAGGACCAATGAATTTTTGCTCCCGCAAGGCTATGAAGTAAGTCACGTGCCTCAAGATGTTGAACTGAAAAACAAATTCGGCTCTTTATCAATAACATATGGTAAATTACCCGATAAGATTATAGTTAAAATAAAGTTTCAGTTAGATGTCTCAAGAATTTTGCCTGAAGAGTATCCGGAATTTCGTAAATTTTGCACAAAAGTAGATAAGAACGAAAACAAGGAAATAATAATTAAAAAGAAACCTGCGGTTGAATAATGATGAAATATATAGAAAAGGAAAGGAGAAATATGAAGGAAATCAGAAGAAATGTTTTTATCAATTCCAAACTAAAAAGACTTAGCCTAAGCTTTGTTTTAGCACTTTGCCTTTTAGCTGGTTGTTTTTATGCTGGAGCCCAAAAGAGCCAGGGGAAACTCCAGCAGGAGATTCAAAAGATAAAAGATAGAGGTGAGCCTACAACGATTGAAGAGCTTATTCCTAGAGAGATTCCAGATAAGGAAAATGGCGCTTTGGTATATAGGAAGGCATTTAAACTAAAAAAAGATTTAGAAAAGAAATATAAGGAAGAGTGGAAATATATGCCATATGAGGGGGCTAAAGAATGGGAGGAAATTTCGGAAGAAGAAAAAGGAAAAATAACCGCTCTTTTATTTAAAAATTCTGAGTTTTTAAGATTCTATCAGTTGCTTGAAAAAGCTTCAAATATGAAATGTCGATTTTCTAAAAGAAAAGATTATCAAAAAAGCACAGGTATAAGCGGAAAATCAGGGCATTTCATAGGTATGTTACTTCCCCAGTTGGCAGGAATGAGAAGTTGTGCTCGTATGCTTGCTGCTAAGGCAAAAATACAGTCGGAAATTGGACAAATAGACGATGCTTTAAACACATCCTTGACTAGTTTAAAAGTTGCTAAATCTTTATCCAATGAGCCTATTCTAATCTCTCAATTAGTCAGAATTGCTTTGGACAGTCTTGCAATAGATAACATAAGAAAGACTTTAGAAAAAGGAGTCCCGCTAAGTATAGAAATATACCAAAATCTTATTCGGGAAATAGAAAAGGAAAGAAAAGATAAAATGATATATTCAAGTTTAATAGAAGACAGGATTTTAGGAAGACAAAACTATGCTCAACGCAGAAAAAGAGGAGAAACATTCTTTGAATTTACCGAAGAGGATAGGAAAAAGATAGAAAAAGCGTATTTTCACTTAAAAGATCATAAAAAATTCAAAGAAGAAATGGAAAAGAAAATGGAGGCAAATATAAGGAAATATAAGAAGAGAATAAAAGATGCTTATCTTAAAAGTGGATGCAAAAGTGCAGATGAGTTCTTAAATCAGCAAGAGTTCTTTTACCTCAAGACTATGGCTAATGCTATTTCTTTAACTAAACAGCCCTATTGGAAAGTAAGAGACGAATTAAAAAAATTGAATGAAGAGATAAAAAATGCACCAGTTTCCTTTGATGAGCCTATCTTTTACAAAATTTACACTCAAGAAGCGAGAATTGATGCTCGGCTAGGAGCTGTAGAAATCGTTTTAGCCTTAAAAATATATAAGGACAGGAAAGGGCATTACCCTTCATCACTAGTTAAGCTTACTCCACGAATTATCAATAAATTACCGAAGGATCCATTTACAGGTAAAAATTACGTCTATCGTCGCGAAGGAGATGGATTTATCGTTTACAGCCTTGGAGACAATGCCAAAGATGATGGTGGCATTTCTGGTTTAGAAAAAAGATGGCAGGGCGATTTTGATATTGTCTGGAGGGAAGTCAATGCAAAGTCTAAAACATTACAGGGGAAAATAGGAGAAACAACCATAAGTAAAAAAAAATTTCCTGAGGAAGTTAAGGATACAAAAAGAGCAATTGTAGCTAAAGAGGCTTGGGAATCTCAAGAAAAGGAAAGAAGGGACATTTTTTGACATGAAAAGATTGCTTTTACTTATACTTCTTGTATTTGGGTTACCTTCTTTAAGTTTTACTAACACAGCAATAGAAAATACTACCAGAACAAACATAAATCTCCATTTCTATACAACAGGCAAAATTACTTCAAAAGAGTTTAATCAGACTATCAAATTAATCGACGAAAAGAGATATCAAGAAGCTATTCTTCTCTACCAGAAAATCATATCTAATTGTGAAGAGGAACTTCAAAAAGAAGATATAGATACTCAAACAATAAGAAAAATCAGGACTAATATAGGGATTTGCTACTATTTGATAGGTATAAGTTATTATGATCAAAGAGAGTATGAAAAAGCTCTATTATATTTCCAAAAGTTAAAATCTACTTATGCTGAAGAAACAAGGCTGAGAGCTGTTGCCCAAATATACTTAGGTAAATGTTATTATAAATTAGCTCATTGTTATTTGAAGAAAAAAGATTTTTCTAAAGCAGAAGAAGGATTCAAAAAGTATATTAATTGCTATCCCCTAGGGAAACATATTGAATCTGCTCATCTAATGCTTGCTCTTTGTTATATGAATCAGGCAAAAACAAGAAAGGGTATTAATGAATTGATAAAATCAGGAAAACTATGGTCAGCAGTAGGTATCACTATGGCAATTCTAACAGGAGGCATTTTATTACTGGTATTAATTATTTTTCTAACAAAACTCTTTTATCAGAAAAGAAGAATCGCTATTCCCTACCCAGCGATTAAATGGGGACTTAAAGATATAATAATAGTGGAGATTTGCTTTCTTATCTTCTCGGTATTATCGCTACTAGTTTTAAAAAATTTATTGTTGAGCGTGCTACTTGTAAATCTCATAGTGATTGGTCTGATAGGCTATCTGGTTCTCTTTAAATATAAACTAAAAATATCTGCACTGGGATTTAGAAAGCTGGCTCTTAAGAAGGCGGCTGTCTATTGTTTATCAGGAGTGATTATTGCTATAGCGTTTGGTTTTCTTTACGACTTTTGTCTGAATAGATTTTTCCATATTCAATATACCCAATTTATTGCGAATTTTCTTCTTTCACTAAAGTTAAAGAAGGAATTATTCTTTGCCTTTATTTTTATTACCCTCATCGGTCCTTTTTGCGAAGAAGTCTTTTATAGAGGATTTTTGTACAATGGAATAAAGAAATATTTGGGCATAAGATGGGCTATTGTTTTGAGTGCTTTATTATTTGGCCTTATGCATTTGGAATGGATAGGAATGATTCCTTTAGTCTTTATGGGGATAATATTTTCTTACCTTTATGAAAGAAGCGGTTCGCTGTGGACTTCAATAATAGCCCATATTTTGATTAATACTATAGCAGTGGTGTTATTATTTAACTAATTACTGTTGTTAAGGAGGCCTTTTTTATATGAAAACGGAAGAATTAAAGTTGATAATCAAAGAAGGCGAAAGCTTAACGGTTGAGTTTAAGGAGAAATACACCTCAAAGATTAATCGTGATATTGTAGCTTTTGCCAATTCAAAAGGCGGATTGTTGCTTCTTGGAGTTAACGACAGCGGGAAAATAGTCGGGGAAATACTGACGAACAAGATGAAATCTGAAATAAATACGATTGCCAGAAATTGTGAGCCGTCAATCCATATTAAGAAAATTCAGCAGACTGAAGAGATTGTTGTTGTTGAGGTTGCTGAAGGAGATGAAAAGCCGTATAGCTGTTCTGCTGGATATTTCCGCAGACTTGACGCTGTTACGCAGAAGATAACACAACGAGAAGTGCGCTCTATCTTCCGTGAGACGGATACTATTTCTTTCGAGGACATCACTTGCAACGATTTAAGCCTTAATGATATTTTATTTAAAAAAGTAAAAACATTTCTGCAGGAAGCGAATACATCCTATAAGGTTAGCAAAGCAAATATGCCCTCTTTTCTTACAAGTCTAAGCATATATAGGAAAGGCAAAATCAGTAATGCAGGAGCGTTAATGTTTGCGTCTAAAGTTAAGAGATTTATCCCTCATTCGGAAAGCATTCTAGGGGCTTTTAAGGGAAGGGATAAGACGAATATTTACGACCGCAAAGATGTTCAGGATGATCTATTGACGCAATTTAATGAAGCTGAGACTTTTCTTAAAAAACATTTAAACGTAAGAAGCGAAATAAAAGGATTTAATCGTCAGGATATTTATGAAATTCCTCTGGACGCCTTAAGAGAAGCGGTAGTTAATGCGATAGTTCATCGAAATTATAGCATGAAAGGCACGAGTATATACATAGGAATTTATGATGATCGTGTGGAAATTGAAAATCCCGGCGGATTGCCTGATGGCGTTACAAAGCATAATTTCAGTAAATCATCAGTAAGAAGAAATCCAATTATTGCGGATTTATTCCACCGCATGGGTAAAGTTGAACGTATGGGCTCTGGAATTGACCGTATGAGAAATCTTATGCGTGAAGCAGGTCTGAAAGAGCCTGTGTTTGAAATGGGCAGATTTTTTCGTGTTATCTTCTATCGCGACCCCCGCTATTCGCTTAAAGTTGGAGAAACTAGGGAGAAAACTAGGGAGAAAACTAGGGAGAAGATACTGCGGTTGATGCAAGAAAATCCTGGGGTTACCACGAAAGAATTGACTGGAATGGTCGGGATAACTTCTAAAGGGATAGAATGGCATATCAAAAAGTTAAAAAAAGAAGGCTTTCTTAAGCGTGTTGGCTCGGCAAAAGGTGGACATTGGGAGATAATTAGATGAGATTATTTAAAAATTTCGCCCTAGTAATACTTATATGCTTAGTAACAGGTGCAAATGCAACTGCTGATTCTTTGTCTCGAGGTTGGAAGGCTCTTTATCAGAACAGGTATGACGAAGCCATTGAATATTTCTCCAGAGACATTGACCAGAATAAAAATGCAGTGTCTGCATATGAGGGGATGGCTTTTGCATATGAAGCCAGAGGTAAATATGACGAGATGCTGAATAACTGGCTTAAAATATTAAAGGAAGATCCTGATTCTATAAGAAGCTCGGTTATATTGCAAAGTATGTTGAACTCATCTAATAAGTTTAAGGATTATAAAAAAGCTATTAAGATTCTTGAAAAGGTATTAAAAAAGGAAATAAGCAACAGCGAAAACAAGTTTTTTATAAAACAGGTTCTTGTGAAACTCTATAACCTCACTCATCAGCCCAAAAAGGCTGAAAAAATATATGCTTCTTTTGGATATGTAACTGAATGGACGGCAATAGGCCCATTCGGTAAATTGGGACGTTCATGTTTTTATGAGGAATTTCCTCCGGAACAAGAGATCAAATTCAGTACCAGTTACCAAGGATATACTGGATGGGTTCGCTGGAGACGTTTTGATGGTATCTTCAGAAATGGCTTAGTTGATTTTAAACAGATAGTTAAGCCAAATGTTGGATGCGCTTATGCGCTGACGTTTATATATTCTCCTTTTAAGCAGGATGTGATCTTGAATCTCCAAACACCATGTGCTTGGAAAGCCTGGGTTAACTATCAATGTGTCTCTGTATGTGATCGATATAAGAATTTCTATCCTCTGATTAATTCATTTCCTGTTTCCCTGGAAGAAGGATGGAATTCTCTGCTTATCAAGTCTGTTTGCGAGGAAAAATTAAGCAACTGGGCATTTAAGTTAAGGGTAACTGACCTAAAAGAAAGAACTTGCACAAACCTAAAGTTTATGGATAACTTATCAACCACATCATTGAGAAAAGTCCCGAAAATGTTCGAAACAACACGGCAATCTAAACGCTTCAATGACACTGAACGTTTAGATAATAAAGCCCTGAACTATTACTATACCAGCCTGCTTCTTTATTCCCAAGGGCTACAGGATAAGGGAATAAAATATTTAAAGTTGGCAATAGAACTCCAACCTAAGTTTTCAGGATTTTTATATACAATAGGCAAGATGTATGAACAAGCTGGATTCCTCCCAAAAATAGAAAGAGAAAACAAGACAAAGAACTTTTACAATAAATCTATTGAGTATGACAGCCAGCATGTACCTGCTCTAGCGGCACTGGGTCTATATTTTGAGAGAAACAAGTTATACGAAGAAGCAATAGAGAAATTTAGACATGCAATAAAAATAAATTCTGAGTTTGCTCCTGGCTACGTTGGTCTTGGAAGGGTTTACAGAAAGAGAAGGTGGTATTTAGAAGCTATAAAATCCATTGATTTTGCTTTAAAAATCAATCCGGAGCTAAAAGATGCCTTAGTGCTTAAAGCAAAGTTATGCACTGACAGAAACCAGTTTAGGAAAGCAGAAAAGATCTATGAAAAAATTGGCAATATACCTGTCTCTCTTTTACTCAGGCAAAGCAAATATGATCAGGCAGTAGAACAGTATAATGCTCGTATAAACGCTAATCCATTGAGAACAGATCTACGTCTGGAATTGGGTAGATTATATTCTAAATTGGGAGACTACAGAGGTGCATATAAACAGTATAAAGATGTTCTGGATATTATACCAACATACAGTATGTGCCATAAACTATTGGGAAACCTCCTCTATTCTGAGAACATGGCAAATAGTGCAATAGAGGCATGGGAATCTGCCTTAAAGCTTAATCCGCGTGATTATGAACTCGGAAACATGTTAGTTGAAATAAAAGCAAGTACAGAGCCATATACTCCAAAGAAACTTAATACGCTAAAATTAATTTCAGGCAATAAAGATCTAAGCGAACTTCCCAATGCCTACACTGCAAGTTTATACAATGGGAAGGTTATAATTCTTAATACAGACGGCAGCTACAAAGAAACGGTACATAAGGTAGTTAAAATCCTCAGTGAAATAGGGATAGAAAAATACGGTGAAATTCATATCCCTGGCAAACTGGAAGAATTAAGGGTATTTCTTAAAGATGGAACAATATTGGAACCTGTGAAGATAAAGAAAAAAAACGCCTATTCCATTCATGGGTTAGAGAAGGACTCAGTGATAGAGTATAAATATACAGTTGAACATAAAACATATAATATTGCTAAGGGTTATTTTAGATTATCTCCATTCTATTTTCAGGCATTTAACGAAGCTCTCCTGTGGTCTCGTTATACTGTGATATTTCCATCAGATGTTAAAATATCATGGATATCCAAGAATTTGCCAGAGAATATAGTAAAGGAAGAAAAAAATCTGGCAGGCAATAGAAAACTTGTTCAATTTGAACTCTATAATATCCCCAGTGTTACAAAAGAGGTCATGATGCCTCCAAAAGAAGATGTATTACCAAATGTTACTGTAATGACTTCCATGAAATTGGATAACGTGTATGATCTCTATAAAAATTTGATCATGGGCACATGCATACCTGCATCTATACTTAAAGATACAACCTATGAAATTATAAAGGATTGCAACACCCCTCATGAAAAGGCAGAAGCAATATACTATTACATAAACAAATCCATCAAGCATAACAGCGCTAAGTTTGAATCTGCAATATCTACTTTAACAAAAAAAAGCGGGAATAAAGCTATTTTATTAAAAGTAATGTTAGATATAGCAGGATTGGATGCAACGTATGTTCTTGTAAGACCCAATACATTTGCAAAAATGATTGTGCCCTATTATGGAGCTTTTCGAACACCACTTGTAAAAGTTAATTTACAGAGGAGGGATGTTTGGCTTGACACAAGCAACAAATATCTTAAGTTTGGGGAAATTTCTTCGAGTCTAACAAATGGAGATGCACTTGTTTTTAATACAAGTAATTATCAGATATGCAAAACTCCTCCTTTGAATCTTTCAGCTAATGGCGCAGAAACAAGTCTGATTATAAATATTAACAGAGATATTAACGAAAAATCTGATTGTTTGGGAGAAGAAATTTACCTGGGTAATTTATCCGGTTTATTTCGCCTTATTTTTCTTGAGGGTATAGAAAAAAATCTATGGGGTAAGTATATTGAAAAAGGTCTGGCAGAATCCTTTGGAGAACCTGTTTTAGAAAAGACAGAATTCCCAAATATAGACAATTCTGAAGAGCCATTTCGTATAAAATATAAATTCAAGATATCCGATTTTCTCAGGCAGGTATCAGGACAAGATGATGAGTTTATATTCAACCCTATTCCTTTTAGACTTAAACTCAGCAAAAAGTATATACAGAAAACTCAGCGGAAATTCCCAATCAGAATAAAGCTTGAATTTACTCCTCTATATCTAGATCAGCAGTTTGATATAAATATCCCTGACAATTTTATAATTAAAGATACACCTCAAAATATTACTGAAGAGAGTAAATTTGGTAAATATCTGGTTGAATTCACGTTCAATAAGAACACACTGAAAGTAAAACAGCATTTTGAACTTCCAATTCAGGAAATTTCTGCCTCGGATTATCCTAAGTTTGTAGATTTTTGCCGCAGGATTGATGCCCTGGAGAAGAAAACTATTTCGCTTCAGAAAAAAACGGTCACGGTCTCTGAGATAAAATAATCATGTACGCAAGCATAGGTAGTTTATTTAAGTAAGTTTAAGAAAGGAGCAAAAATGAGAAATCTGTATCTTGATAGTAGTCAGCCTGTTGATAAAAGGGTAAAAGATTTACTCGGCAGGATGACATTAGAGGAAAAAATTCGCCAAACAGGCTTTATTATGGGCAAAAAGCTGGTAGAAAACAAAAGATTTTCCGCTATCCTGACTAAAAAACTGTTAGGCAATATGAGTATTGGCGGAATAATGGATCCACAAGAGTCTTCAAGCCGGACAGCTAAGATAATCAATGTTATTCAGAAATACCTCGTTACCAAAACACGGCTGGGTATCCCTGCCTTGATTATGGGAGAGTGTCTGCATGGTCATCTTTCACCAGATGCAACCATATTCCCGCAATCAATCGGCCTATCCTGTTCATGGAATCCTGGACTTATAAAAAAAATCGCAGAGGCTGTGGCCAAAGAGGCTAGTTCCGTAGGCATTCGCCAGACATTCAGCCCTGACCTGGACATTGCCCGCGACCCGCGATGGGGACGTGTGGAAGAAACATACGGGGAAGACACTTATCTGTGCAGCCGTCTAGGCGTAGCCTATATTGAAGGAGTACAGGGGCGAAAAGGTGAAATAGTTCGTGATAAGTTAGTGGCCACGCCGAAACACTTTGCTGCGCATTGCGCTCCTGAAGGTGGTATTAACATCGCCCCGGCAGACGTGGGAATACGCAAACTGCGGGAAGAATACCTGCCACCTTTTAAGGCAGCTGTAGAGGCAGGCGTGCTGTCTATAATGCCGGCTTACAACGAGATTGATGGCATACCCTGTGCTGCTTCAGAATTTCTTCTACAGAAGATTCTTCGTGAAGAATGGGGTTTTGAAGGTTACACATTTTCTGACTTTGGTTCTATAGATATGCTGACCGCGTTTCACAATGTTGCCGTGGATTTACAGGAGGCAGGCAGGCAGGCTTTTGAAGCGGGTTTGGACATGGAAGCGCCGGAAATAAAATGTTTCGGCAAAAACCTTCTTGAATTAGTAAAAAAAGGCGTAGTTTCTAGGGCGCGTCTTGATGAGGCAGTGGGAAGAATTTTACGAGTTAAGTTCTTAGCTGGTCTCTTTGAGAGCCCTTATGTAGATGAGGATAAAGTTAAAGAAATCGTGCATTGTAACAGGCACGTCAAGCTCGCTCGGAAGGCTGCCGGCGAATCAATCGTACTGCTGAAGAACAAAGATAATCTTCTACCTCTGGATAAGAATGTTTCTTCTATCGCAGTCATAGGTCCGAACGCAGATGTAGCCGAATGTGGAGGTTATTGTTTCCCAAAATTAGAAGATATTAGTCCGCTTAAAGGTATCAGTGAAGCGGTTTCACAAAAAACAAAGGTAAACTTTGCACCCGGCTGTGATATGCATGATTTAAGCCGGGAGGGTTTCAAAGAAGCAATGCGGATCGCGCGTGATTCGGATGTTGCGATTATGTTTGTGGGCGGCTCGAGCATGGGCAGAAAAACAACCAGACCTTCAACCTGTGGAGAAGGTTTTGATCGCACCAACCTGAACCTCTCGGGTGTTCAGCAGGAACTGGTCGAGGCTGTGGCGGCCGCGGGTACACCGGTCGTGGTCGTGGTCATAAACGGCCGGCCATTGAGTATTGTCTGGATTGCCGAACACATACCCGCGATTCTCGAGGCCTGGTATCCTGGGGAACAAGGCGGCCATGCCATTGCCGACATTCTCTTTGGAAAGACTAACCCTTCAGCCAAGCTGACCATGTCCTTTCCACGTTCAGTAGGACAAGTGCCAAAGTATTACAGCCAGAAGCCTTCTAGTCGGGGTATCTATAAAAAGCCCGGCTCGCCGGGCAAACCAGGTAGAGACTATGTGTATTCGCAATCCTCGCCGCTGTATGAGTTTGGACATGGTCTAAGTTACACGAGCTTTCATTACAGCAATCTTCGGATAACTCCGAAAAAAATGTGTTCCTGTGAAAAAGTCAGGGTAAGAGTTGAGGTGAAAAACACAGGCAAACGTGAAGGAGATGAAGTTGTTCAATTATACGTAAATGATGTTGTAAGCAGCGTAACCACGCCTGTCAAGGCACTCAAGAGGTTTAAGAAGATAAGATTAAAGCCAGGTGATAAGAAAGAAGTAAAGTTTATGCTTAATGCACATGACTTGTCTCTTATTAACCGCGATATGAAACCTGTTGTGGAGTCCGGCAAGTTTGAGGTTATGACAGGTGGACTCAAAGATACATTTGAGGTAATTTAGTAGAAGATATATGAGAAATATTTCAAAACCGAAAGTATTATGACTCGTAAGAATCTATGAGGATTTCTCTGCCTTTACTGCCTTTGAGGGGACCTACAATGCCTTCAGCTTCCATCATATCAATAAGCCGCGCAGCTCTAGCGTATCCGATCCTGAGACGGCGTTGCAGTACCGACGAGGAAGCCTGACGTGTATCTAAAACTACTTTGACTGCATCTTCAAACAGTTCGTCTTTTTCAAATAATCCCTCTTGCCCATTTTCAGCTTGAGACTCTTCTAGAATTTCCTTTCTGTATGAAGGGCCCGCCTGCTTCTTTAGAAAATTAACCGTTCTTGAGATTTCCTTATCAGATACAAAGCATGCCTGCGCTCTCACAGGCTTTGGTGAGCCAGCGGGCAGAAATAACATATCTCCCTTGCCAAGAAGAATCTCTGCTCCATTCATGTCAAGAACAGTTCTGGAATCCACCTTAGAAGAAACTTGAAACGAGAGTCTACATGGGAAATTAGCTTTAATAACACCAGTTATTACATCAACTGAAGGTCTTTGAGTAGCCAGAATAATATGAATTCCAGCAGCTCTTGAGAGTTGCGCCAGTCTTGTAATTGAATCTTCAACATCTCTACGCGCCACACTCATTAAATCTGCCAATTCGTCAATAATTACAACAATATACGGCATGTTCTCTGATTCATTTGATTCAGAAACTATCTTGTTATATCCGGTGATATTGCGTACGCCTGCTTTTGCAAGCTTCTGATATCTATCCTCCATCTCTCCCACGATCCATTTTAAAGCATTAGCTGCTTTCTTTGCATTGGTTACTATTGGGGTTATGAGCTGAGGGATATCTGCAAAAGCAGCTAATTCCACCATTTTGGGATCTATCATCAAAAATTGAACTTCACTTGGATATGAATTATATAACATACTCATTATAAGACTACTAATACACACGGATTTGCCTGCTCCAGTAGTTCCTGCAATTAAAATATGAGGCATATCATCAATATCTGCAACCAAACATTCTCCCTGAATATCCTTTCCAAAAGCTAGCGCAAGTTTTGACTTAGTATCCTTAAAAGCTTTTGATTCCAGTATTTCTCTCAGATAGACTGGTTGTCTTTTCTTATTCGGAATTTCAATCCCTACAACGTCCTTTCCTGGAATTGGAGCAACAATGCGCACGCTTTGCGCTTTGAGGTTCAAGGCTATGTCATTTGCAAGGGAAACAATATTGTGTACTTTTACGCCAGGCGCAGGCTGAACTTCATAACTTGTAATAGCTGGTCCTTGATTGATTTGGGTAACCTTTGCCTCTATACCAAAATCATGGAGTGTGTTTTCAAGTATTTCAGAGTTTGAATCCAATACCCCTGCGTCGTCACTCGCCATCTCGGATTCCGAAGGTAAATCCAGCAATGTTAATGGCGGTAATTGAAATACATCAGGCTGAACTAAAGCAACAGTTTCTTTAGATGCAAGCTGCTTTTCTGAAACATTTTCTACCTGAACTTGTTTTAGTCCTGTAGTTCTAATCTTTCTTGTAACATTTCTATTAATAATTAAGTCTTTTTTTGAGAATTTGCGGACAAAAAACGAACCAATCCCAGAGAGAGAAAATTCTGTACATAAGAGAAAGCCGGAAATAAATACTGTTGCTGTTACAATATAAGCTCCTGTTTGCTGCAGATACATTTTTAGCTGTTCCGCTAAAAAAAGCCCTAATATGCCGCCTGCTTTAAACCTGCTTGTTAAAAGAAAAATTTTTAATGACGGTATATTGATGAGAGCAAATAAAGCCGCTCCTCCACATAAGAGCAAAACTATGCCCAGTATTTTTACATATATATTCTGTGAGGGACTTTGTCTGAATTTATTAATGCTTGAAATAAAGCTTATAAGGGGCACAAAATAGGCTGAAAATCCCAGAGCAAGAAAAAGTCCAAACCCAATATATGCCCCGCTTATACCAATATAATTATGCGCAGGACTATTAGGGGTTGATATATTAAATGCGATATCAGCTGAATCATAGGATTTTAAGCTAAGAAATACAAGGATGCTAAGGGCAAGAAGCAGAACCCCAATTAATTCGTTTCTCTGTTTTTCTTTTAAAAAGCCAAACAAGTTTATAATCCTGTATGTCCAAAACCTCCATCATTCCTAGAGGTTTTGGCTAACTTGTTAACATACACTAAATCAGCTCTAGCAATCTTATTAATTACGAGCTGTGCTATACGATCTTCCCTGTGAATTAAAAAGTCCTTTTTCCCAAGATTCACCAGTATAACACCTACTTCGCCCCTGTAATCCGCATCAATAGTACCGGGGCTGTTAACAATACTTATCCCATGTTTAAGAGCAAGTCCACTCCTAGGTCTAACCTGTCCTTCATATCCGGACGGAATGGCTATTTTGACACCTGTGGAAACTAGTTTAATTTCACCCGGCTTTAAAACCGTATCTTCCTTAACAGCAGCCATAAGATCCATGCCGCTTGCACGCTCAGTCATATATTTGGGAAGCGGCAGATCCTCCGAACCTTTAATATGCGCTATCTCTACTTTTATCTCTTCCAAAACTAGTTCCTATTTATCTTTCTTCTCTTCCTCTATTACTGCCTTGCGGCTTAACTTGATTTTGCCCTGAGAATCTATTTCAGTTACCTTAACAGTCAGCTTGTCTCCAACCTTAACCACATCATCAATATTCTTCACATATTCATCAGACAGTTGAGACACATGAATGAGTCCTTCCTGTCCCGGAAGCACCTCTGCAAATGCGCCAAAATTCATTATTTTCTTTACTACGCTATCGTATGTTCTCCCTACTTCCACATCCTCTACAATTTTCTTGACAATATCAATGGCTTTGTCAAGCTGCTCCTTATCCGTAGACGCAATAGAGACCTTGCCTTGATCGTCAATATCAATCTTGACACCTGTATCCTGAACAATCTTTTTTATTGTTTTCCCGCCAGGACCAATTACTTTTCCAATTTTCTCAGTATTCACCTGCATTGAGAAAATCATTGGCGCATATGAAGATACTTCTTTTCGCGGCTCAGAAATCACGGCTTTCATCTTATCAAGAATTTTTAAACGCGCATCCTTTGCCTGTAACAGCCCCTTTTCCATAATCTCAGGCGTAATGCCTTCCATTTTTATATCCATCTGAAAAGCTGTTATTCCATCTCTGGTACCTGTAACCTTAAAATCCATATCTCCCAGATGATCCTCCATTCCGCTGATATCTGTGAGCACAACAAATTTATCATCTTCTTTTATTAAACCCATTGCAATACCTGCTACAGGTTCTTTTATCGGCACCCCCGCATCCATAAGAGAAAGCACTCCTCCGCATACCGTCGCCATTGAAGAAGAACCATTTGATTCCAGAATATCCGATACTATTCTTACTGTGTAGGGAAATTCTTCAGAAGAAGGCATTACAGGTCTTATAGCGCGTTCGGCAAGCGCGCCATGACCTATTTCCCGTCTACCTGGACCCCTGTTAGGCCTTGCTTCTCCAACACTAAATGCAGGAAAATTATAATGTAGCATAAATGTTTTTTCAGAGTCCCCTCTTAGCCCGTCAATACGTTGTCCATCAGCAGATGTGCCAAGTGTTGTTACTGCCAGACTCTGCGTCTCTCCTCTTGTAAAAACTGCTGAGCCATGCGTCCTCGGCAAAACGCTGATCTCGCATGTAATAGGTCTGATCTCTTCTAAGGATCTGCCGTCTATTCTTTTCTTTTCATTCAAAATTTTTCTTCTTACTTCCTCTTTCTCTATCTTATCAAAAACATAAGATATTGCGTTCTCCTGTTCAGGGTATTTTTCTGAAAGCTCGTCCTTAATTTCAGTCAGTAATTTACTTAAAAAATCTTTGCGCTGAGACCTATCAGCCATCTTGTTTGCCTCTAATACCTTGTTTACAGCTAATTCTTTTACAGCGTCCTCCAGTTCCTGCGATATTTGCATGATCTCAATTGTACGCTTGGTCTTACCGCACTTAGCTATTAGTTCTTCAATTACTTCTGTAATCTTCACGATATGGGTATGCGCCACTTTTAAAGCATCTAAAGAGATTTCTTCCGATACTCCTTTTCCGTCACCTTCTACCATCGTTATCGCATCCTTTGTGCCCGCAACAACAAAAGCTAATTCGCTCTGTTCAATCTGTTCGTACGAGGGATTAATAATAAATTCATCGTTGATTCTGCCTATCCTTACTGCTCCGATTGGTTTAAAGAAAGGTATATCAGATATTCCCAGCGCTGCTGAAGCGCCAACTATTGCAAGAACATCAGGATCCGTAAATTCATCAGCAGATAGTGCGGATACCATAACTTGCAGTTCATTCCTGAACATATCAGGGAAAAGAGGTCTTATTGGTCTGTCTATCAGCCTTGAAGTCAAGATTTCTTTTTCCGTTGGTCTTCCTTCTCGTTTAAAAAATCCTCCGGGAATTTTCCCTGCAGCATATGTCTTTTCCCGATAATCAACAGACAACGGAAAGTAATCCATTCCTTCTCTGGTTGTTTTAGAGCAAACGACCGTTGCAAGAACAACAGTATCACCACATCTAACTGTAACAGCTCCATCTGCCTGTTTTGCAAGCTTGCCTGTTTCTATAATTAAGTCTCTCCCGCCCATTTTTACTTCTACCTTCTCATTCATATCTTCTCTCTTTCATTTTAGTTAATATTTCTTACTCTCTATTTGCGTCCTAATTAGGTTTACAAAATGCTCAATGTTCATTTTCGTACAATCCCTATTTCCGTGCTTTCGAATAGCTACTGTCTTCTCTTTAACCTCCCTGTCTCCTATTATAAGCATGTAAGGAATTTTATCCAGCTCTGATTCCCTTATTTTTAATCCTATCTTTTCATCTCTATTATCAAGTTCTGTTCTTATTTGTTTGCACTGCAACAAATTCTGCATTTCTTTTGCATAAGGGATATTATCCTCTCCTATCGTCAATATTTTAACCTGAACAGGTGAAAGCCATATCGGGAATGCTCCCCCGTAGTGCTCAATAAGAGTTCCCACAAACCTTTCCATGGAACCAAGAACAGTACGGTGAACCATCATTACGTAATGTTCTTTTCCGTCTTCTCCAATGTAGGTAACATTGAAACGGCGCGACAGATTAAAGTCAAACTGCACAGTTGGTCCCTGCCATAACCTGCCAAGAGAGTCTTTCATTTTTACATCAATCTTTGGACCATAAAAAACTGCCTCTCCTTCCTCAACCTTGTATATTATATTCTTTTCTTTTAATACATCTTCAAGTGTACCTGTAGCTTTCTCCCAGTCCTCAATACTTCCGGCAAATTTATTGCTTTTATCTCTTGTGCTCAAAAATACTTCGTATTCAAATCCAAATGTTTTCATCATATAGTCCACAAGTTCTATCACTTCTTTGATCTCATTCTTAAGCTGGTTGGGAGTGCAAAAGATATGAGCATCATCCTGAGTAAAGCCCCTAACTCTCAGCATACCGTGAAGCACGCCTGATTTTTCATATCTATAGACTGTGCCGAGCTCCGCATAACGTATTGGCAGTTCTCTATAACTATGCAAATTTGTTTTGTAAATCAATATATGACCGGGACAGTTCATTGGCTTGATTATGTAATCCTGCTTATCTATTTCTATTGGAGAATACATATTATCTTTGTAAAAATCCAGATGTCCGCTGGTCTTCCACAAATTGATATTTGAGATATGAGGTATATTTACAAATTGATATCCACGCTGCATATGCTCCTTATACCAGAAATCTTCAATTACTCTGCGAATCATAGCTCCTTTTGGATGCCAAAAAATAAGACCGGCTCCCGCTTCTTCATGTATGCTGTATAAATCGAGCTCCTTTCCCAATTTTCTATGATCACGCTTTTTAGCCTCTGCGAGTTTATTTACATGCTTATCAAGCTCCTCTTTTGTATACCAGGCTGTGCCATATATTCTCTGAAGCATTTTGTTCTTTTCATCTCCACGCCAATACGCGCCAGCAATACTAAGCAGCTTAAACGCCTTTATGTCACCTGTGCTCTCAACATGCGGTCCGCGACAGAGATCAATAAAATCACCTGTCTTATACAAGCTCACTTTTTCATCAGGAATTTTATCAAGCAATTCCAATTTATATGGCTCACCTTTCTCTTTAAATATCTTTTTAGCTTCATTCTTAGAGACTTCAATCCGCTCAAAACAAATTTTCTTATTTATTATATTCCACATCTTCTTTTCAATTTTTTTCAAATCTTCAGGGACAAATGGAGTTTCCTTATCAAAATCGTAATAAAACCCGTCCTCAATAGCAGGCCCTATACTTATCTTTGTGCCGGGGAATAGCTGCTGAACAGCTGAAGCCATTATATGCGCAGTACTATGCCGACAAACATCTAATGCCAATTTTGAATTAGAATTCACCAACCAAACCTCAATTTAAGATTAATAATTGTAACAGTGGGCGGTACTGGGCTCGAACCAGTGACCCCCTGCACGTCAAGCAGGTACTCTAACCAGCTGAGCTAACCGCCCTCGGAAAAGCTGTGTTAGTATAGCGAAAATGAATACTGTTTACAAGCCAAAAACCTAAAATCACCAAACTCGCGAAATTATCGATATTCACTTATGAAATTCCTGTAGTTTGACAAATCATAAACCAGAAGTTAAACTTCATAGACTAAAGCAGTCTGGGCAATAAGGAGGTATGTACATGAAACTGGTTAAGCTTGGAAGTGCAGGTGAACAAGTTTCCGAGATGTGTCTTGGGACAATGATGTTTGGTAGAAGGTGCGATGAAAAGGAATCAGACAGAATATTATCATTTGCTTTGGATAATGGAGTTAATTTTATTGATACTGCTGCAATGTATGGTGAAGGAGAGACAGAAAAAATACTTGGACGTATAATTAAAAGCAGGAGAAAGAAACTCTTTATAACCACAAAAGTTCACAAAGGAATAGATAGTAAAAGCATCCTCGAAAGCATAGATGAGAGTCTTAAGAGACTTCAAACAGATTATGTTGACATGTATCTGATTCATTGGCCAAAAGAGAAAATGAATCCTGAGAAAATCATGGAGGCTCTTAATAAGGTTGTTGAAAGTGGAAAAACACGCTTTATAGGCTGTTCTAATTATCCAGCATGGCTTTTTGCATACTCTAATTGTATTGCTAAACTGAGAGGATGGAAAACATTCATCAATCATCAGGTTTGCTATAATCTAATTGAGAGAGGAATTGAGGTTGAAGTGCTCCCACAGGCAATGGCAGAAAACATAGCAATAACTACTTACAGGCCTATGGCAATTGGGCTATTAACTGGAAAATATAAACCTGAAGAACCTATCCCTGACGATTCCCGCGGACATAATGACTGGCGAATTTCAACATGGCTTGAAAGATATAAGTTGGGAATCTTGAGATTCTTTCAATTTGCCAAAGATCATGACATAACACCTGCTCAACTTGCCATATCGTGGGTGCGTAAATCTCCCGCTGTAACATGCCCGATCGTTGGAGTTAGCTCTCTTAATCAGCTGAAAGAAGGTATAAAAGCATTTGATTTCGATCTTTCAGACCATGAGTATAAAGAGGTAACGGATATGTTTGATACGGCTATAAAAGAAGAATCGGGCGGAGATTACAAGAATTTACGACGACATCTTTCACTTTTAAAATGAGAAATATATAAGTGTGTAGCTTTTTTGCAAATATAGATAGGTATCTATTCTACGCCGTAAATCATGGCTTAGAGAACAAGTTCTTTGACGTAATAATGCCAATTATAACAGATATAGGATATTGGAAAATTCCTCTTTTAGCTGCCTGGCTATGTCTGATGATATTTGGAGGGAAAAAGGAAAGGATAACAGGAATAGTGCTTATTGTATCAATTATACTTATAGATCTCTTCAATAGCTATCCTCTGAAATTTCTTTTTGCAAGAATACGTCCATGTAATGCGCTTCTTGATGTTCGTACCCTTGTCCCAACTTCAACCACATACTCATTTCCTTCATCCCATGCCAGTAACATATTTGGATTAGCAACCATACTGTCAAGCAAATACAAGAGTTTCAGATTTTATTTCTTCTCTATTGCATTAGTTGTAGGTATATCCAGGATTTATGTTGGAGTACATTATCCATTTGATGTTTTGGCAGGCGCAGCTGTAGGAATACTCTGTGGATTAGGAATGCTAAAACTTGAGAAATATATTACATCTCATTTTTCTCTCACAGCTTCTTGAATTCGGAGAGGTTTTTGACTTTTGCAATAGCTGATTCGTGAGAAATAATACCTCGCTGATACAATTCCTTAATGGATTTATCCATGGTATGCATACCCAATTTGCCACCAGTTTGAAGTATTGTAGAAATCTGTTCTGTCTTTTGTTCTCTTATTACATTTCTCACAGCAGGAGTTGCAACAAGAATTTCTGTTGCGACTATTCTTCCTGTTCTATCTATTCTTGGAAAAAGCTGCTGAGAAACTATTCCCTGAATGCTTCCTGCAAGCTGGATTCTGACCTGTTGCTGCTGGTGAGGGGGGAAAACATCTATAATTCTATCCACTGTTTGTGCAACATCCGGCGTATGCAAGGTTGTTAGAACCAGATGCCCTGTCTCTGCTGCTGTCAGAGCTGTAGATATGGTTTCCAGATCACGCATCTCACCTACACATATTACATCCGGATCCTGGCGCAAAACATGTTTAAGTGCATTTGCGAAAGACTTGGTGTCAGAATGTACTTCGCGTTGTTTTACTATACTTTTTTTATGGCTATGAAGATATTCAATAGGATCCTCCACCGTAATAATCAAAGAAGCCCTCTCGCTATTTATTAAATCAATCATTGCAGCAAGTGTTGTGGTTTTTCCAACACCAGTTGGTCCGGTAATCAAAACCAGCCCGTTTGGTTTGCGTGAAAGCTCTGTAACAACAGGCGGCAACTCCAGATCCTTGAGGGTCCTGATATTTAATTCTATACTTCTAAAGGCTGCTTCAACATTCCCTTTTTCAAGATGGACATTTACCCTGAAACGGCCTAAATCAGGTATAGCAAAAGAAAAATCAAGTTCCCAGTTTTCCTCAAATTCAACCTTCTGCTCATCTGTTAGTATATTATATATCATGTTCTTAGTGTCGTCTCCGCTTAAAGGACCGCAATCCGTAGAAACAAGTTTGCCGTCTATACGCAAAACAGGAGGAGCCCCTTCTGTTATATGTAAATCTGATGCTCCTTTATCCACTGTCAATTTCAATAAATCTTGAATATCCATAGTAACCTCCTTTATGTTTTTAGACATCCTTAAGCGTTCTACTAGTAGAGAATATGCCTTTTGTCCTTAATCTAAATTCTGCCTGACTATCTGATGCAGAAAGCGCATCTTCGTATGATATTAATCCATCCTTGTAAAACTTTTCCACACACTGATTAAATGTCTGCATACCAAAATCCTTACTGTTTTTTATTGTATCATAGATTTTCCCTGTTTGTCCTTCCAGCACGAGTTTTCTGATAGTAGGACTTGCAAGCATTATTTCCAAAGCTGGTATTCTTCCTTCTCCGGAAGCTAATGGTAAAAGCCGCATAGATATAACTCCTTTAAGTATAAATGAAAGCTGCATTCTAATCTGGCGGTGCTGATGCGGAGGAAAGAAATTTATAATCCTTTCCACTGTCTGAATTGCATCAATAGTATGAAGCGTGCTTAAGACAAGATGCCCTGTCTCAGCAGCCATTATTGCAGTTTCCATAGTTTCCGTATCCCTTATCTCCCCTATTAGTATGACATCAGGACTCTGTCTAACAACATATCTCAAGGCGCTCTTAAAACCTTTTGTATCAATACCTACTTCGCGTTGTTCAATTATGCTCTTATCATCCTCGTGAATAAACTCTATAGGATCTTCAATTGTTATAATATGGGCTCTTCTATTAGCACTCATATACTCAATCATTGCAGCAAGTGTAGTTGATTTTCCACTACCAGCATGACCTGTAATAAGAATCAATCCCCGTTTTCCCATTGATAATTTTTGCATGATGTCAACAGGTAAATTCAATTCCCTAAAGCCTAAAATCTCAGTTTTTAAAGAGCGAATCACAATACCAGTATATCCTCTTTGGGTGAATATATTAACTCTGAATCTTCCCAATTCAGGGACTGTATAACTAGTATCTATTTCATCCTTTTCAGCAAGACTTGCCCTTTTTTGACTTTCAAGAATGATATTGGCAGCTTCATCCATGTTCTCAGACGAAATAGACTCCTCTCCAACAGGCTGAAGTTCTCCATTAACTCTTATATATGGAACATTCCCCACCTTAAAATAAAGATCCGAAGCTTTCTTATTCACCATAATCTTAAGAAACTTGTTAATATCCATATAGCTTATTCTACTTAATTATTCTATGTTTTTTCAACTTATATTGCAGATTTTGCCTAGAGACTTTCAATTTTTTTGCTGTTTGATACTGGTTCTCTGCGCATTCTTTGAACGCTTTAAGTATTATATTCCTTTCTGTTTGTTCAACAGTGTTTTTTAATCCTTCTGCAATAACACGCTCTTCGTCTATTCCTATTTCCTGCTCTCGCAGTTTATCAGGAAGGCTTTCTGTAGAAATCGTATCTCCTTCTTCAAGAATAACAGCCCTTTCTATTACATTTTCCAGTTCCCTTATGTTTCCAGGCCAATTATATTTCATTAGGATCTGCATAGCTTCTGATGACATCTTTTTGATTTTGCTGCCAGCTTTCTTAGCATATTTTTTTAAGAAGTGGCTTACCAGCAAAGGAATATCGTCTCTTCTTTCACGCAGCGAAGGTAGTATTATGGGAATAACACTCAGTCTATAAAACAGATCTTCTCTAAATTTGCCCTCCTTTATCTGTTGTTCTAAATTCAGATTAGTAGCAGCTATTACCCTTACATCCACTTTAATGCTTTTATTTCCTCCAACATGCTTTATTTCATGTTCCTGCAAAACCCTCAGAAGCTTGGTCTGTATCTGAGGAGAAGCCACTCCAACTTCATCAAGAAAAATTGTTCCTCCATCTGCTACTTCAAATAATCCCTTTTTATGTTCTATAGCTCCTGTAAATGCACCCTTTACATGCCCGAAGAGTTCAGACTCAAGCAATGTTTCAGTTAATGCTCCGCAATCAATTGATATAAAAGGCTCGCTTTTTCTATGACTGTTACAATGTATTGCTCTGGCAAAAAGCTCTTTCCCAGCGCCAGTTTCTCCATAGAGAAGAACTGTTGCATTTGTGTGCGAGATCTTTCTCACCTTATCAAAAACATCTCTAATAGGAAGGCTATTGCCTATTATGTTTTTAAAATCATACTCAGACTTTAACTGTTTTTTTAGATTTATATTTTCATCAAGCAATTTCCTTTGCTGAAGAGCCTTGCTAATAATAACCCTGATATTTTTTATCTCAAATGGCTTTGTAATATAATCAAAAGCGCCTAGTTTCATCGCTTCAATCGCTGTATCTACTGAAGCATACGCAGTAATCATTAGAACAACAGCGCTAGTGTCATAACTTCTTATAGATTTCAATACATCTATACCACTAACTTCCGGCATTTTTATATCAACGATTACAAGGTCAAAATGAGTATTTTTAAACATATTTATACCTTCTTGCCCTCTGTCTAAGGTAGCAACACTAAAACCGTCTTTTGTAAGCATTATTGAAAGAAACTCAAGCATGCTTTTCTCATCGTCAATTACAAGTATTTTATTCTTAGACATTGTCGTTCTTCTCAGCTATAGGAAGTTTAACTATAAAACTACTACCTTTCCCTTTTTTACTAATAACCTCTATTTGTCCGCTATGAGCGTCTATTATTTCCCTGACAATACTTAATCCAAGACCTGTCCCTTTTTCACTTGTTGTTGAAAATGGATCAAAAAGACTTTTCTTCTCATCAGCAGACAATCCTTTCCCCGTATCACTAAATCTAATCTCTATCATTTCATCTCTCGTATCTGCCTCTATTGCGAGAGTTCCACCCTCAGGCATTGCCTGGATTGCATTAAGACATAAGTTCAAAAACATCTGTTCTATTTGTTCCTCATCTACAAGAGAAAATAGAGTTTTGCTATTTACATTATATTCTATATTAATTTCAGGATTAACATCACCCCGACTTCTTAGTAAAACCAAAACATTTTTAATTATTGCATGTATGTTGCATCTTTTTAACTTGGGTTTTGCTGGTTTTGACAGATTAAGAAAGCCTGTAACTCTTTCATTGATTTTATCAGATTCACGAATAATTAGTTCCAGTAATTTTCTACTGCTATGACTAATTTTATCATCTTCCTTCAGCATCTCAGCAGAACCCCTCAGGGAAGCGAGAGGATTCCTGACTTCGTGCGCTATTTTTGCTGACATCTTTCCCATAAGGGCTAATCTGTCGTTCTGGCTTAATTTGCGTTCCAGGTCTTTGATCGCGCTTAAATCTCTAAAAATAAATATTATCCCTTCAAACTCTCCAGCGTCAGTTTTTAATGGTGAAATGTTGAAACCGATTAACAGCAGATCGCCATTTTTTCTTCGAATATTAGATTCGAATTGCAAAGAAGATCGTCCTTCTAAATCAAAATCCCTATTGATATAATTCTCTATCTTAATCCTGCTATCAGGGAACAACACTTCCCATGCAGTTCCCACAGCTTCTTCTCTTTGATATCCAAGGATGTCTGAGGCAGCTTGGTTAAAATATGATATCATTCCATTGGAGTCAACAGTTATGAGTCCGCTAGCCATGTTTTGCAATATGTTATCTGTAAAGTTCTGTAATTCTCTCAGCTGTTTAGTTTTACGCCTAAGATTTTTTGCCAGTATCCCGCTTAATATAGATACGAGGTAAAATATTATTGCCCGAAAACAGGTAACGTATATAACCACGCTCTTAGGTAAGAATTCAGGATCATACTGCATAATTATAATTGCAAAATAAGTTATTACGGCAAACGAAGTTAGCATTAATCCCTCTCCAAAAGGGACTAACAAACAGCCTGCAATTATGGAAATAACATACAAAAATGTAAAGATACTGTCTATTCCGCCGGAATAGTAGATCAATGCACCAATCCATATCGTATCCGCAATAATTTGAATACGTATCAAGGTATCCAAATGTATCCTTTTTATTAAAAGAATGCTGTATGCTATGGTCAAAAGAAACATTACGGATATTAACCAGTAAAAGGGGATATTCTCTGCCCGGAACACAAAAGTGCCTATACCAAGCATAGCTGTTACTATGAGAAGTCTTGCGATCATTAATGCTCTAAGTCGAGGGACTTTTCCTTGGATGGATTCAGCAGGTTGCATCTTTTTAGAAACCCTCTGTTACTAGAGTACTCATCTTGAGTATAGGCAGGAACATGGCAATAACAATACTACCTATTATTATGCCCAAAAAGCAGATTAAAACAGGTTCTATCACAGAGGTTAATCCGTCTACTGCAGCATCAACTTCTGATTCGTAAAAATCAGCGATCTTTGTCAACATATCTTCTAAAGCGCCTGTTTTTTCACCAACCGATATCATCTTGACAACCATTGCTGGGAAAAACCTGCTTTTACTAAGCGGCTCTGCAATGGTTTTCCCCTCTTTAACACCTATTCCAACACTGCTAAGAGTTTTCTCCAAAACCTTATTCCCTGAAGTCGCGCCAACTATTTCAAGCGCCTTAAGAATAGGAACACTGCTCTTTATCAGTGTGCACAGCGTTCTTGCAAACTTTGCCAGAGCTACCTTCTTCATAAGACTCCCAAAAATAATTATACGAAGTTTCAATCCATCAAACTGAAGTCTTCCTTTTTCAGTTCGCACATATTTACGTAATAAGAAGAAAGCAACAGCTAAGATTCCTGCTACAATCAGAAAATAATCTTTGAGGATATCGCTTGTTCCTATAAGTACTCTTGTCGGAAGAGGAAGAGTCCCGCCAAAAGCATCAAAAATATTTTTAAACGTTGGAACTACTTTTAATATTAAAACCATAACTATAAGAATAGACATAACAGTAACAACTGCTGGATACACCAGAGCAGATTTCACCTTTCTGGCAAGTTTGGCGGAATTCTCAAGATATGTTGCAAGACGGTTAAGAATTTCATCCAATGTCCCACTTTCTTCCCCTGCCCTTATCATGCTTACATAAAATTCCGAGAACACTTTTTGGTGTTTTAAGAGAGCCTGAGAAAAACTTTCTCCTCCCTCTACATCATCTTCCAGTTTTCTAACAAGTGTTTTTAGAGAAGGATTCTCCATTTGGTCAGCAAGAGTATCCAGCCCCTGAACCAGAGGCAATCCTGCGTTAACCATTGTAGCTAGTTGTCTGCTAAAGAGAATTAGATCATCGGACTTTATTTTAGTACTCTTCTTAAATATAGATGCGCGTTTTTTTTGTTCAGTTATGGAGACTATTGTTAATTGGTTAGCGCTGAGAGTACTAACGAGATTTTTTTCGCTTTCAGCAGAATGAAGAGCTTCTATTCTCTTTCCGTTTTTATCAATCGCAATATAATTATATGTTGCCATGCTTTCATTCCGCTGTTACGCGCAAAACTTCTTCAATAGTGGTTGTCCCATTTTTAATTAGACTTATACCACTTTCCTGCAATGTTCTCATTCCGTTTTTTACAGCGGTTTCCTTAATCTCACCTGAAGTAGCCTTGTTCATAATTAGTTGCTTAATCTCATCATCTATCTTTAGTATTTCAACAACAGCAATTCTGCCTTTGTATCCGGTGTTGCTGCAAAGTTCACAGCCTTTTCCTTCATATATTGTTAAATCTGATATTTTGGAAATTGGCTGTTGCAGAATACGGGTAAAATTTTCTTTTGCCTTTTCCTGCAGATTGATTTCTTCTTTGCAGTTTTCGCATATCTTTCGCATGAGTCTCTGCGCAGCAACCATTATTACAGAAGATGAGAGAAGAAACGGCTCAATCCCCATATCTATTAATCTTGTAATTGCTCCGGGAGCATCATTGGTGTGTAAAGTACTGAAGACCAAATGCCCTGTCAGAGCGGATTTTATTGCAATATCAGCAGTTTCTAAATCCCTTATCTCTCCAACCATTATAATATCAGGATCCTGTCTCAATATAGATCGCAAGCCGCTGGCAAATGTCAGACCTATATCTGAGCGAGCATGCACCTGATTGATTCCCTTTAGCTGATATTCTACAGGATCCTCAACTGTAATAATATTCTTAGTTGGTGTATTTATTTTGCTTAACGCAGAATAGAGTGTGGTGGTTTTACCACTGCCTGTTGGTCCTGTTAGAAGGATCATCCCATGTGGTTTTGAAATAGATTCTGTAAATATTTCCAGTTCTTTTTCTCCAAATCCTAATTTCTCAAGATTCAGTGTTAAGCTGCTCTTATCCAGAATACGCAATACCACCTTCTCTCCAAAAACTATTGGCAGAATTGATACGCGAAAGTCTATTTCCTTATTATTTAAAACAATCCTCATACGGCCGTCCTGCGGAAGCCTTCGTTCTGCTATATCCAGATTGGACATAATCTTTATTCTGGAGATTAACGCAGCCTGAAGTTTTTTAGGCGGAGATAATCTTTCGTAAAGAACACCGTCAATACGATAGCGAATGCGTAATGCCTTATCCTCCGGTTCAATATGAACATCACTTGCTTTCTCCTTAATTGCCTGAGCGAGAATAACATTAACCATTTTTACAACTGGAGCTTCCTCAGTCTCCTTTAAGAGTTTTTCCAGATCTACTTCTTCCTTTTTCTCATCAGGTTCCTTAATGTCAATGTCCTTTAGAATCTCTTTCATATCAAAAGATACCTGATAATACTGGTCAATAGCATTGAGAATATCCTTCTCTGTGGCTATTACAGGATCTATTTCATATCCAGTAGTGCTTTTTAAATCGTCTGTAGCAAACACATTAAGAGGATCCAGCATGGCAACCGTAAGAGTTTTTCCTATCTTAGAGATTGGAATAATGGAATACTTTTTAGCGATTGTTTTTGGTATTGTTTCTATAACCTCTTTTGAAATTTTAAATTTTGAAAGATTTATCGGAGGGATATTTAGTTGCTCGCTTAAGCACGCCATAAGGGTCTTCTCATCAGCAAAGCCTTTTTTATAAATAATCCGGCTTAAACTGCCGCCTTTTTCCCTTTGCTCTTGAAGCGCCTCTTTTAACTGTTCTTCTGTAATTATTCCTCCATTAAGTAAAATTTTTGACAGGTTGTCCTTTAAAGACATGATCATAATTTTTCTTTCTCGTCCTTTTCTCTTACCAATTGCTTGAAGTTAATGTCTGTCATATATTCTTCTGAGGTTTTGGTGATTTTCTTAGGTTTCCCTGAGCCAAAATAACGATTAATAGTATCTTCAATATCCTCTCCGCCACTGACAAATATTCTTACATTGGAATTAGTGGCAATCTTTACATCCTCAATTGCAGCATCGTTCAGCGGGTCAGCCATGGCTAATACAATGATATTATCCATTTTATCTATAGGGATTAGGTGATAATGCCTTATGATTGATTCCGGGATTAATTTGAGTATATTCGGATCAATCTCATAATTTTTCAAAGGGAGATATGGAAATCCAAACTGAGAAGTAAGGGCGTTAACCACCTGTTCCTCAGTTGCAGATCCCATACTGACTAAAATCTGACCTAGAAAACCACCCTTTAGCTCCTGAATTTTTAGTGCTTCATCCACCTGCTGTTCCGTGATAATGTTTCTCTCTATAAGTATTTTTCCGAGTCGTTTTCTAATGGTTCTTGACATAGTATTATCCAGGAAACATAATCGCTTTGTTTCCTTTTCCTTTCTTGGCCTGCTCTATTGCGCGATACAATTTATTGTTTAATTCTTCTGCAATATCACCATCAATGGGATTGGCGACTATGCCTGCGCTTACTGTGATCTTTGTATCTTTTATTACGCTTTTTGCATCTAGCATAGATTCATTGGCAACCGTTTTTCTTGCTTTCTCAGCAAAAGCATAAGCTTCCCTTTTATTAATCTCAGGAAGAATAATACAGAAGGTGGTATCTTTGCAGCGAGCTACCTTATCAATATCTCTTGCACTCTCTCTCAAGATGCCTGCAATTTTCTTTAGAACCTTATTCTTAATATTCCCGCCAAGTTTCTTCAAATATACATCCAGATTGTCAACATCAAACCCAATTATAGAACATGGACGCTCATACATAGCTGCCCGTTTCAACTCTTCATTCAAATATTCCTCATAATATTTCAAGTTATATAAGCCCGTTAATTTGTCTGTAATGGTTAAGGAATTGGTTTTTTCAAGCAATCTATTGATCTCATGACTGAGACCGCTTATTTTTGCCTCAGTTTGGTAAAGGTCAGACATATCTCCCTTAAGCTTTTTCGTGATTTTATCCAATGAAACGCCTAATTCGTCTATCCCAACCTCTTTTAATTCCGGATCATCTGCTATTTGGGCTTTTGCCATCATCTTCACTACATTTGTATTAATTTTTTTAATCAGAAACATTAAGAACGCTATAACAGCAAGCAGAATAGCTATGCTGACATAAAGCACAACCTGATCCCATGATAATGCGTATGTGCCTAAAAAAACACATGCTCCTATCAATAGCAGCATAGTAATTACAAGAGCAACATTTGTTAAAACATTGTGTCTTTTTCTCATAACGACAGTCTCCTTATCTATCTTGATATTTTATCAATATTTAGATTTATATCAGTCCCTCTCCATATTTTTGTCGGTAGTTTTTTGTCAGGATTTGTTTTCTCCCAAGTTTTATCCATTTTCTGAACACCTGCCTTTTCCTCTTCAGTCAACCCAGTCTCCTCTGTTACAATGGTAGGAGTGATAAGAATAATTAACTCCATCCTTGTTTTTTCTGTGGTATTCTTTTTAAAAAGATATCCAAGCAATGGAATATCGCCGAGTATTGGTACCTTATACACGGTAATTGTGGTATAATTTCGCCTGAGCCCCCCAACTATAACCATACGACCATCCTTGGTCAACAGATTCGTCTCTAATGAGCGTGCGTCTATTATAGGTTCGCCGTCATATTCACCTACTGAAAAACTATGTTTTGGCTTAACAAGCATTGAAACAAATCCATCATTTGTTATGTGTGGCTTTACAGTAAGATATGTTCCCACCTCTTTAAAGTCAATTGTTGTCATCTGTGTTCCATCGGGATTAACTGTAATTTTTGTATATGGGATACTCTCTGTTATTTCTATATTCGCCTCCTGATTATCAAGAACTAAGAGCCTGGGTCGGGCAAGTATTTCCACATCTGCATTATATCTTAACCATTGAAGAGTTACTGCAATGTCCCACAGATGAACATCAAGACCGGTAATGGCATGCTGGAGACCTGTAGTCAGAGACTGCCCGAACATGCCCTCAGTCACTGCTGTTCCACGTTTCGCGGTGCCAGTCTTTGTTAAATCCCAGTCAATACCGTACTTGGTCCGTCCTGTTATTTTTACATCTACAATAGCCGCTTCAATAAGAACCTGAGGAGTTCTAACATCCAGTCTCTGCGCAATTTCTGCTATTTGGTCAATATTCTCCTGAATATCAGTAACTATCAGTGTATTTGTGCGCCCGTCACTCTCAATTTTTCCTCTTGATGAGAGCATTTTTGTAACTGATTTCTTGAGCTTTTCAACGTCTGCAAAATTTAGAGAGAAAATTCTTGTTACTAACTCTGCCTCTTTCTTTGTAGCTTGCTTGATGGCAAGCTGTTCCACTTTTATTTTTCTCATCTTCTCTGCAGTCATAACCTTTATCAAGTTACCTTTTCGCTCGTAAGCATACCCGCTAACATCAAGAATTGTCTGTAATGCTTGTTCCCAACCTACATTTTGCAAAAGAAGCGAAACCGTTCCTTTCACCTCTTCCCCTGCAACTATATTGACATTACCTTTATGAGAAAGCATTCTTATAACATTGCGTATATCGGCATCTTTAAGGTCTAATGTGATATTTTCGCCTTCCAATTGATTACCCGCATATGAGATAGAACTAAAAATCAGACCAATGCACATTGTAAGTACCAAAAAAACATGTAATTTCCTCATAATTTATCTCCACTTATTTTTACACTATATTCTTTATCCATATATCTGATCACTATTTCTTCTCTTGTTATTGATGCGATTTTGCAGTTGCTGATATTATCTCCTGCTGCAACAATTTTATCGTTTATAATAACAAGGGGCTTGGTCTCATCAAATAGAATCCCTTCTATTTTCAGCTCGGGCAATTTTGAACTTATAAAACTCCAGCCAGTCGGGGCCATAACGGTCTTATTCTCTGATATAAGAGGGATAAACGGGTCTCTTTTTCCATGAGTGTTATACATAAAAACATGTTGTTTATTCTTAGCTTCTGAGACTTTTTTCGTTAAAACATCAACCTTCTTTTGTATTGATAAACTCACATTATCCTGCGCTGGCTTCGAACAGCATGAAGACAAGAGAAGGCATAAAGCGACAAAGGCACAGAGGCACAAAGTTTTTGTCATTTGGATTTTGTCTCCTGAAAAATGAATATACTCAGATAGATATCCGCATTATGTTTTAGCGCATCCTTTTTATCTGAGGTAATACTTATATGATTTATCTTAACGAATCTTTCCAGATTCTCCAGTTTGTTCACGAATCTGGCTATCTGGTGATATCCGCCTTTGATACCAATCGCTATCGGGTATTCAGTATATATGCAGGTTTTACCCGACTTCTTTAACTTGCCGGGATTAATAGACATTAATTTAACTTTATGTTCATTAGCAATATTTGTCAGCGAGGATAGAAAGTCAGGAATTTTATCCTCTCCAGGCATGCGTTTCTTGTATTCTTTTATTAGTTTTCGCACTGTCTGAAATTCACGTTCTAACTGAGGTTTTTTAGAAACCATAATCTTTGCTTTTTGTATTTCAGCTTTTTTTTGTATTATGTTTTTTTTCAGGAGAGAAATCTGTGCAATCTGGGGTGTTAACAGATAATAATAACCTACAAGAATTGCCAAAGCTGCAATAACAAATAAGATAATTTGCTCATTTTTTTTCATTGCTTAAATCTACACCCTACTTTAAATGACATGATATCCACGTCCGCCACATTAACCCGACAGGTAGATACAAGGTTGACACTGGAGAAATCGCTTGAAAAAATACTATCCTCCCTAACTTTTTTAATTAAGTCTCCAATGCGCCTTGTCATATCTTCATTCTCCCTTGACAGAGCCATACCCTCCAAAATAAAGACATTGTAGCTTTTCTTAACTTTTTTACCTATGCCAGGATCTGCTTTCGTTTTCGGTGCGGCAGAAACCATTTCAGTCCTTTTTTCAACAGCCATCTTTGTAAGCCATGTCTGAGGAGGCAGAATATCGCTCAACTGGTTTAATCTCTTTGCCCATATAATCCGGGAATGCATAAGTTTCTTCAAAAGAGATATCTTTTTATTAATAGATTTCTTTGCGCTTTCCAACTTCTCCGCTTCACGCATTATCGGTTCTAATTTAGAATATTCAGCTACCAGTTTGTTATGTGTCCATCCCATGAACTTTGCGCTGGAAAAACTGATAAGATAAATAAGAACCATTACAACAACAAGTATTATACCGCCTGTTATGAAGATTTCCATCCCGGGTAATTTAAAATCTAAACCTTTTCTGGCTTTTCTTAACTCAGTGGGGAGTAGGTTTATAGTAATCATTATTTGCTTATACTCCTCAGGGCAAGCCCAACAGCAACGGTTAAAAAAGGATAAAGCCCTTTTATTTTTCCTGCATTGATTTCGTCTGATATTTTCAGATTATCGATTGCATTCCAGATGTGCGTTTCTACACCAATTTTTTCATGCATGATATCGCTTATTACGGAAATCTGTGAACTGCCTCCGCTTAAGTATATATCTGCGATATTCTTATCAGGAACCTGGCTTTCATAGTAATCGAATGACATGCGTATTTCATCAACAAGTTTAGCTGCAATACTTTTTATAGGTTCTATAATTTTTTGAGATTCCTTTTTAGATTTTTTTATCTCTTCAGCTTCTTTAATATCAACACCTGAATCCTCGCTAATAGCCTCTGTAAAATCCTTACCTCCGATATTAATATCCCTTGTAAGCTTTGAGATGCCACTATCAAGTATGCTTATATTTGTCATCTGAGCGCCAATATTTATAAGTGAAATTACATTATCCTTTTTCTTAAAGACAGAACTAAGCGCATGTTCAAAAGCATTTATAATGGCAAAGGAATCAACATCAATGAAAACGGGTTCTAATTTACAGGCTTTCAATAATTCCAAACGTTGGTTAACTAAATCCTTTTTTACAGCCACGAGTAATACTTCCATTGTGTTAGTATCATTCGGAGTATTATCTAAAACTTGAAAGTCGAGTGCTACCTCGTTTATTTCAAAAGGAATGTGTTTTACAGCTTCATACTTCAAAGAAGTGCTTAAATCTTCTTCTGACATCTTTGGAACACGAATATATCTTACAATTACCGATTGCCCTGAAAGCCCTATAGCAACTTTAGTCCTGAAAGCTTTCGGGATGATATTCGCGTCTGCAGAGGCCTTCTTAACAGCAGTAACTACACTATCTCTGTTCTTTCCAATTATTTCAGCTACACCAACTTTACTCAAGCATAAGGTATCTCCGTCTCCGGTAAGCTCAATAATCTTGACAGTACTGCTTCCTATATCTAATCCTAAACTGGTTCTGGCTTTAGGCGTTGCGCTGAAAATTTTTGTAATTGATTTAGGTATCATAAATTTAATTCTACTATTATGAGATGTTGCTGTCAATTTTTATACTCCCGCCCAAATTCCTATTTAGACCAGCAAATACAGGGCTCTAAAGAAAATTCGGGATTAATTTCCACCCAATCTACTTACTTCTGCCAAGAATTATCTTTTAAGTCCCTATAATTCACTCAAAGAACGTTT